>Ga0075425_100004112_pt1 | contig 14953 bp, 12 predicted proteins | sample SoiMethybrSBSTD4_FD_75300 | JGI IMG/M metagenome (GOLD analysis project Ga0075425, IMG submission 75300) | Bulk soil microbial communities from a Populus tree surrounding site in Tennessee, USA - Soil MetaG P. TD hybrid SBSTD4 | ecosystem: Environmental > Terrestrial > Soil > Tree plantation...
GACACTGGTCTCGAGACGCAGCCGGCCATCGATCAGACCATGCTTGCTTCCGATCTCGTAGCTCCAGAGCTTATCTGGAGGATACTGCAGCGGCAGAGGGTGGAAACCCCCGCTCCCGTATCCCTTCGCGATGATGAGGTAGACCAGATTGCGCTCGTCTGCCTCCCAGGACAGCTCAAACCGTGGCGCCGTGCCCGTGTCGGAAGTGTGAGCGTAAGTTGGCGAACACGGGCATGGTGGGGCTGGGTACTCGTCCACGGAGTCGTGTTTCGAGTGTCCGATCCATACGCCAGCGCTCGCGCTCAGGCGCCTGGTGACCTTGAGCGCGATCTGCCCAAAGCCAGCGAGTTGGGTGTCATCGATGTCGCCCACGTCGTCCAGGGTACCGTCTGGTTCTGACACAGGATGCCGAGCGCGCTCGTGGGAAGCGGAGGTGCCCGCGATCCACGTAAGTGAGGTATCCGGATCAAGAGAGGTCAGCCTCAGCTCCGCGAAGCGTGCCTGTTGCTCCAGGCCAAATAAGCCATAAGGGCCAGAACCCAGATTGCTCAGCAGGGAGGCGTTTTGATCGAAGTACGAGGCTACGGCACTGAGCTCCGCGCCACGCAAGCGCGCGGTGAGCTTCAGAGATCCGAGATAGCTCCTCTCCTCAAACGGCTGCTGCAGGAGACTTGCATTCTTGAATACCCCATGTGCGGGGTCTGACAGAGTCGTGTCAAAAACAGAGGGGTCATGGATATACACCGATTGATAGCTGAGTGACGAAGTAAGCTGCAAGCCGGCAGTGGGCGCAAAGGTCAGCGCCCCGCGAGCGACTTTTTGCAGCCTTCGATTGGAGTCCGCATCCAATGTGGCGTTAGCATTAAGGGGGTCCACCCGGTCGACGTACCCACCGTCTTCCCGAAACCACCCGCTCACCCGAAAACCGAGCACGTCGGTGCGAAGCGGACCGCCCACCGCAGCGCCCGCTTCGTAGCTCATGCCGCCGTACTCTGTCGCCCCTAATTCGGCGCGCAATAGGCCAGTGAATGCTGTGAGGCTCGGTTGATTCGTGACGAACCTGACGGCACCGCTCTGGGCATGATCACCGAGGAGGACGGTCTGCGGACCCCGCAGAATCTCCACTCGCTCGAGATCAAAGGTCGCCGGGAAGGTGAGCAGGTACGTGGCGTTACGGCTAGGTGGTACGGGTGAATCGTCGACGAAGACGCCGACCGTCGCGCCGTTCCGGTTGGTCACACCCCGGATGATGAGGTCCGTGTATTCATTACCTGTCGATGGGCTGAAACCGAAATCAACCCCAGGAGTCAAGGCCGCAATTTCCTCAATACCCTGAACATGCGACACCTCCATGGCCTCCGCAGTCCACACTGACATATCGATCGGAACCCGGCTGAGGGGTTCTTGACCTCGCGCTCCCGAAACGATCACCTCTTCCAGCCCCACGACATGCGGCTGCCGCGCGGCGTGCAGCGCTGGAGGCGAAGAGGCGGTGAGCGTCGGAACGACTGTGGGCGCGGAGAAGATCCTCACCGTGCGGGCGTTGAGAAACTCGAATGTGAGTCCCGTCCCGTCGAGCAACTGCGTGAGTGCCGCCGGGACTGCAAGGCCCGTCGGCGCGCCCTTCGACTGCTGCGTCTCGACGACGCTCGACACGTAGATGAGCTGCAGCCCCGTTTGGCGGCCGAACGCGGTGAGGGCTTCCGTGAGGGGCCGCGGCCCGATGTCAGCAGACAATCCAGCGGGCTCGGCGCTGGCCGCCGGCGGCATGAAAACACCCCCGAGCAGGCACCCCAGAAGGAGTGTGCGCAGAGCGGTCATGCTGACCTTCTCCCCCGTGCGCGCTGATCAGCCGCGCTGATCCGCCTCTTATGTTGTCGGCGTTACCTTGAGGACGCGAATGCGCTTGGTCGTTCTCTCCACCCGCACCCCAGGCAGCGTCTCGAGAAACGTCACGAACGACTCGGTGTCAGCGGCATCGAACATGCCGCTCACGGGAAGCGCGCGCAGCTCCGCATCCTCGATCTCCAGCGGAGTCTTGCCGTAGCGGTTGAACTCCGCCGCCACCTCCCCCAGCGGCCGGTGCTGAAAGACGATCTTGTGTTGTACCCAGCCGAGCGTTTGGTTCAGATCCGCGGGCACAGGTTGCGCGGGGGGACCGGAACCGTCAATGCGGACCTGGTAGCCAGCCGTGACGCGCTGCACCTCAGCGGGTACCGCTCCCGGGCCGCGCAACCAGGATGGTGTCCCGGCAAACACCGCGACTTCCCCGTCGGCGACTGTAATCTCGGTGACGTCGGGCTTGCGGTAGACATCAAAGCGCGTGCCGACCGCAATGACCCCCGCAGGGCCCGCCGCGACTCGAAAATGGCGCGCTGCTTCGTGGGTCACCTCGAACAGTGCCTGCCCCCGATTGAGCTCGACCACCCGCTCGCTTGCCGAGTACCGCACGACCGCCTCGGAGTCCGTATCGAGCCACAGCACCGAGCCATCCGGCAGCCGCTCGACACTCTGCTCCCCGTGTGCTGCCCGGTAAGTCTTCGGGATGCCCAAGAGCTCCCCGTCATGAGCCCACCAGAGCGCCGCCGCGACCAAAAGAACCAGCACGGCAGCCATGGCCGTAACGAGTGGCCACGACGACAGGATTGGGATCCTTGTCGCCGGCCGCGACGGCCGTTGCGCCGGCGCTTCGAGAGCCAAAACCCCGTCATCGCTCACCTGCGCCAGAAAGGTCTCGAGTGCCATCTGCGGCGCGCCCAGGGCAGCCGGTAAGTGATGCGCAACCCGGGCCACACCCAGATACTCGCGCACGTGGATCGGGGAGGCCTTCAGCCACGCGAGGAAGGTGACACGCTCCTCCTCGGCGAGCGGGCCCGCCTGGTGCGCGATGAACCACGCTCCCGCCTGCTCGGCGATCGCTGAGCGGATGTCTTCGTCAGTGGGTGTCACGGACTCATTCCCATCGCGCCATGCGACGCCGGCAGTGACCCAAACCCTGGGCCAAATATTTCTTGACCATGTTGGACGACACTCCGAGCCGGTCAGCGATCTCCTGGTAAGTGAGCCCGTAGCGGTACTGAAGAATGAGTGCGACACGCCAGCGGCTTGGCAGGCATTCGAGCGCCGCGTTCACTCCTGCGGTCATCTCCTTCGCCTCGAGTTCGTTGTCGAGCGCCGGCAGTTCTCCTAGCCGCTGCTGCAGACTCGTCTCATCAAGATCGAGACGGTTTGCCTCGCGCTGCTCCACGACCGCGTGCTCCTTCACGAGATTGCTGGCTACGGTGTAGAGGTAAAGCTGTGGGTTACGGATGGCGTCCGGGTCGCTCACCCGCAGCATCCGCAGGTAGACCTCTTGAGCCAGATCAGGCGCGTCCGCCTTGGTCCGCAGCCGTCGAGCGAGGTAGCCCTGCAGGGCACGGCCGTGCTCGGCAAACAGCCTTTCCACGAATCCGCGTCTTGAGCCGGTCATTCCGCGCAGTAGTCCCAGAGCGCCACTCAGAACTATAGAGGGTCCCACCGGGCCGGTCGGGTACGCCCCGAGCAGAAAATCGGCTGTAGCCGTCTCGCCTGCATCGCAGCAGCCCTGCCACCCACATGTATCCGGCATCGGCGGGGCGGTACCCGGGTTCGCACGACAAGCACTCTTTAGCTCATGGATACCAACTCAATACGTGCCTGTCTCCAACAACCGGGGAGACAACATGAACAGGCTCGGGGCCGCACTCAGTGCATTGAAGAACGCGGAGAACCGTGGGCCCAGCACAATCAACGTTACAACGAAGGGAGAAACCGTGAACGCATCATTCGCTCTGCACGGCAGTCTCACGAGCGTGTTGACACTTATTTTCACAATCGGTTCGGCGAATGCCGCTGGGTATTCCTGGAAGGAGATCCTCATTCCAAGCATAGGTCCAATGGGCGCCGCCTTCGGGCCGAACGACAAGGGTCAGGTAGCGGTAACCAATGCTGATGGCACCAAGACCGGAATTTACCGCAGCGGAATCTTTACGCCGCTGCCGCCGGCACCGGCGGGATATACGGTCGCCGCGCAGGGCATCAATAACAGCGGCACCATTGTGGGCTTCGCCTTGTCACCCTCGGATCCCACGCACCAGCAGGGCTTCATTCTCATCGGGTCGAAATACGCCTTCTTCTCGCGGCCAGGTTGGGATAATACGGCGCCGCGCGCCATCGCCAATTCCGGGTTGATCACCGGATATAACTTCACCTCGGACCAAAGCAGCTTTGCGGGCTTCGTTTACAGCGCCAGTACGAACACCTTCACCGACGCGACGCCGCCTGGGTCCGGCGATGGTTTTTCGGTAACGCAAGGTATGAATTCCGACCGGCGCATCTCCGGCGATGGTCGGTCGCCCGACCTCGGGCGCTACGGCTTCGTTTGGCAGCAGGGGCCGCAGGTCAGGGGGTCGCGCCAGCTGGCACCCTTCCTTGCCCGGTTGAAGCTCGCCGACGAAGCCACGGCTGCGCGAGGTATCAACGACGCCGGGATCATTGTCGGCTTTACGGGACGGCCGGACGGGACCAGTGTGGGGTTCGTCGGAAGCGACTCTCGCGGCTTCCAGCTGCTCGTCCCGCCCGGTGGCGACGCTCCGGAAGCCAACATCGCCTGCGAGGGCATCAACAATTTCCGCCAGGTGGTCTGCCAGGTCGCGGACGCTGCGGGCAACGTCCGGGAATTCATCGGCTCACCGGACGAGAACGATCAGTGACACCAGGCTCCTCCGAAAGCGGTGAGCCGGCGGTCAAGGGCGATCCGGAGTCTGGGATTTGCCGCTGCGCGAACGGTCGCATACATTTTCTGGGGGCGGAATCATGTCTCGCACGCAGCTCTGTAACTGGTTGGCCCAATTGGTTGCGCTGTGCTCGATGTGTGCCGGACTCAATGCTTGCGGGGGCGATGACAGTGCCGGCGGCTCAGGCAGCCCGCCGCCACCGATCGGGGTGACGGTCACGGGTGCGGGTGTAACGATTGATCCCGGTGCCACCGTTCAGGTAACGGCCCTTGTCAGCAATGATGCAAGCAATCGTGGCGTCACCTGGAGTGTCACGTGCGCTGCGGCACCCTGCGGCTCGATATCACCCACAAGAACCGACAGCGGGCAGGCAGCCACGTATGCAGCGCCCGCGGCAAGACCGCCGTCTGACCTGGTCGTAACGATTGTCGCCACCGCGATGGCAGATGCGACAGCGAAGGCGACGGCGTCAGTGAAAGTGTCCGGTGGCATCGCCATCACAATTACCTCGACGTCGGACAACCTGGTGCAGGTATTACCTGGAACGACGAAGAGCTACATCGCTACGGTGGACAACGACACTGCTAACGCCGGGGTGAAGTGGACCCTCTCATGCGCGACCCCACCGTGCGGAACCGTTTCACCGCCAACGACAGGCAGCGGCGCGCCGACAACGTACACGCCACCAAACCTGCCGAATGGCACACAGCTGGATGTCGGGCTGACCGCTACTTCCGTCAGCAATCCGGGAATCTCTAGCGCTTTGCAGTTTACGGCTTATGGGCGATTCATCATCTTGGACTCCCCGCAAACGATTGGCGCCGGAAACTCCGTGCAAATTTCAGCTCAAGTGTATTCGGATCCAGCGAACCAGGACGCTGCCTGGGCGCTGCAATGTCCGGCGGCCGACTGTGGCTCGTTGTCAGCCAAGACCTCGGCAAGCGGCGCTCCAGTCACGTACACAGCTCCGCCGCCTCCAGTAGCGGCCGATTTGATTGTGACTGTCGCAGTCTCGTCGGTCAGCCATCCGGACGTCCAAGCGACCACCACCATTACCGTTGCCGCGGTGACCGTGACCGTGGCGCCCCCGAGCGCACTAATGCCTTTGAACGCCACGCAGCAATTCATTGGCAGCCTCGAATGGGCGGCAACAGACGGCGTTGTCTGGCAATTGAAGCTGAATGGCACGGCTTGTGGAAGCGCCTGCGGCAAGCTTTCCGCCGCGCAGACGGCGAGCTTGGAGTATGTTACGTATACCCCGCCTACTGTCATCCCGCCGAGCGCCACCAAGCCGCCAAACACAACGGTGTCTATCGTCGCAAGCTCGCTGGCTGATCCAACCAAGACGGGTTCTGCCACGATCCAGCTCACCACCGGCACGGTGAAGCTGGTCCCTACGACCTTGGAGGTGGACGTACGTGAATTCACGTATAAAGGAAAGCGCAAATGCTTGTTCGGGCAGAAGACCGCAACACTGACAAATACCGGTTCTTCCCCGCTGGTGATCTCTGGTTTCACTATCGGCGGCACAATCCCCACAGTCTTTTCGCAGACCAATACCTGCGTTTCGCCCCTGGGCGCTTCGCAGTCCTGCGACATCACCGTCAAATTCAACTGCTCGCGAATCGGTGATGCCACCGCCGTGTTATCCATCGCGGACAGCAGTGTGGACAGCCCGCAGCAGCTGACTCTGATCGGCCACAGGACCGCTGCCGCGAGCGTATCTGCATCTATGCGCGAGGCTCTGGTCACGCGCAGTGCAGCCGCAACGCCAGCGCCCACCGGCAGGCACATCGTTGGAACGCGGCTGGCGTCTCTTGCCAATGCAGATTATCCGGATCCTTATTTGTCGAACGGCGCGGCGCGGGAGCTCATGGTGCGCTTTTGGTATCCCGCCGTACGTACGAGAACTTGTACGAATGCCGACTACACCTCTCCGCAGATCTGGAGCTACTTCGGAGAGCTGTTGGGTGTCGCTCTTCCGCAGGTATCCACCCACAGTTGCCTCGACGCGGACGTAGTGCCTGGTCTACACCACGTGGTCGTGCTTACACACGGATTCACCGGCACGTTCACCGACTACACCTTCCTGGCGGAGGATCTCGCGAGCCGCGGCTACGTTGTCGTTTCCGTGAATCACACTTACGAGGCCACGGCTACGGAACTCTCCGATGGACGCTTGGAGAAGTCACTCTACGGCAGCCATCTGAGTACCTATACAAGATACGACGTCGATGCGCTTGCACAGGCGGTCACTGTGCGGCTGCAGGACCTGCACTTCGTGCTGGATCAGTTGGCCGCACTGAATGGTGCTTCGGGCGGACCGTTCGCGGGCCGACTCGACCTGGAGCGCGTGGCCCTTGCGGGTCACTCGCTGGGCGGACTGACGACGTTGCAGGCGCTCGCGGTGGAGCCGCGGTTCAAAGCGGGGGTGGTGCTGGACGGGGCAGTGTCACCACGACCTTTGCCGCCGATTCGGCAATACGTACTGACAATTGTGGGCGGCGACGGGCAGCCGGATGCGGACGAATGTCGGATGTGGGCTGCCGTGCGCGGCACGCGGCTGTTCATCAGGCTCCCGGGTGTTGAGCACGTCGCGCTCTCGGATGCGGTCTGGCTCGCCGGCACAGCAGTTAAAACGGGCAGTGCTGCTCCGGAGCGCGTAGTCTCTGTCGTTCGGAGAGATGTCGCGAGCTTCCTGGATGCCATATTCAGCGATCTCAACACAGAGCAGATGGCTGCGACACACGTAGCAAGCTTTCCGGGAGCAATGATTGGAGCCGCACCCCAGCTGGCATGTCGCGCTCAATGAGGATGGGAACTGTGGTCGGCGCTGGAAGGAGTTGAAATGGGCCCGGTAGGATTCGAACCTACGACCAAGGGATTCACTCTGCCCCGATGTTTCCATCGGGAGTGGACTATCTCTTCACCCGTGCACCAGGCCGGTGCGTGTGGGTGCGGGATGCTCCAAGCCTGTCATCAAGGGCGCTCAAGCCCTCAGGTAGTCTCTGCACCTTCCGCCGGTGTACCGGCGGCTCGGCTCAGGGTTGCCATGGCTTGCTCCGACCGAAGGTTTCCCTGAATTCATCCCGTCCACTTCGCACGTTTCCGCGCGAAGGCACCTCATCGATGAGTCCCCTGCACTAACCGCTGTGCTACAGGCCCAACGGGCGGCGATTGTAGCAGCGCGCTCGAGCTCAGAAGCGAAACAACGTACGGCGCGGGTGGGAATCGGAGCAGCCGCGGCGCGAGAACGCCTCGTCGATCGTGCCCTGGAACCAGGCGATCTCGCCGACGCTGCGGTGTTCGTCGCTTTGGGCTGCGGAGTCCGCTGGGTGCGCGGCGCTTTCGTGCGCAGTGTGCTTGGAATGGGATGACGTCCAGTGCACGTCCGAGTGCGCCGACCCCGGGCCGGCCGGAAGATCCGGACACCCGCTCAGCAGCAGCACCAGGGTACCCGTGGTCAAGGCGATCAAAACTGCCTTCATCACCCTACCCCTCTTGCCATTGCAGGATGTGACGTTAGCATGGCCGTCCCCCTCGGCGGCATAGCCACGGTCCGCCGTTTAGGCTGCGGACGCAGGAAAGGAGACCTGACATGAAGCTCTATTATTTCACGGGCGCCTGCTCGCTGGCCTCGAACATCTCGCTGCGAGAGGCGGGACTGCCATTCCAGCTGGTCAAGGTCGATCGTCGCACGCGTAAGGCGGATGGGGTCGACTACAACGAGGTGAACCCGAAGGGTTACGTGCCGGCACTGGCACTCGACAATGGCGAGGTGCTGACGGAGAACATTGCCGTACTGCAGTACATCGCCGATCGCAACCCGGCGGCCAAGCTTGCGCCGCCCGCGGGCACCATGGAGCGCTACCGCCTGGTGGAGTGGCTGGCCTTCATCAGCACGGAGATCCACAAGAGCTTCTCGCCGCTCTTTCGTGACGATGCACACGCCGAGGTCAAACACCATGCGCGCAAGAACCTCGCCGGTCGCCTCGACTACCTGAATCGTGCAATAGGCAGCCGGTCCTTCCTTATGGGCGAGCAGTTTACGGTGGCGGATGCTTATCTCTTCACCGTGCTTGGCTGGGGGCGCCATGTGAATGTGGACCACGCCCAATGGCCGCAGCTGCAACATCACGCAGAGCGTGTCGGGGCGCGGCCACACGTTATCGAGGCTCTCAAGTCGGAAGGCTTGCTCAAGTAGCGCCCACGCCCGCGCCCGGCAATGGCCCAATCGGTGCCGGGCGCCGGTTGCTGCTAACATCGACCCCACGTGCGGCGTTTCCGCGAGAGGACGCAATGGCTACCAAGCTTAGTAAGCAACTGAAGCGCGAGATCGAGGTGGACGGCCGCCCCTATATGGTCACGCTCTCGCCCGATGGAGTGAAACTCACTGAGAAAGGGAAGCGGCTCGGGCGCGAGCACAGCTGGAAGGAGCTGATCGGCAACGGGGCCGGCGCAACGGCCAGCTCAACAGCCCCGGACGCATCATTCGGCCCCCCGGGTTAGCCCACACTCACACGGCGATGGCCGAGGAGAGCCTGCGGGAGCTGCTCGCCCGGCTGCACCAGCAGCTGGGAGCGAGTGGACGCACGCTCGATGGCGAGTCGCGCGAGCTGCTGACGACGGTGATGCGTGACATCGAGCGGGCACTCGAGCCTGCCGGGCAGAGCATAGAGGACAGCGGCGCTGCGGCAGCGCACAGCCCGCGGCTGGAATCGCTCGCGGTACGGTTCGAGGCGGGGCACCCGGCGCTCGCCGAGGCACTGCGCGAGCTGATCGACGCGCTGGTCAAGGCCGGTATCTAAAGGCGGCGCTCAAGCAAACAGGCCCGGCGTTTGCGTCGCCGGGCCTGCGTCGTTTCCCGCGAGCGAGGGCTCTCCGTCAGTCGTCCATCAGGAAACTGCGCAACTGCTCGCTGCGGCTGGGGTGGCGCAGCTTGCGCAGCGCCTTCGCCTCGATCTGGCGTATGCGCTCGCGTGTCACATCGAACTGCTTGCCGACCTCCTCGAGGGTGTGGTCGGTATTCATATCGATGCCAAAGCGCATGCGCAGCACCTTCGCCTCGCGCGGCGTCAGTTGCGCGAGCACCGCATGGGTGGTCTCGCGCAGCGACTCCATGGTCGCCTGGTCGATCGGTGAGGCGACGGAGGTGTCCTCTATGAAATCGCCCAGATGCGAGTCCTCGTCATCGCCGATGGGCGTCTCCATGGAGATCGGCTCCTTGGCGATCTTCAGCACCTTGCGTACCTTGTCTTCGGGCATCTCCATGCGTACGGCCAGCTCCTCGGGGGTAGGCTCGCGGCCCATCTCCTGCAGCATCTGCCGCGAGATGCGATTGAGCTTGTTGATCGTCTCGATCATGTGCACCGGGATACGGATGGTGCGCGCCTGGTCGGCGATCGAGCGCGTGATCGCCTGGCGTATCCACCAGGTGGCATAGGTGCTGAACTTGTAGCCGCGGCGATATTCGAACTTGTCGACCGCCTTCATCAGGCCGATGTTGCCCTCCTGAATCAGGTCGAGGAACTGCAACCCGCGGTTGGTGTACTTCTTGGCGATGGAGATGACCAGGCGCAGATTCGCCTCGACCATCTCCTTCTTGGCGCGGCGCGCCTTGGCCTCGCCGATCGACACCTCGCGGTTCACTTCCTTGATGTCATTGATGGTGAGGTGATACACGCCTTCGAGCTGCTCGAGCTTCTTCTGGCGCCGCTCGATCTCGTCCTTGAACTTCGCCAGCAGCGCCGAGTACTTCTTGCCGCTCTTGACATGCTTGCCGAGCCAGCGAGGGTTGGTCTCGTTCTTCGGGAAGGATGCGATGAAGTCCTTGCGCGGCATGCCGGCGTCGCGCACGGCGATGACCATGATCTCCTTCTCGAGCTGGCGGACCTCCGCGACGTGCGTGCGCAGGTTGAGAATCAGCGCATCGAACATGCGCGGCGACAGGCGCAGCTCCATGAACTCATCCGCCAGCTTGTTGCGCTGGCGTAGCGTCTTGGCATCGCGCGAACCGAGCTTTGCGATCGAGCCCAGCACCTGGGCATGCAGCTTCGCGATCGAGCCGAAGCGCGCTGCGGCCTCGACCGGATCGGGACCCGTGTCGACCGCCTCTTCTTCCTCGCTCTCCCCGTTTTCCTCCGCCTCTTCGTCCTCGTCCAGCTTCTCCTCCGCCGCCACCACTTCCACCTTGGTGGGGTTCTGCGGCTGCGCGATGACGTCCGGTGCATTCGGATCGATGAAGCCGACGATCAGGTCGACGAGACGCCCCTGGCCGGCCTTCACTGGCTCATACGCCCGGAGCACAAAATCGTAGGTCGGCGGATACATGGCGAGCGCACTGCGCACCGCGTCCAGTCCCTCCTCGATACGCTTGGCGATACGGATCTCGCCCTCGCGTGTTAGGAGCTCGACGGTCCCCATTTCGCGCATGTACATGCGCACCGGGTCGGTGGTACGACCGAGCTCCGCGTCGAGCGCAGCGAGCGCGGCGGCCGCCTCCTCGATTGCCTCTTCATCCGCGGGTGCGGAGGGCTCGGTGGCGAGCAACGACTCGGTGTCCGGTGCCTTTTCGTACACCGGGATGCCCATGTCGTTGATGGTGTTGACGATGTCTTCGATCTGCTCCGGATCGACGATCTCGGAGGGCAGGTGATCGTTCACCTGCGCATAAGTGAGATAGCCCTGCTCTTTGCCACGGGCGATCAGCAGTTTCAGTTGCGACTGGCGGTCTTCGGGCATCACCGGCACGCGCCGCTCGAGGCCGAGCGGACGCTTGTCCGCATTGAGCTTGACACCGGGCGTCTTGCCGTCCGGCGGACGGGCGACATCGTTCATTCGGTGGTTCGCAATCGCCGCACGCGCGCTCAGGGCGGCAGCGGTCTTGCGCACGACCGCTGGAGGATGCTTGCCGCGATCCTTGTCGCGCGCTCCCGCCACCGCAACGACCGCCTTCTCTGCAGCCGCCTTCACGGTTCGGCTGCTCGGCGCTACCGGTCGCTTCTTGTGAGAATTCTGGGGCTTGTGCTTGCGTGTCATGTGTGGCGGCGGGGGGTTACGGCCCGGGTTTCCCCTATGTGCTGCCCGGATGGGGCCGACTCAAGGGGGCTAAAGGCAAAGCCCGCAATTTTATTTGACGCCTGCCAAATCGCCAAATTCATTTATCCACCACGGGCATCACGGTGACTCAGTCTCTCTATAAGCCTTTGAAATTCCAAGAGTTCATCTCCTGCGAGGTTCCCGGCCCGACTTTTGGCCTCGAGCGCCTGCAGGCGCATTCCCGCCGCCTGATCGGCGAGCTTGACGAGCGCGGACCGCAGCTCTCCCGCCGCGGCAGCTGCCCCGGTAATGACCTCTTCGCGTGCAAGGAGTTTCTGCAGCGTCTCACCGTCCTTATGTCCCATCCAACGCTGAATCACCTGAGCGGGAATCTGCGCCGGCTGCTCGCGCAGGTCATCGATCAGCCGCCGCAGCAACTCGACCCCGGGTTCCTCGCTCGCATCGAGACCGGCGCGCTCGGCAGCCGTGACCTCGAGCGCGATCGCCGGGTAATGCAGCAGCCGGATCACCGCCTGGCGCACGAGGCCGCCACGGCCGGCTGCGCGCGCAGGACGTACCGGTGCCGGGCGGCGTGCAGCAGGAGGGGCGGCCCTTGCCGACCCCGCCGTTCTGCCGGCCGTCCACAGCGCCTCGAGTCGTTCGGCGGAGAGACCGATGACCTGGGCAAGCCGTTCGAGCAGCAGCTCGCGATAGACACCCTCGGGCACGCGGGCGAACAGCGGCCGAGCCTGCTCCGCAAAGCGTGCCCGTCCGTCGGCCGAGCCAAGCTCGCTCTGCTCGGAAAGCTCGCGCACCAGATATTCCGACAACGGCACGGCTGCGGCGAGCCGCCCTTCGAATGCCGTGTGCCCTTCGGCAAGGATGAGCGTATCCGGATCGTGACCCTGCGGCAGGAAGAGGAAGCGGATCTCGCGTCCCTCGCGCGTCTCGGGCAGGGCCTGCTGCAAGGCGCGCCACGCGGCGGCGCGTCCGGGGCGATCACCATCGAAGGCAAATACCACCGTCGGCACCAGGCGGAAGATGCGCCGCAGGTGCTCGGCGGTAGTGGCGGTACCGAGCGTCGCCACGGCGTAATCGATGCCCGCCTGATGAAGGCTCACCGCATCCATATAGCCCTCGACGATCACGAGTCTGTCGAGAGTGCGGCGTGCGCGGCGCGTCTCGTAAAGACCGTACAGCTCGCGTCCCTTGTGGAACAGCGTGGTTTCCGGTGAGTTGAGATACTTCGGCTCGCCGGCGTCGATGATGCGTCCGCCGAAGCCGATGACGCGTCCACGGGCATCGCGGATGGGAAACATCACCCGATCACGAAAGCGATCGTAGTAGCGCTCACTCTCCCGATCGCCACCGCGCTCGCGCTCGACGATGAGCCCTGCCTCCGCCAGGCCTTTGCGCCCGGCATCGCTCGTGCCGAAACGCCGCAGAAGCTCGTTCCAGGAGTTGGGTGCGTAGCCGATCGCGAAACGCTCGCGCGTCGCGTCGGTGAGCCCGCGTTTCGCCAGATAGTCACGCGCCCGCGGCTCGCGCGCGAGCTGCTCAGCGTAGAAGTGCGCGACGCGCGCCATCAGCTCGTACAGCAGCTCATCGGGAGGCCGCAGGCTACGATCGGCGCCCCCTTCGTGCGGCACCTCCAGCCCGAGGCGTGTGGCGAGCTCATCCACCGCCTCCGGAAAGGAGAGGTGATCGTGGTCCATGAGAAAGCCGAGCGCGGTGCCGTGCTTGCCGCAGCCGAAGCAGTGATAGAACTGCTTATCGGGACTCACCCAGAAGGAGGGGGTCTTCTCGGCGTGGAACGGACAACAGGCCTTGTACTCCCGACCGGATTTCTTCAACGGCACACGCGTGCCGATGAGCTCCACGATATCGGTGCGCGCGATGAGCTCGTCGATGAAGTGCTGCGGGATGCGTCCCAAGTGCCGCTTCCGGCGACGCCGCGGGTCAGCCGAGCTTCTGCTTGATCCGCGCGCTGAGCGCGCCCATGTCGGTGCGGCCCTGGGCCTTCGATTTTACGAAACCCATGACCTTGCCCATGTCCTTGATGGATGCGGCTCCGGTCGCGCTGATCGCTTCGCTGATGAGCGCATCGAGCTCGGCCGCCGTCAGCTGCGCCGGCAGGTAAGCCTGCAGTACGCCGATCTCGGCGCTCTCCTTGGCCACCAGATCGCTGCGTCCGCCGGCTTCGAACTGACTGATGGCTTCACGGCGCTGCTTGATCATCTTTTCGATCACGGCGAGCACCTGGCCGTCATCGAGCGTGATGCGCTCGTCGACCTCGCGCTGCTTGATCGCCGCGAGCAGCAGACGGACCGTGGCGAGCCGCTCCTTGTCACCGGCTCGCATCGCCGTCTTCATGTCTTCGGTGACGCGGTCCTTGAGCGCCATGGCGCCAGGTGGATTCTCTTATCGCGAGTTGCGCATGCCGTCACGCGAGACACGCTTCATGTGGCGCTTGATGGCTGCGGCCTTCTTGCGCTTGCGCTCCTGCGTCGGCTTCTCGTAGAACTCGCGCCGGCGTAGCTCGGTGAGAATGCCCGCCTTCTCGCATGCGCGTTTGAAACGCCGCAAGGCGGCATCGAAGTACTCATTCTCACGGACACGAACGCTCGGCATTCAAACCTCAAGTCGTTGATCGAAAAGGGAATCTGAAGTTCGCGACCGAAGCCGGCACGATCGTGCCGGCCACTCGGGGGCGGGGGATTCTAAAGGAGCGCCCGTACAAAGGCAAAAACGCCTCCCCGGCCTCATCCGCGCGCGCGAGGTCGGCCGTGGCGCGAGACCTCCGCAGCGTGCCTTCTCAGTGGCACTCACACACCGCAGTCCTCTGGCACGATGCTCCACCGCTCGGCCATTCCTCGCCAGCTCTGCAGGAGGCCGGTCTGTCACCGCAGCTCACCGAGCACCCACCGCAAGTGCCGCGCGGCGAGGAGGGCGGGGCGCTGCAGGAGCTCTCCCGCGCGGCACTCTCGCCACCCGACTGACTCGCCCCGGCCGTGTGCGGCGGACCGCTCTCGGTGCGGGTGGCGCCGTGCTCGTCCTTCTCAGTCGACGCGCAGCCGGCAATCAGTGCGGCGACGACGCCGGCGGCCAGCACGGCCGCGAAGCAGGGCTTCACTGGCAGCTACAGCTCGCGGGCTGGATAC
>Ga0075425_100004115_pt1 | contig 14942 bp, 10 predicted proteins | sample SoiMethybrSBSTD4_FD_75300 | JGI IMG/M metagenome (GOLD analysis project Ga0075425, IMG submission 75300) | Bulk soil microbial communities from a Populus tree surrounding site in Tennessee, USA - Soil MetaG P. TD hybrid SBSTD4 | ecosystem: Environmental > Terrestrial > Soil > Tree plantation...
TGCGCGCGGGGGTGGCCGTGAAGCTCGCGCAGCGGATGCGGGAGGAAGACGTCGCTCCCCTGAAGGCCACGGCCTGGCTGAGGCACATGTTCGGGGAGCGCAGCTATCGCGTCATCTGGGAGCCGCTCATGCGGTTCAAGTTCTCCGAGCACGCGGACGAGGTCAGCGCGGCCTGGATCTGGGCGCGCATGGTGCGGCTGGGACGCTCGCGCACCTCGCCCTGGCGCGAGGAGCTCGGCTACGTCGAAGGAGGCAGCGCGACCGTCATCGACGCCCTCGGCGCGGACTTCCAGCGCCGGGGCGGGCGCATCGTCCTGAACGCTCCCGTCGAGCAGATCCTGCTCGACGGGGGGCGCGCCACCGGCGTACGGGTCGGGGGCGAGACGCTGCCCGCGGACGCCGTCATCTCCACGATCACCACGTCCCGCTTCCGCGCCCTGGCCCAGGGGATGGACGGCGACTACATGCGCGCCCTCGAGAAGATCCCGACCATCGGCATCTTCTGCCTGTTCCTCCGCCTGCGCGAGCCCGTGACGCCGTTCTTCTGGGTCAACGCCCACGACGCGCGGGTGCCGTTCGCGGGCATGATCGAATACACGAACCTCAATCCCCTCCCGGAGCTGGGGGGAGACCGCATCCTCTACGTGCCCCAGTACCTCTCCGCAGACGACCCGCGCTATGCGCAGACGGACGAGGAGGTCCTGCGCGCCTACACGGACGCGCTGGCCCTGATCAATCCGGCGTTCGACCGGCGCTGGGTGAGGTTCTCCGCCGTGTTCCGCGACCGCTACGCGCAGCCGATCTGTCTGACCGACTACCGGACCACGACGCCTCCGATCCAGACGCCCGTCACGAACCTGTTCCTCACCGACTCCTGCCAGCTCCATCCCCACGACCGGACGATCAGCGGATCCTTCGGCCTGGGGATCGAGGCGGCCCGGCGCGCGGCCAACGTGGGAGCGGAGCGCGGGTGGTGAGGCCGGCCTTCGACGGCCGGACGGCGGCGGTGATCGTCGGGGCCGTGCTCCCGCCGCTGGCCTTCGTTCTGACCGGGCGGTGCCCCGCTCCCGCCCACCTGGCCGTGGCCAGCATCCTCGCGATCGCCGTCGGGCTCGTGGTGCTGGAACGCGATCTGAGCGAGGACGGCGCGCACGCGTCCGTCAGCGTGGCCACGAGCCTCGTCAGCCTGTACGGGACGGGCCTCCTGTGGCACGAGGTCGTGGAACCGGGCCGCACGGCCTTGGCCTTCGTCGCGGGCACGCTCCTCGTGCGCACGTGGCACGGTCGCGTCGGCGGTCACCGCCGGGACGCGATCGTCCGCGGCGGTGCGCTCGGACTGGCCCTGGCCGGGCTCGCATTCCTCACCGACGCAGCGGCGGGGCTGACGCCGTCGCCGGCGCGTCCGTCGCTGCTGGACAGCCTGTTCTCGTCGCGCCACGGCCTCTTCTTCTGGGCGCCCGTGCTGACCATCGCGGTCCTCGGCCTCGCTCTGCGCGCGGCCCGCGGACACCGCGTAGCCCTGGGCGCGCTCACCGCTTTCGGCGTCCTCGCTCTCGTGAATGCCAGCCTGCGCCCCTGGTGGAGCGGCGGCTTCGGCAACGCGCGTTTCCTTCCCGCGCTGCCGCTCTTCGCGGTCGGCCTGGCCGTGGTCCTGGAATTCGTGCGCACGGCGGCGCGGCAGCGGCCGCTGCGGCTGGCCGCCCTCGCGGGCGGAGCGCTGGTGGCCTGGAACCTCCTCCTGATGGCGCAGTACCGCGCGGAGTTCATCCCCCGCGACGACACCGTCTCCTTCCCGGCCGTGGCCGAGAACAGCGCGCGGCTCCTGAGCGGGATGGCGGGCGCACCCACGGCGTGGCCCGCGAACTGGATCTTCGCGGCGCGGGAGGACCTGCCCGCCGCGCGCTACGACTTCCTCGCCGGGCAGGACGTGCTGGCGGACGGGCCCGGGCCCGTCGACGTGGGTGATCTCGGCCTCGAGGCCTGGCTGGGCGAGGGATGGAGCGTGCGCCACCCCTGCGGCGCCACCGTCTGCCGCGAGGTGGAGGGCCGCGCGCGCCTCTTCCTCCCCGTGGTGGACGTGCGGCCGGCGACGGTGTCCGTGCACGCGCAGGGTTCGGGCACCTTGCGCGTGATCCTCAACGGCCACCCGCTCGCCCAGGCCTCGCTCACCGCGGCCTTCACGGAGGTGGGAGGAGTCGCGGACGGCGGCCTCTGGCGCCGCGGTCCCAATGTGCTGGTGCTCGAGGTGTCGCCGGGAGGGCAGGCCCTGATGGACGTCGTGCGGGTCGCGCCCCGGGCGGAGGCGCGATGAACCTCGAGGAATACCGCCGCATGTACGAGGCGGAGGAGACCCAGTGGTGGTACGCGGGCATGCGCGCCATCAGCTTGTCCCTCCTCGCCGCGGAGTGGCCGGACGGCGGGGCGGAGGACCGGCGCATCCTCGATGCCGGCTGCGGCACGGGCAACAATCTCGCCCACTTCCGCCGCCTGGGGCGCACCGTGGGGGTGGACCTCTCGGACGAGGCCTTGCGCTTCTGCCGCAGCCGCGGCGTGGCCGCCGCCCGCGGGAGCCTCCTGTCCCTGCCCTTCCCGGACGGAAGCTTCGACGCCGTGACCTCCTTCGATGTCCTCTACCACCGCTGGGTGCAGGACGACCGGGCGGCGGTGCGCGAGATCGTCCGCGTGATGAAGCCGGGCGGGCTCTTCCTCGTGCGCGTGCCCGCGCTCAAGATGTTGTGGGGAGCCCACGACGAGGCCGTGCACTCGCGCCACCGCTATACGCGCGGGGAGGTGCGGCGGCTGCTGGAGAGCGAGGGGCTCGAGCTCGCGCGGCTCACCTACGCGAACACCCTCCTCTTCCCCGTGATCGCGGCCCGGCGCACGCTCGATCGCCTGCTGCACCGCCACGGTTCGGACGTCGGGTTCCTGCCCCCGCCCCTGGAATGGACGTTCCGCAACCTGCTCGGCCTGGAGGCCCGGCTGGTCCGGCATCTCGCCCTCCCCATCGGGGCCAGCGTCTTCGCGGTGGCGCGCAAGCCGCGCGCGGCCGCGGCGGCGGCCCGCGGTTAGAATCGCCGACATGTGGCGCGGAGACGCATGAGCGACCGCCAGCAGGTCGCGGACGAGCTAAGGCGGGTGCGCGAGGCGGTGCGCGCGCGCGCGCTGCACCAGCGGGCGGCGACGCTGCCTGCGGCGCGGGCGGTCGAGGTGCCCGGTCCCATGCCGCCCGACCCCGTTCCCGCCCCCATCGCGGCCACGCCGCGGCCGGACAACGCCGCCCTCAACGCGGGCTGGCGCGTACGGGACACGCTGGGGGGCGGGGGGTGGCGGCGCCTGCTCGCGCGGGGCCTGGGCCGGGTCCTGGCCCGCGTCCTGGATGCCCAGGAGTCGTTCAACTCGCGGCAGGTGCAATTCGACAACGCGCTCCTCGACTACATCGACGCCCGCCTCACCGCGACGCACCGGCACTACGACGAGGTGCTCGGCCTGCACGGGCGCCACATGGGCGAGATCGACGAGCGGCACCTCATCCTCCAGGAAGAGCTCGTCACCCACGTCCACGACCTCGTGCGGCGGATCGACCTCGTGCTGGCGGAGGCGGAGCGCGGGCGGCTGGGCCTGGAGCGCGATCTGCGCGAGGTGCGCGACCGGGCGCGGCAGCTCGAGGAGCGGCTCGCCGCGAGATGAAGACGGTCCTGGTGTGCGCCGCCCAGGCGCCGTTCGTCACGGGCGGGGCGGAGATCCTGGTCTCGGAGCTGCGCGCGAACCTGGAGCGGCGCGGCTTCCGCGCCGACGTGGCCGCGGTACCCTTCAAGTGGTATCCCGTGTCCGAACTGGTGCGCCAGGCCCTGGCCTGGCGGCTGCTCGACGTGACGGAGAGCAGCGGCATCCGCGTGGACCTCGTCATCCCGACCAAGTTTCCGAGCTTCCTCGTGCGTCACCCGCGCAAGGTGGCCTGGCTCTTCCACCAGCACCGCGAAGCCTACGACCTCTTCGGCACGCCCTATTGCTCCTTCCAGGACACGCCGGAGGACGTCCAGGTCCGCAGCGCCATCCAGGCCATGGACACCGCGGCCCTGACGGAATGCCGCGCCGTGTACACGATCTCGCGCAACGTGGCCGAGCGGCTGCGGAAGTACAACGGCCTGGCCGGGGAGTCGCTCTATCCCCCGCCCCATCACCTCGGCCGGTACCGCACCGACGGCTACGGGGACTACCTCTTCTATGCCGGCCGCCTGGACCGCCTCAAGCGGCTGGACCTCGCCGTCGACGCCATGCAGCGCGTGCGCAGCGGGGCCAAGCTCAAGATCGCGGGCGCGGGCCCGCTGGCCGAGGAGCTGCGCAAGCAGATCGAGGGCCTGGGCCTGGCGGACCGCGTGGAGCTGCTGGGCTTCGTCTCCGCCGACGAGCTCATCGCGCTCTACGCGGGGGCCCGCGCCGCCTATTACGCGCCGCTCAACGAGGACTACGGCTACGTGACGGTGGAGTCGTTCCTCTCGCGCAAGCCGGTGGTGACGACCTCCGATGCCGGCGGCGTGCTCGAGTTCGTCACCGCGGACGAGACGGGTGTCATCGCGGAGCCCGACCCCGAGGCCATCGCCCACGCCATCGACACGTTGTGGTCCCTGCCGCCGTCGCGCCTGCGCGAGATGGGGGACGCGGGCTACGCGCGGGTCGCGGACATCACCTGGGACGCCGTCATCGACCGCCTGACGGAGTCGATCCGTTGAGGGATGGAGTGGGGGACGATGAATAGACTCGCCGTCTGGAGCCCGCTGCCTCCCTCTCCGTCCGGCATCGCCGACTACGTGGCGGAGAGCCTGCCCGCCCTCGCGCGCCACTTCGACGTGGTCACGGTGAGCGAGGAGCCTCGCCCCGCGCCGGAGGCGGACCTCCATCTCTACCACCTCGGCAACTCGCCCGCCCACGGGTTCGTGTACCGGGCCGCCCGGGCGCGGCCGGGCGTCGTCGTGCTTCACGATTGGAGCCTGCATCACCTCGTCCTCCACGAGACGGTCGAGCGGGGCGACGTCCCCGGCTACCTGCGCGAGATGCGCCGCGCCTACGGCGAGACCGGCGCCTTCGTGGGCCGCCAGGTGGCGCGCGCGCTCGGCGGCGACCTCCTCCCCGCGCTCTTCCCCCTCAACGACCGCGTGCTCGAGGGCAGCCTGGGGGTGGTGACCCTCAGCGGACAGACCGCGGGGCGCGTGGCCCGCCGCCTGCCCGGCCGCCCGCAGCTTCACCTGCCCCACCATCTCTCGCTGCCGATCGAGCCGCCGCCGTCGCGAGCGGAGAGCCGCGCGGCCCTGGGCTTGCCCGCAGACGCGTTCATCGTCACCGCGCCCGGCCTGGCCACCGTCAACAAGCGGCTCGATGTCGCCGTGCGCGTGATGGCGCGGCTGCGAGCCGAGCACCCCGAAGCGGTGCTCGTGATCGCGGGCGCGAGCGACCCCCGCCTTCCCCTGGAGGCGTGGGCGCGGGAGGCGGGTCTCGGGGACGGCCTGCGCGTGACCGGACGCCTGGAGCTCGCGGACTTCGAGCGCCACGTGGCCGCCGCCGACGTCGTCCTCGCCCTGCGCTTTCCGTCTCACGGCGAGATGTCCGGCGCGGTCGTGCGCGCGCTGGGCGTGGGCCGGCCCGTGCTGGTGAGCGCGGGCAGCGCGGCCGCGGACGAGTTCCCGGAGGGCGTGGTCGTGCCCGTCGATCCCGGACCGCGGGAGGAGGCGGAGGTGGAAGCGTTCCTGCGCCACCTCTACGCGTCGCCGGACCTCCGGGAGAGGATCGGGGTGCTGGCCGCCGTCCACGTGCGCGAGAACCACGGCCTGGCGGAGACGGCCTCCCTCCTGGCCGGGTTCCTGCACGCGGTGGACGCCGGCCAGAAGCAGGCCCTGGCCGCCCTGGACGCCGACCGCGCGGACGAAGGCGGGCTGCTCGGCTACTTCATGGAGGAGGTCCGCTGGGGCGCGCGCGACCTCGGCCTCGTCGACGTCCGTCTCGGACTCGAGGGGCTCCTCGAACCGCTGGCGCGGGGCGCACGCTGAGCACGCCGCTCCTGTCGGTGGTGATCCCGGCCTACAACGAGGGGCGGCGCCTGCCCCCGACCCTGGAGAAGATCCAGCGCTACCTGTCCGGGCGCCCGCATGAGATCGTCGTCGTCGACGACGGCTCCCGTGACGACACGGTGGCCCGGGCGGCCGCGGCCGGGGTGACGGTGCTGAGCAACGAAGGCAATCGGGGCAAGGGGTATTCGGTGCGCCGCGGCATGCTGCAGGCGCGCGGCGACCGGCGGCTGATGACGGACGCGGACCTCTCGACCCCGATCGAGGAGCTCGACCGGCTCATGAAGAAGATGGACGAGGGCTACGACGTCGTGATCGCCTCGCGCGCGCTGCCCGAGTCGAACGTCGAGGTCCGGCAGCCCTGGTACCGCGAGAACTCCGGGCGCCTGTTCAACTTCTGCGTGCGCCTGCTCGCCCTGCCCGGCCTGCAGGACACGCAGTGCGGCTTCAAGCTGTTCCGGGCGGAGGCGGCGGAGCAGGCGTTCGCGCCCTCGCGGCTCGACGGGTTCTCCTTCGACGTCGAGGCCCTCTTCATCGCGCGCCGCCGCGGCTTCCGCATCGCGGAGGTGCCCGTCACCTGGCGCAACGACGAGGCCACGCGCGTCGGCACCTTCAAGGGCGCCGTCGCCTTCGCGGACCTGGGGCGGATCCGGTGGAACGACTGGCGCGGGGCCTACGAGGGGCCCGCCCGCGCGCCCGGCGATTCCAGGTTGTAGCGGATCTCGGCCGCCTGCCGCAGGTCCTTGACCCATCCCTCGATGCGGCGCGACACGTCTTCCTCCACGAGCCGGGCCCGGATCGCGGGCGCGGCCTCCTCGAAGGAGCCGCCCTCGCCGCGTCCCTCCGCCTCGTAGGCCGCGCGCACGGCCTCCTCGCTCACGCGCACCTGGGGCCGGAACCGGAACCCCACGTACTTCAGGATGGCGGCCTGGCGGCGGGCCAGGCGGCGGAGCTGCTCCGCCTCGTCCGCGCTGACCGCGGGCACACGCGCGCGCAGGCTCTCGAAGGCGCGCTGCTCCTCTTCCTCCGTCAGCGCGGCCTGGGGCAGCCGGGCCGCCTCCCGGTACATGAGCTGCTCGTCGATGAGGCCGTCCAGGGCCTGGCGCTCCGTGTCGCCGCGCACCTTCTCGAAGAGCGCAACCTCGGAGAGGAGCACGGGGCGGCCGTCCACCACGGCCAGGATCCGCTCCACGACCCCCGCCCGGCCGGGGGCGGCGAGGAGGAGGAGCACGGCCACCAGCTCAAAACGCATGGCCGATCGTGAAGTGGAGATGGTAGGGCTTCTCACCCGGCCGGCGGTCGAGCTTGTAGCCCCAGTCGAAACGCAAGGGGCCGAGGGCGCTCTTGTAGCGCAAGCCGAGGCCGGCGGTGTAGCGGAGATCCATGAGGGACATGTCGGAGACGAGCGGATAGACGTTGCCCGACTCCGCGAAGGCGGCGCCCCAGAACGACCCGATCAGGTGCTGGCGCAGCTCCACCCCGCCGAGGATCAGCGCGTTGCCGCCGTCCGGCCGCACCTCGTCCACGCCGAAGCCGCGCATCGAATAATCGCCGCCCGCGAAGAAGCGGTCGGGCGTGGGCACCAGGAGCTGCTCCTCGCCGAAGGTGCGCGCGAGGCCCAGGCGCGCGGACAGGGCCACGATCGTGCCCGCGGTGAGGAGCCGGTAGGTCGCGCCCTGCACGTTCCCCTTGACCAGGGTGTTGCCGCCGAGGACGCGGAGCGACACCAGCGTGTCCGTGAGGAGGACGTGTCCGCGGTGTGGGTCCAGGGGGTCGTCGCGGGTGTCGTGGACCACGGAGGCCGACGGCCCGGAGAGGGTGCCCGGGCAGAACTCGCGCCCGAAGGCCAGACAGGGCTCGGTGGTGTTGAAGGTGCGCGTCTCCGCGTAGGTCTCGCGCAGGATGAGGCTCCAGTTGTGGGAGAGACTGCGCGCGGTCTGCAGCGTCACTCCCGTGCGCACGTAGCTGAAGGCCTCGCGGTCCTCCTCCTCGCGGAAGGCGGTGAAGAAGAGCTCCTGTTTGCGCCCGAGCAGGTAGGGCTCGCGGAACGTGCCGAGCATCCGGAACCCGCGGAAGCTCGCGCGGGCGAAGACGGAGAGCCGGCGGTCCATGCCGAACAGGTTCCGCCGCGTCACCTCCACGCTGCCCCGCAGGTAGTCCTGCTCGGCGTAGCCGATGCCGTAGGACACGGAGGTGAGCGGCGCTTCCTCCGCGCGCACGACCACGCTGCGGCGCAACGGCGAGTCGGGATCCATCTCGCTGATGGTCACGCGATCGAAGAGCCCGAGCGCGCCCAGGCGCCGCTGGGACTCGAGCACGCGGTCCAGGGCCAGGGGCTCGCCCTCCTTCACCGCGAGCTCCCTCCGCACCACGACGTCGCGCGTCGACTCCAGGCCGGTGATGACGACGTGGTCCACGGTAGTGGGCGCGCCCGGCACCACCCGGAGGACCACGGCCGCTTCCGCGCGATCCTCGGAGAAGGTCACCTCCGGGACGACGTCGGCCTGGAGGTAGCCGGAGTTGCGGTAGGCGGAGAGCACGGTGTCCCGGTCGCGCGCGAGGTCGGTCAGGCGGTAGGGCCCGCCCTCGCGCAGCCGGAGCTCCTGGGGCGCGCTCTCCGACGGCAGGGGCTGCGGGCTCTCGACGCGCAGGGACGTGATCCGCGTGCTCGGACCGGCGCGCGCGCGAAAGACGACGGGCAGATCGCCCCCGCCGTCCGGAACGTCGGCGTCCACGCGGGCCGCGGGATGCCCGCGCTCCTCGAGGGCCCGCGTCAGCGCGCGCGCATCCTCCGCCACCGTCGCGTCGACGAGGGGCTCGAGCGGCCGCGTCTTGAGCGCGACCTCCAGTCCTTCCGTCCCCTCGCCCTCCACGTGCACGGAAGCGACGGTGGCGCGCGGCCCCGCCTCCACGTCGTAGACGAGGACGAGGCGCGGCCCACGCTGCTCCTCGTGGTGGGTCACGTGGGCCAGCCGGTGCCCCTGCCGCCGCGCGTCTTCTTCCAGGAGATCGCTCGCCTCCTCCACCGCGTCCGACTTGAGCCCGCCCTCCTTGAGCAGGTCCCGGATGCGGCCCTTGAGGCGGGTCTCGTCGAACCCGCGCACGTCCAGGTCCACCAGGGGACCCGGATCGACCTGGAAGACCAGGTTCATGATTCCCGCGCCCGGATCGTAGGACTCGGCCACCGTGACCGCGGCGCGCCAGTATCCGAGACGGGCGAGGTCCGTCCGCATGTGCTGGGCCGCGGCCTGGGTCTGCTCGCGCCGGAAAGGCTCGCCCACGTGAGGCCGGACGTCCGGCTCGAGGGTGGCCATCACCTCGGGCGGCCCCGCCACGCGCGCCGAGGCCACGCGCACGCGGGGGCCGGCGGTGATGGTGAAGACGGCGTCCGCGCCTCCGTCCGTGGGCCGGGTGCTCTCGCTCACGCGGGCCTCGAGGTACCCGCGCTGGGCCAGGACCAGCGCGACGTCCCGCGCCGCCTGCTCGAGACGTGCCGGCCAGAGGGGCTCGCGCGCGCGCAGGCGTGCCGTCCGGCGCACGGCCTCCGCCTTCATCAGGCGGTCGCCCTCGACCCGCACCTCGGTGAGCAACGGCGCCTTGACCGGACGGAACACCACGTCCACGCCCCCGGCCACGGGCGTCGTCTCCACGACCACGTCCGCGTATTCACCGGTGGCGTAGAAGAGCTCGACCACGTGGCGGACGAGCTCGGGATCGAGCGGCTGGCCGGGCGTGATCTCGACGAACCGGGCCAGCCGGGCCTGATCCTCCGCATCGCCCTCGATGCGCACGGAGGCCACGATCGGCGCGGGGGGCGGGTCCGGCGCGGCCGGCGCCGCCCCCGCCAGGAGGGCGGCGAGGACGAGCGCGCTCATCGCGCCTGCCGCCGGAGGCGCAGGTCGAACCCGTAGCCGCTGGTCTGGGACTGCGTGAAGAGGACGGAGAGCCGGTCGGACAGCGTGTACTCCACCGCCACCAGGCGCTCCTCACTGCCGGTCAGGTCCTGCGAATAGACCACGTTGAGGTCGGGGGTGATGCGCTTGCCCAGGGTCATGCGCGCCGTCGAGTTGCCTCCGCCTTCACCGCGCAGGAAGTTGGGGTCGATGGAGAAGCGGTTCAGCCCGAGGCGGGCCGCGCCCTTCTCCAGTCCCATCTGCTCCGAGAGCCGGCCCGCGGCGAGCGTGGCTGCGCCCTGGCCCGCCATCTTGTCGACACGGCCCTGGACCTGCTGCGCATCCTCCACCTGGCTCTCGTCCAGGCCGGCCAGGAGGCCGAGGATCCCCACCGTGCTGAGGGGCGGGTCGGAGCTCAAGGTCGGATACACGCGCTCGAGGGTGCCGTTCACCTTCAGGGTCACGTTGTAGGAGCGCACGCGGGTCTCGGCCTCGACGTCGAAGAGGGGATCGAGCTTCTGGGGGTTCGTGAAGTCGATGGTGCCGCGGCGCACGTTGTAGGTGTTGCCCTGGAAGTAGACGCGCCCGCGGTCGATCTCCGCGCGCCCCAGGACGACGGGGGCGGCGTAGCTGCCCTGCAGGGTGAGATCGGCGCGCGCCTGCAGGGTGGCCAGGTTGTTGTCGATCTTGAGGGTCCCGGGGGCGTCGACCTTGACGTCGTAGCGCACGCCTCCGCCGAGGTTCGCGGCCTCCACCGCCGGCCCCGCCGAGGCCAGCAGCTCGGAGGCGACGTCGTAGCGTCGCGTCCAGATCGCGTCCTTCACCGCGACCTTCCCCGTCAGCCACTGCTGCGCGTCGTCGCCGAAGAAGCGCAGGTCGGCGTCGAGCACGCTGCGCAGGCCTTCCGGGTAGCGCAGGGCGATGGCGCGGCCGTTACCCTGGATGTCGAAGGACGTGAGACGCCCGCCCGTGTAGGCGGCCTGGCCTTCGATCTCGACCGGGCCCCCGCCGACGGTGCCCGTGATCCCCGAGAAATGCGCGGCGTGCCCGTTGAAGAGCACCCGTCCCCGCACGTCCTCAACGCCGTGGGGGAATCCGCGCAGGCGTATGCCGCCGCTGTCCACGTCGAGGGTTCCTTCCACGACGGGCGCCGTCCGGGTGCCGGAGACCGCGACCTCGACGCGCGCCGCCCCGTGACCGCGCAGCTCCGTGCTCACGAGGGAGAGGGCGCGCAGGTCGGCGCTGCCGCGGACGGTGAGGCCGAGGGTCCCGTCGCCGACGAGGGCGGCCGTGCCCGCCACCGTGAGGTCGGTCCCTTCCCCCGACAGCTCCAGGCGCCGCACCTCGAGCGCTCCGCCGGCGAGACTGAGCCGGAGGGGAGCACGGTTCTTGACCGGGTAGTCGGGCAGTGACACGAGCAGGTCGCGGACGTCCGCCTCCGCCGTGAGCGCGCGCGGAGTGGCGAGCGGACCGCGCACGCGCAGGGAGCCGGAGGCGACGACGCCGACGGCGGCGGGCAGGTTCGACGCCACGCGCACGAACGGGTCCAGGCTCGTCTGCTCGGCGGTCAGGGCGAGGTCGGCCTCGTAGGGAGCGGCCACGCCCAAGCTGCCCTTCAGGGCGAGGTCCACCCGCGGCGACCGGCAGCGCGCGTCCACCGCCACACGGCCGTCGCCCGTCCCCGTGATCCGTCCCTCCAACGCGCCCAGGCCCTCGTCCCCCAGGAACACGCGCGCCGCGCTGAGGTCGCCTTCGACGCGCGGGCGGGCCAGCGTCCCCTGCAGCAGCACCGACCCCGAGACGCGTCCGGCCAGGCGCAGGGCCGAAGACCTCGCGGGAACGAGCGCGCCCACGTCGAGCGCCTCCGCGTGAGCGCGGCCGTCGTAGATGCCGTCGTCGGTGACGGTGCCGGCGAAGTCCACGGCCCCGCCCCCGACACGGGCGCGGCCCTCCGTCACCTCCGTCACGCGGCCGTGGAGCACCGCGCGCAGGTCGAGGTCGTCGTAGGGCACGCCGTAGTAGCGTCCGGTCCCGCTGGCGAGGTGCACGGTGCCGTGCGCTTCGCTGCGGCGGCCGGTGAGAGTGGCCTCGCCGGAGACGAGTCCCTGCACCGCGAGGTCCCAGCCGAGCGCGGTCACGAGGTCGGGCGCGGGCCAGTTCGCGATGCGGACGCGCGCATCGATCGCGTCTTCGTCCCCGAGGTCGCCCGTCTGCACGCGGCCGTCCACCCAGAGCTCGCCGCCCGGACGGCGGAGGACGAGCGAGTGCGGCCGCACCTCGCGCGCGTCGAACGCCCCCGCCCACTCCGCGTGACCCCAGCGGACGCCCAGGTAGGCGACGTCCTCCCCGGTGAAACGGCCCTCGAAGACGGGAGCATCCAGGGTGCCGCGCCAGCGCCCCTCGAAGACGCCGGCGCCGCCGAGGCCGACGAGCTCGGCTCCGTGCGCACCCAGGGCGCGCCGGACACGCACGAGGAGCGCGTCCGCGGCCGCGACGTCCGTACTGCGCGCCTCCAACGTGAGGTCGGTCTTGCGGTCGATGGCGATGGGGCCCTGGAGATGGGCCTGCGCGGCCGGCGTCTGCAATTGCGCCTCTTCGACGAACTGCGCGCCGTCCTGGGCGCGCCAGACGAGGCGCCCGCCCAGAGGCGTGCGCCCGTCCTCTCGGGGCGCGAAGTCCAGGGCGGCACGGCCGCTGAGGGCCTGCCGACGGCCCCGAGGCCAGCGCACGGAGACCTCGCCCGTCGCCCCTGCCCCCAAGCCGGCCTTGCCGATGCCGAAGAGGTGGCTGGCCGCGTCCTCCGCGTCGATGCCTTCGAGCTGCGCGTCCACGCGCGCCTGGCCGGGCGCCGGCGGCACCTCGATCTCGAACGTCCCGGACCCGCCGAGCAGCGCGGCCTGGAGCCCGTGCACCCGGATGCCCTTCGCGTCCCAGAGGACGTCGCCCGCATAGCGCGGTACGGCCACCCCGTCGAACGAGCCCTGGGTGCCTTCGAGCCGCCCGGCCACGCGCAGCCGGCCCTGGTCGAGGCGGGCGGTGCCCCGGAACTGGCCGTGGCCTTCGAGGCCGAGGTCGCTGGCCAGCACGTGACGGTCCAGGATCGCGAGGTCCACTTCGCCCGCGATCCCCAGCTCCGCACCCAGGGGGGAGAGCGCGACGCGTCCGCGATAGGTGAGATCGGTGCGATCGCCGGTGAGCGTGCCGGACTCGATCGTGATGTTGGGCCCTTCGAGGGCGAGGTCCATCTGCGTGCGGAGGGACAGCGGCGGCGCGGAGCCGAAGCGGGCGGGGCCGGGCCCGAAGGAGAACGTCCCCGCCAGCACACCCGGCCGCCGCTGGTTGAGCCGTCCGCCGACGTCCGGCAGCTCCAGGTCGAGGGGCACGCGCTGGTGGTCGAGCTCGAGCTCGCCTCCGGCCACGATCAGGCGGCGGATCTGCACCTCGCGTCCCGGCCCGCCCAGGGTGATTCGGGGGAGATCGTCGCCCCCCTGCTTGAACGCGTGGACCCGGACGCGGGGACGCTCGACCACGACACGCGTCAGTACGAGGCGACGATCGGCCAGGGCGGCCAGGGACGGCGTGACGGCGAGACGCGGCACTTCCAGGAACGGCTCGGCGTCCGCGGTGGGACCGCCGATGCGCAGGTCGGTGACCTCCACCTGCAGCGGCACCAGGTGGTAGCGCACGCCCCCCACGGAGACGGGCCGGTGGAAGACACGAGCGAGGCGTTCGGAGAGGGCGCGCGCCGTCCAGGCCGGCACGCGCCAGAGGGCGGCGCCCATGGCCACGACGAGCACGACGAAGACGACGGAGCGGCGCTTCATGGCGGACCGGGGGGGAGCCGGCAGGTCACTCCAGGAGGACGAGGAGGGCGCCCGTCTCCACGGCCTGGCCCTCCCGCACCGGCGCTTCCTTCACCCGTCCCGCGCGCGGCGCGCGGATCTCGTTCTCCATCTTCATGGCTTCCATCACGACCAGCCCCTGGCCGGCGCCCACGTCCTGGCCCGCGCTCACGAGGACCCGCACGAGCTTGCCCGGCATCGGCGCCTGCACCCGCGCCGGCCCGCCCGCCGGGCGCCGCGGAGCCACCGCCCCCCGGGCCGCCTCGACCAGGGAGACGTCGAGCACCTGGCCGCGGAGCACCACGCGGTAGCCTCCCTCGCGCCTCTCGATCATCACCTCGTGGGCACGGCCGTCCACGATCAAGCTCATGGCGTGCGGCCCGGCGTCGCGGACGTCGACCTCGACCGGGCGGCCGTCGAGACGCACCGAGTAGCGGCCGCCCGCGCCCGCCCGCAGCTCCGCGCGCACGCTGCGGCCGTCGACGGTGGCGTCGTAGATCATCGCGCCGGCCCCAGGTCCCGCCAGTCCCGCCTTCGCCAGGCCGAGCCGGAGCCCGAGCCGGCGGCGGACGGCTCGGCGCGCGCCGACGCGCGGTCGCGCAGCGCCCGCACCGCCGCCGCCACCACGGCGATGTCCCGCACCTCGTCCGAAGGCGCGGAGCCGAGCTCCGCCTTGTAACGCTCGATGAACCCGGTGTCGATGTCTCCGGCGACGAAGGCCGGGTGCCGCAGCACGCGGTCGAAGAAGGGCAGGGTCGTGGTGATGCCGAGGACGGTGTATTCGGACACCGCGCGCCGCATGCGCGCGACGGCCTCGGCGCGATCGGCGCCCCAGGCCACCAGCTTCGAGATGAGCGGGTCGTAGTGGATGGGGACGTCCCCGCCCTCGTACACGCCGCTGTCGTCGCGCACGCCGGGGCCGGCCGGCGCACGCAGGGCCACGATCCGTCCCGGGCTGGGCAGGAAGCCCTGGGCGGGATCTTCGGCATAGACGCGGCACTCGATGGCGTGGCCCCTCTGCCGCAGGTCGGCCTGGGCGAACGGCAGCGGCTCGCCCTGGGCGATGGCGATCTGGAGCTTGACGAGATCGAGTCCGGTGACCATCTCCGTGACCGGATGCTCGACCTGCAGGCGGGTGTTCATCTCGA
>Ga0075425_100004116_pt1 | contig 14940 bp, 14 predicted proteins | sample SoiMethybrSBSTD4_FD_75300 | JGI IMG/M metagenome (GOLD analysis project Ga0075425, IMG submission 75300) | Bulk soil microbial communities from a Populus tree surrounding site in Tennessee, USA - Soil MetaG P. TD hybrid SBSTD4 | ecosystem: Environmental > Terrestrial > Soil > Tree plantation...
CGGCTCGTGACCGATAGCGACGAAAACGCCGTCGGTCTTGAAGTCCTGGACCTTGCCGCTCTTGACGTTTTTCAGCTTCACGCCGACGACGCCGCCGTTTTTCGGATCGCCCAGGATCTCGTCAATGACGGTCTCCCACAGAAAGCCAATTTTAGGATTGCTCTCGGCGCGGTCCTGCATGATCTTCGAGGCGCGCAGTTCGTTGCGACGGTGCACGACGGTCACCTTCGTCGCGAATTTCGTGAGAAATAGCGCCTCTTCCATCGCCGTGTCGCCGCCGCCCACCACCACGACCTCTTTATCCTTGAAGAAAAAGCCGTCGCAGGTTGCGCACGCCGACACGCCGTAGCCCATAAGAAGTTTTTCCGATGCGATGCCGAGAAGCTTCGCTGAGGCTCCGGTCGCAACGATCAACGCGTCGCACGTGTAGACGTCCTTACCCGCGGTGACCTCGAAAGGCCTTTTCTTCAAATCGACCGCGGCGACGTCGCCGAATATCATTTTCGTGCCGAAGCGCTCCGCCTGCTTTTTGAATTCCTCCATCAGTTCGGGCCCGAGAATGCCTTTTGGAAAACCGGGATAATTTTCCACGTCGGTCGTGATCGTGAGCTGGCCGCCGGGCTGCGATCCTTCGATCATGACGGGCTCGAGGTCCGCGCGCGCCGCGTAGATCGCGGCAGTTAAGCCTGCGGCGCCGGAGCCCAGGATGAGCACCCGGTGATGGCTTTTTTTATCCATAAATTTTATGTAGCATAAACGACACTCAGTCGAAAGCGAGCACAAATGGCTAAGCTCTCCCACCTCGACGCCGAAGGCAAAGCGCGCATGGTCGACGTGACGTCGAAGGACGTGACCGAGCGCGTCGCCACCGCCCGCGGCGCCATCTTCATGCGGGCGGAAACGCTCGATCTCATTTTGGAGAAAAAGGTCGAAAAGGGCGATGTTTTCTCCGTCGCGCGCGTGGCGGGCATCCTGGCGGCGAAGAAAACCTCCGAATTGATTCCCATGTGCCACCCACTGAATCTCACATCGATCGCGGTTGATTTTACCGCGGAGAAAAATCCTCCGCGCGTCGAAATCGAGGCGACGGTTCGCGTAAGCGGTAAAACCGGCGTCGAGATGGAGGCGATGACGGCCGCGGCGGTCGCCGGCCTTACGATCTACGACATGTGCAAGGCCGCCGACCGCGAGATGACGTTGAGCGACATCCGGCTCGTTAAAAAGAGCGGCGGCAAAAGCGGCACGTTCGTTAGAAAAGAATAGCTTCGAAATCGGCTCCCCTGGCAGCGAAGGCGTTCGCAACTGCTCCTGCGAATCGCCGGCAGGCACAAAGAATGTATTGCGTTCATTTGAAGAAGGGCCGCGAGCGCCCTGTGATGGGCGGGCATCCATGGATTTTTTCCGGCGCGATCGAAAAGATCGAAGAAGAAACGAATAACGATCCTATCGTCGACGTCCTGGATTATCAGGGCCGCTGGCTGGCGCGCGGCCTGTACAATCCGAAGTCGCAGATTAGAGTCCGTCTGCTCACGTGGGAAAAAGAAGCGATCGACGCTGTTTTTTTCTCCCGCCGCATCGCTGCGGCGGCGGCTTTGCGCGGGCGGCTGGTCTCCCCTTCCACCAACGCGTACCGCGTCGTCAACGGCGAGGGCGATCTTCTCCCCGGCGTCATTGTGGATCGCTATGCCGATTACTTCGTTTGCCAGTTCTTCACCGCCGGTATCGACGCGCTGAAATCCGTGCTCATCCAAGCGCTAGCGGCCGAGCTGAAGCCGAACGGCGTATACGAGCGGAGCGAGGGCGGCGTGCGCGACGAAGAAGGACTTCCGCCCTCGGTCGGCGTGGTCTACGGGGAAGAGCCGCCGGAGCTGATCGAAATCGAAGAGAACGGCAGCCGGTTTTTGGTCGATATTCGGGGCGGCCAGAAGACCGGCTTTTTTCTCGACCAACGGGACAATCGCGCGCTGATCGCTTCGCTCGCGCCGGGCATGACGGTCTTCAACTGCTTCGCCTACAGCGGCGGTCTTTCCGTATACGCCTTGAAAGCGGGCGCCCAGCGAGTCATTTCACTCGACTCATCGGTCCCCGCGCTCGATCTGGCCAAGCGGAATCTGCGGCTTAACGGCCTCGAAGCGCACGATGGCGATTTCATCCGCGCCGACGCCTTTTCTTTTCTGAAAAACTGCAATGAGAAAATCGATATCCTCATTCTCGATCCGCCGTCGCTCGCGCATCGCCGCGGCGACGTGGAAGCCGCCGCCGGCGGCTATAAGTTTTTGAACCTGCACGGGCTTAAATTATTGCCGCGCGGCGGTCTGCTTCTTACCTTCTGCTGCTCGCAGCACGTGTCGATCGATCTCTTTCAGAAAATCGTCTTCGGCGCCGCTGTCGACGCGCGGCGCAAAGTGCAAATACTCAAGCGCCTCGGCCCCGCGCCGGACCACCCCGTTAGCCTGCATCACCCGGAAGGCGAGTATCTAAAGGGCCTTTTACTTCGAGTTCTGGAGTAAATAAGCCGGGCATGATAAATGCCCTGCTCATGGCCGAGAAGTACCAGCCCATAAACCAATGGCCGGAGGAGGACCGGCCGCGCGAAAAGCTGCTTCAACGTGGCGCTGAAAATCTCACGGACGCGGAGCTGATCGCGATTCTTCTTCGCACGGGCAACGCCGGCCAGAGCGCGCTCGACTGTGCCCGGCAGCTCCTGAATCATTTTAACGACCTCAAAGGGGTCGATAACGCACAGACCGCGGAGATGGCCGCGGTCAAGGGCGTCGGCCCCGCAAAAAGCGCACAGGTCAAAGCAGGCCTGGAGCTCGGCCGCCGGCTCGCGCGGCAGAAGTGGGAGACCGGCCGCGCGCTCAAATCGGCCGAAGACGTTTACCGCGACTTCGCCGACCGGCTCGCGAAGCAGAAGCGCGAGATGTTCTACGTCGTGCTGCTCACGAACAAGAACAAAAAGATCCGCGAAGTGAAGATCTCCGAAGGATCGCTTACGGCTTCGCTCGTCCATCCGCGCGAGGTCTTCAACCCCGTCATCCGCGAATCCGCCGCGGCGGTGATCTTCGTCCACAATCACCCGAGCGGCGACCCCGCGCCGAGTCCCGAAGACATCGACATCACGAAGCGATTAAAGCAAGTGGGCGAAGTGATGGGCGTCCGCGTGCTCGATCACGTCGTGATCGGCCACGGAAGATACTACAGCTTCAGCGATAAAGGGATCCTCTAGACCCGCCGCAGCTTCTCTCGGAGCATCGTCAGCGGCACCGCGGACGCGAGCAGCGGGAAAACTCCGATGAAGGTGAGCGCTGCGGGAAGACCGTAGGCGTCCGCGATCAGCCCCGCGGAGAGCGGCGCGATGAACGACAGTCCCATATTGCCGCTGTAGAGAAATCCCACCGTCCTCCCGGCGAGGTCCGGAGGCGCTACCTCCATAGCCGCGGCGAAAATGACCGGCCGCAACGCCCAGAGGAGCCCGCCGACGAGCGCGCAGCCGACGCCGAGCGGAATTCCCGGTGCGAGATGCGGAATCGCCATCAGCGCGAGTCCGGCGAGCGCCGATCCAACGACGATCAGCGGAATGCGGCCGATCTTATCCGCGGCCCAACCGGAAAACGTCGGTGAGATGCCGGCGAAGAAAAAGACGGTCGAGATGTAAAATCCCATCGTCGCGACGGGGAGCTTCAAATAAATCGTCATGTAGAGCGGCAGGAAGACCATCGTCGCGCTCTGACCGAGCGTGCGAAAAACGGAAACGAAGAACATCGCGAGCACCGAGCGGTCTTTCACCACATCTCGCCAAAACGACCGCTTTGCGCGCGTGGCGTGCTCGACAAGCCGATGCTGCTCGGGAACAAATAGTGCGTACGAGATGCCCACGAGAAGGCCGGGCAGTGCCCAGATCTGCAGCGTCGTGCGCCAGTCCGTGAAGCTTAGAAGTGCGCCGATCGTGAGCGGCGCGATGACCTCGCCGAGATTAGCGGCGCTGTCGTGGATTCCAAGCGCAAAGGCGCGCCGCTCTTTGTAGGCCGATGAAAGGATCGAGATAGACTGCGGATGAAAGCCGCCAGTGCCGATGCCGCTGATGCCCATGAAAATAAGCAAAGGCCAGTAGGTCGGCGCGAAGCTCATGAGCAGGCTGCCGAGTCCCAACAACGCGAGACACAACCCCAAAAGCGTGCTGCGCCGTTTCGTCGCATCGGCCAAAAACCCGGACGGAAGGTTCGTGAGCCCGGCGACAAAATAGCGCGTCGAGACGAGGAGGCCGGCCTGGGTCATGCTGAAGCCCATGGCGGCGGCGATCACAGGAAGCGCAACCGTTTGGACGCCGATATAGACGTGCTCGGTCAGATGCGCGACGGAGGTCGCGGCAAGCCGCGTCCAGCCCGGCGCCGAAAGCGATATACCAGGAGCTTGGGTTTCGGTTTGTTCCACAATTACGCAGCCGAAGCCGGCAGCAAAGCGCGCTGCTTCAGCGCCGGCAGCAGCTCGGAAAGCGAGCGGATTGTCATCGAAGGCTTCGCCGCGGCGAGCGTCTCCTCGTCGTTATAGGAAGCCTCGGTCGCGAGCGCCACGGTGAGCACCTCGAGCGCCTTGCCCGCGACTTTGAGATGCGCGAGATTATTTCCCGCGAGGATATAGGTCGCGGTGCCGGAGACGAGCACGACGCGGAGAAATTTATCCTGGCGCTGGCGAAACAGATGGTAAATTCCCTGCTCTTTTCTGAAATACGTCTGCTCGCGATCGATGATCTCGGCGAAGTATTTGCCCAAGCCGCGCTCTTCCATCGCCTCGTGCTTGAAGCGGCGACCTCCAGTCGTAATGAGAACATTCAGCAACCCCTCACTCTGCGCCGAGCGCAGCGAATCTTCGATGCCCGGCACGAGATCGGGCTGGGTCGTATCGAAGCCGTGATTTGCAGCGATTTTAAGCGCGTGATCTCTGATTTCCTGCCGCCTGGTCTCGTTGAAGACGATCGACGGGTCTTTGCGGTATTCGTCCGCGAAGACGAGCGGGATCAAAAATAGATCGAACGGCCCGTCAGCGAGCTTCCGCAGTTGCTCGAAGCTAAGCGTGGGCTTGTTGTAGCGCGGGAGGATTTCGTTTGCGATCACATGCACACGGTGGATATCGGTCTCGACGGTATCGGACATCGTGCGAGCCAGGATCGTCGTCGGCATGCTCATAAAGATCCTCCTTTCCAGTCCAAGCGCATATTAAGAAAGATAAAGGAAGCGGACCAACGTCACAACATCAAGCGATTCCGACCAAGCGCTTGACGTTTCCCGCCATGATGAGTCTCAAGTCCTCGATCTTGAGCTTCAAGTGGCGCTGCGCGTGTTTGACGATTTTCTCAATCTCCCACTCCATCGGGTTGAATGGATGGTCGGAGCCGTAGAGCACGCGCTCCGGGCCGGCCCACGAGATTGACTCGCAGAAAAACGGCAGCCAGCCTACGCCCGAGCTGTCCATATGGACGTTGTCGTGCTTCTTCGCGATCTCGACGACCTGGCGCACGCCTTCGACCAAGCCGGAATGGCCGAAGATCATTTTCAGCTTCGGGAAATCGCGCGCGATCTCCCCCAGGCGCGCGGGGCTCGCGTTCTCGCCGAGGCCGCAGTGAATGAGAACGGTTAAATTGTGGTGCTGCGCCGCTTCCATCAGCGGATAAACCTTCTCCCTGTCGTTCGCCGGGCAGTTCTCGATCAGCGGATGGATCTTGATACCTTTGAGCCCTAGCTTCACGCCTTCTTCCAACACCTGCAGCGTGTCTTTCACGCCCTGTCCCGGGCTCAGGCGCATGAAGCCGTGAATGCGGCCAGGATGTTTTTTCATTGCGTCGGCGATGTACTGATTGGTCTCGCGGTAGTCCGACGGCTCGCCGATGCCGATCGCGAACGTGACGACGCCGTCGACGCCGGCGTTGTCCATCGAGCCCAGCATGTCCTCCGCCATCCATTTCATGATCGGCGGAATCTGGTGGATGGCGAGCTTCCTCCGCGCGCCCATGTGCGAGTGCGCGTCGATGACCTCAATCTTTTCGCCTTCGACGGTGATCATCCTGCCTCCCGGAGTTTTTCCGAGCGTATCCAAACGAACATTGCAGGTCAACACGAGGTCAAGTATATAGTCCACCATGACGCTCATATTGAACAACGACGAGATCCAGCAGGCGCTCACGATCAAAGCCAGCCTCGACGCGTTGGAGGAAACCTACCGCGAGCTGGCGCAGAGCCGGGCCGTCAACTGCCCGATCAGCCAGACCTATCTGCCGCACTCGCTGCCGCAGACGAGCTACAGTTTCAAATCGGTCAACGGCGGCGTCAAGACGCTGGGCGTGCTCGCGCTGCGCATCACGTCCGACATCCTCGGCGAGCGGAGCGTCGGCGAATCCGTGCGTCTGGAAAAGCTGCCGCTCGCGGGCGGCAATCGCTATGTCGGCCTCGTGCAGCTCTTCAGCGTCGAGACCGGCGAGTTGCTCGCGATCATGCCCGACGGCTTCATCCAGCAGACGCGCGTCGGTGTCACGAGCGCGCTCGGCGCGAAGGCCATGGCGCGCGAGGACTCCGAGACGCTCGCGCTCATCGGCTCGGGAGGGCAGGCGCGCTCACACTTTCGCTTTCTCACGGCCGTGCGGCCGATCAAGCGCGTGAAAATCTACAGTCCCAATGCCGAGAACCGGCGAAAGTTCGCCGCCGAGATGGAACGGGAAAACGAAATCCCAACGGAGCCCGTCGAGAGCGCGGAGACGGCCGTCGCCGACGCGGACATCGTTTGCAGCGCGACCAACTCCTCGCGCCCGGTCGTGCGCGCGGCGTGGCTTCAGCCCGGCATGCACTACAATTCCATCCGCGAGTTCGAGATGGACGAGGCCTCGCTGGAAAAATGCGACATCGTCGCGATCCATTCCAAATTCGGCGGCTATCTTCACTGCCAGCCGCCGGGGACCGAGAAAGATCTGCCCGGCGTCCGCCGCGAGCGGGAGCGCGACTGGAGCCGGTATCCGGAAATTCAGGATCTCATCGTCGGCAAGGTCAAGGGCCGGACAAGCCCGCAGCAGATCACATTCTTCTTGAACAACGTCGGCGCCGGCGTGCAGTTCGCGGGCATGGGCTTCGCGGCGTACAAGGCGTGCAAGGAAAAAGGACTCGGAAAAGAAATTCCCAGCGACTGGTTCATGCAGGACATCAAGCCCTAAAATATTCCCGTAACCGAAGGAGCCGCCATGAGACTCACGCTCACCGTTTCTCTCCTGATCGGCATTTTCGTTCTCTCCGCCGCGACCGCCGCTTCCGCTGCCGAGGAGGCGGCGCCCGCCCGGGCTCCGGTCCTCGCACCCTCTTCGATTCCCCTTCCGGAAGCGCGTGCGATCATCGAAGGCGCGATCGCCTTTGCCCGCAGCCAGAACATGCGCATGGCGGTCGCCGTGCTCGACGACGGCGGAAACGTCGTCTCGACCGATCGCATGGACGGAACCTCGTTCAACTCGGTCAATCAAGCGATAGGCAAGGCTTTCACATCGGTGATCTACCGGCGGCCCAGCGCGGAAATAGCTGAGCTTTTGAAAACCCAACCCGAGCGCTTCTACGGCATCATGAACTTGTGGCCCGGCAAGATTTATATCGTCTCCGGCGGATTGCCGCTCGCCGTCGATGGCAAGCTCATCGGCGCGGTCGGCATCTCCGGGCTCCCGCCCGGCGTGGACGAGAAGGCCTCGAAAGCGGGACTCGCGGCGTGGGAAAAACTCAAACAATCCAGAAAATAATTTTCACGGCGTTGCAGCAAGGCGCACGCGCCTTTTTTCCGGTTACTGCCGGTGAGATCGCTTAAGCCGTGGCGCTTCCGAAATCCGTGTCCCATAGTCGCCGCAGCCGCGCCATGGCGTCCTCCGACAATCCGCCCGCGCCGGAACATGCCGCGGCGTCGTCGATGTGCCCCGTGTTCGAGAAACCCACAAGCACGGTCGAGACGCCTTTCTTCATCAGCGCGAAGCGGATCGCCGCGTGCGTGAGCCGTTTGACGTCTTTTCCGATTAAAAATTTGACTTTTTCCGCGCGCTCGAGATCGAGCGCATAGTCGGAGCCCGGCGACAGCGGCTCGGGGCTGCTGCCACCTCCCGCCTCGGGATGCGACGTGAGTGCACCGGCGGCGAGAACGCGAATTACCGCGACACCCATGCCTTTTTGGGCAGCGCGATCGATCAGTAGTCCGTAGTCGAGCGCGCCGAAGCCGCTCGGCACCGCCTGCCCGGCGCTCGGATTCAAGAGGTTGTAGTAAGCCTGAACAGAATGGAACTCACCGCTGTCGATGACTTCGTGGAGCGCCGCCGGATCGCCGAGGCCGCTGAAGCCGAAGAATCCTACCTTGCCTTGCGCGCGCATCTCCTTGAAGCCGTCCAGCACGCCGCCCGTTTCGAGCACGTCTTCGGGCGTGAGGCTGAACCGCTTGCCCGGCGGGCGCGTCGCAGTCACGCGGTTATGAAGTTGAATCAAGTCGACCGATTTTTTTTGCAAACGCGCGAGCGCGGACTCGACCGCGTGGATCGTCGCCGCTTTGAGATCGGCCGCCGGTTCGAGCCGGATTTTGGTCGAGACGACGGGCTCCGCGCCGAGCGCGTCGAGAATTCGGCCCAGATTCTCTTCGGATTTTCCGAGACCGTAAGCGAATGCCGTGTCGAAGTAGTTAATGCCCAGATCCAGTGCGCGCTTGATCGCGCGCAGCTGTTCTTCGTAGGTCGCGCGCACCATCAAGACCGCGTTGTTGCCGCAGCCGAAGCCGATCTCGGAGACTTTGAGGCCGGTATTTCCCAAACTGCGGTAAAGCATGGCGCCTTCTTTTACCGCAAACAGGAAATTTTGGAAACCGGCAACCGCTCTTGCGCGTTTGATCTTAGGTAGTTCGCATGGGTCTTTTGCAAACTTCGGCAGATCGGGGTGCATCTAGTCGAAAGCTCAATGCTTTCTTAGCCGCGTGACAACGCCCCTTAGTTTTTCGTCGGTTGATCTACGCTGCCCACCAACTGTCTGAAATACGCGGGCACCTCGGCCTCAAAAGCGACCTGCTTTCCGCTGAAGGGATGTTTGAAAGAAATCGACCGGGCATGAAGCGCCAGGCGCGGGTGGTCGCGGTCTTCCCTGCCGTATTTCTGATCGCCTACAACCGCGTGTCCAATGCCCGCGAGATGGACGCGTATCTGGTGTTTTCTACCCGTCAGCAGCCAGATATCGAGTAGTGTAAACCCCTTCGCCTCCTTCACGACTTTGTAAGCAGTGTGCGACAGTTTTCCGATTTTCGGGTCGGAAGTCGAGTAGACGAAATGCGCTTTATTCTCCGCCAGGTGGGTCGTGATCGTTCCTGATTCGCGATCGCAGTGACCGTGAACCACCGCGAGATATTTCTTCTCGGTTGTTTTCCATTGATCCTGCAAGGAGAGTTTTGCGTCGGCGTTCTTGGCGAAGACGACTACCCCGGAGGTTTCCCGATCGAGCCGGTGTACGATGAAAATCCGGTTCCGCGACTTGCTGTAGCCCTTACGGACATAATCGGTAAGGATGAAGTAAGCCGTTCTGGACTTCTCCCGATCGGTCGCGATGGTGAGGAGACCCGCTGGTTTGTCCACGACGAGGATGTCGCGATCCTCGTAAAGGATCGCGATCCCTCGCGCCAAGCGCTTTGCTCCCGGCCGGGAATGTTTGCGCATGGATGAGAACTTACATGAAGTACGCTTGGAAGCTAAGCTACAGCGTCAGCGCACCCGCGCGCCGTGTTCGAGCAAAAGTCCTTTCAACAATGAGCGATGGCAGCGCGATTCGTCAGCGCAGTAGCAACCGATGGATAAGTCGGATTCCCTTGAAAGCGCCGCCAGCAGCGCCAGCAGGCGCGCAGCCGGCGGCTTTTTCATCTCCGCGCGATAGCGGCGCGAATAGCTCGCCCAGCGCTGCGGCGTGAACGGCTGCGATAAGGCATATTTCACGAGCGGCGCGCTCGGCGCCAACTCCGGCAGCCATACGTCGAAGTAATCGCGCTTCGCGTAATCCTGTTTTTTCACGCCGCGCGGCGGCCGCCGCACGGTACCGATACGGAGGCCTTCATCAAAATGACGCGGAGTGCCGAGGCGGACGACGCGGAGGGACATGGCGTGTGGTTTTAATTTGGATCTTGAAGCTCGATGCTTCTAGTCTCTTCAAAGAAGCCGCGCAGTATTGAATCAGCGGGCCCAACCGCAGAAAACCAGGCCGTCATCTGAAGCGATTGTGACAGCCGGGTTCTCTCTTCTGCAGCAGGAAACCGTCCGGAAAAATTTATTTCTATCTTTCCTTCCTGCGCATTGAATTCTGGCGGCAGAGGAACGGTAAATCTTTCAATGTTGATGCTACCCCCGATCACTAAATAATCGCGCGGCCCGCCCTTGACGACGCCCTGCAACGTCATCAGGCCCTGGACGTCGGCAATGTCGACGGACAACTTTCCTTTCTCGTATAGTGATTTCACTAATAAATCACGGTTTACCTGCCAACTATCGCCCACCCGCTTCTTGTCCTCTGTGCCAAATGCTTCATCGTCGGTTGGCCCCGATGATATCGCTCCTGACAAAACAGCTCGGAGAGCTTTCTCTGCCAGCGCATCGGCGGGCATATCGTTGATCGTGTAAACGCGCCTCTCACCGTTATCGGAAACAATTGCCGTTGTTCCTGAGCCGAATAAAGCCTTCGTTTCTCCGCCTGAGGTAAACATCAACTTCTCGATGACGAGAGCGCTTTTACCGACATTTCCATTTCGCGCCACTTCCAACGCCGTCAACGTGCCGTTCAACTCGACATTATAATCGTCAATTCGAGTTTTGACGGGGACTTCACCGATGAAGATGGCGACCCTTTCGGCATGTCGCGAATTCGCGATGAGTCGGAATCTGTCGCCGACTTTCGTCGGACGAGATAAACGGATCGTATATGCTTGCTCCTCCGCTTGCGCAGACGGAGAAAAGAGGAAAATCGCTAGCGCAATCGCACGTAAAAGGATTCTCATATTAAACGTATGCCGCGATTGTATGACGCTGGAGCCATGTTAGCAATGAAACTCGCCCCGTTGACAAAATCCCCCTTCTAGGCTAGTTAATTTTTATCGGTTTGCGCGACTGGCGTACGTGGAATTGACCACGAGGGAGTGCAAAACCATAAGTAGGCCGAACGCCTGGGTCTCTTATCTCTAAGAGTCCAGGCTTTTTTATTGCCTGGTCGGGTTGCAGCGGCGCTGGCTGGCAGCTAAGGGCATAAAAATGATCAAACAATACCTCCTCGCCCCGGGTCCCACTCCTATTCCCAACGAGGTCACACTAGCGATGGCGGAGACGATGATCCACCACCGCACGCCGCAGTTCAATAAAATCTTCCTCGAGGCGCGCGACGGCCTCCAGCAGCTCTTCGGCACGAAAAACGACGTTATCGTGCTCGCCTCTTCCGGCACGGGGGCGATGGAAGCCGCCGTCACGAACCTATTCTCGCCCGGCGAAAAAGTCCTGGTCGTCAACGGCGGCAAATTCGGCGAGCGGTGGCTGGAGATCAGCAAGAGCTTCGGCCTCGATCCGATCGACCTCAAGGTCGAATGGGGCAAGCCCGTCGCGGTCGAGGCGATCGAGCAGAAATTAAAAGAGCACCGCGACGTTCAGGCCGTCATGGTGCAGGCGAGCGAGACTTCGACCACGACATGGCACCCAATCGAGAAAATCGCGCGCGTGACCAAAAACGGCCCTCTTCTCATCGTCGACGGCGTGACCGCTGTCGGCGTCAAAAAAGTCCCGATGGACGAATGGGGCGTCGACGCTTTCGTCACGGGCTCGCAAAAAGCCATGATGCTGCCGCCTGGACTCGGCTTCATCGCCCTCAGCGACCGCGCCTGGGCGCGCACGGCCAAGGCGAAGCTGCCGCGGTTTTATTTCAACTTGAATCTCGAGCGGAAAAATCAGCAGAAAGGCAGCGGCGCGTTCACGCCGGCGGTCTCGCTCATATTCGGCCTACGCGCTTCGCTGCAGCTGATGCGCAAAGAAGGCCTGGACAACGTTTATGCGCGGCACGAGCGCATGGCGCGCGCGACCCGCGCGGCGGCGACGGCGCTGGGATTGAAACTTTTGGCGCCGGAGAGCCCGAGCCCGGCGGCGACCGGGATCTGGACGCCGGAGGGCATGAACGCGGACGACCTGCTCGATTTCTTCCGCGAAAAGATGCTGATCACCTTCGCTGAGGGACAGGACCAGCTCCGCGGCAAGGCGATCCGCATCGCGCACGTCGGGTACATGGGCGCCTTCGACGTCGTGACCGCGATCGCAGCGCTCGAGATGGGACTGAGAAAATTCGGCGCCGAGGTGAATTTCGGCCAAGGGGTCGCGGCGGCGCAGGAAGTGTTGATGGAGACGCTCCGATAAACCGACAGAGATTCGAGACAGAGACCGCCCCTCCGTCTGTCTCTATCTCTGTCTCCGTCTGAAATTAAGATGGAACAAACCAAAATCCTCGTCACCGACCCGCTCGCGCCTCAGGGAATGGAGATCTTCGAGCGCACGCCCGGCTTCGTCGTCGATCTCCGCGTGGGCATCAAACCGCCCGAGATCAAAAAGATCATCAAAGATTACCACGGCTGGGTGCTCCGCAGCGGCACGAAGGTGACCGCGGATATTCTCGAAACCGCCGATAATTTGAAAGTGATCGGCCGCGCCGGCATCGGCGTGGAGAACATCGATGTCGCGGCGGCCAGCAAGCGCGGCATCGTCGTCATGAACACGCCGGGCGGCAACAACGTAACGACCGGCGAGCATACGATCTCGCTCATGCTCTCGCTCGCGCGCCACATCCCGCAGGCGGTCGCATCGCTCAAATCCGGCAAATGGTCGCGCGAGAAATTCACCGGCGTCGAGCTCTGCAACAAGACGCTCGGCATCATCGGTCTCGGCAATGTGGGCCGGATCGTCGCCGAGCGCGCGATCGGACTCAGGATGAAGGTTCTGGGCTACGATCCGTTCGTCCAGCCGGAGGCGGCGGCGCGCATGGGCGTCGAGATGGCGACGCTGGACGAGATTTACGCGCGCGCGGATTTCATCACCGTCCATGTGCCGCTAACCGCCGAGACGCGCGGCCTCATCAACAAGAAAACGTTTGCGAAGATGAAAAAAGGCGTGCGCATCATCAACTGCGCGCGCGGCGGCATCGTCGACGAGGCCGACCTCGCCGAGGCGATCCGCGAGGGCAAAGTCGCGGGCGCGGCCCTCGACGTTTACGTCGACGAGCCGCCCGGCCCCGAACACCCGCTGGTCAAACTGGATCAAGTCATCACGACACCGCACCTCGGCGCGTCGACCGACGAGGCGCAGCTCAACGTCGCGATCGCCGTTGCCGAGCAGATGGTCGATTTTCTCACGCGCGGCGTCATCCGCTACGCCGTCAACATGCCGTCGGTGAGCCCGGAGCTTTTGACCACGCTCCGGCCATATCTCACGCTTGCGGAAAAGCTCGGGAGCCTGCAAGTGCAGATGCTCTCGATGCAGCTCCCCAAGGAAGTCCAGATCGAATACTCCGGAGACGTGACGCAGTACGACGTCGCGCCGCTCACGCTCGCCGTTCTGAAAGGCATTTTGACCCCGGTCATGGAATCGAGCGTCAACTACGTCAACGCGCCGCTCGTCGCGCGCGACCGCGGCATCAAAGTCGTCGAATCGAAGAGCAGCCGCGCGGGCGATTTCGCGAGCTCAATCAGCGTGCGGGTCAAGACGAAAGACCGGTCGTTAGAAGTCGCGGGCGCGGTCTTCGGGGCCAAGAATCCGCGCATCGTGAAAATCGACGGATTTTATCTGGAAGCCGTTCCGGAAGGATACATTCTGATTCTCCATAACCGCGATGTGCCCGGTGTCGTCGGGGCCGTCGGCACGCTGCTCGGCGAGAAAGGCATCAACATCGCCGGCATGGAGCTCGGCCGCGAAAAGGTCGGCGGCATGGCGATCTCCTGCATCCATATTGACGACGCCGCGCCGAAGGAAACGATGGACGCGCTCCGCGCGCTGCCGCAAGTCGTCGCCGCAGAGCTGGTGAAACTATAGTCCGAGCATGAGGTAGCTGCATTGGCCAACGTCGCTGTTATCGGAGCGCAGTGGGGAGACGAGGGAAAAGGCAAGATCGTCGACCTTTTCACCCGCGACGCCGATGTCGTCGTCCGCTTCCAGGGCGGGAACAACGCCGGCCACACGCTCGTGGTGGACGGCGTCAAGACCGTTCTTCATCTCGTCCCGTCCGGCGCGCTGCACAAAGACAAGCTTTGCGTCATCGGCAACGGCGTCGTGGTCGATCCGGAAATTCTCCTCGAGGAAATCCGCGCGCTCAGAGCCAAGGGCCACTTGCTCGATGACGCGCTTCTGAAGCTCAGCGAGGAAGCCCACCTCATCATGCCCTACCACAAGGCGATCGACCTCGCGCGCGAGCGTCTTCGCGGCAAGGGGAAGATCGGCACGACCGGCCGCGGCATCGGGCCCGCCTATGAAGACAAGGTCGCGCGCGTCGGCATTCGATTCGTCGATCTCCTGGATGGCACGACGTTCCGCGACAAGCTAAAGCGCAATATCGAAGAAAAAAATATCTACTTGAAAGCGATTCTTAAAGAAAAGACACTCGACTACGCCGCAATCTACGAGGATTATTGCGGTTACCGCGAAGAGCTGCAGAAATACATTGCCAATACGGGGGTCCTGCTCGATCGCTTGATGAAAGCCGGGAAAAAAGTCCTCTTCGAGGGCGCGCAGGGCACGCTCCTCGACGTCGATCACGGGACTTATCCGTACGTCACCTCATCGAACACGGTGATCGGCGGCGTCTGCACCGGCGCCGGCATCGGCCCGCGAAATATTCAGGAGGTCATCGGCCTCTCGAAGGCCTACACGACGCGCGTCGGCAGCGGCCCGTT
>Ga0075425_100004117_pt1 | contig 14940 bp, 13 predicted proteins | sample SoiMethybrSBSTD4_FD_75300 | JGI IMG/M metagenome (GOLD analysis project Ga0075425, IMG submission 75300) | Bulk soil microbial communities from a Populus tree surrounding site in Tennessee, USA - Soil MetaG P. TD hybrid SBSTD4 | ecosystem: Environmental > Terrestrial > Soil > Tree plantation...
GCGGTCGTACCGATGGAAGGCATCGCCCTCAATGATCGCTGCGGCGACGCCCTCGCGGCGAAAGATCTGCTGAAAAGTTGTCTTCACAGTTGTCGTGCCCGCGCCCGACGAACCGGTAATAGCGATGATCGGATGTTTTGCGGACACGGCGTGACCTCGGATGCCTTCAGCGGGAGCGGAACAGCGAGCGCTTGTGGAAAAGCGGCGTTTCGAAAGTCGGCTCTTCTCCCTCATCATAATATTTGTGATAGGCGATCAGCCGCTCGACTTCGGCGCGTGACCCGAGGATCAAAGGTACGCGCTGATGCAGAGTTGTCGGCGCGATGTCCAGAACGCGCTCCCGGCCCGTGGACGCGGCGCCGCCGGCTTGCTCGACGATCATTGCCATCGGGTTCGCCTCATACATTAGGCGCAGGCGGCCCGACTTCGAGGTGTCCTTGGTATCGCGCGGATACATGAATAGACCGCCGCGAATCAAGATGCGATAGATCTCGGCAACGAGTGACGCGATCCAGCGCGTATTGAAGTCGACTCCTCGTGGCCCTGTCTTGCCTTGGATGCACTCCTCGACGTAGCGCCTGACCGGCGGCTCCCAGAAGCGTTCGTTCGATGCATTGATCGCAAACTCGCAAGTCGTCTCTGGAATGCGCATGTTGGGATGCGTTAACGTGTAAGCGCCGATCTCCCGATCGAGCGTGAACCCGTGCACGCCGTCGCCGAGCGTGATTACGATCATCGAGGTGGGGCCATAAAGAGCAAAACCGGCCGCGATCTGCTTGGTTCCGGGCTGCAGGAAATCCGCCACAGTCGGATGCGTGACACCCGGGGGCGCGCACAGTATCGAGAAAATGGTTCCAACCGTGACATTAACGTCGATATTCGAGGAACCGTCGAGCGGATCGAACAGGAGCAGATAGTTGCCCTTCGGATATTCCGCCGGAATGGAGTAGGGCTCTTCCATCTCCTCGGAAGCCATGCCACAAAGCTGGCCGCCCCACTCACATGTCTCAAGGATGATTTCGTTCGCCACGACGTCAAGCGGATTCTGGTCTTCGCCCTGGGCGTTGACACTCGTCGCAGTGTCGTCCCGCGCGATCAATGCCCCGCGCGAGACGGCCGATGCAATGAACTTGCACGATGTCTGAATGTCGTTGAGTAGCCCGGTGAGATCCGGATCGGGGTTGGCGCCGCGGCGCTCATTTTCGATGATGAACTTGCTGAACGTCGACCGGCGGTGTGGCATCGCTTCCTCCCGTGGACCGGTGTCTATTACAAGAACACCCGACTGGCGCGGATATCCTCCGCCGCGATTGTCTGAAGTGCGCTCTTATCGAGCGGTTTGCCGCGCTCGGAAAACAAGCGGTTCGCCTGGCGCAGCCGCGCACGGTCTAGTGCATTGCGGATCGAGCGCGCATTCGAGAATCGCGGTTGGCGCATACGGCGCTCGATGTATTCGCGCATCGCCGTTTCCGCCGGAAGATCGAACCGATATTGCATCTTCGTGATCATGCACTTGGCGATGTCCATAAGCTCCTCGGCACCGTAATCGGGGAATTCGATATTGTGGGCGATCCGAGAGGCCATGCCTGGATTACTCTTGAAGAACGTGTCCATCCGGTCCTTGTATCCGGCCAGGATCACCACAAGATCATCGCGGTTATCCTCCATGACCTGGAGGAGAATTTCGATCGCCTCCTGGCCGTAGTCGCGCTCGTTTTCGGGTCGATAGAGGTAGTAGGCCTCGTCGATAAACAGTACGCCGCCCATGGCCTTTTTGAGTATCTCTTTCGTTTTTGGCGCCGTGTGACCGATGTACTGGCCAACGAGATCGTCGCGTGTGACGCTGACGACATGATCGCGCCGTGCATATCCGAGCCGATGCAGGATCTCCGCCATCCGCAAAGCAACGGTCGTCTTTCCGGTGCCGGGATTGCCCGTGAAGCACATGTGCAAGGAGGGTGGTTCCGCCTGGAGCCCGAGCTGACGCCGCGCGCGTTCAACAAGCAGCAACGCCGCGATCTCCCGGATTCGTGTTTTAACCGGTACGAGTCCGATAAGCTCGCGATCAAGCTGATCAAGGGTTTCGCCGATGCTCGTCTTGGCAAAGAGATCAGCGAGATCGACGCACTCGGTGGCATCTGTTGGTACGGGTGGAGCAGTTGTCACGCGGCCCTCCCCGCTGCAGTCGCAACCGCAAGTTCGCGACGCATGGCGCCGATGACGGAGCGGAAACCGCCGTCTTCATCGCGGGCACCAAAGATCGCTGAACCGGCGACAAATGTGTCGGCGCCCGCCTCCGCGATGGCGCGAATGTTCCCAACCTTTACGCCGCCATCGACCTCGAGCCAGATCGATTGCCCGCCGTGAGCGACCTGCGCGTCGATGCGGCGGCGAAGGGTGGTAAGCTTGGTCAATGCCTCAGGAATGAAGGCCTGACCTCCGAAGCCAGGATTGACCGACATCACGAGGATGAGGTCGACTTTGCCCATCACGTGATCAAGGACGTGCAACGGTGTTGCGGGATTCAACACCAGCCCAGCCTTGCAACCGAGTTCCCGGATCATCGACAATGTACGATCGATATGTTCGGATGCCTCTGGATGGAAGGAAATGATGTCGGCGCCCGCCTTGGCGAACATCCCGGCGAGCGCGTCGACTGGCTTCACCATCAGATGAACGTCGATCGGCGCCTTCAGACGTGGACGTATCGCTTCGCAGACCACCGGTCCGATCGTAAGGTTCGGGACGTAATGATTGTCCATCACGTCGAAATGAATCACGTCGGCGCCTGCGGCGATCACCCCTTCCACGTCCTCGCCAAGCCGTGCGAAGTCGGCGGAGAGTATCGAAGGGGCGATCCGGAAAGCGCCGTTGTTCATGATCGAGCCCTCGGTCAGTAGCGCTGGCCGGCCGGCTTGGCACCGGCATAGCTGCGCATGGTGTAGTGAACCTGCCGCCCCGGCCCTTCGGCGCGGACCAATTCGAAGCCTGGCTCTTCGGCAGGACGGTTGACGATGAAGGACATGCGCACCGTCTCGAACCCCTTCTTGGAGTCGAAGGCCAGGACCTTGATGTATTTTGCGCTGTGCGCCTTCCGGCAGGCGGTGACCTCGAGCATGACGCCTGCCGGGTCCTTGATGTCGAACATGGGTTGGCCCCACATATCCCAATAGGTATTGCGGGGGTGAGGATCGTCGGTGAACTCGACGGACAATGCCCAACCTTGCGCAAGGGCGTACTGGATCTGCTTCTTGATTTCTGCGTCCGTCAATTCGGGAAGAAACGAGAACTGTCCTTGTGTCAGTCGCATGTGGCGCTCTCCTGATCTCAACTGGTGGTTGGGGTAGGCACGTAGTCGACCGAGTCAGTCGACGCATAGTCGAAGGTGACGTCCTTCCAGGTGTCGAGCGCGGCCCGCAGCGGCGTGCACCATTTGGCGGTATTGGCTAGAATCTGTGGACCTTCACCCCAGATATCGCGACCTTCGTTGCGCGCCTTGACCATGCTCTCGAGCGCCACACGGTTGGCCGTGGCGCCAGCTCGGATGCCCTGCGGATGGCCGATTGTACCGCCGCCGAACTGAAGGACGACATCGTCACCGAGATAGGTCAGCAACTGATGCATCTGCCCGGCGTGAATGCCTCCTGAGGCGACCGGCATCAGCTTCTTGAGGCTTGCCCAAGGCTGATCGAAGAACACCCCGTGCTGTAGATTCTTCGAGACATGGTTCTCGCGGCAGGTGTCATAGATGCCGCGAATAACGTTCGGGTCACCTTCCAGCTTACCGACGACGGTGCCCGCGTGGATGTGGTCGACTCCAGCCATACGCATCCATTTCGCGATGACGCGGAACGATACGCCGTGGTTCTTTTGGCGTGTGTACGTGGAGTGCCCGGCCCGATGCAAATGCAGGATCATGTCGTTCTTCCGGCACCATTTCGCCATCGACTGGATCGCCGTATAGCCGATGACAAGGTCGATCATGACGATGACGCTGCCGAGCTCCTTGGCGAACTCCGCCCGCTCGTACATGTCTTCCATGGTCGCGCCGGTGACGTTGAGGTAATGGCCCTTGATCTCGCCCGTCTCGGCGATGGCCTTGTTGACGCCCTCCATGCAATAGAGGAAGCGGTCACGCCAATGCATGAACGGCTGTGAGTTGATGTTCTCGTCGTCCTTCGCAAAATCGAGGCCGCCGCTGAGCGCCTCGTAGACGACGCGACCATAGTTGCGACCGGAGAGGCCGAGCTTCGGCTTCATCGTGGCGCCGAGCAGAGGCCGGCCGAAATTGTTCAGGCGTTCCCGTTCGGAGACGATGCCGGTCGCTGGCCCCTGAAAGGTCTTCAGGTAGTGGGGCGGGATGCGCATGTCCTCGAGGCGAAGCGCTTTGAGAGGCTTAAAGCCGAAGACGTTGCCAATGATCGAAGCCGTGAGATTGGCAATCGAACCTTCCTCGAAGAGGTCGAGGTCATAGGCGATATACGCGAACCACTGACCGGGCGTGCCGGGTACAGGCTCGATCTTGTAGGCCTTCCCCCGGTAGTATTCACTATCAGTAAGACGATCTGTCCAGACTACCGTCCAGGTAGCGGTGGAGGATTCGCCCGCGACGGCCGCAGCTGCTTCCTCGGGATCCACGCCGTCTTGCGGCGTGATGCGGAAGACTGCGAGCACGTCGCTGTCCTTCGGCTCGTATTCAGGTTCCCAATACCCCATCTGTTTGTACTTCAGAACGCCCGATTTATAACGCTCCTTCATGTTGGTAATCTTGATATCGACGGGCTTGTTCATATTCGCTTCCTTCCTGAATGTTCAGTTTCAGATTGGTGGTTGCGCCAGGTTGGTCGGCCGACGCGAGCCACAAGTCGGGGAGGCTTCGTTCAGCGTCCCGCACAAGCCTTCGTCGCTAGGCCGCCAGTTCGAAGAGCTTCACGCTGAAAAACGGTGCGCCCTTGGCAGCAAGCAGTCTGTATAAAATGAAACACATCGACTGGCTGAGTGACGATCCAGGGTGACCATTGACCCACATGCAGCTAACAGCTCGGACATAATAAAGTAAAACAAGATATACTGTCCTGAATGTTAAGGTATCCCTTGTGCATTGGTTTCTCAGGACAGGGCCACGATCATGAGGAACGTCACCATTAGGCAGCTCCAGATTTTCGCTGAAGCCGCGCAGAGGCTGTCCTTCGCGCGCGTCGCTGAGCGGCTGCATCTGAGCCCGGCTGCCGTTTCCTTTCAAATCAAACAGATCGAGAGCATGACAGGATTCGCGCTATTCGAACGCGTCGGTAGAAAAGTGTCTGTGACTGACGCCGGCGAACGGCTGCTGGTCTATGCTAAAATAATCCTGCAAGCTCTCCATGACGCCGATCAGACACTCATGGCTCTAAAGGGCTTGACGGGGGGCAAGGTGACGATTGGCCTCGTCTCGACTGCCAAATACATTGTCCCCCAAATGCTCACGCGTTTTCAGGCCAGCTATCCCGCCATTTCCATCAACCTGAGGGAGGGCAACCGGCGGCAAATCATTGACATGCTCACAAAAGGCGAAATAGATCTCGCCATCATGGGGCAGCCACCCGAAGGTGCGGATGTGCTTGCCGAACCATTCGCTCCGCATCCTTCCGTGCTCATTGCGGCGCCATCCCATCCCCTCGTCGGGTTGAAAGCGTTATCGCCAAGCGTACTTGCCGGTGAACTGTTCGTCGTTCGCGAAGAAGGATCCGGCACCCGATTGCTCCTCGAGCGGTACTTTCAGACGGCTGGCCTTTCGCCGCGTATCGCAATGACGTCGAGCAGCAACGAAACCTTAAAGCAGGCTGTCATGGCTGGAATGGCCCTTGCATTGATCTCGCGCCATACCATCGGACTTGAGCTTGGACTCGGCCTGGTTACTACATTGGCGGTCGACGGTTTTCCCTTAATGCGCTCATGGTTTATCGCGCACCGGCGAAGCATGCCGCTGCCACCCGTTCATTCTCGGTTGCGGGCGTTTTTAATCGAACAAGGTCAGTCGATCATCAATGATCTCGAACGCAGCTACGATGAGATTGGTATCGGAATCAGGGAGAAAACAACCCGCCGTCCTACCGAGGCCGACCGCCAGCGGCCACGTAAACTCGGTCGGTCAGGGAGACCGCCCAAAAAGAAGCGGGCTTGAGCTGGTCCAGAATGCCCGCGAACCGGATCACGACATCATCAGCATCGCGACGCAGGCTGGCGCGTTCGTCCTCTTTATCCATTGGCGGGCGGAGCCGAGCGGCGCGCCGCATCCGGCCCGAGCTTTGGGCCGCGCCGGCGATTTCTTTTTGCATTGGCGCGTTTGTCCTTTTTATCCATGATCGGCGGGGCGGAACGCATCGACGTCAAAAGCGCGGTGATCGGCGAGCATCCCCAGGTCATCATCGCTCCGCCGGATCACCCTCTAGCCAAGCAGCGTTCTATCTCGCCGCGAGAGATCGCCAAGCAAACCATTCTGATGCGCGAGGTTGGCTCCGGGACGCGCTTGTTGGCGGAGCGGTTCCTGGCCCAACATAGCATCGAGCCCCGCATCGGCATGGAGATAGGATCCAATGAGACGATCAAGCAGGCAGTAATGGCGGGCCTCAAGATTGCGTTTATCTCCGCACACACAATTGCGGCTGAGATTGACGACGGCCGGCTGGCTATTCTCGACGTCGCCGGCCTGCCAGAGATCCAGCAGTGGTTCGTGGTGCATCCAGCGACGAAACGAATGATGCCGGCGGCCAGGAGTTTGCGTGACTTCCTCGTCGCCGAAGGGCGACGCTTTTTGCCGAACCTAAAACATGGCTGGCGAGGTGGCAAAACGCCTGCGGCGAGAGGCAATCACTCTGCCAAGAGGAAGTGATGATAATTTTCGTTTTTCGGGTGAAGGCTTGGCAGGGCATCCGTGTTCCCGGCGCGTTCTCTGCGGCTTGCTCCCTACATTGGAAAAGAAAGGTCAGCTTGGGCATCCATTGACGGGCGCATTTTGCACACTGTTATTAAGGAGGAATCATGCTTACCATTGTTTTCGATCTCGACGGCACGTTGATCGATACCGCTCCCGATCTCATCTCGACGCTCAATCTTATCCTGTCGGGCGAAGGCTTGCCGCCGGTAGCTTACAACGACGGGCGTCGGATGATCGGAGGCGGTATACTGGGCATGATCGAACGGGCACTGAACGCCGAAGGCCACTATCCGCCAAAGCCGGAGATCGATCGGATGTTTCGCGCCTTCGTCGATCATTACGGCGCTCACATCGCGGAACGCTCACGCCCCTTCCCCCACGTCGATTCGGTCCTGGACCGCCTTGGCGCCGAGCGCTGCCGCCTCGCAGTCTGTACCAATAAGCTCGAATTTCTCTCGGTGCGCCTGCTCGAGGAGCTCAAGCTCAGCCATCACTTCGTCGCGATTTGCGGCCAAGATACTTTTGGCGTGCAGAAGCCCGATCCGGAAATGTTGCGCCAGACCATATTGCGCGCGGGCGGAGAGCCGGCGCACGCGATCATGGTGGGCGATTCCGTAAGGGATGTGCGCACCTCGAGGGCGGCGGCCGTTCCCGTCGTTGCGGTCGATTTCGGCTATAGCGAGGTCCCGATTGCTACACTAAATCCCGACCGCATCATCGGCTCGTTCGCCGAACTGCCAACGGCAATTGCGGGGATCGAAGCGCGGAGGCCCTTATAGAAGACCGTCGGCAAGTATTTGAGCCGCGGGCTGAGCCTCCGAACAGAATAACCGCGCCGATCAAGGCGTTGATGATTCCGGTAATAATACCGCGCCTAACGAACTAGAACCTATCTCAAAATTGTTTGAGGAACACAATGAGGCAGGCAAGCTGGACGAAGCCGAGGAAGTTGTGGGCGTGATATTCCCAGCGGACGAGGATTCGACGTTGCCATTGTATCCAGGCGAAAAAGCGCTCGACCAGCTCACCGCCATCATGGCTTGGTGCGCCACCATGGCTTCCGCCACCGGCACTTCGTGCGGCAACGCTTCTACGGCCCGCGGTTCTACTACGCGAGCTATGGCCGGTTCTGCCATCGCCATTTGGGCCTCGTGATCCGGCACTGCCATCTTTTCGCCTACTATCCACATCGGCTGGCTGGGGATACGTGCGCTATCACTGAGCTAAGCGCCGTCGGACAATAAAAAGGGCCCCGCAATGTGGGGCCCTTCCCTTTTTTTGAGATCGCTACCGCGCCAGCGGATCGGGCCGAAGCTGGAAGTGCACGGCAAGCGGCTTGCTGCCCTTGCCGCCTTCCCTCAGCCACGGCGTCCGGTCACCGCTCGCCGTCCAGAGGCCGCGGCCTTTCCAGCCGGCATTGGGATCGTCGATGCGTCCGTCGAATCCCTTGGCATAGAAGCCCATCGGATACGGCACCGTCAGCCGGATCATTTTGCCGTCCTTCAATGCAACGAGACCGTCCTGAAGATTGGCCGTCGACATCGGCACGTCCTCGCCGAGGCCGAACGTGTTGTGCTGATCGACCCAGGTGTAATAGCTCGACTCCGCGCTGTTCTCGCCGAGGCCCTTGAAGCCCGGGCCCGGATACTGGTGGAACGTCCAGCCTTCCGGACAATGATCGCCGGTCGCGGTGGGACCGTTGAGCACCTTGCACTTACTGCGATCGAAGCTGCCCAAATGCCCGCTGGCGAGCGACGCCCAGATCACGCCCTTCTTGTCGATGTCGGCGCCGCGCACGCCGAAGCCGGGCGCCGGCACGTTGTAGACTTCCGACAAGCCGGTCTTGGGATCAAAGCGGATGATCGTGCCCGTGCGCATCACCATGGCCGGGCCGAGCGCCGCCTGCGCGCCCCAGATCGAGCCATCGGTCGGGTGCGGCATCACCGCGTAGAAGCCAGTATTGACCCGCTTGTCCTTTGCCGGATCGACCGGCTGATCCATGGCGACAAATTCGTCGAGCTTGCCGTTGCCGTTGGTGTCCAGCACGAACGGCGCCCAGCCCTGCGCCTTCGCCGCGTCGCCGGTCTCCCAGAATACCTTCGTATTGACCCAGCCGACCACCGGCCCGCTGCCGCTCACCCATACTGTGTTGTCGGCGTCATAGCCGAATTGCACGTGATGCGTTCCGAAGCAGGTGTCGACGAACTTGTAGTCCATCGTCTTCGGATCGAGCACCGCAAGCTGGCGGCCCGAGCGATCGAGCGGCACGACTTTCGCCGACGGGTGGTTCGAGCCCTGCTTGCACCAGTCCGGATTGGCCATGCCGCGCACCGACGCGGCGATCCACAGCTTGCCGTCCTTGTCGTACATCGCGTTGTGGTGGTTGGCGCGCGTGTCCCAGATCTTCTCTTCGCCCCAATAGGGCGACGGCATCGTCGGCTTGAGGTCCGCCGCATGTCCCGGCCCGAGCGATTCCGGCATGTTCGGATCCATCACCGGCGCCTTGTAGGTCGAGACCTTGTAGGTCTTGGGGTCGAGGATCGGCACCATGTCGGTGGAATATTCCGGCTGGCCGAACAGCGGCCCATAGGCATTCACCGTCGGATAGCGGCGGTCGGACGCGATCAGGTCGTGCAGATATATCTTCGGGTCGCCCCATTCCCAGGTGGTGACCACGATGTTGCGCTCGACTCCGTCCGGTCGCTTCGGCTTGGTGTGCGGGAGTTCGCCGTTGGCGATGCGGTCGGTCCAGTCGCCGAAATACTTGTAGGGTGCGTGGCCGACGCTCGCGAGCCGGGTGACCATGGACTCGCCCGACTGGCCGGAGGAGATGCGCCGCTGCCAAGCCTCCTCACTCGACTTGAACTCGCCGAGGTTCTTCGGAATGGTGCGCGTGGACAGCTGCCCGAGCTGATGACAGCCGATGCAACCGTTGTTCTTCATCTGATTGAGATAGTGTGACTGCCGGATCTGCGGCGGGATGTCGTCGCGCTTGCCGAACTCCTCGGCTGCCGGGATCTTCAGCATCGAGTACCAGTAGATCGCGGGATAGTATTGCGCCGCAGCCTTATCGTCGGGCGCCGGCACCGCCGTGAGATTGAGAGTGCGGCCAGGGGCGCTCTGCTGCTTCGGCGAATCGACCAAGCCGTAGCCGCGCACCCAAATCTGATAATTCGCGCGCGGCAGATCGGGAATGAGATAACGGCCTTGATCATCCGTCACCACCATGCGGGCGAACTTGGTCGGCAGGTCGGTGGTTTCCGCAATCACCCAGACGCCGGCTTCCGGCCCGCTCGGGCCGCTGACGACGCCACCGATATCAGTGTCGCCGACAGTGACGGCGGCGGGTGACTGCTGGGCGTTAAGCTCTGGCGCAGCGGCGGCCAGAAATACGGCGATGGCTGTGGTTGCCAAAAATGAAATGATGACTTTACGGCGCATTGGTTCCTCCCGGGAGCCGAGTTGTTCGATCGTGCCACGAAGGTGGGATTTGGGGAAGCCTCGTTGACACGAACGCACCACGCACATGCCGCGAGATTTGCCAAATCGGCGAGTCCTGCAGGCGCTTGTCGCAAAACGTGTTTGGAGGAGACAGAACGCATGCAAACGGACGTGACGGAAAAAATACGTCTCCCAATCGAACATATCTCAAGTTCATTTTGCGCGAGATCGACAGATTTTTAATTCATTTGCGCGCACTCAATCGTCACAACACAGTTTTGTAGTTCGGATAGCTTTGCGGCAGCATGTGACCATTGCGCACCTGTGTTGAGAATCCACAGCACCGCTTCAAGCACATGACGGGTCGGTATCGGCTTACGTCCCGGACGTCCATCGGCAATATGCTCCTCCGGAAAATGCTTCCGAATGCGCTCCGACTGTTCGTTCGTGATTTATAGCGGATCGACAGCGCGCCGTAATTTTGAGATAGGTTCTAGTCATCCGGAACGGCAGCGATCCTTCAAAAATGCGATGCCACTTGCCAACTGCGTGTTCGTGGGTGCCGAGCTCGGCAGCCACACCCTTTAATGTGGCGAACTTGCGCGATGGTCTGCTTGACGAGGCTCGCCCCCGGCTGCTCCTTCCATGACTGCGGCCAGCTGCTATCGAAAAATTCAAATCGGAGCAATCGACAGCAAACTATCAGCCATGAGTGATTTGCCCACCACGTGATCGAATGAATTGCGCGCAATGTCCTTGCGGCAGAAAGTTGCTATTCCGCCCCAGCACGGCCGAATAAAAGCTGGTCGCGCGCTACCACCGTCCAAAAACAGAGCGTTCTTGCATCGAAGTTTGTCCTGGAAGAGACGCGAACTAAGCCAGATTGGCAAAATCACTTCAGGAGGGATTCGGCGAGCGCATTGAGAGCGAGATCGCGAAGTGGCGAAAGGTAGTTCAGGGCGCTAATCTGCGTATCCAATGACTGTTCGACGAATCGCGAGCATACCTGATGGCACGCAAGGTCATGGTAAGCTGTGCGGTCACTGGCTCGGCAGATACGCCCGCCCGCAATCCCGCTGTCCCGGTGACACCCCCTGAAATAGCTGCGTCAGCGCTTGATGCTGCGGAGGCCGGCGCAGCAATTGTCCATATTCATGTCCGTAATCCACAAACAACACGCCCGAGCATGGATCCAGCACTTTATCGTGAGGTCGTGGAGCGCATCCGTGCAAGCAACTCTGATGTGCTCATCAATCTGACCACCGGTCCCGGCGCGCGTTTCATTCCTGGGTTGGATGATCCTCTGAAGCCCGCCAGCGGGAGCACCCTGTCGCTGCCAGCTCAGCGTGTCCGCCATGTGGTCGAGCTTGCCCCCGAAATCTGCAGCCTGGACATGGGCAGCATGAACATGGGCAACCAGGTCTTCATGAACACGCCGCCCCATCTCGAGGCGATGGCCATATCGATTCGCGATGCCGGCGTCATGCCTGAGTTGGAAGTGTTCGAGGCCGGCCATCTCCTGCTCGCCAAACAGATGATTGAGACTGGCCACATCAAGCCGCCCGGCCTATTCCAGATCTGTCTTGGTATTTCCTGGGGCCAACCGGCTACCCCTGAGGCGGTGATATATATGCGCAACTTGCTGCCCCCAGCCGCCATCTGGTTCGCATTCGGGATCTCGCTCCATCAATTTCCTATTGCCGCGCAGACTGTCCTCCTAGGCGGTCACGTGCGCGTAGGTCTTGAAGACAATCTCTACTTGGAGAAAGGCAAGTTCGCGCCCAACAATGCATCGCTTGTAGAAAAGGCCGTGAACATTATCAACATCTTGGGCGAAGAAGCCGCCACTCCCAATGAGGCGCGGCAGATGCTTAGGCTACCGAACGAAAAAAGATAGTCATTGACAGTTATTGGCTGCCCGTCAATTACCGGAAATTTCCAGAAATTGCACCGAAGGCTTTGATTGCGGGTTTAGGTTGGGCGTCAGGAGCCACCGACCAACGTATGTCGATGAGAATTTTGCATACCTTCACGCACGCCGCGCGCGACGGAAAGTTCACCCGACCAAGATCAGCTGAGGGTCTAAAACTGACTGAACTGTCATTTTCCTTTTTCGATCTAACCCATTGATGAGTAATGCTGCTATTTTCATATTTTTTCTAACTAACGCTCTGAAATGGCGCAATGAACAGATGACTCTTAATCAGCGGGTCCCAGGTTCGAGTCCTGGTGCGCCCACCATTGATATCACTCGGCTTTCGACTCCTTCGCATTAGAAACATCGGTGACCATTTGGGAGGTCATTTGGGAGAATTTGTCAACGTGACAGCAAGCGGTGAACGCGATCCGAAAGAAGTAATGGAGCGCGCATTGAAGCGTTCATAGGTCTGCCGCATAGACGGTCGCGAAGCAGCTAGCGATTTGCGCGAAATGGGCCCGGTGGCCAGGGGCCATGATAACCCTTAGCTTTGTGCCCTGCTGCCCAGGCTATCACCTCGCCAAAACGGCGACGAATTCCATCATCAAAAAATGTTCAAAATTGTCCTCGTGCTGCACGCCTTTGTTATGCACCAACGCGTCAAACTCCTCTTTCAGCAAGTTCCGCGCTGCGTTGCATGTGATGGTGTGTCCGCGTGATGTCCGCTTTACCCCCAAAAGCGGACATGTGCGGTGCAACTAGGGATGTCCGCTTTGGGCCAATAGCGGACATTCGCCAGTAGTGCTACTCGAGACGCTCCCAGATGAGGCGATGGACTTGAGCCGCGCCCACGAGCGTCACAGGAGGCGTCTTTAGTGTTAACCGATTTCCAGTAAATTCAAAGTATCGCTTCTGGTCCGTCTCAATCCAATTCGGAAACCAGCTGAGCTGGAGGTGATGAATAATGAAACGCTCCCGTTCGTTGACCTCGTAAGAGCCGCAGTAACTCATATATCCCTCAAAGCCGGTTTTAATTTCATCTGGTGTAGCTTCCATCAAGTTGTTGGAAGTAAATTTGCGACGATCAGGACGCATGAGTGCAACGCACATGCGGCCACGGGGCTGGTACATGATCCAGCCAAGAGGATTTGGTCCCAATGGAGAGTCGGTAACTTCGCCATCGGCCTGTTCGATTTTCCACGACACGAGCTTCCAAGTACCAATGAATTGCGCTTTGACCGAGCCTGATGAGCGCCAATTCGGCGAAAAGTAGTCAGGTGTGGGGATGCGGCCGGAGGTCGTAGCTGTAATAGCAACAGACATAGGACACCTCACGTCGATTTAGTGGATAGGTAGCCGGACGTACTAACAAGATGGAGCGCGCGCGCGGCAGTAGCGCCGGGCGAACGCGCCTCGGCTAGCTCACCTAGCGTCTCGCGCATAGCGTTGGACATCGCCGCCACACTCCGGCCCACGGCATAACCTTCGAGCGCGACGCCGAGCGCGATCGTCCAAAACCTGCGGGCAAGCACGTCGCTCGGTTGAGGCGCGTGCCACTGGTGACGCGCCATCTGGCCAGCATGAGCGCGTGCGCCCTCGACATGGAGTCGGTCGATCGTGCGCGCAATTTCGGGCATCAGGTCGGGCCGCTGGCGGGCGAGGATCAGTGCCTCCAGGAACAGCACGACTCCGTCGGCCCCCATGATGCTGCCGACCACCGCTTCCGTGTAGGCCTTCGGCGTGCGTGCATGCCTCCCCGCCTTTTCGGCGCGCTGAGCAATATGGAGCATGTCGCGACACGCGGCCTCGACGAACAACGCTTCCTTGGTGCGGAAGTAGTAGGTGACTTGACTCGGAAAGGCATCGGCTGCGCTGGCAATCGCTGTGATGGAAGTGCCATTGAGGCCATGTGCCTTGAAAAGTGCACTTGCCGCGTCGAGGAGGCGGGACCGCATCTTCTGGCCAGCGGTGCGCGTTGCACGCACGCTGTGACGCGGGAAATTGGAATGGGACGCGCGGTGCGAACGCTTCTGGGTGCTTACGCGGCGAACACCACTCCTGTCATCTTCGGCCTGGCCCATAGGCGGTTCCTCTAAGCTATTTTGTTTGTATAACATACAAATAAATTAGACGCAATAGGGGGCCCAATTTTCCGTATTGGCATGGTCCTGGGAGGCCTAACCAATCTCCGCTTTGGGTCATTAGCGGACATATGCAGTGCAAAAGGGCACGTCCGCTTGGCCCCCAATAGCGACCGCGAAAGCGGATTCCCCGCAAACGGTCATCTCGCGGCGCGCCGCTCAATGGTGGTCGGCCGCTCAATGGTGGTCGCATGAGTGGCTCCAACCGCAATCGTGGTGTTCATCACCAACAACCGCTTGAACCGCTCGGGCATCTCCATCGGCAGGGTGAGACCCAAGAGTCCGCCCCAGTTCAGCGCGACGAGCGTGACGTTCTGAAGATCGAGCCGCTCGATCAACCGCAGCAGCTGTCGCGGTGGAAGCCAATGTAGACCGCATCCTCGACTGGCTAACCTCAGAAAGTCCGGCGCTACGACGCGATGGCCGGCGGCCAGAAACACCGGGATCATCTTGCGATAGAGATAGGCCCAGGTCGGCTCGCCATGCAGGCAGAGACAAGTCTGCATGTCGGTCGCAGGCTTCGC
>Ga0075425_100004119_pt1 | contig 14935 bp, 17 predicted proteins | sample SoiMethybrSBSTD4_FD_75300 | JGI IMG/M metagenome (GOLD analysis project Ga0075425, IMG submission 75300) | Bulk soil microbial communities from a Populus tree surrounding site in Tennessee, USA - Soil MetaG P. TD hybrid SBSTD4 | ecosystem: Environmental > Terrestrial > Soil > Tree plantation...
GTCGCGGTGCCCGAGGTGGCAATCTACGAAGGCGAGCCGAATGCATTCGCCACGGGGGCCTTCAAGAACTCCGCGCTGGTTGCCGTGTCGACGGGCTTGCTCAATGCCATGTCCCGCGAAGAGATCGAAGCCGTACTCGGTCACGAAATGGCGCACGTTGCCAACGGCGACATGGTGACGCTGACGCTCATACAGGGCGTGGTGAATACCTTCGTCGTCTTCCTTGCGCGCGTGATAGGCAGCATCGTCGACAAGACCGTGTTCCGCACCGAGCGCGGCATCGGCCCCGGCTATTACGTAACGGTTCTCGTATGCGAGATCGTATTCGGCGTGCTCGCAAGCATCATCGTCGCCTGGTTCTCCCGCCAGCGCGAATTCCGCGCCGACGCGGGCAGCGCGCGTTACGTGGGCACGCCACAGCCGATGATGCATGCATTAGCGCGACTCGGCGGCCTGCCGCCCGGCGAGTTGCCCAAATCGCTTGCGGGATTCGGCATCACGGATAAAGCGGGCATCATGGGGCTGTTCGCGACGCACCCGCCGATCGAAGAGCGCATCCGCGCACTGCAGAGGCTGGGCTGAGGCTTTCGTGACTTCCGACGCACCGACGAAGTACAAGATCGAAGTCGAGGCCGGCAACGGCATCTGGAGCGACGTGCGCGGCTCCGACGGCACGGTGCTGACTTTCGACAGCGAAAACGAGGCCCGCGCCAAACTCGCCGAGCTCTATCCGATCGAGGTGCAGATGGAGCGCTACGGCGGCGGCAAGCGCACGCGGGTGATCCGCATTCTCAAAGACGAAGACGATTGGCCCAAGCGGCCGCGCGGCGGCTGACGGCGAAGACCCGCCGACGGCTCGCGCTGCTACATCGGGGGTACCAAGCCGTTTTTGCCGACGGCGACTCTCGCCGCGGTCAGGCTGCCGTCGGGCTGCTTGGTTGCGGTGAGCAGAACGTGCGCTCCCGGAACGAGCATCGATTTTTCGCCGGGCTCGAAGGTGACGATCGGCACATCTTCCGGCACGACGATGCTCTTCTCGCCATCCTTGTACTTGAGCGTCATGCGACGGGCACCTTGACCCGCGCTGACGACGTCCACCACGGTCGCATTGGTCATCATGCTGCCGGGCCTGAGGTCCCAGGGATAGTGCCCCTCGTTGCTTCCGCGCATGGATTCGGGAAGCACCAGCACTTCGAGCGACGTCAGCGTGCCGTCGGGCTGCGGCATGCTCGCTGTCCCGACGAAGCTGCCGGGCTTGATCGCGGTCGCGTCGATTTTGACGACCGCGGTCACCACGTAGTTGTCGGCAAGCTTGATCGCGAGCGTTTCCCCACTGCGTGACTTGACCTGCAGACCGAGGCCATCGAGCGCGACCACGTCACCGCGGACGCGCTGCGTCGGCGCTGGCGCCTGCGCAAGGACGAATCCGCACGCGAATAGGAGCAAGCAAAGCGCGAGCGAAGACGCGTGCTTCATGATCTTTCCTCCGTTTTAGGAAACCGCATCGCGGTCGGATCGGTACGCGGGAAGTATATCGCGTGCCCTTCCGTCGCCCTTGGACCAAACAGCGATCCGGCCGGGACTATTCCCGTGATTGTCGCGGGCGACCCATCCGACCGGCATTGCGCCTATAAGTCGCGACAAAAAAACACGCGGCCGGTCACCGCGTGAGCGATGGCCGGCCGTCTTGTGCGGTTCGGCGGCGTCAAGTGACGCCGGCGAAAGCGAGTCTACTTGAGATGGTTCGAGACCAGCTTGGTCATCTCGAACATCGACACCTGCTTCTTGCCGCCGAAGACCTGCCTCAGCTTTTCGTCGGCATTGATCAGGCGCCTGTTGACCGAGTCCTGCAGCTTGTTCTTCTTGATGTAGTCCCAGATTTTCTTGGTGACTTCAGTGCGTGGCAGCGGCATGCTGCCGACGACCGCGGCGAGCGTGCTCGAGGGCGTCATCGCCTTCATGAACGCCGCATTCGGCTTGCGCTTCGCGCCGGACTTCTTGGCGGCTTTCTTGGGCGCGGCCTTCTTCGCCGACGCTTTCTTTGCGGGCTTCTTGGCCGGCTTCTTCGCAGCCGGCTTCTTGGCAGCCTTTTTCGCGGTCTTCTTTGCAGCTTTCTTGGCAGTAGCCATAGCTCTCCTTCCTGGTGGTTGATCGCTTCGATGCGACGGCGACGGGCATGGAGTTAAACCGATCTCCTGTCATCGATCCCGGCACTCCATCACAACAAATATACCGCATTCCCGTCGCGAGGGTATGCAAATTCTGCGCAGCGGACGGTGCGGGTTCAAGGAGTGTTGCATCGGCGAGAACCCGCGCCATCGGGGTACCCTGGGGGACGCGCTCGTCGCGACCGCGGACAGAGGATCCCTGGTCTTGAGTCGGCGACGCCACCGGTTCAAACTCTGTCGCCAAGGAGAGAAGCGAGGTGACCCGCGTCAGGCGCTATCCAAGATGGTGCGGTGTTTTGGCGTTGGCAGCGGCGACTGCATTCGGCGCCGAGGCGCCGGTCATCTTCGACGCTCATCTCCACTACAACGCCGCCGCCGCCGCGGCGTATCCGGCACCTGCCGCACTCGAGGTCCTGCGCCGCAACGGGGTCCGGGCGATCCTGGCCACCAGCGTCCCCAATGACGGGACGCGGGCGCTTCTCGCCGCCGGCTCCCCGGACGTACGAGTAATCCCGTTCATCCGCCCCTATCGCACCGACGCCGATCGCGCGACCTGGTTTCGCGACGGAGAAATCCTGGCGCTCGTCGAGGCCGAACTCGCGCGCGGCTCGTATCGCGGGATCGGCGAGTTCCACGTCTTTGGCGAGGACGCCGCCAGCGAGGTGATGGGCCGGATCATCGATCTGGCGGTGGCCCGAGGGCTCTACCTGCACGCGCACTGCGACGAAGTTGCCCTCGAGCGCATCTTCAACCGCAACGCGGGCGCCCGCGTGATCTGGGCGCACACCGGCTTCAGCACGCCACCCGAGCGCATCGAACGCTGGCTTGACCGTTTTCCGGCGCTCTGGGGTGAGTTGTCCTATCGTTACGACATGACTGAGGATGGACACCTCAAACCCGAGTGGCGCCGGCTGCTCCTGCGCCACAGCGATCGCTTCGTGATCGGTTCCGACACGTGGATCAACGAGCGCTGGGAACGTTACGGTGAGATCATGGCCTGGTACCGCGGTTGGCTTGCCGAATTGCCGGCGGACGTCGCGAGGGCGATCGCGTGGACGAATGCCGAAGGCTTGTTCCCCCGGCTTCCCTAGGCGCTGAATCGACGTCTCGCCGTCGCCCGGAGGCGCGCCGAACGGACCGCTTCACCCGCGGATGCGTGAGCTGCGCAGCGGGGTGGCGGGTGGCACTGGCGCTCATCGCGGCGTTGGCCGTGCCTTGCGCGGCGGCTGAGCCATTCGCGCAAGGGCTGCTCTGGCGGCTCGACAAACCAGGTATCCCCCCGTCGTGGGTATTCGGGACGCTCCATTCCAACGATCCGCGGGTCAGGACCCTGCCGGTTCCCGTCGCGCACGCATTTTCACGGGCACGGACGTTCGCCATGGAAATCTACTGGTCCGAGACGGAGGACGAGCACTTCTACGAAGCGATGCAGTTCGACGACGATCGGCGTCTCGCAGCGTTGGTCGGAGACGAAGTCTACTCGAGGCTGCGACAGGAACTCGGCGCCGCCGCGCTGCCCGAGGAGGTACTGGCGCGCACCAAGCCATGGGCCGCGTTGCTGCGCATCGTCACGGCACGCGGCATGGGCGACGGGCCGACACTCGACCGCAGCCTGTTCATTGCCGCGCGGGAGCGGCGGATGACGATGCTCGGTCTCGAGTGGCTCGATGAGCAGGTTGCCGCATTCGAGGCCATTCCAATCGAAACACAAATTGCATTGTTGCGGCACGCACTCGACCATCACGCCGAGCTCGAGGCGCAGATCGAACCGACCATCCGGGCGTGGCTTGACCGCGACCTGGCAGCGCTCGCAAGAATCAATCGCGCGGCGGCGGGCGATGATGCGGACCTGCGGCGGCATTACGGATTGCTGACGCAGCAGCTCGTCGCGAATCGAACCGCGTTGATGGCGTACCGCTTGTTCCTTCCGCTCAAGCGCGGACGCGTGTTCGTCGCCGTCGGCGCCCTCCACCTTTACGGCGCGAACGGCTTGTTGGCGCAACTGCATGAGCAAGGCTATCGAATAAGACGCATCTATTGATCGTCGGCAGGCCCCGATGGCGGGAACGAATTACCGGCGCGCTGCCGCCTTCTGCAAGAATTACCGGCCACACTGCCGTTCATCGGTCGGTTACATGCGCAAGTCGCTGTATGCACGGACAAAACCGGGTGGCACAGGCGTTGCTCAAAAGATGGAGCCAACGCCGGTGCGGTCGAGCGGAAGCCCCTGACAAAGCTTCCCTCTGTCGCTGCGGCGCAATCATCAGGCACACGGGAGTTTCGATGGCCGAATAGCTTTCTGGCGCGACGCTGCATCGATTGCGCGCGAAGCGATCCGGCCGGGGGCGAAGCCCGTGCGCGGAGCGCGATCGATGCGGCTCGGAGAGATTCGGACGGGAAACGCGAGGCCGGGAAAGCTCGCGTGCTTGGCGCTACTGGCGGCGACCGTCGCGCTCGGCGCGTTGTCGACAACAGTGCAGGCCGCCCTCCCAGGCACCGTACGCGGCGGCGCCGCGCCGCTGCCAACCGATGAGATCACGCCTGCGGAACGCGCGCGGATCGACACGGCGATCGCGCGCAACGTCGACGCGTTGCTGCAGGCGGGCCGCCTGACCGCGATCACGCCTAAACTTGCGCCCAAATCCGCGCCGCTCGTTCCGCTGCAGTGGCCGTTGCAGCTCGTGCCGGGGCATCCCGAAAAACGCGCGCGCACGATCACCAACTACGTCGACAATGATGCCGCGTATCCGAACCAGCTGCGCGACTACAACTGCGGCGCGCGGACCTACGATCAAACCAACGGCTACAACCATCAGGGCACCGACATCACCGCGTATCCCTTCGCTTGGCGCAAGATGGACAACGAGGAAGCGATTGTGGTCGCCGCTGCTCCGGGAATCATCGTGATGAAGGAGGACGGCCAATTCGATCGCAGCTGCACACTCAATATGCAGCCTTGGAATGCCGTCTACCTTCGTCATGCCGACGGATCGATGACGTGGTACGGCCATCTCAAGGCGTCGTCGTTGACGCCCAAAGGCCTCGGCGAATGGGTCCAGACCGGTGAGTTTCTGGGTGTCATGGGCAGCTCCGGCGACTCGACCGGTCCTCACCTGCACTTCGAGGTACACGCCAGCGATGGAAGTCTCATCGATCCCTTCGCGGGCGCGTGCAACGGCTTCAATGCCGAGTCGTGGTGGGCGCAGCAGCGAGCCTACAACGAGCCGGCGATCGATCTAGTCATGACCGGCGATGCTCCGGTCCAATTCAACGCCTGCCCGACGCCGGAAATCGAGCACCGTAACGCATATTTCCAGCCGGGCCAGACCGTTTATTTGACGGCATTCCTGACCGACCAGCTGCGCGCCAACGCGAGCGTGTTCAACGTTTATACGCCCAATGGCACGCTGTTCGACACGACGACGATTCCGAGCGACGCCGATTACTACGCCGCGTCGTATTGGCAATGGTCGCTTTTGCTGCCCACCAGCGCTCCGGCCGGGACCTGGCGCTTCGAAGTTGTCTTCAACGGCCAGACACAGAGCGTCAACTTTCAGCTCGGCAGCGCCGAGCCGCCGCGCATCAATGTCGTCGAGTATTACGCCGCCTCGCTCGATCACTACTTCATGACGGCGTTCACCGACGAGGAGGCGAAGCTCGACGCCGGCACGCCCATCGCCGGATGGACGCGCACCGCAGAGTCATTTCCGGCGTACTCCGCGAACGGTGCCGGACTGTCGACGGTTTGCCGCTTTTTCGGCACTCCGGGGCTCGGCGTCAACTCGCACTTCTACACCGCATTCGATTTCGAATGCGCTGCCGTCAAGCAGCTCGCAGGCTGGACCTTCGAGGCGAATGCGTACTACATCGCCGCGGACGTCACGCAATGCCCGGCTTCGACGCGACCCGTATACCGGCTCTACAACAACGGCATGGGCGGCGACCCCAACCACCGCTATACGACGCGCTGGCCGGTGATCAGCGACATGCAATCCGAGGGCTGGCTGCTCGAAGGCGTGGTGTTCTGCGCGCCGCTTTAGCCAGAGGGCGACGCGACTTCCACGCCAGCAGTGAAATCGTCGATAATGGCGGCGCCGTGCTCGCATGTGCGCCGCCGTGAACATCGCCGATCTGCGCCGGGAGTACCAACGCGCCTCTCTCACCGAAGCCGACGTCGATCCGGATCCATTACGACAGTTTCGCCGCTGGTTGCACGAAGCGGTTCAAGCCGAGCTGCCCGAGCCCACCGCGATGACCTTGGCAACGGTCGCCGCGGACGGAACGCCGGCCGCGCGCATCGTGCTGCTCAAAGGCGCCGATGATGGCGGCTTTCTTTTTTTCACCAACTACCAGAGCCGCAAAGGCGCGGAGCTTGCGGCGCGGCCGGCGGCAGCCCTGCTTTTTCACTGGGTCGAGCTGGAACGCCAGGTACGCATCGAGGGCGCGGTGAGCAAGGCGCCGCCCGGAGAATCGGACGCCTATTTCGCCACCCGACCGTACCTGGCGCGCCTCGGCGCGTGGGCCTCGCCGCAGAGCAGCGTGATTCCCGACCGCGAATGGCTCGAGCGGGGATTGGCGGCGGCGCGCGAGCGTTTCGCAGCACAAGGCGAGCGCGTACCCCGCCCGCCGCACTGGGGCGGCTATCGCGTCGCGCCGACCTCTGTCGAGTTCTGGCAAGGCCGCGCGTCGCGCTTGCACGATCGCCTCCGGTACCGGCGCGAGGGCGCGCTCTGGCGGCTCGAGCGCCTCGCGCCGTGAGCGGCGCGGGAGAGCGTCGCTCGCGCACACTCCCGGCACTGATCGTGCTGGGCATTCTCAATCACACCGCTCTCACCGGCAGCCGCGTTACGGTGTCACTGTACGCGTTGTCGCTCGGCGCATCGCCGTTCGTCGTCGGTACGCTGATGGGCCTGTATTCGTTCCTGCCGATGTGGCTTGCTATCGGCGTGGGACGAATGTGCGACCGCGTCGGCGTTCGCGGCCCGATGCTCGCGGGTTGCTGTGGCATTGCGGTCGGCGCGGTTCTGCCGCGGATCTTCCCCGGGCTGCCGGCGCTCTTCGCTGCGACGTCGCTCATTGGCCTCTCGTTCATGCTGTTCCAGGTCGGCACGCAGCAGGCGACCGGTGCGCTGGGCGCGCCTGCCGACCGGCCCAGGAACTTCAGCCTGCTCGCGCTCGGGTACTCGGTGTCCGGTTTTACCGGGCCGCTCACCGTCGGTCTGCTGATCGATCACGCGAGCTTTAGCGCGACCTTTGGCTGTCTTGCGCTGTTGCCGCTCGTGCCGACAGCGGTCTTGGCGCGCGGCCGGCTCGCATTGCCGCGCAAACGTCCTGCGAACGCGCCCGCCACCTCCAGCGGCGTCGCGGACCTTCTGCGCAATCGTCACCTGAGGCGCGTCTTCATCATCAACGGGCTCCTGTCGATGGCCTGGGATCTGCACACGTTTTTCATTCCGATCTACGGAGCGAATCTGGGCCTGTCAGCGTCGCTCATCGGCGTCATTCTGGCCGCATTCGCCGCCGCGACGTTCGTCGTACGACTGGCGATGCCGTGGATCGCGCGCAGGTTCGCGGAGTTCGAGGTTCTGACCACGGCGCTCTTTGTCGCCGGCGGCGCCTACGCGCTGTTCCCGTTCGTGGCCACCACGGCGCCGCTCATGACACTCTCGTTCACGCTGGGGTTGGCGCTGGGCAGCGCGCAGCCGATGGTGATGTCGCTGTTGCACAGCATCGCGCCTGCGGGTCGGATGGGGGAAGCGGTGGGCGTGCGCATGTCGGTCATCAACGCGTCGACCTTCGCGGTACCGCTTGTGTTCGGCGCCATCGGCTCGTCGGTGGGAATCGGGCCCGTGTTCTGGCTGGTCGGCGCCGGTCTCGCCGGCGGCGGCTTTTTCGCGCGCCGGCGCTAGCCCGCCAGCCACGCGCGCTCGTCAGCGCTTGAGCCGATCGACGAACTCTTTCCTGAACTTGGCGACTTTAGGCGCGACGACGAACTGGCAATAGGGTTGGCGGCCGTTGCGCTCGAAATACTCCTGGTGATAGCCCTCGGCGGGGTAGAAGGTCTCCGGTCCTGCGATTTCGGTGACGATGGGTTCCGGCCACAGCTTCGCCCCGTTGAGCTCGACGATCACCGCCTCCGCGTCGGCGCGTTGCATAGGCGTCTGGCAGAAGATCACGGAGCGGTACTGGGTGCCAATGTCGCTTCCTTGCCTGTCCTTGGTCGTCGGATCGTGGATCGCGAAGAATACCTTGAGGAGATCGCGAAACGACAGCACCGCGGGATCGAAAACGATACGCACAACCTCGGCGTGTCCGGTATCGCCACTGCATACGTCTTCGTAGGTCGGATTGGCGGTGCGTCCGCCCGCGTAGCCGGACTCGACCTCCTGCACGCCGCGCAAGCGGTCGAACACGGCTTCGAGGCACCAGAAGCAGCCGCCGCCGAGTACGGCAGTCTCGCTAGCCGCAGTCGAGGATTCCATCGCAACCATCCTTTTAGGGGAACAAGACGAAGCATAGCGCCGTTTGGGTGGCCGGCGCGTTTTTGGGTCGCCGCGCGCCCGTAAGCTTACGCCGCGCCGGCTTGGGGCTCACGCGCCGGCGATGCGATAATCGCGCGTCGATACTTCGAGGTACGGCGATGGGGATGGGGCGTCTGTTGCCACGGGAAGGCAGGTTCTTCGACTATTTCAATGAGCATGCGGGACATGCGGTGCTCGCCGCCGCCGAGCTCAAGGCACTGCTTGCCGATTTGAGCGACCTCGAGGCGCGGCGCAGGAACATCGAGCGGCATGAAAAACAGGCCGATCAGATTACGCACCATACCATGCAGCTCCTTCATCAGACGTTCATCACCCCGCTCGACCGCGACGAGATCCACCAGCTCATCACGACCATGGATGATGTCCTGGATCTCATGGAAGACATCGCGCAGTGCCTGTTCCTGTACGACGTGCGCGCGGTGACGCCCGAGGCGCAACGCCTGGCCGATATCTGCGTCGCCTGTACCGAGAAAGTGCGCGATGCCGTCGCCAAGCTGGAATCGATGGACAATGCCGACGCGATCCTGAAGCTGTGCGCCGAGATCGACCGGCTCGAGGCCGACGCCGATTACGTCATGCGCTCGGCGATGGCAAAGCTGTTCCGCGAGGAACCGGACGCAAAAGAAATCATCAAGCAGAAGGAAATCTACCAACTGCTCGAGTCGGTAACCGATAAATGCGAGGACATCGCCAACCTGATCGAGGGCATCGTCCTCGAAAACGGTTGAGCGCCTAGGCTTTAACGGTGGAGGCTGTCGGCATCGGATTCGGCACGATCGTGGCGCTGATCGCGGTCGCGCTGGCATTCGACTTCATGAACGGCTTTCACGATGCCGCGAACTCGATCGCGACCATCGTCTCGACGCGAGTGCTGCGGCCGCACTATGCGGTCGCGTGGGCCGCGTTCTTCAACTTCATCGCCTTTCTCTTTTTCGGCCTCAACGTCGCCAACACGATTGGCAAGGGCGTCATCGAGCCGGTGCTCGTCGACCATTACGTCATCTTCGGCGCGCTCGCCGGCGCGATCCTGTGGAACGTGATCACCTGGTACTACGGGCTGCCGTCGTCGTCGTCGCACGCGCTAATCGGCGGTCTGGCGGGCGCCGCGGTCGCCAAGGGCGGGTTCGCGGGGCTCGTCGGGAAGGGATTTCTCACGATCAGCCTGGCGATCGTGCTCTCGCCGATGCTCGGTTTCGCGCTCGGTATGCTCTTCATGATCATCGTCGCGCATATGTTTTTCCGGACCGCACCGAACCGCGTCGACCGCTGGTTTCGCCGCCTGCAGTTCGTCTCCGCGTCGCTGTACAGCCTTGGCCACGGCGGCAACGACGCGCAGAAGACGATGGGCATCATCGCCATGCTGCTGTTCGCGGCCGGGATGAGCGGGCCGACTTTCAGCGTGCCGTTCTGGGTGGTCATCTCCTGCCAGGTGGCGATGGCGCTCGGCACCTTGTTCGGCGGTTGGCGCATCGTGAAGACGATGGGCATGAGGATCACCAAGCTCAGGCCGGTCGGGGGTTTTTGCGCCGAGACCGGCGGCGCAATCACGTTGTTCATCGCGACGGGCCTCGGCATTCCGGTGTCGACGACACATACCATCACGGGCGCGATTGTCGGCGTCGGAGCGGTGCGGAAGCTCTCCGCGGTGCGCTGGGGCATCGCCCGGCGGATCGTGTGGGCCTGGGTCTTGACGATTCCCTGTGCGGCGTTCATGTCGGCGCTCGCCTGGTGGGTCGCGCAGCACCTCGCGTGACGCGCCGGCGCGGGGACAAGCGAATGCTCGCCCGGCTCATCGCGTTCGTCTCGTTTCTCAGTCGCCTGCGGCGCAGGTTGACCGGCGTCGAAGTCGGACGAACGGCGGCAAGCCTCGCGTTCACGACGCTCCTCGGTCTGGTGCCGCTGTTCACCGTCGCCTTCGCGTATGTTTCGCGGTTTCCCCTGTTCGCACGCTCGCAGGATGCGCTCGAGGCGTTCCTGCTGCGTTTCTTCCTGCCCGGCAGCGGCGCCGTGGTCCGTCGTTACCTGACCGAGTTCGTCGCCAAATCGGGCGAGCTCAAGGGTGTCAGCACGCTCTTTGTCGTCATCACCGCGGTATTGCTCGTGTGGCAAGTCGATCGCGAGATCAACACCATCTGGGGCACCCGCGAGCCGCGCTCGTTCGCGCGCCGCATCTTCGTCTACGCGCTAGCCTTGACCGCCGGCCCGGCGTTGATCGGCGCCGCGATCTACTTCATCAATTGGTTGATCCAGCAATCGATCGCTGCAACGCCGTTCGGCGCCGAGGCATTGAGTCTGCTCGTCCAGCCGGTCGCGCTCCTCGTCGATACGGCGGTGTTCACGCTGATTTACGCTTTCGTGCCGGCGCGAACGGTGCCGTTCCGACTGGCGCTGGTCGGAGGGTTGCTCGCCGCCATAGCCTTCGAAACGGCGAAGCACGGCTTTCGCTTTTACATCACGCAGGTCCCGACCTACCAGGTGATCTATGGCGCACTCGCCACGCTGCCGCTGTTCCTTATCTGGATCTATCTGTCATGGGTGATCGTTCTCGTCGGCGCCGCGGTCACGGCCACGCTCGCCGAGCGCTACGGGCGGCGCCGCCAACGCTAACGACGCGCAGGTAATGGTCCGAACCACTACCAACGCGCACCGCGCCTTGCCGAATCGCGGCTGCCAAGCTAGAGTTCACGCTTTGCCTCGACGGAGCGTTGTCCTGTGTGGTCGCTCATCCAAGCAGCAGGTTGGCCGATCTGGCCGCTTATCTTCGCGTCTATCATCGCGCTGGCTTTGATTCTTGAGCGGCTTTGGTCGCTGCGGCAGAGCATCGTCGCGCCGCCGGGGTTGGTCGACAAAGTGCTTGCCGAATACAAGCAGAGCGGGCTCTCGCCGGAATTGTTGACGAAGACAGCGCGACAGGGGCCGGTCGGTCGCGTACTCGCCACGGGTCTTGCCAACGTGAAGAGCCCGCGTCCGGTGATGAAGGAAGCGATCGAGGAAGTCGGCCACATCGTAGCCCACGACCTCGAGCGATTCCTCACGACGCTGGGCACGATCGCCGCGATGGCGCCGTTGCTCGGCCTCTTCGGCACGGTGGTCGGCATGATCGAGATCTTCGGCTCGCAGACCGCCGCCGGCTCGAACCCGATCCAGCTCGCTCACGGCATTTCGGTCGCGCTGTACAACACGGCGTTCGGGCTGATCGTTGCCATTCCAAGCATGATTTTCTATCGCCATTTCCGCGCCAAGGTCGACAGCCTGACGCTCGAGATGGAGCAGCAGGCGATCAAGCTGGTCGAGCTCGCGCACGGCGAGCGCAAATAGCCGGATTCTGCCGCCAAGACCATGGATCTGCGCGCCGGCCGCTCCCGGGAAGAGCCCGAGATCAACTTTATTCCCATGATCGACGTGCTCCTCGTCATCCTCATCTTCCTGATGGTGACGACGACCTATCAGCGCGTCGCCGAGCTCCAGATCACCCTGCCGGAAGCCGCCGCGGATCCGATGCAGCAGCGGCCGAAGGAGATCAATGTTGGAGTCGATGTCCAAGGGCGATACGTTATCGACAAGAACGTCTTCCAGTTCACGACGGTGGCCGCGCTCGCCGACGCGCTCAAGCGCGCAGCCGGCGACGCCAAGGAGCCGGTGGTCATCATCAACGCGGACGCGAATGCGACACACCAGTCGGTCATTCACGTGATGGAAGCTGCACGGATGGCCGGGCTCATTCACATCACCTTCGCGACGCAAACGCCGACGAAATGACGCAGCTGTCCCGGAGCAAGACGCGAAGCGTCGCCGCGATGGGAAACAGCTGCGTCATCCCGGGCGAGTGCGCAGCACGAGGCCCGGGATCCAGTGCCGTGTGACGAACGACGCTGGATTCCCGCTTCCCCGGGAATGACGGCACAGAGCGAACCTCGACGCAGGATTCCCAACGAGGAATGTCGTGGCCTTTTCCGACCGCCTCGTCGCAGCGTGGTATGCGCCGCGACTCACGCCGCTGACCGCGGCGTTGCTGCCGCTGTCTCTCTTGTTCAGAGCCGTTGCCGCGATTCGCCGCTGGGTCTATCACGCCGGTATCGCGCAGAGCGCGTCGCTGCCGGTCCCCGTGGTCGTTGTCGGTAGCATCCTCGCCGGTGGCGTGGGCAAGACGCCGCTGACGCGCGCGCTCGCCGCGGCGCTGGCGCGCGCAGCGTGGCGGCCCGGCATTGTCAGCCGCGGTTACGGTGGCAGCAACGTGGTGCCGCGTGTGGTCACACGCGGCGACGATCCGGCCGAAGTCGGCGATGAGCCGTTGCTGCTCGCCGCGGACGCGTTTCCGGTGTGGATCGGGCGCGACCGCGTGGCAGCCGCGCGCGCGCTGCTCGCGGCGCATCCGGAGTGCAACGTCATCCTCGCCGACGACGGGCTGCAACACTACGCATTGCGACGCGAGTTCGAGATCGCGGTCATCGACGACGCGCGCGGCTTCGGCAACGGGCGCATGCTCCCCGCCGGCCCACTGCGCGAGCCTCGCTCGCGGCTCGATCGCGTCGATGCGCTGGTGCGGCTGACGACCCGGGAAGAGCCGCTCCCCGCGGGTGACTCCGGGCGGGAAACGGCGATGACGTACGAGCCGCTCCCGTGGCGGAATCTGGCGCAAGAGGATGCAATCGCGGATGCCGCTGCATGGCGCGCCGGCGTACTTCATGCCATCGCGGGCATCGGCAATCCGGCACGCTTCTTCGCTCTGGTGCGCCGCCTCGGCTTCGATCCGGTGTGTCACCCGTTTCCCGACCATTACCGCTACGCGCGCGCGGACCTCGCATTTCCTGACGCCACGGCGATCCTGATGACGGAGAAGGATGCGGTAAAATGCGCGGGGTTCGCCGACACGCGTTGCTGGTACCTGCCGGTCCGGGCTCGCATCGATCCCGCGCTGGTCGCGCGGATGGAAAGGACGACCCGTGGACGCCAAGCTCCTTGAAATCCTGGTTTGCCCCGTCACCAAAGCCCCGCTGATCTATGATCGGCAGCGGCAGGAGCTGATCTCCAAGCCGGCGCGGCTTGCCTACCCGATTCGCGACGGCATTCCGGTCATGCTCGAGGAGGAGGCGCGCAAGCTGGAGCCGTCCGAGTACGAGTGAAGAGGGAGGCGGAGGAGTCGGATCCGTCGCGTTAGGTTTCCTCGAAGGGCGAGCAGGCGCGACTTTAGGAACCTGATGACGTTCACCGTCCTCATCCCGGCCCGTTACGCGTCCACGCGCCTACCGGGCAAGCCCCTGCTCGACATCATGGGCAAGCCGATGGTCGTTCGCGTCGCGGAGCGGGCGCGCGCCAGCGGCGCGGACCGGGTCGTGGTGGCGACCGACGACGAGCGCATTCGCATGGCCGCGTCGCAGCACGGGATCGATGCGGTGCTCACGCGCGCCGACCATCCGACCGGCACCGACCGGCTCGCGGAGGCTGCCGCGCAGCTGAAGCTCGAAGACAAGGCGATCGTGGTCAACGTCCAGGGCGACGAGCCGCTGCTCGAACCCGCGCTGATCCGCGAAGTCGCCGAGGAGTTGCGCGCGCACCCCGACGCCGCGATCGCAACTGCATGCCACCCGATCGACGACCCGGAAGAGGCGTTCAATCCCAACGTCGTCAAGGTCGTGCTCGATCATGCGGGATATGCTCTGTATTTCAGCCGGGCAACGATACCTTGGGCGCGCGATGCCTTTGCTGGTTCGCGCAGCAGAGTTCCCCTCGGCTTGCCCCTTTATCGCCATTACGGGCTGTACGCATATCGCGTGGGTTTCCTGCGTCATTATCCTTCGCTCGCGCCGGCGCAGCTCGAGCGCTTCGAGGCTCTGGAGCAGTTGCGCGCGTTGTGGCACGGCTACCGGATCGCGGTGCGGGTGACCAAAGGCACGCCTGCGCCGGGCGTCGATACCCAGGAAGACCTCGATCGAGTGCGCTTGTTCTACGCGGCCGGCGAGGTTTGAGCGGTTTTGGCAATCGGAACGGAAGCAACCAAAGAAAAATGCGACTCGTGCTGCTAGGCCCGCCTGGAGCGGGTAAGGGAACCCAGGCCGGCTTTATCCGGGACGCCTATGGGATCCCGCAGATCTCGACTGGCGACATGCTGCGTGCCGCGGTGAAAGCGGGCACGCCGCTGGGCTTGGCCGCGAAGAAAGTGATGGATGCGGGCGGGCTCGTGTCCGACGACATCATCGTGGGGCTGGTCAATGACCGTCTGCGCGA
>Ga0075425_100004120_pt1 | contig 14935 bp, 12 predicted proteins | sample SoiMethybrSBSTD4_FD_75300 | JGI IMG/M metagenome (GOLD analysis project Ga0075425, IMG submission 75300) | Bulk soil microbial communities from a Populus tree surrounding site in Tennessee, USA - Soil MetaG P. TD hybrid SBSTD4 | ecosystem: Environmental > Terrestrial > Soil > Tree plantation...
GCGCGCGAGCCGACCGCACCCGTCTCCCGCTCGAGCTCCGCCCCCACGGTGACGATGTGGCGGCCGCCGAGCTGCGTCTCGAGCTGGTAGCCGGTGGAGAAGCGGCGCGTGTCCTGCTGGAAGCCGAGCGGGTCCACGAAATCGAAGAAGGTGTCCGTGCCCACGCGATCACCCGCGCGCGGAAGGTAGGGCCCGGAGTCGAGCGGGTTGCGCGAGAGCCAGTCCTGCAGCGCGAAGCCCGCGCGCAGCTCGTGGCTGGCGCGTCCGCGCACGTGGCGGAGCTGCAGGCCGGCCACGCCGATCTGGCGCTCGAAGCTGGCGTCGAGGTCGGGACGTCCGTAGGCGGTCTGGCCCGGCGTTCCCACCTCCGTGTCCTCGCCGCGCAGGCTGAGACGCAGCGAGGTCTGCGCGCCCGCTTCGAAGCCGAGGGACGCCGCCCCCGCGTTCTCGCGCAGCGCGCTGTTGGGCTCCTCGTTGTCGGTGCGCAGGTGCACGCCGCCGAGGTTCCAATCGAAGCGGCCCGCCTGGCCGGCGGTGCCGGCCTCGCCCCGGAACCAGTCGAACGTTCCCCCCTGCGCCTCGGCCCGCCACCGCGCCGCCGTCGGATAGCGCGCGGTGACGAGGTGGACCACTCCCGCCAGGGCGTCCGTGCCGTAGAGGCTGCTGGTGGCGCCGCGCACGACCTCGATGCGATCGAGCTCGAGGGGGATCAGGGGCCCGAGGTTGTACTCGCCGCCCGGCTCGTTGACGGGCACGCCGTCCACGAGGATGCGCGCGAAGTTGGACTCGCCCCCGCGCAGGAAGAGCGAGCCCTGCAGGCCGAGCCCGCCGTTACGGGCGACGGTCACTCCGGGGACCTCCTCCAGCAGGGTGAGCACGGACGGGGCCTCCCGCTCCGCGATGCGCTCGGAGTCGAGGACGGTGGCGCTGACCCCGACGGTGGAGAGCGCGGCCTCGTCGCGGGTGGCGGCCACGACGACGTGCTCACGCACGGGGGCCGCGGCCAGCGAGACGTCGAGCGTGGTCTCCGCGCTGGAGACGTCCGCTTCCGGCGTGCCGCTGAGAACGAAGCCGGCCGCGCGCAACCCGAGCTGGTAATGGCCGGGAGCGAGACCGGCGGCACGATACCGGCCTTCGGGACCGGTGACGATGGTGCGGGCGGCGTCCGGCCCCCGCACGATCAGGACGAGGTTCGGCACCGGTGTGCCTTCGGACGTGCGCACGGTTCCGGCGAGGACGCCGGAGGGCTGGGCATGGGCCCACGGCGCCGCGCTCAACAGCGCGGCGAGGACGAAGACGAAACGGCGCATCGCGAGTCTCCTTGGGGAGGCTCGACGTGTCGGGAGCGGTGGATGACGGACACCGTGGACTGCAGCTCCTTCACGCGAGAAGCCTCAGGCTCGAACGGGTCGGGGCAGGTTTCCTGGCTCCCGGGTCATCGCCCGTCCCCCAGCCTTCCCCGGCTTTCGCCGAGTGGCGGCGCTCAAGCGCCTGGAGGAGAACGGGCTCTCCGGCTACAGTGGCGGGACCGCGCAGGTTTTCGACCTGCTTCCCTTTTCCCCCTCGAATCGAGGGGCACCCCGACGTAATGACGAGACTGTGACGCAGGCAGCGCCGCGTTGTCAACGCCGCGGCTCCGCGTGGGCCCGGTTAGAATGAAACGTCGTCGGTCGGCGCGAATGAGAGCGATACCGTGATCGTCTTGATCGTCCTGGGCGCGGCCCTCCTGCTCGCGCGCCTGGCCGGGGCGGCGGGGGTCGAAGTCCTGGACTCCTGGCCGGCGGCGACGCGTGTGGGCCTGGCCGCCATGCTGCTCCTCACGGCCAGCGCGCACTTCAATGCCATGCGTCGCGACCTGGCGCGCATGGTCCCGCCCGCCATCCCGCATCCGATGGAGTTCGTCTACTTCACGGGCGTCTGCGAGATCTTCGGCGCCTTCGGCCTTCTCGTCCCCCGCACGCGCGTCGCGGCCGCGCTCGCGTTGATCGTGCTCTTCGTCGCGGTGCTTCCCGCCAACATCCATGCCGCGCGCGCCGGGCTCACGCTCGGCGGGAAGCCGGTCACGCGTCTCGCCGTGCGTGTGCCCATGCAGATCCTGTTCATCGCTCTCACGGCCTGGGCCGGGGTGTTCGCGTCCCGATGACGCGCGAGGAAGCGGCGGCGCTCAAGACGCTGGCCGGGTCCATGGCGGTGGGTGTGATCCTCTTGCTGGCGGTTTACGGCACGCGGGAGGAGGGCGTGCGAGAAGTCATCCGGTGGACCGCGCGCAGCTCGCTCTTCTTCCTCTGTGCCGCGCTCATCACGGAGGGACGGAGACGCCCACTCTCTCCGTGGTGGCAGCGGCCCGTGCTCCTCGGAAGCCTCGCCGTCTCCCACACCCTTCACGCCCTGGCCATCGTCACCCTTGCCGCTGAGATCGATGGCCGGAACCTCCTGGAACGCAGCTCACCGATCAACGTCTTCGGGGGCGCCCTGGCCTATGGCTTCATCTACTGGGGGGCGCTGAAACCGTACTCGCGCGTCACGTCCGCCGGCCTGGTGTGGATCTGGGGCGTCTTCATGTTCGGTTACGGCACTCGTGCCCTGCGGATGCCGCTGCCGTATGGGTTCGCCGTCGCACTGCTGCTGGTCGTGATGGCGCTTCGCGTGGCTGCGGCGCTGCCGGCGTGGAGACGACCCGAGGCTATGATCCGGGAGTGAACGACCGCTTCCTGCGCGCCTGCCGGCTTCAAGACGTCGACCGCACACCCGTCTGGTTCATGCGTCAGGCCGGGCGCTACATGCCGGAATACCGGGCCCTGCGCGCGCAGCACTCCCTGCTCACGCTCTGCCGCACGCCGGAGCTCGCCGTCCAGGTCACCCTCCAGCCCATCCAGGCCCTCGGGGTGGACGCGGCCATCCTGTTCTCCGACCTGCTGCTTCCGCTGGCGCCGCTCGGCATCCCCTTCGACTTCCAGGCCGGCGAGGGCCCCGTCATCGAGAAGCCGCTGCGCTCGCGCGCGGACATCGACGCCCTCCGGCGCTTCGAGCCGCGTGAGGACCTCGGCATGGTGCTGGAAGCGATCCGGATGCTGCGGCGCGAGCTGGAGGGAAAGGTCCCCCTCATCGGCTTCGCGGGCGCGCCCTTCACCCTGGCCTCCTACGCGATCGAAGGCGGCCATTCCGCGAACTTCGCGCTCACGAAGACGCTGATGTACACGGATCCGGAGGCCTGGCACCGCCTCGCCGCGCTGCTCGCCGACATCGCCGGGGACTACCTGCGCGCGCAGGTGGAGGCAGGAGCGCAAGCCCTGCAGATCTTCGATTCCTGGATCGGCGCGCTCGACGCGGGCGACTACCGCGAATACGTCCTCCCGCACGTGCGCGCCCTCTTCGCGCGCCTCCAGGGGACGGACGTGCCCGTCATCCACTTCGGCACCGGGACCTTCCATCTCCTGGAAGCGCAGCGCGAGGCGGGCGGGAACGTCATCGGCCTCGACTGGCGGACGCCGCTCGACGACGGGTGGGCGCGGCTGGGCCCGAGCGTGGGCGTCCAGGGCAATCTCGATCCGACCCTGCTCTTCGGACCGCGCGACCGCCTGCTCGCGCGCGTGGACGACGTGCTGCGGCGGGCGGCGCGCCGCCCCGGGCACATCTTCAACCTCGGGCACGGGATCCTGCCCGGCACGCCCGTCGAGAACGTCAAGGCCGTCGTCGATCACGTGCACGCGGTGACGGCGGTCACGGCGGCGGCGCCATGAAGGCGGTCCTCCTGCTCGCCCACGGCACGCCGGAATCGCTCGACGACATGCCGGAGTACCTGACGCGCGTGCGCGGGGGACGGCCGCCGTCGCCGGAGCTGATCGAGGAGATGCGGGGCAATTACGGCGCCATCGGCGGGCGCTCGCCCCTCACCGAGATCACTCTCGCGCAGGCGAGCGCGCTCGCCTCCGCGCTGGGCGGGATGCCGGTGTACGTCGGCATGCGCAACTGGCGGCCCTACATCGCGGACGTGCTGGCGGAGGCGGCGAAGGCGGGGGTGCGCGAGCTGGTGGCGGTCCCGATGGCCCCGCAGTACTCGACGCTCAGCGTGGCCAAATACGGCGAGGCGGTGGAATCCGCGCGGCCACGCGAGGTGGAAGTGCGGTTCGTGCGGTCCTGGCACGACCACCCCGGACTGCTCGACGCCTTCGCGGAGAAGCTGCGCGCGGCGCGGGCGGCCGGGCCCTGGGACCGCGTCCTCTTCACCGCGCACAGCCTGCCCCTGCGCGTGGTCGCCCAGGGCGATCCCTATCCGGAGGAGGTGGCGGCCACCGCGCGCGGCGTGGCCGAGCGCGCGGGCGTCTCCGAATACGCGCGGGCCTACCAGAGCGCGGGACGCACCCCGGAGCCCTGGCTGGGCCCGCCCCTGGAGGAGGCGCTGGCCACGGCCGCCAAGGAGGGAGCGCGGCGCGTCCTGGCCGTGCCCGTCGGGTTCGTTTGTGACCACACCGAGATCCTGTTCGACATCGACGTCCAGGCCGCGCAGGCCGCGCGCCGCCTCGGCATCGAGATCGGCCGCACGGAATCGCTCAACACCTCGCCCACCTTCATCCGCGCCCTGGCCGAGCTCGTCCGGGAGTCGTGACCACGACGCGCGCCGACGTCGTGGTGATCGGCGGCGGCATCGCCGGGCTCACCGCCGCGCGGGCGCTGCGTGACGCCGGCCGCGAGGCCCTCCTCCTGGAAGCCTCGCCCCGCTACGGCGGGGTGATCCTCACCGAGACGACGGGCGGGTTCGTCGTCGAAGCCGGCCCGGACGCGATCCTGGCCCAGAAGCCCGAGGGTCTCGCCCTGTGCCGCGCCCTCGGGCTGGCGGAGCGGCTGATCCCGACCAACCCCGCGATGCGCACCATCTTCGTGCTCCGCCGGGGACGGCTGCACGCGCTTCCGGAAGGGATGATGCTCGCGGTGCCCACGCGCATCGGACCCTTCCTGCGCAGCGGCCTCTTCTCCTGGCCGGGGAAGCTGCGCATGGGCCTCGATCTCGTCCGGCCGCGCGGGGCCGCCGTGGACGACGAGTCGATCGCGTCTTTCGTGCGGCGGCGCTTCGGCGCGGAAGCGGTGGAGCGGCTGGGCGAGCCCCTCATGGCCGGCATCCACGCCGGAGATCCGGAGCGGCTCTCGATCCACGCGACCTTCCCGCGGTTCGTGGCTCTCGAAGCGAAACATCGCAGCCTCATCCGCGGGATGTGGGCGGCGGCTCGCGGCGCGCCGGCGGCGACGGGCTCGGCGTTCTATTCGCTGGCCGGAGGGCTCGGCGAGCTCGTGGGCGCTCTCGTCGCGAGCCTGCCCGTCGCGCGCCGGCGGACGAGCGCGGCGGTCACGCGCCTCGAGCGCCACGAAAACGGGACCGTGCTGACCCTGGCGGATGGAACGACGGTGGCGGCGCAGGCGGTCGTCCTCGCCGTCCCCGCCCCCGCCGCCGCGTCCCTGCTCGCGCCGCTCTCTCCGGAAGGAGCGGAAGCGCTGGCGTCGATCCCCTTCGCATCGTCGGCCACGATCGCCCTCGGTTACCGGCGGGCGGACGTGGGCCACCGCCTGGACGGCTACGGCTTCATCGTGCCGCGCGGGGAAGGCCTGCGGTGCACCGCCTGCACGTTCGTCTCCACGAAGTTCGCCGGCCGCGCGCCCGAGGGCCACGTCCTCCTGCGCGCGTTCGTGGGGGGCACGCGTGATCCCGGCGTGCTCGACCTTCCGGATCCCGAGCTGGTCGCGCTCGCGCGCCGGGAGCTGGGACCGCTGCTGGGGCTGGGCGGGTCGCCCGTGCTCGAGCGCGTCTATCGGTGGCCGCGAGGGACGCCGCAGATGGAGGTGGGCCACCTCGCCCGCATGGCGCGGCTGGACGCGATCCTGGCCGGCCTGCCCGGCGTGTTCCTGACCGGGTCCGGGCTGCGCGGGACGGGGCTCCCCGACACCATCGCGGATGCCCAACGTGCCGCCGCCGCGGCCGCCGCGTTCGTATCGCTCCGTTCGAACGTGCCTCGTGCCTTGGCCTCGGATCGGAGCGCCTGACATTCATCCCGCCTCCGCCCTCCTCGCCGTCGCCTGGATCGCCACGTCCGGCGGCGCGCCCGCCGCCGACGCCGTCGCGGACGCCCTCGCGGAGGGGGACGCGCACTACGAACGGCGCGCCGAGGGCGCTCGCGGTGGAACCGCCGATCCGAAACAGGCGGACCTCGCCCTCCAGGCCTATCGCCGCGCGCTGGCCGCGTCTCCGGGCGACCTGGAAGCCCTGTCGCGTCTGCTGCGCGCGCTGAACTTCCGCGGCTCCTTCTGCGGAGCCGACCTGGAGGCGCGGAAGGCGATCTTCGACGAGGGGCGCCTCCTCGGCCAGGCCGCGGTGGCGCGCCTGGAGAAAAGCGTCGAGGGACGATCGCCCGCGGATCGCATCGTCGCGCTGCGCGGCACCAAGGGCGCGGCCGCCGCCTACTACTGGACGGCGGCCTGCCTGGGGCAGTGGGCGCTCGCGCGCGGCACGTTCGCCGCCGGTCGCTCCGGCGTGGCCGGGCGCGTGCGCGACCTCGCGCAGACGGTGATCGCGCTCGACCCCGCGCTCGAAGAGGGCGGCGGCTACCGGGTGCTCGGCCGCCTGCACCACCAGGCGCCGCACATTCCCCTGATCACGGGCTGGGTGTCGAAGACGAAGGCCGTCGAGTACCTGCGCCAGTCGTACGCGCTGGGACCGGCCAACCCCGTCACCTGGTTCTTCCTGGGCGACGCCTTGCTGGACGGGGACGCGAGCCAGGCGGAGGAGGGGCGGCGCTTCCTGCGCAAGTGCATCGACACGCCGCCGCGCGCGGACTACGTCGTGGAGAGCCTCTCCTACGCGGAGCTGGCTCGGGCGCGCCTCGCCTCGGCGCGTTGAGACCGGACTACTCCGGCGGAGGGGTGACGCGGAGCGGACCCGCGCGCTCGAGCCAGCCGCGCAGCCCGGTGGTGGCCAGGATGACGGCGCCGCCGGCCAGCGTCCACGTCCCCGGAGCCTCGCCGTGGAACAGCCAGGCCCAGATCGGGCTCAGGACGGGCTCCACGAACATCAGCAGCGACGCCTCCAGCGCGGCCACGTGTCGCAGCGCGGACAGCAGGAGGAAATAGGCGACCCCGATCTGGAACACACCGAGGTACGCAATCAACATCCAGTCCAACGGGCGCGCGTGCGTGACGGGGAGCGCCATCGGCAGCACGGCCGCGAACGCGAACAGGTTCCCGAGCACGACGGCCGCGGGCGCGGCCGCGGCGCCCTCGTCCTCGTCGCGGGCCAGCCAGCGCAGCCCGACCATCATGAACGCGCTCGTGCACCCGCTCACCGCGGCCAGGATGTTGCCGAGCCCGGGGTTGGGCGCGGTCGGCCCCGCGGCCGGGACTCCGACCAGGACGAGGCCCAGACCGACGGCCAGCGCCGCCATGGCCACCAGGTCGCGGCGGGGCACGTGCTCCTTCAGGAGCAGCGGCTGCAGCAGCACGATGTAGAGGGGCGAGGTCGCCTGCAGGAAGATCGTGCTGGCGGCGGTGGTGAGCTTGTTGGCCTGGACGAAGAGCACGACGGTGACGCCATAGGCGACGCCGACGAGGGCGGCCCGGGCGGAGAGCCCGCGCCGGACGGCGGGCACGAGCACCAGCACGGCCAGCGCCGCCACCCCGGCCCGGAAGCTGGCCACCTGCCAGCTCGTGAGCGCGCAGGCCTTGATGGCCGCGCCCGCGGTGGAGAAGAGTGCGGCTCCGGCCAACAGCTCCAGGCGGTTGCGGGTCGCCGGGCCCGTCAGTTCCCTGCCGTGGGCGTGCCTTCGGGCATCAGGGTGACCTGGGTATAACGGCGGGCCGGGAAGTACCGGCGGAAGGCCGTCTGCAGCCACTCCGCGGTGACGGCGTCGATCTCCTGGCGGCGCCGTCGCAGCAGCACGGGATCGCGTCCGAGCACGTGCATGCGCCGGAGCGCGCCCATCCAGTAGCCGTTCTGGCGCTCCGCGACCTCGAGCTCGCGGCGCTCGATCTCCTTCTCCTTGCTGAGGTCGTCCGGCGCCACCCCGCCCGCCTGCAGGCGGTCGATCTCGTCGAAGACGGCTGCGCTCAGCTTCGCCGCGTTCTCGGGCGAGGAGCCGAAAGAGATCGTCATCGTGCCGTACCCGCGCACGGGCTGGATGTCCGAGTAGTTGACGGACACGCCGTAGGTGCCCGACATCTCCTCGCGCAGGAGGCCCCGCAGGCGGTTGCGCACGACGCCGGCCGCGGTCAGGGCCTGCTGGCGGTCCGTCTCGTTGTTGCCGGCGTCCGCGAAGAACGTGAGGGTCGTCGTGCTCCGCGGCTCGCGTCCCTTGCGGACTTCCGCCTTCTTGACCGCCTCCGGGAACTTCACGCCGCGGTCCTCGAAGTGCGAGGACGCCTTGCCCGCGGAGGGCAGGGCCCCCAGGTAGCGGGCGAGCAGGGGCGCCACCGTGTCCACGTCGAAGGATCCGACGAACACGAACGTGAAGTCGGCCGCGTTCGCGAAGCGTTCGCGGTAGAAGCGCAGGCTCTCCTCGCGCTTGAGGCCCGGGACGTCCTCCGGCTTGATGGGCCGGTACAGGTAGTGGCCGGCGGTGTTGGTCTCGACCACGGCGTCCCCGTACACGGACCCGGGGTCGCTCGCGCGGTGTGCGATCGCCGTCTCCAGGCGGCGGCGCAGCACCTCGAAACCCTCCGCCCGGTCGTTGGGCGCGGTGAACTCGAGGTACACGAGCTGCAGCGCGGTCTCGAGGTCGGCGGGCGTGCTCGATCCGGAGAGGCCGTGCGTGTAGTGCTGGACCTCCGGCGAGACCTGCACGAGCTTGCCCGCCAGCAGCTTCTCGATCTCGACGGGCGTGAACCCGCCCACGCCCATCTCGCCCACGGCCACCGGCGAGAGCAGCGCCTCCACCACGTGTTCGGGCGCGGCCAGGGAGGCGCCCCCGGAAGCGTCGGCCCCGAAGACGATCTGGTCGTTCTTGAAGTCGGTGGGCTTGAGCCAGACCTCGACCCCGTTCGAGAGGGTCAGCACCGTCACCCCCAGGGGATCGATCTTCCGGCGGGACACGACCGTGCCGCCCGCGGGCGGCTTCTCGAGGAGCTGGCGGCCCGCGGTGCGGTCCTCCCAGGGAGTGACCGCGGCCTGGCTGGTGGCGGTGAGCACGCCGCGGACCTCGGCCTCCGTGGGCACGGCCACGCCTTCCTTCTGCGGGGCCACGGCCAGGACCACGCGGCTGTCTTCGTGGATGTTCCGCCGGGTGACGTCTCGGACCTCGTCGAGGGTGATGGTGGGCAGGAACTGGCGCACCAGCGCGAGCTCCACGTCGATCCCGGGGCTGGGCTCGCCGGTGAGGAAGTTCGAGACGTACTCCCGCGCGTAGGAGCTGCTCTCGCTCTTGTCGCGCTCCTGCCAGGCCCGCTCGTATTGGGCGAGCAGCTCGCGCTTGGCCCGGTCGAGCTCCGCCGCCGCGAACCCGTGGACGCGGACGCGCTCGGCCTCCGTGAGCAGGGCGCGCAGGCCGGTGGCGATGTTGCCGTCGGACACCACGGCCCCGAGCACCTCCGTGTCCGTGCCGCGGCCGAGCGAGCCCCCCGAGGACGAGGCGCCGAGGAAGGGCGCGTCCCCACGGCGCGCCATCTCGGACAGGCGCGAGTTCACCATCGAGTGGAACAGGGTCTCCACGAGGCTGCGCCGGTAGTCGCCGACCCGGCCTTCCGGAAGCTTCGGATGCTTGAAGATCACGGAGACGCCGGACACGCGCGCTTCGGGATCGGTGGCGACGCTGACCAGGGTCTCGGGATGGCTGGGGATGCCGTAGTCGGGCCGCGCCTCTCCCGGCGGCGCCGCCGGGACCTCGCCCAGCTTGTCCTGGATCCACTTCTCGGCCTTGACGGGATCGACGTCGCCGACGACGGCCACCGCCATCCGCTCGGGCCGGTACCATTCGCGCGCGAACGCGCGCAGGCGCGCGGGGTCGGAGCTCTTGATGACGTCGGGATCGCCGATGGGCAGCCGCTCGGCGTAGCGCGAGCCGTGCATGAGGATGGGGAACTGCAGCCGCTGGAGCCGCGAGTTCGCGCCCTGGCCCAGCCGCCACTCCTCGAGCACGACCCCGCGCTCCTTGTCGATCTCGTTCTTGCTGAGCGTCCAGCCCCCGGCGAAGTCGGCGAGGACGGTCAGGCCCTTCTCGACGAGGCCGCTGCGATCGGTGGGCACCTCGAGCATGTACACGGTCTCGTCGAAGCTCGTGTACGCGTTGGCGTCGGCCCCGAAGCGCGCCCCGATGGATTCCAGGAACCCCACGAGCTCGCCCGGCGCGAAGTGCTTGCTGCCGTTGAAGGCCATGTGCTCGAGGAGGTGGGCGAGGCCGCGCTGGTCCTCCTGCTCGAGGACGGACCCGGCGTTGACGGCCAGGCGGAGAGCGGCGCGATGCTCCGGACGCTCGTTGCGGCGGATGTAGTAGGACATCCCGTTGGGCAGACGACCGCGCCGGACGGCGGGGTCGAAGGGGAGGGGATCCTCCAGCCGGTAGGTCGTCGCGGCGGCAGCGGGCGCGGCGCTGGCCGCGGGCCGTGGACTGGGCGGAGGGGCGTCGTAGGCGGCCAGCCCGGGCGCCATCGCCAGGGCGCCCAACAGCAGCAGTCGAGCTTTCACACCGCCTCCCATCTCAGTTCCCCTTCGTTAACTTATCTCAGGGGGGGCACTCACGCACCATCCCGATGGGCGTTCGCGACCCCCCCTGAAACCCCCCTCGCGCGCCGCCGCCGCTGCGCGACGCCGCCGTGCTCTGCGGTCGGTTGTCCAATCGCGATACAGTGAACGCGATGAGGCTCTCGCAGCGGATGGCGCGGCTGGGCACGGAGACGGCGTTCGAGGTCCTCGTGCGCGCGCGTGCCCTGGAGGCGCAGGGCCGCAACATCGTCCATCTCGAGATCGGCGAGCCCGACTTCGACACTCCCGGCCACATCACGGAGGCGGCGATCGCCGCCTTGCGCGGCGGAGCCACCCACTACGGCCCTTCCGCGGGCCTCCCCGAGCTGCGGGAGGCCATCGCCCAGGACTCGACGCGGCGGCGCGGCGTGCGCGCGACCCCGGAGATGGTCGTGGTGACGCCCGGAGCCAAGCCGATCCTGTTCTTCGTGATCCTCGCCCTCGTGGACGAGGGGGACGAGGTCCTCTATCCGAATCCGGGCTTTCCGATCTACGAATCGATGATCCGGTACATCGGCGGCATCCCGGTGCCGGTGCGCCTGCTGGAAGAGAAGGCCTTCACCCTCGACGTGGGGCAGCTCTGCGACCGCGTGGGACCCAAGACCCGCCTCATCATCCTGAACGACCCGCACAACCCGACGGGGGGCGTGATCCCGGAGAGCGGGCTGCGGGCGATCGCCGAGGCCGCGGCCAGGTACCACGTACCCGTGCTCTCCGACGAGATCTACGGCCGCATCCTCTACGAGGGCGAGCACAAATCGATCGCGGCCATGCCCGGGATGGAGTCGCTCGCCATCGTGCTCGACGGCTTCTCCAAGACCTACGCCATGACGGGGTGGCGGCTGGGTTACGGGATCATGCCCGCGCCCATGGCGCAGGTGGTGGCCAAGCTCCAGACCAACGCCACCTCGTGCACGGCGACCTTCAGCCAGCTCGCGGCCGTGCAGGCCCTGCGCGGCGACCAGTCGTCGGTGGACGCGATGGTCGCGGAGTTCCGGCGCCGGCGCGACGCGATCGTGGACGGGCTGCGCGCGATCCCCGGGTTCACCTGCGCCCGTCCCAAGGGCGCGTTCTACGTCTTTCCGAACATCACCCGCACGGGCTACGGGAGCAAGGCGCTCGCGGACAAGATGCTCGACCAGGGTGGCGTGGCCTGCCTCAGCGGCACCGCCTTCGGGGAGTTCGGCGAGGGGCACCTCCGCTTCTCGTACGCGAACAGCATGGAGAACATCCAGGAAGCGCTGCGGCGCATCGCGTCGGTCGTGGGCGGTTAGCGGCGATTCACAAGGGCTCGGTTCCTTCGCTCAGCATCGAAAGGTACCGATCGTAGGCAAAAACGCGGTTCCGCCTTCGTCCAGTGAGCTCTCGGGTCACTCGCAATTCCGCGAGGACTCCCATTCCCGCGCTGGCCCCCGGAAAAGAGAGCCCAGACCGTTTGCAGATCGCGCTGAGCGTGCTCACCGGCCGCTGCCGGAGGGCGTCGTGGACTCGCATGGCGGAACCGATGGCGCGGCCACCGCGCTCCTGGATCCGGCCGCGATCCTCTTCGAACAAGTGGACGAGTCGCCGTGCCGTGCCGACGGCGCCGTCCGCGGTCGTGCGGATCCCCTCGAGGAAGAAGTCGAGCCATGCCTCCCAGTCCCCTTCGACACGGACGAGGTCAAGGAGCCGGTAGTACTCGGGTCGACGCTTCTTCAGGTAGAGGCTCAGATAGAGCAACGGATCCTTCAGCACGCCGGCATGGCACAGAAGTAGCGTGACGAGCAGGCGACCGATGCGGCCGTTCCCGTCGAGGAACGGATGGATCGTCTCGAATTGGACGTGGGCGAGAGCAACCTTTACCAGGATCGGCATGGGTACGCGGTCGTCGTGCAGGAGCTTCTCCAGGTCGCTCATGCACTGCGGAACCCGGTCCGGCGGCGGAGGAACGAAGTGTGCGTCACCGGGGCGTGTGCCCGCGATCCAGTTCTGAGAACGCCGAAACTCGCCGGGGTCTTTACCGCTCCCGCGGCCACGAGCGAGGAGCTTTTCGTGGATCTCGCGGATCAAGCGGTTCGAGAGAGGAAATCCGCCGCGAAGCCGCGCGAGCCCATGATTGAGGGCCGCGACGTAATTGGACACTTCCGTAACATCGTCGATTGGCACACCCGGCGCTTCTCTCAACTCGAAGAGCAGGAGGTCGGACAATGAAGACTGCGTCCCTTCGATCTGAGAGGACAATACGGCTTCCTTCCGCACGTAGGTGTAGAGGAACAGGTGCGGATCGGGAAGGAGGGTGGAGACACTGTCCAGGCGCCCGAGGGCCAGAAGGGCTTGTTCGAGCCGCATCTGCCGCTCCCCGTCGATGACGAGCGGCGGATCGGGCGGTAGGGGATGCGGGAGGAAGGCGCGGACACTTTCGCCGCCACCTTTCGTGACCGAATACCGTCCTGTGGCGCCCCGCTTCATTTCGAATCCGTTATTCAGGGGAACTCAGTAATAGAATACGTTATTAAGTATTAGCGCGCAACGCTTAACAACCGTTTCCAGCCTCGCACATATACTTCGGCCCTCCATTCTTCTCGGTGAATCATGACCTTCCGCATCTTCGCCACTACCGACATCGGTCCGGAAGCGCTGCAACGGCTGCGCGACAAGGGCTGGAGCCTCGAGGTCTACGAACACGTGGAGCCGCCCCCGCGCGCCCTCGTCCTCGACAAGGTCAAGAGCGGCATCGACGCCCTCATCACCACCCTGCGCGACAAGATCGACGAGGAGGTCTTCGCGGCGGGGAAGGCGGCGGGCCTGAAGGTCGTGGCCCAGGACGCGGTGGGGTTCGACAACATCGATCGCGCCTCCGCCAACAAACACAAGATCCCGTTCAGCAACACCGCGGACGTCCTCACCGACGCCACCGCGGAGTTCGCGTTCATCATCATGGGCACCGTGGCGCGCATGACCTGGCCGTCCGAGCAGATGGTGCGCGAGAAGACCTGGTCCACCTGGCATCCGTACCATCCCTGGCTGGGCGACGAGGTGACGGGCAAGACGGTGCTGGTCGTGGGCACCGGCCGCATCGGGAAGAGCTTCATCAAGAAGGCGGTCGGGTTCGACATGGACGTCCTCTGCTACGACCCCGCCTACCAGGACGCGAAGTTCGTGGCGTCCGTCCGCCGCGTGATGAAGGTGCGGCACGAAGAAGGCCTGTCCACGCGCGCGCAGACGATCGACTACGTGCCCTTCGAGGAGGGGCTGGCCAAGGCCGACTTCGTCACCCTGCACGTGAACCTCACCCGGCCGGGCGAAGCGGCGGAGCCCACCTTCCACCTGATGGACGAGCGCCGGCTGCGTCTCATGAAGAAGACGGCATATCTCGTGAACACCTCGCGCGGCCCGGTCGTGGACGAGAAGGCGCTCGCCCGCGCCCTCCGGGAAGGATGGATCGCGGGAGCCGCCCTCGACGTCTTCGAGACGGAGCCGCTGCCCGCGGACAGCCCGCTGCGCGACGAAGCCTTGAAGCTGAAGCTGCGCGTCTTCCACCACTTCGCCTCCGCCGGCCGCGCCACGCGCCTTTCGCCCGACCCGAACGTCGGCATGGCCGGCCGCGCGGTGCAGGCCGTGATCGACGTGCTCGAGCGGCGCTACGAAGGCGATCCGAAGAAGATGCCGTACATCGTCAACAAGGAAGGCTTCTGAGACCGTTCGTTCTCCTGTTGGCTCTCGTGCTCGTGGCGGGGACCGCCCACGCCCAGGTGACGGCCGCCGTCGTTCAGGCGAGGCTGTGCACGAAGGCGACGGGCGAGGCGGCGGTGGCGCCCTGCCGCAAGGCCCTGGAGCTCGGCCTCCCGGTCACGCGCCAGCCTGCGATCGAAGCGACGCTGGCCGCGCGCCTGTCCGCGCTCGAACGGTGGGACGAGGTGGTCGAGGTGTATCGGGGCGCGGTCTCACGCCGTCCCGCCGACGGCCTGGCCCGGATCCGTCTCGGCGCCGCCCTTCTGCACATGCAGGACCGCGCCGCGGACGCGGAGCCGGAGCTGCGTGAGGCCGCGCGTCTTCGTCCCGACGACGCGGAAGCGCAGGTGTTGCTGGGCGACGCGCTCGTCCGGCTCGGGCGCGCGGCGGACGCCGTGGCCGCGTTCGAGCAGGGCCTGCGTCTCGACGCGAAGGTTCTCGACCAGCGCCCGGCCGCGCGCGCGGCCTATGACGCCGCCCGACGCGGCGAGCCCTGGCCGAAACCGTAGC
>Ga0075425_100004121_pt1 | contig 14935 bp, 11 predicted proteins | sample SoiMethybrSBSTD4_FD_75300 | JGI IMG/M metagenome (GOLD analysis project Ga0075425, IMG submission 75300) | Bulk soil microbial communities from a Populus tree surrounding site in Tennessee, USA - Soil MetaG P. TD hybrid SBSTD4 | ecosystem: Environmental > Terrestrial > Soil > Tree plantation...
CAGGGCTTCGTCGCGCTGAAACAGCTTCAGCATCCGGCCCGCGCCGCGATCACGATAGTCCGCAAGGACGCCGGTCATGTGCGAGTGCAGGTACGGCGCACCATTGCGCAACCCCGGCATGGACAGCGTGAAACCGATCAAGCGGTCGCCGTCGAACGCCCCAAGCGTCTGGCCCCCAGTGTGTGCTGCCACCACAAAAATCGTGTCCGGCACAATTTCCAGGTCCGCCTCGCTCCAGATCTCTTTTTGCAGCGCGACGCAGGCGCGGAATTCATCGAGCCCCTGGCAGGAGCGTACCCGAATCTCGCCACTCATCGCTTGCCCGCCGCTTTCCGCGCCCTGGAAACCTGCGCGGTCGTCTTCTCGGCGTCCTTGGCCCGATCCCAGAGCGATTCCATCTCTGGGCGAGGAAGCTCCGCCAGCTTGCGCCCAGATACGCTGGCGAGCCGCTCCATTTCGCGAAACCGCGAAGAAAATTTCGCGTTGGTGCGCTTCAGCGCAATCTCCGGGTCTACTTTCAGAAAGCGCGCCAGATTTACTGCTGCAAACAGCACGTCGCCAACCTCTTCTTCAACCTGCGGCGGCGACTGCGCCTTTCGCAATTCCCCCAACTCCTCGTGCATTTTTTCAATTACACCTTCGGTGTTGTCCCAGTCAAAGCCGATCCGCGAAGCCCGGCGGGTCAACTGAAAGCCCTGCATCACCGCGGGCAGTGTATGCGGAATGCCATCCAGGAGCGAGGTAGATTCCTGGTGCTCCGAACGGTTATTACTCCTCTTCTGATGGCTCTTCGCTTGGCGTTCCTCCGCTTTGATCTGCTCCCAATTTTTCAGCACCTCGGCGGCGTCGCGAGCGCTCCTTTCACCAAACACATGCGGATGCCGGCGCACCATTTTCTGATGAATCTCGCGCACCACATCCGCAGCCGTAAAGCGCCCTTCTTCGGTGGCAATTTGCGCGTGGAAAACAACCTGCAACAGCAAATCACCCAGTTCCTCCGCGAACTTGTTGTCGTCACCGCTTTCCAGAGCTTCCAGGACTTCGTAGGCCTCTTCGATCAGATACGTGCGCAACGACAGGTGCGTCTGCTCGATGTCCCATGGACAGCCTTCGGGCGCGCGCAGCTCGGCCTGCAATTTCACAAGCCGCTCGAACCACGAACCGGCCGAATCTTGGGGTTGCGTCGCTATCTGGACGGGCTTATTCCTTGCATTCGTCTGCTGTTTTTTCGGTTTGGCCATCGGTCCCAGCCGCTTTTTCTGTTGAATCGAAGCTCCACACTGTAACACTGCCCGGCATTTTATCAAGGCGAGCACGCGGAGCGCGGAAACGGCTTTCCAGCCAAGCCGTGCTAAACTGGTGAAAAATACGAATTGAGGTCGAACTGTGGCAGAGCAGAAACCAGAAGAGACGTTCCGCGTGATTGATCGCCGGCCATTTACCAACGAAGGCGAACTGCGCCAGGAGATTGTCGAGGAGCAGGAGCGCGAAGCGCGGCAGGACGCGAAGAAAGAAACCGCCGCTCCGGCTGCGAATCCTGCCGCAGCTCCCGATGCCAAGACACCCGCGGCGGACACTCCCAAGCGTTCGCCGGCGTTTGAAAATTTAATCCGAATGCTCGGCAGCAATGCCGCGATGGTGCTCGGCGGGTACGCCGATCCGCGCACCGGCCAGCCGGTGATCGACCCCGATGCCGCGCGCGAATTGATTGACATGCTCGACGCGCTGCACGAAAAGACCAAGGGCAATCTCGCTCCTGAAGAAGACAACTTGCTGCTCGACCTGAACGGAAAGCTGAAATTGACCTATCTGGAGATCAATCAGGCGCTGGCCGCGCAGGCTGCGACGCAAACGGGCAAAGCCAAGACGCGCTAAACCCGCCGGGCTTCGCAAGAGGCAAGCCGGCCATAATTCTTTCGCTAATGTTCGCAACTCCGCTGCAGTTGACTATCCTCGGCTCTGGCACCTCCATGGGAGTTCCGACCATCGGGTGTCACTGCGCTGTTTGCACTTCAACTGACCCACGCGACAACCGCATGCGCACTTCGGTGCTGCTGTCGCGCCACGGACAAAACGTCTTGATTGACACAACTCCCGATTTCCGTTCGCAGGCTTTGCGCGCAGGCATTCATCGCGTGGAGGCTGTCCTGTTGACGCACGGCCACGCCGACCACGTCATGGGTTTCGACGACTTGCGTCCGCTGAGCATTGGGCAGAAGCGCCCCATGCCGGTGTACGGCAATGCGCAAACCTTCGGCATCGTGCGCCGCGCTTTTTCGTATGCGTTCGACGGCAAGCCCAAAGTCAGCAGCGTGCCGAGCGTCCTGCTGAAAGAAATCAACGGGCCATTTGAACTGCTCGGAGTGAAGATCACACCCGTTCCGTTAGATCACGGCGAAATGCAAGTGCTCGGCTTTCGCTTTGGCAAAGGCGCATACCTCACCGACTTCAATGCGGTGCCGGAATCCTCGTTGGCGTTGCTGCAGGATCTGGACGAGCTGGTAGTCGATGCACTTCGCGATACGCCACACCCGATGCACCAGACCGTGGAGCAAGCACTAGCGCTGGTCGCAAAACTGAAACCCAAGCGCGCATGGTTCACCCACATCGCGCACGATTTAGGACACGCCGAAACAAATGAACGGCTGCGCGCGCTCGGGCACGCAAACGTTCAACTGGCTTACGACGGTTTGCGGCTAGAAATCTCCGCCGAGATTTCTTCCTATGTTTCTTCCGCCTCCAGAGCTTCCCACTCAGGCAGTGCGGGATTCGCGGTTTTCGATTCACCGGAAAAGTGGAGCGAATTTTATGGCGCAAGCGGCCGCGGCAGTGTTTTGGCCATAGGCAACTTCGATGGAATCCATCTTGGCCATCAAGCCATCCTGAAACAAGCAGTCGAACTGGCAGCGAAAACCGGCGCAGTCGCGACGGCACTCACGTTTGAGCCATCGCCTTTGAAAGTGCTGCGACCAGAGAGCGCCCCCAAGCGCATCTCGACCGCCGAGCAGCGCCTCGAATGGTTTCGCGCCGTCGACGTGGAATCGGCGGTCGTACTTCCCTTCACCGTGGAGCTTTCTAAACTGGCGCCAGGGGAATTTGTGGAAGGAATTCTGGTGCGTCAATTGCAGGTGCGCGCCGTCCTGGTCGGAGAAAATTTCCGTTTCGGTCATAAGCAGGCGGGCGACACAACTTTGCTGCGCGAACTCGGCCGCGCGAACGGTTTCGAGGTCGTGGCCATCGCTCCCGTTGCAGCGCATGGCGAAGTAGTGTCCAGCACCATCATTCGCCGAGAGATTGGCGCCGGTGACGTCACGCAAGCCGGTCGTTTGCTGGGGCGGCCGTATGTTCTCACAGGCGAAATTGTCACCGGCACCGGCACGGGCCGCAAATTTACGTTTCCGACATTGAACCTCAAGCCGGATCAGGAATTGCTCCCCGCTCCCGGCGTTTACATCACCCGGACCTTGCTTGGGGGAGAGGCGAACAGTCACAGGTCGGTAACGAATATCGGTGTGCGCCCGACGTTTGAAGGAACCGCGCTAACCGTGGAAACCCATCTGTTGGATTTCAGCGGTGAAATTGCCGCAAAGCGAATCGAGTTGCGTTTCTGGAAGCGCCTGCGCGCCGAGCGAAGGTTTTCGAGTCCGGACGAACTCCGCGCGCAGATCGCCCGTGACATCCGCTCAGCCAGCCGGTTCTTCGCAATGCTGCGCAAATTCCGCGTTCTGCGGCTTTCCGACTAAAGTTACGCTGGCATTTGCCACAGGTAAGGTGCTTACGACGCGCCGTTGGCGAGGCATTCGGCGCAGTAACCGCCAACTTCGGTGCGCGAGATGGTGACCTTCATCCCGAAGTCTCTCTCGATCTGTGATTTCAGCTGCTCGTAGAGCCGGCTTTCAAACTCGCGCACCTTGCCGCACTTCAGGCAAGCTACATGGATGTGATCGCGAGGCCCGTGCGTTTCGTAGTAGTGGCGGTCGCCGCGCAAGTGCAACAAGTCCAGTTCATCAATCAGACCTTGCTTCTTCAGGAGTTCGACAGTGCGGTACACGGTGACCAGATGTACGCCGGAATCAATGCGCTTGGCGCGCTCGAAAATCTGGTCCACGTCCAGGTGCTGCTCGGCGTCGTCCATCACTTGCAGGATGACGCGCCGCTGGCGGGTCAGGCGAATGCCGCGCTCACCCAGCGCTTTCGTCAAATGTCCGGTAGTTTCCGAAGTGTTGATGCGCTCGCCGGTGGAGGCGCGATGCGCGGGCGATGGAGCCATGGATTCCCTTAATCAAAAGACTCTTGTACTACGAGTGGGAGGTTATCATTCGCGCCACGTCGTTGTACATCACGTAGGCGAACAGCAACAGCAAAAACACGAAACCAACCTGTACAAAACGTTCCTTCACCGGCAGGCTGAGGTCGCGGCGCAAAAAACCTTCGATCGTCAGCATCATGATCATGCCGCCGTCGAGAATAGGAATCGGCAGCAAATTCAGGATGCCCAGGTTTACGCTGATGAAGGCCATCAAAAGAATGGTATCCAGAGGTCCCCGTCGCACCGCATCGCCTGAAGCCTGCGCGATACCCAAAAAACTTCTCAATTGTTTGACCGGCACGCGCCCCGTAAACAGCTTTTTTACCACGCCCAGCGTCTGAGCGAAAAAGTCTTGTGTGCGCCCAAACGCATAGCTTCCAGCCTGTGCCAGCGAGACTTTGTCGTATCCAACGTCGAGATGATTCTGCACACCGATCTGCCAAACCTTCTCGTTGGGATCGGAGAGCCCCTCCTGGGGGGTCACGGTCGTCGTAAAAGTTTTGTCTTGGCGTTGTACTTTCAGTCCGATTGGCCTACCGCCAGATGAGCGAATGCCGTCGACGAATTCGCCCCAGTACGAGATCGGCTTGCCGTCCACTTCCAGAATTCTGTCGCCATCACGTAGCCCGGCTCGGTGTGCCGGAGTCGCGCGATCCGCAATATCGAGGGCGGCCTCACTTGCCGGGTAACCGAAGAACTTGCGCACCCCAAATGCATCGACGGCACCCGCCTCTTTCGCGGTCGTGCTAATGGTGTGCTCCGTACCGTTGTTGGAGACCGTTATGGTCACCGCCGCGTTCGGGTCCATCCGGTCAAGTGCTCCCAGTCCTTTTTCCCAATCCGGGTTCTTCAGGTCGTTCAACGCGACCACGCGGTCGCCCACCTTGAGGGGGCTGGAACCTGGTGTCACGGCCGTAAAGTACGACACCACCATGGGCTGGCGGTACAGCTTCAAAAAGGGCATGCCAAAAATCGCGCAAAAACCGAAAAGCAAGATTACCGGGAACACAAAATTAATCGCAGGACCCGCAAACGCGATCAACGCACGCTGCCAGCGCGGCTTGCTCATCAATTCATCGGAAGCGCCCGTAGGAGTCTGATTGCCGGAATCCACATCGGAAGGATCCTGTCCCGCCATCCGTACATAGCCGCCCAGGGGAAGCACGCTCACACGATAGTCTGTATCGCCCCTCTTCCAGCCAAACAACCGCGGACCAAATCCGATGGAAAACACGTCCACACGGACTTTGAACAGCCGCGCCATGATGAAATGTCCCCATTCGTGGATGAGGATGATGACGCCCAGCACCAGGGCGACGCCAATCAGGATATCCAGGGCCATATTGTGAGCAACCTTCCTAGCCTGCGATGTAAATTACGAAGCCGCTAGCGCTAGCCGGCTTACTTCCTCTCTCGCTATTCGACGCGCTTCGGCATCCGCGGCGAGCACGTCGTCCATCTTCTCAATCCTCACTCGTGGAGTACGCGCCAGCACGCTCTCCACAACTTCCGGAATACCTAAAAACGGAATCCGCCGTTCAAGGAACGCGGCCACCGCAACCTCATCGGCCGCGTTTAACGCGCAAGGCCAGGCGCCGCCCTTTTTCATCGCTTCGCGGGCTAGGCGCAGGCAGGGATACCGCCGGGTGGAAACCTTCGCGAAGTCCAGGCGCTTCAGTTTGGTCCAATCCAGGTCTACCTGATTAGATGCCACCCTCTCTGGATAGGTTAACGCATATTGGATGGGCATGCGCATGTCGGTTGCGCCCAGTTGTGCGAGAACGGAACCGTCCACAAATTCCACCATCGAGTGAACCGTGGATTGCGGATGGATCACCACATCCACCTGCGCCGGCTTCATGTCAAAGAGCCAGCGCGCTTCCATCACCTCGAATCCTTTATTCATCATGGTCGCTGAATCCACGGTTATCCGATTGCCCATTTTCCAGTTGGGATGCGCCAGCGCCTGCTCCGCCGTCACTTCCGCCATTTTGTGGATTGGAGTTTTGCGAAATGGGCCGCCGGACGCCGTCAGCACCAGCTTGCGAACCTCAGTATGCTTTCCGCCTCGCAAACACTGATGCACCGCATTGTGCTCGCTATCGACCGGCAAAAGTTCTTTGCCGGCCTTATGCGCGGCGGCCATCACGATTTCGCCCGCCGCCACCAGCACTTCCTTGTTCGACAGCGCGATCGTCTTGCCAAGCTTTACCGCCTCGTAAGTCGCTTCCAGCCCGACGACGCCGACCGCCGCCGAAACCACAATGTCCGCAGAGCTGTGCGTCCCGACTGCCAGCATCCCTTGGCGACCGTGATGAATTGCCGGTAGCGGCGCAAATCCCTTTTCGCGCAAACGCGCAGCCAGCACATCGGCCTTTTCCGAATCCGCGACTGAAACCAGCTCCGGCCTGTACCGCTCGATCTGCCCGGCAAGTTCGTCCAAATTATTGCCCGCAGCCAGCGCCACCACGCCAAAGCGCCCGGCTAGTGCATCCACCACGGACAAACACTGCCGCCCAATCGAACCTGTCGATCCCAAAATTGCGAGCTGCTTCACGGAACGAAGAGTCCTTCTCTAAATAAATTCAGTATTTTGTGTGGCCTGGAGCGAAACGTGATTTACGCGCGCGACGAGTAAATCCACAACCAATAATACCAGACAACCGGAAACGTCAGAATCAGCGCATCAATGCGATCAAGTATTCCGCCGTGCCCGGGCAGCAGCGCACCTGAATCCTTGACTCCGGCACTGCGCTTGTACGCCGACTCCAGCAAATCGCCCATTTGTCCGGCCACGTTTCCCGCCGCCGCCATTCCCAGCACGTGCATGATCGCAATATTCACCCCGCCCCAATGCGCCATGGCCCACGCCACCAGCAACGAACCCGCAAAGCTCGCCCACGCGCCTTCCCACGTCTTCTTGGGGCTCAATTGCGGCGCGAACCGATGCCGCCCGATCATTCGCCCGACAAAATACGCAGCCGTATCGCCAAGCCACGTGATGACTAGGGCGAAAAGCAGCAGCCACTTTCCCGCTAGCGAAACTCCGTGCAGCCGAATCGAATAGGTTAGCGGCAGTGCCACCAGCAGCAGCGCACTCGAACTGATTCCCGCCGCCGGCAGTGCCTCCACCAGTGGCCTCCGCGTCGCCAGCGTCAGCACCGCTATGCCCATCAGAAAAATAAACAGAACATCCGCGACCGCCGGCCCGGGAATCGCAAACCGCCCAATCACCCGGTGCAGCGGCAATACGCTGCCAGGGGACTGTGCGTAATCCATGGCCGCCAGGTATTGCGCGAAAACCAGCCCGCACGCGCAAGCAGCCGTCCAAAATTTATACGCGCGATGCCCGATCGCGGCGCCCAACGCAAAAAATTCAAACAATGCCAGCAGCATGACCCCGGCCATGGCCACCGCGACCCACGCCGTAGGCGCACCAAGCACCAGACCCACCACCGCCGGTATCAACACCACTGCGGTCGCGACGCGTTTCCAAGTCATCGAAAGTCAGTCCCCTGCACGCTGGCCGGATTGAAGGACCTTGTATGATAACGGGAGAGTCGTCGGGAAGAAAAAACAATTCGCAGCCGAGCAGATTCAGAACCGCCGGATTTACTTCGCGCCAATCTCCGAAGCCATGGGCTCGCCTTCGTCGCTTTCGCCGATGCCGCCGTAGCGGCGATCGCGTTTCTGAAATTCCACAAAAGATTCCAGCAACCGCGCGCGATTAAAATCCGGCCACAGGGTCTCTGTCACGAAGATTTCTGCATACGCGATCTGCCACAGCAGAAAATTGCTGACGCGCATCTCCCCGCTGGTGCGAATCAGCAGGTCCGGATCAGGCAGCCCGCCGGTGTAGAGATGCCGTTCAATATCCCCATCCGTCAGCTTTTCCACGCTGCCCGCCGCTCGCTTTTCGGCAAGCAAGGCGTTCGCGGCGTCCAGAATTTCCGCGCGCCCACCGTAGTTCAACGCGATGCACAACACCATGCCGGCATTCCCTGCCGTAGCCTCGGTCGCTTCTCGCGTGTCTCGCTGAACTGCTTCCGGCAGCTCGTCCGCGCGCCCCAAAAACCGCATGCGAATATTGTTTTGCTGAATCAGCGGCATCTCCTGCCGAATGTACTCGCGCAAAAGCTGCATCAGAAAATCAATCTCCGTCTTCGGGCGCCTCCAATTCTCGACAGAAAAAGCATACAGCGTCAGCGCTTCAATCTTCAGTCGCGCGCAGGTTTCAATCGTGGTTCGTGCCGTCTCCGTGCCTTTGCGGTGCCCCGCAATACGCGGCAGGTGCCGTCGCTGCGCCCAGCGTCCGTTCCCGTCCATGATCACGGCAACGTGCCGCGGCAACCGGCTCAAATTCAGCTTTTCCAGCAGGAATGCTTCTTCGGCCGTGACCGTGCCGAGAGGGTGCGAGGCGGCGACGTGCAGCGTCTTGGTGGATTTGGCGTCAGTCACAGGCGTAGAGAATCGCTGGCTCCTTTATGCCACAAAGTTAACACGCCTTTTGCAGCCGCCGCAACGGGGTTATCTGGTATGTTGCGCGGACGGCACTGCGCAACGGGCTTAGCGACTCGCGGCCGTGCGACGAAAAACTCAGGACGAAGCGTGGCCCAGAAGTTCCCGGATTGAGGAGTAGGCCACAACCATAGTGAGGGCGATCATGGCGAGCGTGCAGGTCCACGCGACCCAATTGAACCCTTTGGGATTAATCTTCTCGCCCATTAAGTCGCGCCGGTTCACCAGAATCAGCACGAAGATCATCACCACCGGCAGCAGGAATCCGTTCAGCACCTGTGACCACAGCAGAATCGCTTGCGCAAACCGCCCCAAAAACAACACGAAGACTACGCCCAGCGTAATCAACGCCGTATAGAGGCCATAAAAAATCTTGGCTTCGCCGAACTTGCGGTCGATTCCCGATTCGAATCCCATCGCTTCGCACACCACGTATGCCGTAGACAGCGGAAGAATCGACGCCGCAAACAGCGAAGCATTCAACAGGCCCAGAGCAAACAGCGCGGCTGCCCATTTGCCGGCCAGCGGCTTCAGTGCCAGCGCCGCCGTTCCGGCGTTACCAATCTCATGCACACCGTTGGTATAAAGCGTCGCAGAAGTGCAAACAATGATGAAGAACACGATCAGCATGCAGCTGATGCTGCCCACCAGCACGTCATTGCGGGTGGTGCTGTATTGTCTTGGCCCCACGCGCTTTTCTACCACCGCCGCCTGCAGATAAAAGTGCTGCCACGGCGCGATCGTGGTTCCTACCAATCCCGCCAGAATCACCATATAGCTGGCGTTGAAGGGCGGTACCTGAACCGCTTGCCGCACCGTCGGAATGTAGTGCATCAGTTGGGGCGGCAACAGATGCAGAAGCGCGATCAGCCAATCCGGCTTGGCCAGGAACGCTGAAATCACATAGGAGAAATACACCACGCAAACGGTCAGAAAAATCCGCTCCACGGCTTTGGCCGTTCCCGCCACCACCAGCGCCCACACCAATAATCCCGCCAGCGGCACGGACACGAAGCGGCTGATGCCGAACACCTCGCTGGCCCAAAAGACGCCCGTGAATTCTGCCATCACATTGCCCAAATTCACGATCAACACCAGCGCCATCAAGACGAAAGTCACGCGAAATCCAAATTCTTCCCGAATCAGGTCCGACAACCCTTTGCCCGTCACCGCGCCCATGCGCGAACACATCTCTAGCGACACATACAGCGCAATCGTCATCGGGATGAGCGACCACAGCACTGTATTTCCAAACTTCGCTCCCGATTGCGCGTACGTATAAATGCCGCCCGCGTCGTTGTCCACGTTCGACACAATCAAACCCGGGCCGACTACGGCCAGGAACAGCGCTATACGCCGGCGGTACGGACGCACCACCCCCATCACCCGTTCCACGCGCCCCGTCCACCCCGCCCACTGCGCCTCGATGGTTTCCTTATTCCACATAGCCGTCGTCCGCGCGCACTCCCCAAAAAACGTTCTTCGTCGCTTTGCCTTTTCTGCCTCGTTTTTCTACTTCAGCAACTTCGACACCACATCATCCACCGTCACCGTTCCCATCGGACGCCCGTCCTTATCCACAATCGTCAACATCCGCAGGTTGTACTTATCAAAAATCTCAAACACTTCCTTGTCGCTGGCATCCGGCGGAAGCGACAGTAACGGCTCCATTTTCAGATCCGAAAGCGTCTGCTCCGGATGCGCCAGCAGCAACCGCGCGACCGGCACCGTGCCGGAAAACTGCGCTGCATTGTCCAGCAGTACAATCGTGTCCAGCTGATCCAGGTTCAATTCCTGCTCCCGCATCCACTTCAACACTTCCTCCCGCGTCGCTCCCTCTCCAACAAACACAAAATCCGTATTCATCATCCCGCCCGCCGTGGCAGGATCGAACTCCAGCAACTCCCGCACGTCCGCCGCTTCCTGCCCAGGCATTTCTTCCAGCAGCTCTTCCGAAGTCTCCCGCGGCAAATCCGCCAGCAGGTCCGCCGCAGCGTCCGGCGCCATCTCTTCCAGAATGTCCGCCGCTTTCTCCGGATCGAGCTTTTCCACGATCTGTGAAGTCAGCCGCGCATCCAATTCCCCCAACACCGCCGCCGCCGTCTCTTCATCGAGCGACGCGATGATTCCCTGCCTCTCCGCCGCGGACAGGTCTTCCATGATGTCGGCCAGGTCCGCCGGGTGCAGGTCCTCCAGCTTTTCGTGCGTGATGCGCAGCTTCACCCGCCGCAGCGGATCGGGCTCCACTAGATTCACGAACTCCCAACGAATCGAGCTTGGCGGCAGTTGCTGCTGCACTTTGCGAATAAATTTTTGCGGCGCGATCCCCTGAAACAGCCGCCGCACCGCTCCCGGCAGCCCCACGTCCACCTGTGTCACCCGCAGTTCCACGTTGCCATTGGTGCGCTGCTCCGCCAGGTCCACGTCATTCACGCGCACTACCTTGCGCCCACTGGTGTCGATGATTTGCTGATCGAGCAAATCCTTTTGCACTGCCAGCCAGGCCTCATTCGGCTCATATGGCTCTAGCAGCCGCTCGTTCACATTCAAGCGAATCGTCCCCGGAGCCACCGACGCCACCTGGTCGTAGCGCGCCACCAAAGGTTGGAAGCTTCCCCGCCCCAGCAAATAGTGCGCAATCCGGTTGGGCTGGTCCGCCGGCTCGATAAAAAACTCTTTGATCTTGCCGACGTAGTTCCCCTGCGAGTCATACGTCTTCGCTCCCATCAACTCTGTCGCGTACAGCATGGTCGCCTCTCCGTAGCACAGACTTCCGTCTCTGCAGTGGCTTCTACGTCACCAAGTGGTAGTACCTTTGGGCTCCCCTACTCCCACAACCGGCAGCGCATCCGCCACCTTCGTGCGCTTCACCGAATCCGGCTCCCCTGAAAAGCAAAAAGCCCGCATGCCGGAAGTCGCGGCCGCGGGCGCACTGCTCACGTATGTTCCCAGCCCTAGCCGCCGATGAGCTCCTCCTCCATGCGGACAAACCCCTCTCGTCCTTTGGAGGTCATCCGCAAAATCCGTCCTGCTCGCTGACACCTTCCGGCGCGGCCGCGAGATCCAGGCTCAGGTTCGTTGGGTGAGTTCATCTAGAAACTTTACTCCAGTCGTAGTGATAAGCCGCTCGGCGCGCTATGTCAATCAAAAAATGTCACTTACGAAAATTTCCTGCTGCTTTTTTCGCACTTCTCGCGCTCGCTCACTTCTTTTTCGTTTCGAACAGCATATTCCCAGGCGCAACGCCCTTTCTGCGGCAATCTTCCGCATATAATGTGAGGTAATTCTTAACCAGATAGTCCCGCCGCGAAAATCCCAGGGTTTCCGCAGCCCGATCAATCGCCTCAGGCGGCCCTTCCAGCTCCACGTATGCCCCCACCGGCGTCTCGTCCACTTCGATCAACAAATCCTTCGCCCACCTATCCTTCGCTCCCAATTTCCATGTCGTCCGGTATTTCTCATACGAAAACCAGCCTCGCATCCCGAGTCCTTCGAAAATCTTCGTCAACGCGCCGCTGTCCGTCAACTCCGTCTCCGTTTCTTCCCGCACCTTGAATCGCCCGCCCCCTTCATCCACTCCCCGCACCATCGGCTGCTTGAACGTCAGCACGATCCGTTTCGCATCGCTCGCCTTCCCCTTCCCTCCAGTAGTCTCCGTTCGAATGCGCAACAGCTGGCCGTGCTTCGCCAGCCCTCCCTCCGGGGTATCAAAAATCGTGTTGAACTCATGCACCCGACCATCCCCGGCCCCCACGGTCTTCGCACCCATCTTCTTCAGCTTCCGCTGAAACCCCTTCAGATCCCGAACCTCAAGTTTAATTTCCGTCTCTTTTGCCATCGACCGTTCCTCGCGCCGAGCTCGATTTCCACACCGCCGCCGGCTCGACTTTTTCCCCCGCCCAACTTCCGTTAGTATAACCAACGCGCACCCCTCACCCCGGCAACTCACCGGCTGCGCTTCAGCAAAACGGAAAATGGACACCAAGAATCTTCAGGAGAACGCTTTCGCCATTGGCACCGACCCCCCGGCGCAACCGCCGGTCGCGGCTCGCAAACCCGTCGCGCATCTTCTCCACGGAGACCTTCGCAGCGACGACTACGCCTGGCTGCGCGAAAAAGAAAACCCTGCCGTCATCCAGCACCTCCAGGCCGAAAACGCCTACACCGACGCGACACTTAAGCCCACCGAGGCCTTTCAGGAGTCGCTCTACAACGAGATGCTCTCCCGCATCCAGCAAACCGACCTCTCCGTTCCCTATCGCCTCCGCGGCTATCTCTACTCCAGCAAAACCATCGAAGGGCAGCAGTACCCTGTCCATCTTCGCCGTACTTCCGACCATGCAAACGCCGCCGATCAAACTCTCCTCGATCTAAACTACCTATCCCAAGGCCACTCCTTCCTCGGCCTCGGCTCGTTTGAAGTCTCTGACGACAACCACCTCCTCGCCTACTCGACCGACACCACCGGGTTCCGCCAATACACGCTCCAAATCAAGGATCTCCGCACTGCCGAACTCCTGCCCTTCCGCGTCGAACGCGTAACCTCCGCCGCCTGGTCCGCCGATAACCGCTTTCTCTTCTACGTAGTCGAAGATCCCCTCACCAAGCGTGCCCATCGCCTTTATCGCCACAACCTCGGCGATTCCGTCGGCGCCGACCAACTCCTCTATGAAGAATCCGACGAGCGATTCCACATTGACATCGACCGCTCCCGCAGCGGTGCTTGTCTCATCCTCATCATCAACAGCCACACCACCAGCGAAATCCGCTTTCTCTCTGCCGCCAACCCGCTTGGCGAATTCCAACTGATCGCCCCCCGCGAAGACAATCACGAATATTACGCCGACCACCATCCTGCTCTCCCCTTCGCGCAAAATCTCCTTGGCACGCCCGATGTCTTCCTCATCCGCACCAATTCCGGCGGCCGTACCTTCCGTTTAGTCGCCGCTCCGGTCTCCGATCCCCAGCGCTCCAATTGGCGCGAACTCATGCCCAATCGCCCCGCCGTCATGCTCTCCGCCGTCGAAGCTTTCCGCTCTCATCTAGTCCTCTTCGAACGCGAAAGCGGCCTCCCCTTCCTCCGCGTCCTCCCGCTGGATGATTCGTCCTTTGATCTCCTCGCCTCCTCCTACCGGATTCCCTTTGCCGAGCCCGCCTACAATGCCGCTCCCGGCTCCAATCCTGAATTCGATCAATCCGACTTCCGCTACACCTACGAGTCCTTCATCACCCCACGGTCCGTCTTCGACTTCGATATCGCTACTCGCGTCTCCAAGCTCCGCAAACAGCAGCCCGTTCTCGGCGGCTACGACCCCTCGCTCTACATCATCGAACGCCTCCACGCCACGGCCTCCGACGGCACGCAAATCCCCATCTCCTTCGTCTCGCGCAAAAACACTCCTCGCGACGGCTCGGCGCCCCTCCTCCTCTACGGTTACGGCAGCTACGGCCTCTCCATGCCCGTCAATTTCAACTCGAATCGCTTCAGCTTGCTGGACCGCGGCGTCTCCTACGCCATCGCCCACATCCGCGGCGGCGGCGAACTCGGCAAGCCCTGGCATGACGCCGGCCGCATGCACAACAAACGGAACACCTTCACCGATTTCACCGCCACGGCCGAATTTCTCATTGCCCGCAAATACACCAGCGCCCGCATGCTCATCATCCAGGGCGGCAGTGCCGGCGGCCTCCTCATGGGCGCCGTCACCAACATGCGTCCCGATCTTTTTCGCGCCGTCATCAGCCAGGTCCCTTTCGTCGACGTCCTTAACACCATGCTCGATGCCTCGCTCCCTCTCACTGTCGGAGAATACGAAGAGTGGGGCAACCCGCAAATCGCCACCGACTACTTCTACATGAAGTCCTACTGCCCCTACACCAATCTCACGCGCAAAGCCTATCCCGCCATGCTCGTCAAAACCGGCATCAACGACTCGCAAGTCATGTACTGGGAACCCGCCAAATACGTGGCCAAACTCCGCACCCTCAAGACCGATTCGCTTCCCCTCCTCTTCAAGATCAACATGGGCGCGGGTCACGGCGGAGCCTCCGGCCGCTACGATTACCTCCGCGAAATCGCACTGGACTACGCCTTCCTCCTCTCCCAAC
>Ga0075425_100004123_pt1 | contig 14931 bp, 11 predicted proteins | sample SoiMethybrSBSTD4_FD_75300 | JGI IMG/M metagenome (GOLD analysis project Ga0075425, IMG submission 75300) | Bulk soil microbial communities from a Populus tree surrounding site in Tennessee, USA - Soil MetaG P. TD hybrid SBSTD4 | ecosystem: Environmental > Terrestrial > Soil > Tree plantation...
GGCGGCGCTCGAGCCAGTCCTCCCAGTAGCCGCGGCCGGATTCCTTCCGCTGCCGCAAATCGTCCGGCCCGGGGAGCACGATCAGACGGAGCGGCGCCCCGTGAGCCGCGCACTCGCGCGCCATCGCGCGCACGATGGTCGTGTAGAGGCGTCCGACCTCGCTCGCGTCGTCGAACGCCGCCGCGACGTCGCGCCCACTCCGCTCCAGGAGCGTGAGCACCACGCGGGCGGTGAAGGACCCGTGCGTCCAGCTCGAGCCGCGCGGGGCGTAGGCGAGCGGCGCGCGGACGAGCCAGGGGTCGTGGCGCGCGAACACCTCGAGCAGGTGGCGCTGGTCGCGCAGGAGGTGCGCGGCCTCGGCCAGGCTCGTCGCCGGATTCGGCACGAGCGCGAGCTCGCCCGCCCCATCGAGCTCGAAGCGCGGCTTGAAGGCCACGTCGAGCGACCAGTGGTCGAGCAACGGCCGGAAGAGCGTCGTCACGCGCAGCGCGGCCTGCGGCAGGATGCCGAGCCAGACCTCGTCGGGCGCGAGCGGCCAACCGTCGCGTCGCAGCCGCAGCAGCGCCTGATCGATGCCGTACGCGGCCACGCCCAGGTTGGCGACCTCGATCCCGTCCAGCCGGGCATCGACGCGCGCGCACCACGCCTCGCTCGCGCCGATCTCTTCGCCGTGCGTCATCGAGCAACCCACCGCCACGACGCGCCGCGTCCCGGGCGGCTTCTCGCGCGCGAGCGGCGCCGCGCCGATGCGCGCGCCAGACCAGTCGTAGCGGAACTCCCCGAAGCCGCTCTCCGGACGGTTGCACCAGCCGAGCTCGGGGTCGAACTTGGTCGGCCGCGGCTCGGTCTCGGCGAGCTCGGCCTCGATGCGCGCGAGCGCCTGACGCTGCGAGGGCGAGAAGAGCGGAGGATCGAAGGGCGCCACCGGATGCCCGAACAACGCGCCGTCGCCGAGGACGAGCCGCGAGAGCAGTCGATCCCCGCCCAAGAGCACCGCCAGCACCACGATCGACCGCAGCGCGGCTCGGCCGGGCTTCATGCGCGCCGTGTCACTCTTCGGGTTTCTTGCGGCCGAGCTTCTCGTTCGCCTTGCGGAACAGCTCGTCGAGGTCGCGCTCGCGGTTCTTCTCGCGCGTCAGGGACTGGTCGAACTTGTCCGTGGCGGTGCCGAGGCGCTGGCTCACGCGCTGCGTGGCGTCGTTCCAGTCGCTCTCGCGCACCACCGGTTTGCCGGTCTCGTCCGTCTCGCCCTTCTGGCGCCAGCGCACCACCGTGGCGGTGCGCACGTCGACCTCCAACCGGCTCTGGCAACAGGGGCACTCGACCTCGACCGACTTGGTATCCATCGTCACTGTCCCTTGGCTCGCAGCATGCGCTCGCGGTAGCGATGGTAGAGCGTCGTCTGGCGGTTGCCGAGGTCCTGGACCTTGCCGTCGATCAGCACGGTCGAGACGTGCGTCGTGGCCTCGAGCAGGTCGCCATCGGTGACGACGACGTCCGCGATCTTGCCCACCGTCAGGCTGCCGAGGTCCTTCTCGAGGCCGAGCAGCTTCGCGGGCGTGTAGGTGATCGCGCGCAGCGCCTCCTCGCGCGGCAGCCCGTACGCGACCGCCGTCCCGGCGTGGTGCGGCAGGTTGCGCGTGTTGTCGTCGTCCTGGGCCATGATCGCGATCTCGATCCCGGCGCGGTGGAGCACCGCGGCGTTGGCGTAGGCCGCGTCGTAGGGATCGAATTCCGACGAGGGCAGCGCCAGCACCGGCCCGACGACCACGCTCAACCCGGAGTCGCGGATCGCATCGACGACCTTCCAGCCCTCCGCGGCGCCGTACAGCACGGCGTCGAGCTTCTCCTCCTTCACGAACTCGAGCGCGTACAGGATCGTCTGCGCGTTGTCGGCGTACACGGCCACGCGCTTCTGCCCGCGCGCGTACGGCACGAGCGCATCCAGGCGTGGATCGAAGGGCGGCGGCACGAGCCCCTGCTGCGCGGCCTCGTCCGCGAGGCGCCCGTACTCGCGCGCCTCGGTCAGGGACTTCTTGAGGGCCGCGATCTCCTCCGGCTTCTTCTTCTTCTCGTCGCTCGTGTCCGGCGCGACGGGGAAGCGGATGTGGAGCATGTCGCGGTCGACCGTCAGGGCCTCCTCCCACGTGTCGCCCGTGAGGCGCATGACCGCGGACTGGCCCCGGAACGGACCGAGCCCCTGCGGCGCGGTCTGCGAGCGCGTGATCCCGTTGGTGCGCGTCACGGCGATGTGCTCCGAGGTCGTGAGGATCGAGCTCGCCACGCGCACGTCGGGCTGGTTGCCGCCGATCTCGGCGTCGTCGATCGTGCCGCGCACCGAGCCGATCTCGCGCAGCCCGAGCGAGGTGTCGAGCGCGATCATGCCGGGCCACACGTCCTTGCCGGTCGCGTCGATCACCTGCGCTCCCGCCGGCACGACCACGTCCGCGCCGAGGTCGACGATGCGCCCGTTCTGGACGAGCAACGTCCCGCGCGGCACGTCGTCGCCCGCGATCGGGTGCAGCGTGCCGCCCACCACCGCGAGCACCTCGCCCGCGCGCGGATCGAAGTGCGCCTCGACCGGGGCCTGCACCGGCAGCGGGTGCACGGGCGCCGGCGCGGTGTCGAGGCCGAAGGCGTCGCGGCGTTGGAACTCGATGCGCCCGTCGACCATCGTCCACTCGACGCGCGCGTAGATCGAGAGTGGATCGGCCGTGAGCAGCACGATGTCCGCGTCCTTGCCGACCTCGATCGATCCGACGCGGTCCTGGATCCCGAGCTGGATGGCCGAGTTGAGCGTGGCCAGGCGCAACGCGCGCACCGGATCGAGCCCGGCGTAGCGCACCGACTTCGAGGCCTCGTGGTAGAGGTGCCGGACGAGCTCGTCGCTGTCCGAGTTCACGCTCGAGACCACGCCGGCCTCGTCGAGCAGCGCCGCGTTCTCGGGAATGGCGTCGTAGGCCTCGACCTTGTAGCTCCACCAGTCGCTGAAGGTCGACGTGCCGGCGCCGTGCTCTGCGATCTCGTGCGCGACCTTGTAGCCCTCGAGCACGTGCTGCAGCGTCTGCACGCGGAAGCCGAAGCTCTCGGCGGTGCGCAGCAGCATCAGGATCTCGTCCGCGCGGTAGCAGTGCGAGTGCACGTGCACGTCGCCGGTCAGGATCCCGGCCAGCACGTCCAGCCGCACGTCGCGGCGCGGCGGCACGGGGTCCTCACCGCGCGCGCGCGCCTCCTGGTAGACGGCCCACTCGGCGCGGTACTCCTGCGCGCGCCGGAAGGCGCGCTGGAAGACCGTCTCCACGCCGGGACGCGTGGCGGGGTAGCGCTCGCCCGGATTGAAGTTCGAGCGCTTGGGGTTCTCGCCCAGCGCGAACTTGATGCCCTGCGGCGCGTCGGGGAAGCGCAGCTCGTCCGCGCGCCGCTTCCAGCGCAGCTTGATGACCTCGCTGCGCCCGCCGATCGCGTTGGCCGAACCATGCAGGCACTGGATGGTCGTCACGCCGCCGGCGAGCGCGCGGTAGAGCGACACGTCGTCGGGCGCGATCACGTCGCTGATGTCGCACTCGGCCGTGATCGAGAGCGTGGCCTCGTTCACGCCGCCGTCGATGGCCATGTGCGAGTGCGTGTCGATCACGCCCGGGGCGAGGTGCTTGCCCTTGCCGTCGATGACCAGCACGCCCTCGGGCGCCGCGAGGTCGTGACCGATCGCGGCGATGTCGCCGTCGCGCACGAGCACGTCGCCGACGAACGCCGGCGCCACGGCGGTGTGGATCGTCGCGCCGCGGATGAGCGCGCCGTGCGAGGTGTCGAGCGTCGGCACGCGGTCGGCGTCCAGCTCGGACGGATGCTCGAACGCGCTGCGCCCGTCGTCGCCGAACGGACCGGCGCGCAGCGCGGGCGCGGCTAGGAGGAGCAGGAAGGTCGTGGTCTGCATGGTCGATCTCCCTACTTGGGTTGGCGCTTGCCGTGGAAGGGTTGCTTCGTCCGTCCCTCGCCGCCCGGCGCGTCGAACGCGCTCTCGCCGTCGAGCGTGTCGGCCGCGATCGAGGCCGTGAGCGTGCTCTCGATCGAGAACTGACCGAAGTCGAGCTTGCAGTCGAGCTCGAGCTGGTCGCTCGAGACCGAGCCCGCGACCGACGATTCGATGCGCGCGCCGCCCATCGGATTGTCGAGCGTCAGCTTGCCGCTCACGCTGCCGTCCTTCTCCATCGCGATCACGAGCGTGGCCTGCTTGACGCCGTCGTCGCCGGCCTCGAACTCGAGCTGCCAAGTCCCGGTGGGATCGACGCCCTCGCCCGGACCCTCACCCTTCTTCTCCTTCTTCTTCGGCGCCTCGAACTCGCTCGGGAAGCCGTCCACGAAGATCCACGCGGGGCTCGCGTCCGCATCGCTCAGCGGGTCGGAGCGCCACAGCGTGAAGGTCGCGTCCTGACCGGGCGCGACGCGACCGAGGCGCTTCCCGACGCCGAGGAACTCCGCCGCATCGCTGGTCAGCGCGGCGAGCGCGACGTCGGCGGAGAGACCGTCCTTGACGAGCGTGCGCACGTGCTCGAGCAGCTCGGAGGGCTTGCCGCTCGCGCTCCCGAAAACGAAGTGCACGCCCGCCTCCTGCAGGCGCAGCGCGCAGTCGCGGCCGGCCTCCCAGCGCTTGCGACGCTCGAGCCGCACCGCGAAGGGCTCCTCGTACTCCCAGTTCGGCTCCTTCTCGGCGCTCGCCTTCTCCGGAGCGGCGCCCGCCTGCTCCGTCCTCTCTTCCTTCGTTTCCTTCTCTCCCGGGTCGCCCGCGCCCTTCTCGCCCTCCTTCTTCTCGGCCTCCTTCTTCTCCCCCTCCGGCTTCGGGCGCGGGTCCTTCACCTCCTTGCCCCAGTCGAGCGTGAGGACGACGGTCGCGCCGCGTCCGGCCAGGATCTTCGCGACCTTCCAGGCCTCGAGCCCGCCCGCGAAGTCGGCGTCGAGGCCGAACTCGTCGGCGAGACGCAGCCAGCGCTCGATGTCGTCGGAGTCGTTGGCCTCGCACAGCAGCGTGCGCCGGCGCGAGACGAGCTCGGCCCCGGAGGCGAGCTGCGCATCGAACGGCGGCCGCAGTCCGGGCCGGCCCTGCTCGTAGCGTTGCTCGAGCTCGACCTGGCGCTGGCTGTCGAGCAGGAACTGGCGCAGCTGCGCGAAGTAGCCCATCAGCGTGCTCGGATAGCCCGGTCCGCTCGCGCCGAACGCGGCGTGTGCGAAGACCTCGTCGCGCACGACCAGGTCGCGCATCGCGGCCTCGCGCGTGGTCGCGAGCGCGCTCTCGCCCGCGAGCAGCTCTCCGCCCGGCGCCACCAGCGCCGCGCCGAAGCCCTGCTTGCGCCAGGCCTCGCTCTGCTCCTTCGTGATCGCGAGCGCCTCGACCGCGCGGAACGCGGGCTGGATGCCCTTGCGGTTCGCGAGCCGCATGTCGACGCCCACGTCGGCCAGCTCGTTCGGAGGCACGTCCTGGTCCTTGACCGGCGTCGGCACGGTGCAGCCGTGGCGCGAGTAGGCGTCGAGGAAGGCCGGCAGACAGATCAGCCCCGCGCCCTCGAGGATGCGCGTGCCCGGCGGAGCGGGCGCGGCCTCGTCGAGAACCGCCTCGATCGCGCCGTCGCGCAGGATCAGCGTGCCCTTCTGCGTGCCCGCGCGATCGAGCGCGACGCCGCGGATGCAGTAGGGCTGGGGACGCGCGGGCGCCTGGGCGGCGAGCAGCGGCGCGGCCGCTGCGATGCAGATCGCGCCCAGGACGTGTCGGCGAAGGCTCATGCCGGCTCCGATGCAGGGATTCGGGGGGAAAGACGCTGCACGGCGCATGCGTCGCCGGAGCGGGTGCTCCCCATTCTGCCCGCCCCGCGGGATTCCGACCACGGCGGCGACGGCCGAATGCGCTCCGCGTAACTTCCCTTTCACGTCGTCGGCTCGCGGCGGCTCTGCCGAGCGACCCCGAGTCGAGGTCCGACCCATGAACCGCATCGTGCCGCTCGCCGCTCTCGCCCTGCTGGCCGTCGTGCGGCCGTGGCCGATGCCCGAACCGGTGGCGCCGCTGGCGGCGGAGCGCGAGCTCGCGTCGCTCGTGCCCGAGCGCTGCCTCGTCTACGTCGAGGCGGATGGTCTGCGCCCACTGCTCGAGCTCGGCCTCGATCATCCGTTCGTCCGCGAACTCCTCGCGAGCGAGCTCGGGCGCTCGTGGACGAGCGCGCTGCCGCTCTCGCCCGCGGATGCCATCGCGCGCGCCGACGCGTGGCTCGGCGCGTCCGCGCTGCAGAGCGCCGCGGACGTCGCCGAGCACGGACTCGCGCTCGGCTTCGACCCGGCCGCGAAGAAGGCCGTGCTCGTCGCGCGCGGACACGACGCGGACTCGGTCGCTCGCGCGCTCGCGCTCGTGCTCGACGCGCTCGAACGGCAGTTCGGCTGGCCGGGCGCCTTCGACGCGCCGCACGCGCGCTGGAGCGGCGCCGACGTGTGGATGCTCGGCGAGGCCGTGGTCGCGCGTCGCGACGAGCTGCTCGTGCTCGGGAACGAGCGCGAGCTCGTGGCGGAGGCGCTGGAGCTCGCCGCGGATCCGGACGGCCGCGGGCTGCTCGCGCGCGCGGGCGTGGCGGAGCACCTCGCGGACCGTCCGAGCGGGATCGCGCTGTGGTCGTGGCTGGAGCTCGCCGCGCTCGAGCCCTTCGCGGACGCGGGCTTCCGCGCGCTGCGGGCCTCGAATCGCGCGCCGGCCGCGCAGGCGATCCTCGGCGCGCGCATCGCGGCCCTGGTCTCGGCGCGCGCGCTCTCCGCCGCGCTCGAGCTCGGCGGCGGGCCGGGGCTCGCGCTGCACCTGTGCGCCGTCGACGCCGCGCCCGCGGCGACGCTGACGCCGCTCGCGCGCGAGGGCGCCATGCCAGCGGAGCTCGACGGCCCCGGTCTCGCGCGCGCCCTCGTCTATCGCGACTGGGGACGCTACTTCACGCAGCGCACGGAGCTCTTCCCGGCGGAGGTGCTCCCGAAGTTCGCCGAGGCCGTCACCAACGGCGCGCTGTTCTTCGAGGGCCAGGACCTCGGCGAGGAGGTCCTCGGCCGCCTCTCGCCCTGGTTGCGGATCGTGTCGCGCGCGCCCGAGTTCGCGGCGGACCGTCGGCCCGAGATCCCGCTGCCCGCCGCCGCGGTGGTCGCCGTGCTCGATGACGAGCGCGCGGGCGAGGCGTGGTCGGCAGCCTTCCAGTCCATCGTCTCGATCGTCAACGTCGACCGCGCGCAGAAGGGTCAAGCGAGCCTGCGTCTGCACCTCGAGAGCGAGGGCGGGGTCGAGATCAGCGCGGCGCGCTTCGCCGCGCCGGCGCCGGGCGAAGGCGTCGACGTGCGCTACAACCTCGAGCCCGCGCTGGCGGTCGTCGGCCGGCACCTCGTGCTCGGCACGCACGCGTCGCTGGTGCACGCGCTCGTGCGCGAGCTCGCGGGCAAGGCGCCGCTCGCCGCGGGCGAAGGGCGCGAGACGCTCGAGCTCGACGCGCGCGGCTGGCGCGAGCTCCTCGAGCGCAACTTCGAGACGCTGGTCGCGAACAAGATGGTCGCGGAGGGACGCACGCACGCGGCGGCCGAGCAGGAGATCGGCGGCCTGCGGCACGCGCTCGCGACGTTCGACGGCGCACGCCTCGAGCTCGGCGGAGCCCCGGACGCGCCCGAGCTCGCGCTCGAGCTGCGCCTCGCGCGCGCGGAGACGCCGCGATGAGCGAGTGGCTCGAGCCCTGGCGCCCGAGCGCGGGCGATTGGGACCGCGCCGCCGCCCAGCACCTCTGGCGCCGCGCGGGCTTCGGCGCGCGGCCGGCGGAGCTCGAGCGCGCGCTCGAAGAGGGCCTCGAGCCGACGCTCGCACGCCTGTCCGCAGCGCGCGGCTCGCCCGAGCTCGAGGCCTCGATCCATCCGCTGCTCGCCGCGGGCGACCTCGAGCTCCTGCAGGCCTGGTGGATGGCGCTGATCCTCGAGGGCGGCGCGCCGCTGCGCGAGCGCATGACGCTCGTGTGGCACGACCTCTTCGCGACCTCGAACGACAAGGTCGACGACGTGCGCCTGATGCACGCGCAGAACGAGCTCTTGCGGAGCGCCGGGCTCGGCGACTTCCGCGCGCTGCTGCGCAGCGTCGCGCGCGATCCCGCCATGCTGCGCTGGCTCGACGGCGACACCAACCGGCGCGGGCACCCGAACGAGAACTTCGCGCGCGAGCTGATGGAGCTCTTCGCGCTCGGTATCGGGAACTACGAAGAGCGCGACGTGCAGGAGGCCGCGCGCGCCTTCTCGGGCTGGGGCACGTCGGGACGAGCGTTCGCGTTCCGCCCGGAGCAGCACGACGCCGACGAGAAGACGCTCTTCGGACGCCGCGGTGCGTGGGACGGCGACGACACGCTCGGGCTCGTGCTGGAGCAGCCCGCGTGCGCGCGTCACGTGGCGCGCGTGCTGCTCGAGGCCTTCGTGGCCCCGGCGCCCGAGGAAGAATGGATCGCGGAGCTCGCGGGCGTGCTGTGCGCCGCGGAATGGCGTATCGATCGCACGCTCGAGGTGCTGCTCTCCTCGCGGCTCTTCTTCTCGCCGCGCGCGCGGCGCGCGCGCATCGCCGGACCGGTCGAGCTCCTGGCGGTGGCCGCGCGCGCGCTCGACGCGGAGCTCGCGCCGAAGCGCGCGGCGCGCCTGGCCGCGGACATGGGGCAAGCGCTCTTCCGTCCGCCCTCGGTCAAGGGCTGGGACGGCGGACGCGCATGGATCCACTCGGGCAGCTGGATCGCGCGCCACAACGCGCTCGTCGCGCTCGCGGCCGCCGACGGCGGGCGCGACGGCGAGATCCGCGTGGAGCTCGCGGCGTGGCTCGGCTCGGGCGAGCCGTCCGGGCGCGTCGTCGAGCGCCTGCTGCCGGACGCGGCGAGCGCGCGGCTCGCCGCCGAGGTCTCGAGCCTCGCGCCCGGATCGAACGCCGCGGAGCGCGCGCGCGCGGCGGTCGCGCTCGTGCTCACCTCACCCGAGTTCCAGCTCTTCTGAGGCCGCGATGGTCCTCTCGCGCAGACGCTTCCTGATCGACGGCGTGCGTGTCACGGCGCTCGCGCCCGCACTCGCCTTCCTGCCGCGTCGTCCGGCGGAGAGTCCCGGCGAGCGCGTGCTGGTCGTCGTGCAGCTCACCGGCGGCAACGACGGACTCAACACCGTCGTGCCGCACCGTCGAGACGAGTACTACCGCCTGCGCCCGACGCTCGGGCTCGAGCGCTCGAAGCTACACGCGCTCGACGACGACCACGCGCTGCACGCGTCCCTGGGCGAGCTCGCCGAGCTCTACGCCGAGGGCCGCGCGACGGTCGTGCACGGCGTCGGCTACCCGAACGCGAGTCGCTCGCACTTCCGCTCGCTCGAGATCTGGCACAGCGCCGATCCCGACGGGCTCGCACGCGGCGTCGGCTGGCTCGGGCGGATGGCGGACCAGATCCTCGCCTCGTCGCCGGGCGCGATGCCGGCGCTGTTCGTGGGCGACGAGCAGCTGCCGCTCGCGCTGATGGGCGAGCGCGGCTTCGCGCCCACGGTGCGCGACGAGCTCAGCCTGCGCCTCGCGGAGCTGCCGGGGCTCGAGCCCGCGCGCGCGCGGCTCGCGGAGAGCGCGCCGCGGGACGCGAGCGACCTGGCGTTCCTGTACGCGGCCGCGCGCGGCGCGTACGCGGCGGCGGAGCGCATGGAAGAGATCGTGCGCCGGCCGGCGCGCGTGGACTATCCCGAGCTCGCGCTCGCGCGCAAGCTGCAGCTGATCGCCAAGCTCGTCGCCGGCGGCTTCGACACGCGCCTGTTCCTGGTGACGCTCGGCGGCTTCGACACGCACGCGCGCCAGGCGGCGCTGCACGCGGCGCAGCTCGCGGAGCTCTCGCGCAGCCTGGCGGCGTTCGAGCGCGACCTCGCGGCCTGCGGCGCGCGCGAGCGCGTCCTGACGCTGGTCTTCAGCGAGTTCGGACGGCGCACGGCCGAGAACGCCTCGCGCGGGACCGACCACGGCGCGGCCGCGCCCGTGTTCCTGCTCGGCGCTCCGGGCGGCGGCGGCCTGCGCGGAACGCCGCCCGACCTCGCGCGCCTCGAGGACGGCGACGTGGGCTACACCACGGACTTCCGCGCGCTCTACGCCGCGCTCGAGCGCGACTGGATGGGACTCGCGCCCTCGAGCGCGGTCGCACCCTTCGAGCTCGCGCGCTGAGCGCGGCTGCAGCGTCCTTCCCCGCCGGGCCGGTTTTCGCTTCCATGGCGGCATGAAGCTCGTCGTGCGGATCGCGCTCGGTCTCGTGGTCGTCCTGGTGTTGCTCGGCGTCGGAGCAATGCTGTTCGTCGACTCGCTCGCGAAGCAGGCGATCGAGCGCGGCGGGAGCTACGCGCTCGGGGTCGAGACGCGCGTCGAGAAGGCGAGCATCGGCCTCTTCTCGGGCGAGTTCGCGCTCGCGGGGCTGGCGGTCGCCAATCCGCCGGGCTTCGCGGAGCCCGACTTCTTCACGCTGCACGCGACCGAGCTCGAGCTCCCGCTCTCGACGCTGATGCAGGACCGCATCACGATCCCGTCGCTCGTGCTGGAGGGCATCACGATCGACCTCGAGCGCAACCCGAAGGGCACGAACTACGGCGCGATCCTCGACAGCCTGAAGCGCTTCGAGCAGCCGAAGACGTCGCCGGAGGCGCCGCGCGAGGCGGAAGCGGGAGGCGGCAAGGCGTTCGTGCTCCGGAGCCTCGTGATCCGCGACGTGCGCGCGACGGTGAACCTCCTGCCCGAGGGCGGCGACCTCACCAAGCTCAGCCTCGCCATCCCGGAGATCGTGGTCGACGGCCTGGGCTCGGAGATGAGCGTCGCAGAGATCTGCGCGCTGGTCGTGAAGTCGGTCGTGCGCGCCGCGCTCCAGGCGGGCGGCGGTCAGCTGCCGGACGAGTTGCTCGCCGACCTGCGCGGGCGCATGAGCGGACTCGAGGATACGGCGCACGTGCGCGTGCAGCAGGAGCTCGGCAAGGTCGAGGCGAAGCTCCAGAAGCAGGCCGACGAGCTCGGACCCGAGGCGAGCAAGGCGCTGAAGGAGGCCAGCGACAAGCTCGGCGGGAAGCTCGACGGCCTGTTCGACAAGAACAAGAAGGACAAGAAGAAGGAGTGAGGGCGCGTCAGAGCCCGCGCTGCCAGCGCGGGACGAACGGCGCGTCGTCGCCGAGCCCGAGCGCCGCGTCGAGCATCGCGAGCAGCCGCCCCTTGTCGCGCGGCAGCGTGCCCTCAAGCGGCAGCGCGTTGCTCGCGTGGTTCGAGCGGAAGATCGTGCCCGCGAGCTCCAGCCCCGCGACGAGCTCGCGCAGCTCGCGCGTCGCGTCGAAGTCGCTCAGGCGCTCGTACTCGCCGCGCCGCTCCTCGTCGAAGAGCGGCGTGTCGGGCACGGGCGTCATGAGCAGCGTGCTCAGGAAGCGCGGCTGGATCGCGTTCACGACCGCGGCCGAGGCGCGCGCGTGCTCGAGCGAGAGCGCCGGCCCGCCGGCGCCGAGCAGGATCATCGTGGAGAGCGTCGCGCCCGCGGCGTGGGCCTTGTGCGCGACGCGCACCATCTCGGCCGAATCGACGCCCTTCGCGAGCCGCGCGAGCACGGCGTCGTGCCCGCTCTCGATGCCGAGGTAGTAGAGCGTCAGTCCCTGGGCCGCCAGCGCGCGCATCTCCTCGACGCTGCGCACCTGCAGCGCCTGCGGCGAGGCGTAGCAGGACACGCGCCGCAGGTTCGGGAACGCCGTGCGCAGCCGCGCGAGCAGCGCCGACAGGAACGAGGCCTTGGCCACGAGCGCGTCGCCGTCGGCCAGGAACACCTTGCGCACGCGTTCGCCGAAGGAGCGTCGCGCCCATTCGATCTCGCCCTCGAGCTCGGCCAGGGGACGCACGCGGAAGCGCTTGTCGCGGTACATCCCGCAGAAGGTGCACTCGTTGTAGCTGCACCCGACGGTCGCCTGGAGGATCAGGCTGTGCGCCTCCGACGGCGGGCGATAGAGCGTGCCTTCGTAACGGATCACCGCTCGGATTGTAGGGCCGCTCCCGGGAGGTGGCGGCTCGCGACAGGTGCTAGAATCCCGCCATGCCCACCGTCGAAGACGTCTACACCGAGCTCCGGCAGGTCTACGACCCCGAGATCCCGGTCAACATCGTGGACCTCGGCCTCATCTACGACGTCAAGGTCGAGAACGACGCCTGCAACATCCGCATGACGCTGACCTCGCAGGGTTGCCCCGAGGCGCGCAGCATCCCCGAGGTCGTCAAGCGCCGCGTCGGGGAGATCGAGGGCATCGGCTCGTGCCAGGTCGAGATCGTGTGGGAGCCCACCTGGACTCCCCAGCGCATCAGCCAGAACGGACGCCGCATCCTCGGGCTGCCCGAGGAAGGCTGAGCGTCCGAGCAACGCCGCCGCGAGACTCTGCTCACGCTCCGAGCGTCAGGTCTGCACCGGCATGCCGCCCGCGGGCGGCGGCGCGTGCGGGTTCTTCTTGAGCTCCTGCTTCCAGCTGAGCATGCGTGCCTTCGCTTGCGCGGTCTCGGCGTCGGAGATGCGGTCCAGACGCTGCAGACACATCGAGAGGCTCGTGAAGCCGAGCGGATCCTCGGGCGCGAGCTCCGTGACGCGCTCGAGCGTTCGCAGCGCCTCCTCGAGCATCCCCGCGTGCATCTGCGCCATGCCGAGCGCCTGGATGCAGTCGCTCCAGTCCGGTCGCTCGGCGAGCGCGCGCCGGTAGGCCTCGATGGCGTCCGCGTACGCGCGCTTGCCGTAGTGCGCGAGCCCCTGACGGTAGTGGTCGGCGGCGGTAGGCAACGTTACATCACGGGACGGATGCCGAGCTTCGCGAAGCCCTTGTCCTCGAAGTTCTTGCGGAACATGTCGCGCAGCTTGGTGGCCTGCGCGTCGTAGGCGGCCTTGTCCTTCCAGGTGTTGCGCGGGTTCAGGATCTCGGCCGGAACGCCCGGGCAGCTCTTCGGCACCTTCAGGTTGAAGATCGGGTGGCTCTCGTGCGCGACGGAATCGAGCTGGCCCTCGAGCGCCGCGTTCAGGAGCGCGCGCGTGTGCGCGATCGAGATGCGCTTGCCGACGCCGAAGGGGCCGCCGGACCAGCCGGTGTTGAGCAGGATGCAGCGCGTCTTGTGCTGCTTCATCTTCTCGGCCAGCAGCTTGGCGTAGACCGACGGCTTGTGCGCCATGAAGGGCGCGCCGAAGCAGGCCGAGAACGCGGCCTTGGGCTCGGTCACGCCGACCTCGGTGCCCGCCAGCTTGGCCGTGAAGCCCGAGACGAAGTGGTACATGACCTGCTCGGGATCGAGCAGCGAGACCGGCGGCAGGACGCCGAAGGCGTCGGCGGTGAGCAGCACGATCGTCTCGGGGTTCGGCCCGCGCGCGCCCGGCATGACGTTGGGGTTGGCCGCGAGCGGGTAGCTGAAGCGCGTGTTCTCGGTGATCGACTTGTCGGTGAGGTCGAGCTCCTGCGGGTCGCACTCCTCCATCTTCTTCCCGGGGAGCGGCGGCACGTTCTCGATGATCGTCCCGGGCTTCGACAGCGCGGCGGCGATGACCGGCTCGGCCTGCTTGTTGAGGTCGATCAGCTTCGCGTAGCAGCCGTCCTCGAGGTTGCAGAGGCCGTTCGCGCTCCAGATCGTCTCGTCGTCGCCGATCAGGCGACGGTCGGGGTCGGCCGACAGCGTGGTCTTGCCCGTGCCCGACAGCCCGAACAGCACGGCCGCGTCGCCGCGCATGCCGACGTTGGCCGAGCAGTGCATCGAGAGCCGCCCCTCGAGCGGGAGCAGGTAGTTCCCGACCGTGAAGATGGTCTTCTTCACGACGCCGCAATAGTCGGCCCGTCCGGCCACCAGGCAGATCTTGTTCTTGACGTCGATGACGATCGCGGCCTCGGCGCGGCAGCCGTCGCGCGCGGGCTCGCACACGAACGACGGCGCGTTGAGCATCGTCCAGCGGCGCGTCGCGACGTCCTTCACGCCCTTCAGGTCCTTCGGGAACATGTTGTGGGCGAACATCGCGTGCGTCGCGTACTCGCCCACGAAGCGGTAGGGCAGCGCGAACTCCGGGTCGGCCCCGACGAAGACGTCCTTGACGTAGAGCGTGGCCTTCTTCGCGTTCAGGTGCGCCACGACGCGCTTCAGCAGGCCTTGGTACTTCTCCGGGTCGTAGGGCTGGACGTCGTCCTTCCACCAGATCACCTCGGCGACCTCGGGCCACTTGACCGCGTAGGTGTCCTTGACGCGCCGGCCGGTGCAGTCGGGGTCGGTGTAGTAGACGAGCGGTCCCTGGAGCCCGAGCTTCGTCGCGAAGGCCTTCTGGGCGTCGCTCGGCCCGCCCTTCTTCACGCGTCCGCGGTCGTTCCGGATCGCCTCCGCGAAGAGGTCCTGCTTCGAGAGGTTGTGCTTGTAGGTGACCGTCTTGAGGCCGAGCAGCTGCTCGAGTTCCGTCTTGTGGTCGGCCTGGGCGGCTTGCGAAGTCGGGTTCATGTTGCTGCGGATGATCGTCGCTCGGATCCGCGCGCTGGAGCGCTCGGACCCACTTGCAGGGGGCGATAGGCTACCGCGCATCGTCAGGATCCCGTAGGGGGTGGATCAAGGGATCGGCGCGATCGGGCCGAAGAGGGTGCGGCAACGCAGGACGCGGAAGGTCGGGTCGGGAAGGAACGTGGCAGGCGAGCGCGGATCGAAGCGCCACCGGATCCATGTCTCCTTGCCGGCAAGGCAATGAGTCCTTTGCGCGCCTGGCCGATGAAACGGGAAACGACATGAAGACTCAGCTGCACTACGTCTGCCCGCGCTGCGACCACCTGCTGGTCCCGGTCCACTCGGTGGAAGGCGCGAGGCGCCGCGTGATCGCCCTCACCTGCCCCGAGCCGTACTGCGACCACGTCCAGTGCCTGCCGCGCGAGCTCGCG
>Ga0075425_100004124_pt1 | contig 14931 bp, 12 predicted proteins | sample SoiMethybrSBSTD4_FD_75300 | JGI IMG/M metagenome (GOLD analysis project Ga0075425, IMG submission 75300) | Bulk soil microbial communities from a Populus tree surrounding site in Tennessee, USA - Soil MetaG P. TD hybrid SBSTD4 | ecosystem: Environmental > Terrestrial > Soil > Tree plantation...
GGCGGGCGCCGCGCGGTGGCAAGCGCGGTGCAGATAGTGCGTTAGCGGTTCAAGGCTGCGGCCAAAGCGCGTGGATTGCCGCCGTTCTTGGCGATGTAGTCCTCAAACAGGTTCTTGAGAAAGGGCGTCATCCAGAAGCCCAGCACCATCGCGTCCCGCACCTTATAGGTTGCGCCATACTTGGAGAGGGCCCAGCGCACGTCATAGCCGGTGCCGTCGGCTAGGATCACCCTGCTGTCCACCATGACCCCGGACCCGCTGCGCACGCTCTGGTTTGCCCACTCGACGCGCACGACTGGATATTTCGGCGCTTCGGTAGCGGCATAGCGTCCGATGAACCGGGCCGTGCCTGAAAAATAGCTCGGTCGCTCCTCATGCGGCAGCCGGGTGCGATATTCGCCCAGGGAGTATAGGCCGATCTGGGTTAGATCCGCGTGACGCTCAACGACACCGGCCATGGCACCCGGTGACCGGGTGCGTGCGGCAGCCATGAGCTCGCGGCCGACCTGAGCCATGAAGACGACGGCGGGATCGGCGGCCCGCGCCGGCGGCGCCCCCATTCCGCCCCATACGCAGAACGACCCGACCGCGACGCAAGCGGCGGCGATCTGCATCAAACGGCGCCGCCGGAGCAACGCCCCGCGCTCTCTGAGAACAGTGGTCATGCCCTGTTGGTCCCTCGGTTCCTCCTCGTCGGTCGAGAGGACGGCCCCACATCCCCTCCACCGCGCACCCCCAGAACGCATTTTCCGCGATGGAAAACGAATTGCCCTGCAACAAGACCGTCCCGGTCAAAGCCTTCGACCTCAACGAGGCCGGTTTGAACATGGAACGGGTGTGGACGTCAAAGCGCTTGGCGGCCGGAGCGCAGAGCTAGAGCAACAGCGCGCCCCAAGTGTGGCAAAAAAGAAAGCGGGCCGCCCGAGCAGCCCGCCTCCCGCTCGCCTCGTGTGGGCGTGTTAGCTCTGCTCCTTGACCTCGGGGAGTTTGCTGACCTCGTCGGCGGTCATGCCAAGCTGAACATTGCCGCCGTTCCTGGTGAAGCGGCCTTCGGGGATGGCAACCAGCCTGGCACCGAAGCCCAGGAATCCACCGGTCCTGATGTGCAGGCCCTTGACCGAGCCGTCGGGGCCGGTGCTGACGCTCTGGACGGTGCCGACCTTGCTCCCGTCCGATGAAAATACGGCCATGCGGATCAGCGGATTGGCCTCGCGGGGCGCCGTGGCCGATTTTCCGGCGCTGCCCGGCTGGGCCGCGCCGGGAGGCATCGGCATTTGTTCTGGGCGCCCAGCGGGAGGCGGCATGCTGGGGGAAGGGGGGCTCGGCGCCTGGGTCTGCGCCGTAGCGGCCAGCCACGGGGCGCCCGCGAGGACAACGACCGCCCCGACCAGGCGAACCAACGTGAGGTGCGACATGGCTCGGACTCCTTTTCATTGCACTGGTTCGACAACGGCCCTGACGCTGCACGGTTCCAGTTTCCACGCTGCAAAGAGCAAGGGTTGCCAAGCATCCTTTGTTCTCAATCAATTGATGATAAGTATAGGACACACATCTGTGACCATTTATTTGCCGCAATTTCGTACTCCGTTTGCCCAATTCATGTGCGTCTCGCCGCATTACTGCGAGTATTTCGAGCTTGACCTTCGGTCGGCTCCGAGATCGCGGCCTTGCAGATCGGGTGAAATCGCGCTTGACGCATAAAGATATCTTTATATCATGAGCTCGCTTGTTCATTGTCGGTGCCGCCGATGCGATTGTCAGTCCAGACCGCAGTCCTCGCCCTCAAGGCCATGGCCGAACCGACGCGCCTGCGCCTCTTGGTGCTGCTTGCCACGGGTGAGCTCAACGTCAAGGACCTGACGGGCATCTTGGGTCAGAGCCAGCCCAGGATCAGTCGGCACTTGCGGCTTCTCACCGAAGCTGGCCTCATCGAACGCGCTCCGGAGGGCAGCTGGGTTTATTTCCGGCTTGCAGAGGGAGGTGCGGGCGGGGCGCTGGCGCGTCTGTTGCTCGACGCCATGAACCCCGCCGATCCTGTGCTCGGGCGCGACCGTCGTCGCGCCGAGGCGCTCCGAGGAGAGCGCGAGAAGGCAGCCCAGGCCTATTTTCAGGCGCATGCGGGAGAGTGGGATCGCATTCGCGCCCTGCACGTGGCCGAAGCACAGGTGGAGGCCGTCATATCCCAAGTGTTGGGGCCCGGCCCCTTCGATTTCTTCCTCGACCTGGGCACCGGCACAGGCCGCATGCTCGAACTCTTTGGCCAGCGATACCGGCGCGGCCTCGGCATCGATTTGAGCCCGGCCATGCTGGCCTACGCACGTACCAAACTTGAGCGCGCAGAGGCCGCTCGCGCTCAGGTCCGCCAGGGCGACATCTACGATCTGGCGCTCGCCGACCAAACGGTTGGCGCCGCTGTGATGCACCAGGTGCTGCATTTCTTGCGCGATCCGCAGCGCGCCGTGCGCGAGGCGGCGCGCGTGCTGGCGCCGGGCGGCCAGTTGCTGATCGTCGATTTTGCTCCCCATGATCTCGAGTTTTTGCGCGAAGAGTTCGCCCATGAGCGCCTGGGGTTCTCCAACCAGCAGGTGGCCCACTGGTTCGCCGATTGCGGGCTGGCGCTGGTCGAGACGCGTGAGCTCGCGCCGGAGCGGGACGGGACGGCAAATCTCACCGTGAAGGTGTGGCTGGCACGGCGGCCGCAGGCTGCCGATGCCGCACCGCAGGGCGCAGCAGAGCGCAAGTTGGAGTGGACGAGTTAGATGATCGACCCGGTGCGAGAGCGGCGCAGTCGCTTGGTAGGGGATGGCGACATCAACGTCTCCTTCGAGTTCTTCCCGCCCAAGACCGAGAAGATGGAGGAGACCTTGTGGAGCGCAATTCGGCGGCTCGAGCCGCTGCGGCCGCGCTTCGTCTCCGTCACCTACGGCGCGGGCGGTTCCACGCGCGAGCGCACGCACACCACCGTCGCGCGCCTCGTGCGCGAAACTTCGCTCGTGCCGGCCGCCCATCTCACCTGCGTTGAGGCCACCAAGACCGACGTGGACGAGGTTGCCACATCCTACAGCCAGTCAGGGGTCCGCCACATCGTCGCCCTGCGCGGAGATCCCGCCGCCGGCGTCGGCACGCAGTACTGCCCGCACCCGGGCGGGTATGCGAACGCAGCCGATCTCGTGGCGGGACTGAAGCGCCTCGGCACGTTCGAGGTCTCGGTGGCCGGCTATCCCGAAAAGCACCCCGAAAGCGCGTCGCTCGCCGCGGACCTTGACAACCTCAAGGCCAAGGTCGACGCCGGTGCTACTCGCATCATCACGCAGTTCTTCTTCGACAACACACACTATCTGCGCTTTCTCGAGGCGGCGCGCGGGCGCGGGATCTGGGCGCCGATCGTGCCCGGCATCGTGCCGATCCACAACTTCCGCCAAGTCGCGGGGTTTGCCGGCCGCTGTGGGGCGACCATGCCGGCGTGGCTGGCACGGCGCTTCGATGGATTGGATGCCGATCAAACCACCACTCACTTGGTGGCGGCCGCCACCGCTGCTGAGCAGGTGATGGATCTGGTCGATCAGGGGATCCGCCAGTTCCACTTCTACACGCTGAACCGCGCGGATCTCGTGTACGCCATCTGCCACCTGCTGGGCCTGAGGCCCACGCAGAGGATCGCAAGCGGCATGGAGGCAATTACGGCATGACTAGCCAACAACGCGTCGCCGCGCTCAAGGCGGCTGCCAGTCAACGCATCCTAATCCTTGACGGCGCCATGGGCACGATGATCCAGTGCCACAAGTTCGACGAGGCGACCTTTCGTGGCAAGCGCTTTGCCGACCACCCCCGGCTCGTGCAGGGCAACAATGACCTCTTGGTGCTGACGTGCCCGCAGGCGATCAGCCACATCCATGCGAGCTATCTTGCCGCCGGTTCCGACATCATCTCCAGCAACACCTTCAATGCCCAGCGCATCTCGCTCGCCGACTACGCCATGGAGGGCCTTGCCTACGAGATAAATGTGGCCGCCGCCCGGCTCGCCCGTGCTGCCGCGGATGCGGCGACGCTGCGGACGCCGGACCGACCACGGTTCGTGGCAGGACCGCTCGGGCCCACCAACCGCACGGCGTCGATCTCACCCGATGTCAACGATCCAGGGTTCCGCAATATCAGCTTCGATGAGCTGGCAGACGCCTATCGCGAACAGGCGCGCGGCCTCATCGAGGGCGGTGTCGATCTCCTATTGATCGAGACGGTATTCGATACGCTCAACGCCAAGGCGGCGGGCTTTGCCGTGCTCCAGACCTTTGACGAGCTTGGCGTGGAGCTGCCGGTCATCGTATCGGGCACCATCACCGACCGCTCGGGCCGAACGTTGTCGGGGCAGACGCCCGAGGCCTTCTGCTTCTCGATTCGACACCTGAAGCCGTTCGCCGTCGGCCTCAATTGCGCGCTCGGCGCCGAGCTGATGCGGCCCTATCTCGCCGAGATCGCAGCCGTTGCCGACACCCTTGTCATCGCCTACCCCAACGCCGGTCTGCCCAACGCCATGGGGGAGTATGACGAGGGTCCCAACGCCATGGCCTGTCATATCGAACCATGGGCCAAGGAGGGCCTGCTCAACATCGTTGGGGGCTGCTGCGGCTCCACACCGGAGCACATCGCCGAGATCGCAGCACGCGTGGCGAATTATCCTCCACGCCAGGTGCCAAAGCTCGAGCGTCGCATGCGGCTCTCCGGCCTCGAGCCGTTCGTGCACGTGTGAACGTCATGATCGATGCGCGCGGCAATTTGCGAGCGGTCGCGCCCCCGGCGCGACCCCTTCCCGCGGGGGTCGGGAGGGCGTGCGTGAGACGGCAGGCGCTGCCGCGGCGTTGCGCCGGAGCGGATCTGATCCGCAGGGGGCACTTCGCCCCAGATCGTGCAATGGGCGCTGCAGTTGGCGGCCAGCGTGGAGAAATCGAGTGACCACCAACCGCAGCGCGGCGACGACGTTCATCAATATCGGCGAGCGCACGAATGTCACGGGATCGACCAAATTCCGCAAGCTGATCGAGGCGGACGACTATCAGGCCGCGCTCGGCATCGCGCGCAGCCAAGTGGAGAACGGCGCGCAGATCATCGACGTCAACATGGACGAGGGGTTGCTCGATTCGGAAAAGGCCATGGTGACCTTTTTGAACCTCGTCGCTTCCGAGCCCGATATCGCGCGCGTGCCGATCATGATCGATTCATCCAAGTGGTCGGTGATCGAGGCGGGCCTCAAATGCGTGCAGGGCAAGGCCATCGTCAATTCCATCAGCATGAAGGAGGGCGAGGCGGCCTTTCTCGAGCACGCGCGCAAAGTGCTGCGCTACGGCGCGGCCGTGGTCGTGATGGCGTTCGATGAACAGGGCCAGGCAGATACCATCGAGCGCAAGGTGGCGATCTGCGAGCGCGCCTATGCTCTGCTGACCGAGAAGGTCGGCTTTCCCCCCGAGGACATCATCTTTGATCCCAACATCTTCGCCGTCGCGACCGGGATTGAGGAGCACAACGGCTATGGCGTCGCGTTTATCGAGGCGACGCGCCAGATCAAGCAGAAGCTCGCGCATGTGCATGTGTCCGGCGGCGTCTCCAACCTGTCCTTCGCATTCCGCGGCAACGAGGGCGTGCGCCAGGCGATGCACTCGGTGTTCCTCTACCACGCCATCCGGGCGGGGCTGGACATGGCTATCGTCAATGCCGGTCAGGTCGCGATCTATGACGACATCGAACCGGAACTGCGCGCCCTGTGCGAGGACGTCGTCCTCAACCGTCGGCCCGATGCCACCGATCGGCTGCTCGAGGTCGCCGGGCGCTACAAGGGCGAAGGCCCAAAGTCCAAGGAAAAGGACCTGGCCTGGCGCAGCGCACCGGTGGCGGAGCGGCTCACGTTCGCGTTGGTGCACGGCATCAACGATTACATCGAGGCCGACACGGAAGCGGCCCGGCGCCAGGCGAACAGGACCATCGAAGTGATCGAAGGTCCGCTGATGGCCGGCATGAACGTGGTGGGCGACCTGTTCGGGTCGGGCAAGATGTTCCTGCCACAGGTGGTGAAGTCGGCGCGGGTCATGAAGCAGGCCGTGGCCTACCTGCAGCCCTTCCTCGAGGCCGAGAAAATGGCCTCGGGGCTCGATCAGATGCCGGCCGCCGGCAAGGTGGTGATGGCCACCGTGAAGGGCGATGTGCACGACATCGGCAAAAACATCGTTGGCGTCGTGCTCCAGTGCAACAACTACCGGGTGATCGATCTCGGCGTGATGGTGCCGGCACAGAAGATACTCGAGACGGCGCGCCGGGAGAACGCTGACATCATTGGGCTATCGGGGCTTATCACGCCTTCGCTCGACGAGATGTGCCACGTGGCGGCCGAGTTGGAACGCCAGGGGTTCAAGGTGCCCCTCCTGATCGGCGGCGCAACCACCAGCCGTGTGCATACCGCGGTGAAAATCACGCCCAACTACGCGCTGGGCCAGGCCATCTACGTCGCCGATGCCAGCCGCGCCGTGGGCGTGGTAGCAAACCTCATGTCGGATGCCGAGCGTGGGCCCTACGTTGAGAAGGTGCGCAAGGAGTATGTCAAGATTCGCGATGCCTATCTCAAAGGCGAGACCAGCAAGGCTCGGCTGACGCTCAAGGCGGCACGCGACAATCGCTTCAAGATCGATTGGTCGTCGTACCCGCCCCCCAGGCCGCGCCTGATCGGCACGCGCGCCTTCAGGGGCTACCGGCTCAGCGAGCTCGTCGCCTACATCGATTGGACACCCTTCTTTGCAACGTGGGAGCTTAACGGCAAGTATCCGCGCATCTTCGAGGACAACGTCGTCGGCACCGAGGCGAAGAAGCTGTTTGACGACGCGCAGGCGATGCTGAAGCGCATCGTCGCGGGAAAATGGCTTACCGCCAATGCGGTCGTCGGCATTTGGCCCGCCAACGCCGTGGGCGATGACATTGAGCTCTATGCCGAGGAGGCGCGCACGTCCCGGCTCGCTGTCCTGCACACGCTGCGCCAACAGATGGCCCGCGAGAACCGATCCGATCGTGCCAACACCGCGCTTGCCGATTTCGTGGCGCCGAAAGAGAGCGGGCTTGCCGACTACATTGGCGCCTTCGCCGTCACCGCCGGCATTGGCGAGGCCGACGCGGTCGCCCGCCATATCGACACCACCGACGACTACGGTCGGATCATGCTCAAGGCGCTTGGCGACCGTTTGGCGGAAGCCTTTGCCGAGCGCATGCACGAGCGGGTGCGGCGCGAATTCTGGGGGTATGCTCCGCACGAGAAGCTCTCTCCAGCGGCATTGATAGCGGAGGAATACCGCGGCATTCGCCCCGCGCCGGGCTATCCGGCCCAGCCCGACCACACCGAGAAGGGTGTCCTGTTTCGCCTGCTCGAGGCGGAGACGGCGGCCGGGATGAAGCTCACCGAGAGCTTCGCCATGTGGCCCGGAGCGTCCGTGTCCGGTCTTTATTTTGCACACCCCGACAGCCACTACTTCGGCGTCGGCAAGGTCGAGCGCGATCAGGTGGAAGAGTACGCGGCACGCAAGGGCTGGACCCTCGAAGAAGCCGAACGGTGGCTCTCGCCTGTGCTCAATTACGACCGCACTGTTGCGCGCAGCGAAGCGGCCTAGTCGCAATCCTTCCATGTCGGTTTGCGGGCCGGCGCGCCTCCGGTTAGCCGCATTTGGCCCATTTCGTCGGCGCCGGGCGAGGTGTTGGGAGTGGTGCTCGGCGCGATCGAGCCTTTGTGGCTGGCCGCCTAGCAAGTTGGGCAGGGCAGGGGCATGCGACGTTGGCTCTGGGCGATTTTTGCTGTGTGGGAGCTGGTGGCGATCGGTCCTGGCCTGTGCGCGGCGCGCGAGTTGCGGCTCTCCCACCAGATGCCGGAGAGCGACGCGCGCCACCGGGCGGCGCGCGTGCTCGCTGCCGAGCTCAAAAAGCGTGCGCCCGACCTTGCGATCACCATTCATCCAAACTCCATGCTGATTGGCGATCCGCCGCAGCAATACGAAGCCATCATCGAAGGCAAGGTCGAGATGGCCGTCTATCCGATGGGATATGCCTCCGCAAAATTTCCAGAGCTGTCCGTCGTCACCATGCCCGGCATCCCCTCAAGCGCGGAAGCGGCAAGCTTGCTCAAGGGATCGCAATTCGAGATCAAGCTGCAGGAGCTCTGCGAGGAGAAGGGTTTCCGCATTTTGACGTGGTGGTGGCTCGACGGCGGCATGATCAGCCGAACGCGGGCCATTACCGGACCTCAGTCGGTAAAGGGGCTCACGGCGCGCAGCGGCGGAGGCAATGACTACCATGTCGTTCTCGCTGCTGCCGGAGCCAGCATACTGCCAATGCCACTCAACGAGGTCCGGCCCGCGTTGGAGGGAGGCAAGCTCGCCGTCGCGCAGAACTCCTTCGAGGCTCTGGTGAGCTTCCGCTTCCACGAAGTTGCGAAGTTTGTCACGGTCGGCGGCAGCTATGGCACGCTCACCATCTTTACACCGGTCATCATGTCCCAGGCGGTTTGGCAAAGCCTGAGCGAGGAGGAAAGGCAGGCGCTCGAGGACGCAGCGTCTGTCTCCAACATCTTCTTTGAAGCGACCCAGCGAGAAGGTCACGAAGCGGCGGTCGAGGTGTTTGCCAAGGCCGGAGCAAAAATCGAGCCGCTGTCTTTCGAGGACTATGCCGCTTGGCTGCAGATCGCCAAGGAGACAGCCTGGAAGAAGTATCGGTCGATCGGTCCGCGGGCCAATGACCTGTTCGACGAGATGCTGAAGAGTTTTATCAACAGCGGCAAACCCTAGCCGAAGGGTTTGTCATTGCGGTGGCCTCGGCCGAGCGCGCCAGTGTCAGCGCTCGATAGTTCGCGGATGGCTCGGCGACCGCGCATCGCGCCGTTAGAGAAGGTCGCCGATCGCGTCGGCGCTTGACGCGACGCCTGCGGGTGTTGGAGGCGCCCTGCCAAACTTGCTTCGGCCCCGCATCTCGCTCTCCTGAGGAGAGGCGCCAGGGGAGGCCTGGGGATGTGCGGGGGAGGCCTGGGAGGGGAGCCAAGACGCGTCTTGCCGCGCCGCGAGCCTCGAGGGGCCAACAGCAGCTCCAAGCTTGGCCCCGCGCAGTGGGCCCAAGCGGCGACCAATGTCCCCACGGGGCTCGCCGTCGGCAGGCCAGCCTGTTAGCCTTGCTGCGGTCACCTGCCGCCGCGTGTCGGAGGGAATTGGCGGGCTCATAACGCTAGGGCAACCCTCGGGGGAGGTCATGTTCTCACGCCTGATACTCTTGGGACTGCAGCTCATCGTTGCCTGGTTCGCTGCCCCGGCCATCGCGCGCTACATCCCAGGATTGGGTCGGCTGGAGCTGTTCGTCTATGCGGTCGTCTTTGCCGTGCTCGTGTGGCTCGTCGGTGTTATCGGGGCGCAAGTGCTCAAGGACACCGGGACGCCAACCAGTCGTGCGCTTGCCAGCGCACTGATCCTGGCGGCTGCTGCCGCTGCACTATATATCTGGCTGCCGGCCCTGCTGCCGGACGTCAGGCGCGTGATGCTCAGCCTGCAAGAAAAGGCCTATCCCCTGATCGGCGCCGCGATCGGCTACCACATCCGTCGGTAGCGTGTGAACGCGTCGGCAGGTACGCGGGGGGGGGGTGCGACAAACGTAAGGGCGCGGAAACGCCGTCCCGCGCCCTTTGCACCTATTAAGTGGCTAGTTCTCCAGTGGCCATCGTCGAGTGGCCTGCGGTTCCGCCGATCCTGCTTGCACGGCCGGCGCCCCATACCTCTCCCGTCTCAGAACATGCCGAAGACGACCGCAGTCAAGAAAGCGAAGGATATGATGGCAGCAAGCACATTGAGCCTTGTCTGCAATTCCATCACTGCCTCCTTTGCCGGATCACTCCAGCCGGTTGACGCAAGTTGCCCCGCGCCAACTCACAAATTTAAAGCCGTGTTCCGCCGTTGACCAGCGTATTTCGATGCTGCGCTGCAATAATTCCATGGTTAAGTCGACAGTTTCTATCGTGCCGCACCTAATGATGCACAAGAACAACGCCATCTCCGGTCTTATACAAGAGCCTTTGCTGCGTATCTCCCATGTATTCATCTATTATTAATGAAGGTATTCTTCAACAATCTGGAATTCAATCCCAATAGCTCCGCGGTTGAACTCAGCAAGCCCATTCAATAGCAAGGCAGCGCCGGCCATTCCAACGTGTTGCGAGTTGGACACAGGCGGCCGTTTGCGCCTTGCCCTTGCAAGGCGTGCAGACGCCGTTGAAGAATTCAAAAAGGCGCCGGCAACTCGAGCCTTTCTCGACAGTGCCGCCTGAATGGCCTAACGCACTGATCACCTGGGTCCCCCAGGAGATCAACCGGAGAGCACACTATGGAGCGCTTCAAAGCGTTGGTCGCTTCGCAGGGCCAACCTCGCCCCCAGCTTGCGTGGCAGGAGTTGGGTGAAGCCGATCTGATGGAGGGCGACGTTTGCGTGCGCGTCAGCCATTCGACCATCAACTACAAGGACGGCCTGGCACTGACGGGAAAGGCGCCCGTCATTCGCCGTTGGCCGATGATCCCGGGCATCGACCTCGCCGGCGCGGTCGTGTCTTCCTCGCATGCCAATTTCAAGGCTGGAGATCGGGTCATCCTCAACGGTTGGGGCGCGGGCGAGACGCATTTCGGCGGCTACGCGCAGATGGCCCGCGTGAAAGGAGACTGGCTCGTCAAGATGCCGCCCCAGTTCACTCCAGCCCAGTGCATGGCAATTGGCACGGCCGGGTATACGGCCATGCTGTGCGTGCTGGCGTTGGAACGGCACGGGGTTAAGCCCGCGAGCGGTCCCGTCCTGGTGACGGGCGCCGCGGGCGGGGTCGGCAGCGTTGCCATCACCCTGCTGGCAAGGCTCGGCTACCAGCTGAGCGCGGCGACGGGCCGCCCGGGGGAAGCCAACTACCTCAAGGGGCTAGGGGCGAGCGAGATCATCGATCGCGCGGAGCTTGCCAAACCGGGCCGGCCGCTCGCCAAGGAGCGATGGGCGGGGGCTGTCGATGCGGTCGGCAGTCACACCCTCGCCAACGTGCTCAGCATGACAAAATACGGCGGGGCGGTCGCCGCGTGTGGGCTGGCTGGCGGCATGGATCTCGCAACCTCGGTGGCGCCCTTCATCCTACGTGGGGTGACACTGGTGGGCATTGATTCCGTCATGGCACCGATGCCGAACCGCATTGAGGCGTGGGACCGGCTGGCGCGCGATCTCGACCTCATGAAGCTCGCGGCCGTGTCGGTGACGCGACCCGCCGGAGATGTCATGGCCCTGGCACCGCAGATCCTTGCCGGTCAGGTGCGCGGGCGGATTGTGCTCGAGATGGAGTAGCCGGGGGAGATGCCGACCCTGACGTCGGCTCGCCAAACACTCGCCATTCGCCCATTGCGGCGGCTCACCACAGCGTGCAGGGCTTCGCGCTCACTGAGCAGCGCTTGAATTTCGCCGTTCCGCCGCAGTCAACTCTCTGCTCCTGCGACTTGCTCCAGAACCGGTACATCCAGCCATAGGTATCCCGCGCCCGCTTGCTCCAATTGGCAATAGCCTTGTCCTTGGCGCGCTTCTCGCGCGAGGCATCGCTCAGCTGCGCCGTGGAGCGGGCCTGCGCTGCGATCGCTTCCTTGCACGTCTTGGCGTGGGCCGGAGCCAGCGCGACCATGCTCGCGCATACGCAGATCCGGGCAAGCTTTGAGGCGTGGAGCACGATGTTCACCCAACTAGACTAGACTAGGTCTGAGGCAAGCGGAGCCATTAGAGCCACCTGCAGGACGGCGCAATGGCGCGCGTTGCCACGCGTCAGATCGCTAGCGGTCGACGCGGAGCGACCAAGGGTGCGGCCCGCTCACGGGAAGGCGGAACTGCCGGCGCCGGCAGAAGGAGCAGGGCCCAGCGGATCCGGTCCGCCTCAACGATGGCCGCAAGCCCGTTCCACTTCACTGCAAAGGGCAAGGCCGCGGCGCTTGGCAGCTTCACCAACAACGTGCTGCCGATGACCGATCGCGGTGTTAGCCCCAGCAAGCGGACGTCGGCCAACACAAAAACTGGTCGCTTGCAGCGAATTTTCAAAACAATGGCCTGCTGCGGTATTGCCCCTTGCGACGCTCACTCAACGCGGCGCAAGGCGCCACGTTCCGGTCGCCATCTTGGCGATGGCCTCGCGTTTGGTGGGAATCTCAATGTACTCCACCCTCGCCCAGCGATCGGCGAAGGAGCGGTACGTGGGCGAGAAGGGATTGCCGGACTGACCGGTGGTCTGGATGTAGAGCGAATGCTCAAGGTCCGCGAAGTCGTAGATTGCCCGATAAGTCGCGGCACCACGGTTGGGGAACGGTGGATCATCCGCAAAGTCCACGATGCCGCGGTTGAGCGTATAGGAATCGCCGGGGCTTGGCACCTCGACGTTGAAGAACGCAGCGATGCCGGGGATAAGCCCGAACGGACGATGCTCGCCAAAAGCGAAGTGCACAGGGCCCCAACGCCATTGCGTTGCGTCCGCCCCGTGACGGTGCGCAAGCTCTCTCAGCGCCGCTCTGAGCGCGCCGGCGATGAGGACATCGCACGTCTCATGCTCTGGCGTCGTGTGGTCGTCGCACCAGTCCCGGCTCGTGGCGCGGCCCTCCAGCAGTCGCGTCAGCGTCAGGGCACGGGTGGCGAAGAAACGCTCGAACGCTGCGCCGAGGTCGTCGCGATAAATCGCCCGGATCGTCTCGCGCTCCCACGCCATAAAGATGAGCGGCTCGCCGAGGTCGGCGCGCATGTTGCCATCCCAGCGCTCCAGACGGTCGAGGGTCGCCCGATCCACGCTGCCCGCGCGCCGCGCGGCTGCGATCATCAGGGGCTTCAGACGTGCGAAGGCGAGCGAGAGCACATCCCCCTGCGCCGCGCGCATGCTGGTGACGTCGTGGGAATCTCGGTCGAGTATCAACTCCTTGATGCGATCAAGGCGATATTCCACGTCCCAGTCGTAGGTGAGATGGTAGGGATAGTCGGGCCCGACGATGCGGGCGTTGGCGGTGGCGATGGCACCCGAGGGCGGGTTCTCCACGCGGGGCAGATTTTCAAAGCGCAGATAGCCCTTCCAATCGTAGGTCGCGTCCCAGCCCGGCACCGGGGCGCGGCCTGCCACCTTGTTGCCGGGCTCGCGCACCGGCACGCGACCCGGCGCGATCATGCCGATGTTACCGTCAGCATCGGCGAGCACCATGCTCTGCATCGGCGCCACGTACTGGCGCATTCGTTCCATGTAGTCGCGGATGCCGCGCACGCTCGGGTCGAATACGCCGGCTGCAATCGTGGTGTCGTCGTCGCTCAGCGCCGTCCACTGAAGGGCGGCGACGTAGCCCGGTGCCAAGAGCCCCTCGATGTCGCGATAACCGCCGGGCAGCACAGGTCCATGCCGCGTGCGGCGACGCTCAACGATGCGAACGCCGGTGCCCCTGACGGCGATCGCCATCGGTTCGATCACAAAGGGACGCCAACCGTCGGGCGTCAGGTATTGCTTCGGGTCGCCTGGGTTGATCTTCTCGATGAAGACGTCTTGCACGTCGGGACCCGTGTTGGTGAAGCCCCACGCCAGGGTGTCACCGCGGCCGAGCAGCACCAGCGGGAGGCCAGCGAGCGTCGCGCCAACGACGTTGATCGCTGCCACCTCGGGTCGCACCAACGCAAGGTGCGCGAGGTACCAGGTCGATGGCGCGGTCAGGTGCAGATGCGGATCATTGGCGAGCAGCGGCTTGCCGGAGCGTGTACGTGCCCCCGAAACGACCCAGTTGTTGGAGGCGCCCCCACCGATCATATCTGCCACGTCATGGCCAAAGGCGTGCTTTTCTATGCCTGGGCGCCTCAGGGGGTAGAGCTGAGCCAGCTCCGGCATTGGCGGTGGAACGTCGCCGTTGTCGTGCGGCAAGAGGTCTTCAATCTCCGCGGAGGTGAGGCCCTCGGCAGCCAGCGCGAGGCGCGTCATTTCATGGTTGAGGTTGGTGCTCAGGTTGAGTGCCATCATTTTGGCAGTGACGAGGCTATCGGCGATCCGCCACGGCTCGGGTGTGTGGCGCAGGAGCAAGAATTCGGGGGGCAGCCGTGGCTCTAGGAGACCAATATCGCGGGTCAGGAACGCGTTTACGCCCCGCGCGTAGGCTTCAAGGCTCCTGCGCACCTCGGGCGAGAGGGCTGCTTCGGAGCGCTCAGCATGGCCGTAGAGATCGAGCGTGCGCAGAAAGACGTCGCTGCCAAGGGTGTGTTCGCCAAAAATCTCCGACAGGCGACCCTGTCCGGCACGCCGCGTCAGCTCCATTTGCCACAGGCGGTCCTGGGCGTGCAGGAACCCCAAGGCCATGAAGAGATCGTCCGTCGTTGGTGCAAAAATGTGTGGTACACCTTCTTTGTCGCGCACGATCTCCACCGGACCTGACAATCCCGCAACCGCCAGCGCGCCCGAGGCGGACGGCACGGTATTCCGGAACGCCACATACGCGGCCCCGACGGCAAGGAGGGCGAGCGCCACAACGAGCGCTGCCACCCACCCGATCCACTTCAGGACCCGCTTCATGCGTGCCGACCGTCTTGGCGTGGCTAGGGCATCGTGCCGGTGCTTGTCACACGTCCTTTCCGCCGCTTGCTCGAGCCGCGGTTGTTGACCGGTGACGGCGGGGAGCCCGCCCGCGATGGCCCATCGCTTGCCTCTCCTCACCCAGCCCGGGCCGATCGAGGCCCCTCTCTAACTCGGGCCTGTCCGTCCCGGGTTTGCCAGCCTCTGAACGCTGCGCCAGGGCTGGCGAGCCCATCGGTGCTTAAAACAGCACGACGCTGCGGATGCTCGCGCCGGCATGCATCAGATCGAAACCCTTGTTGATGTCGGTGAGCGGCATGGTGTGCGTGATCATGGGATCGATC
>Ga0075425_100004126_pt1 | contig 14929 bp, 9 predicted proteins | sample SoiMethybrSBSTD4_FD_75300 | JGI IMG/M metagenome (GOLD analysis project Ga0075425, IMG submission 75300) | Bulk soil microbial communities from a Populus tree surrounding site in Tennessee, USA - Soil MetaG P. TD hybrid SBSTD4 | ecosystem: Environmental > Terrestrial > Soil > Tree plantation...
GTGCGGCGCTACGGCTCATCGAGGAGCTTGACGCCGCTTCGCAGCATGGTTTTGTGCCTGCTCTCCTCTTTGCGCTGGTTTATGCCGGACTGGATGACCAGGATCAGGCCTTTAGTTGGCTCGAAAAGGCTTACGAGGAGCGGTTTTATCGTCTCGCTTACCTCAAAGTAGAGGCTCTGTGGGAGCCTCTTCGCTCCGATCCCCGGTTCGCCGACCTGCTTCGACGTGTCGGCATCCCGCCGTAAGCTTATTTGATCGACATAGTCTATCGAGTGCCATCCTCGCCGCTTATCAGTCTCACGACAAATCAGCGCCCTCATTTGGATGTGCAACGGGCAAACCGTGCACGAGCAATCAGGATTTGCCATTGATCGATGTGCAATGGATACGACGCTTCTGGGCGAGTCGTCGGCAACCCTTACCTAATCGCGTTACGTCAGAGTTGCCGTCACCCGGAATCGCTCGCAGGCGATGGCGAGCTTTTCGCAGCGGAGGTCACGCGCCCGGTCAGCCCGTTAATTATGCGATTTTTCGCCAATCGTTCGTTACAATCTCCGCCAGGATCGCTTTTTCACAATGCCCGGACTCTTGAAGATGAACACAGTCCGTATTTTTCACAGCGGCACTTTGTTTCTTCGATTTCTCCTGTTCTCCGCCTTACTTATTCCCTGCGCGGCGACAGCGCAGTCTCCCACGGCCAGCCGTCCCGCGATTCTCGGTAGTTTGGAGAGGGGCAAATACTCTAATCCTATGATAGGGTTCGAGCTCCTGCCGGATCCGGCCTGCACTTTCGCTGATGAGGCACGAGCGATCGCCTGGTCGACTCAATTTTCGCAGCGACTCAGTCTCGCCATCCGCTGCGGAGACAATCTGTTTTTGCCTCAGCCCTGGTTTGCGCATTCAGACTTAATGTCGTCATCCAAAATCCGAGTCGAAGGGATCGCAAATCAAGGGAAAGCGACCGGCCAACTCCGGCAGCCATGTCGCCGAGAATTGCCATTGAATCGAGTGCAAAGGTGAAGTCAGTGGCTGGCCCATATAGCCACGTCTTCGAAATATTTCGTAGCGTGTCACTCCTAGGCACTGAGCTGCAATGCAATAGGAGCGAACGCCGATTCGATATGGGTACTTATGATTGTGTTAGCTTACTGTGACAAAAACGTCTGAATGGCGCCAGGCGGAAACGAGTATGAGCACCTCAGCGAAGTTGTTCTTCTTGTGCGGGAGGATGGCGGCAGGCAAGTCCACTCTCGCAAGAGATTTGGCCGTTCGAGAAAATGCTGTCCTTCTCGTGCAGGACGATTTCTTGAATGCCCTGTTTCCTGGCGAGATCATCGACATTCCGGCCTTCGTGGACCGTTATACGCGATTGAAGAACGCGCTCACGCCACACATTTGCGTTCTCTTGTCGAGTAGGATCTCCGTCGTGCTCGATTTCGCAGCCGCCACGAAGACACAGCGGGCATGGTTTCGCGAGCTGATCGAGCGCACACATGTTGAGCACGAATTGCATTTTGTGGATGCGCCAGACGGCGTGTGCAAAACGCAGCTTCGGGATCGAAGCAGGGGCCTACCTGCTAGCACTCGCTGGACCACAGAGGAAGACTTTGAAGCGATCAACGCGTATTTCCAGCCTCCATCAGAGGATGAAAAGTTCAACGTTGTCCGTCATGAGCGCGTTTAGCAAAATGGAGCCGACCAACTCGCCCCTGCGGGGATGATCGCTGGCTTCGTGCAGTCAAAGAGCTTGAAACTGCAGTAGAACTCACAACTACTGGATAAGGTCACTTGGCGGTTGGTCGGCAAGCAGGAAGTAATGGCGCGGCCGGGTTTACTCGCATAACTTCCGCATAATCGTAATCCGCCCGGAATCAGGCCTTTAGACGCACTCGTTTAGAACAGCAAAGGCATCAGCGCCCACGTGCGACGGGGTCAAGGAAACCGCCGCCTACCAAGAATATGTAACGCATTACCGAGATTGGGCACTACTGATCAGAGAATTCCGTGCACCCACAGGTCAGATATGAGCGCGCATGAAAAATCCGACGGAAGCATGGCCTTCCGCTACAGATAGGAGAGCATAATGAACGGAAATGTCTTTGTGTTCCGGCCCGGGGGAATCCCGGTACAAAACGTCTTCACCGACTGGCCGCTGCTAATTAGCGCCATGTCCGACGTGGAGGGACGCAAGATACTCGAGTTCGACGACTCGATCGTCACGCCTTGCGAGATCCCGGCTGGACAGTGGCCGATGAGGGACGTGATGTGGGCCGGCTTTGGGCCGAGGCCGAGCGTACCGCGCACCACGGTTGTCATCCTAAGCGGCGCCGAGTTCACGAACCTTCGCATGATCGGGGGCCAAATCACAATTGTGAGTAAGGTGATGAAGCCCGCACCTTCACCAATTTCAGATTTCGGCATCCGCGACCACGTGCAAATCGGGCTTCGAGATGATGGCGGGAACACTCAGATTGTGAACCAAGGCAACGTTCCGATGTTCGATCTCAAAGATAAGGCGGCGGTATTTTTCGTGCAGAATTGCCTGTTCGGGATGCCGACGCCGGGCATTGCGTCGAGCTTCCCGTTGATCCGACACACGGGCTCTCTAAGCCTGCTCATACTCAATCTGTTGGGACAGAACCAGACAGGTCCGAACCTGGTGTTGAGCGAAGATCATGCGTCGGTCCTCTTCGGTGCGCTCAGCAGCTCCGCTCAAGTCGCCGTGGACCAGACGAGCATTTTGAGCAATGGCGGCAAGTTTGATTTTGGGCCTCAGGGTAGAATTCAGCGCCTCGTGATTCCTCGCCCGCCTGCGCCGCCAGCAACGGAGAGTCAACCTTTCAGCACGCCAAACGTTCTGGTTCAATGTGACGGCACTGTTGACTTCGCTCAGGACCTTCCAAGTATCGTCAATGGGTTCACGATTGGGACCAGCACCGTGAAGCTTTATACCGGAGGTCAGGAGGTTGTCGTCGCGGAGGTGGTTGGAGGAACTAAGTTAAGGGTTCAGCCAGCTGCGGGCGATACAATCGACGGCGACACCGGTCCCGTCCACATTAGTAAGCACGGGTCGAGGACATTCGTCAGCAACGGCGTCTCCAATTGGATCACGATCTCTCAGGTAGGCAGTCTTGGATGATCCCGGCGCTTTAGGACATTTTAAGGCCATTAAATAAGAGGGGAATCTAATACTGGTACGCAGAAGTATCTGAATAAAAAAATAAAAAAATCGCGGCGCGCTCGTAGGCTTGTCCCGCCCGGGTGCCTCTCTATTACGGAAAACTCGACTGTGCCAACCCTTGTGCCCACCCCCTCTCAAAACTGGTCATAACTCGAAGCTCATGACGGAGTGCGCGAATCCTGTACTTGCAATAGAATTCAACGCGATAGCCAGACATTTCCGTGCCTGTCTGCCGTCGATTGGGGGCAGTTCTCCGTGGCAAAATGTGGGAACGTTCCGCATGCCGGCTGCGTAGAAACTGGTGAGGGGAATGCATGCCATGGGAACTTTCTTGCAGGATGTTCGTTTCGGCCTTCGCGCGCTGGCGAAATCGCCCGGTTTCACCGCCGTCGCCATTCTGACGCTCGCGCTCGGCATTGGCACTAACACCGCAATTTTTTCCGTCGTCAACGGCCTTTTCCTGCACCCGCCTGGCGTTATGCAGCCGGACCGCGTGGTAGTCCAGCGCGTGCGGTACGGCAAGCTCGGGCTGAAGAGCATTGTCATCTCTGCGCCCGATTTCGCGCAGGTCCGCGACAGCAAGAACATCTTCCAATCCGCGGCCCTCGAAACCACCTCCGACTTCAACTACAGCACCGGAGAATTTCCGGAACGCCTACGCGGCGCGCAAGTGTCCTGGCAATGGTTCGCTGTTTTCGGCGCGCGCCCAATTCTGGGCCGCGTCTTCGCACCGGAAGAGGACCAGCCGAACGCGAACCGCGAAGTGGTCCTCGCGTATCCAGCTTGGCAGCGGTGGTTCGGCGGAGACCCGAACATCGTCGGCCGCAGCATCCGTCTGAACGAGCAGGACTACCGCGTCATCGGTGTCATGGCCCAGGGATTCGGTTGGCCCAATCCGCAGATTGACCTCTGGGCGCCGCTGGGCCTTGCGCAGAGCGAATTCGCGATCGACAACACCTTCAACGAAAACTTTTTTGCGGTCGCGCGCTTGCAGCCGAACGTCCCATTCGCGCAGGCCAGCGCTTACGTGAACGTCCTCTCGCAACGCGTTATCGATAACCCCATTTCCTCCTACGCGAGGGATTCGCAGTGGGGTATGTTCCTCGTCCCGCTCACCACCTTCGTCTTCGGCGACCTGCAGACGCCCATCCTGATCCTCGGGAGCGCCGTCGCTTTCGTCCTCCTGATCGCTTGCGCCAACATTGCTGGGCTTCTGCTCGCGAAGGCCATAGGTCGCTCGAAGGAACTCGCCGTGCGTGCAGCTCTCGGCGCGTCGCGCACTCGCCTGATCGCACAAACGGTCAGTGAAAACGTCGTCCTCGGCCTGCTCGGCATCGTTATCGCGTTGGTCCTCGCGCGCATCGGAATCCACGCATTGTTGCTCGTCGCGCCCGCGAATCTCGACGCCGGCGCGATAGCCTTTCCCCTCGACGTCTACGTTCTGACGTTCACTGTCATTCTCGGCCTGCTGGCCGTGCTGATTTTCGCAGCCGCACCTGCCTGGCACATGTCAAAATCTGATCCGTACGACGCGCTCCGCGAATCCGGCCGCTCGGCTACAGCCAGCCGCGTGCACCATCGCTTCCGTTCGTTTCTCGTCGTAGGAGAACTCGCGCTCGGTCTCGTCCTCCTTGCGGGCACTGGCCTTCTCCTGAAAAGCCTCTCGCGCATCGGCCAGGTGAATCCGGGTTTTCAGCCGCACGGTGTGATGACCGCAGGCCTCGCGCTTTCGCAAACTCAGTACAACAAGCCCGAAAAGCAAATCGCCTTCTTCCGCGACGTTTTGGATCGGCTCTTGAGCGCTCCAGGCGTCGGCTCCGCCGGAGCGGGCTATCCGCTGCCGTTTACCGGAAGCAACTACTCCGCGTCATTTCGCATTGCAGGCCGGCCCGTCGCGACCGGCGATCCAGGCCCTTGGGGCGACGTGCGCTACGTCACGCCCGGTTATTTTACGGCCCTCGGCATTCCGCTTCTCAAAGGACGCCTTTTCACCGATGTCGACCGCACCGGCTCGCAAAGCGTCGCCATCATCGACGAGAACATGGCGCGCCAGTACTGGCCGCATGAGAATCCGCTCGGCAAAGAGCTTCGCCGCAACGACCGTGACCCCTGGGCCGTGATCGTCGGCATCGTAGGCCACATTCGATTCACGCAGCTCGCAGGCGATGATTCCTCCACCGAAGGGTCGCAATCTTCTTCTAGCGGCGTCTACTACTTCCCGATCTATCAGACCGAAGCGCCCTTCGGCTTTCTGATCGCGAAAACCAACGGAAATCCCGCGGCGCTTAGTGGTCTGATCCGGCAAGCGGTGCGCGACGTCGACGCGAACCAGCCCGTGTCCGACATGAAGAGCATGGACGCGCGCATCGCGGATTCTCTCGGCCCGCAGCGCTTCGCCGCAAGCCTGCTTGCCATCTTCGCCATCCTGGCCACTATGCTTTCGGCTGTCGGACTCTACGGGCTCGTCAGCTACAGCGTCACGCAGCGCACGAACGAGATGGGTATTCGGATGGCGCTGGGCGCGAACCGCGCCGAAATTCTGGGGATGGTGCTACGCGAGAGCGCCCGAATTGGGTTCATTGGGGCTGGCACGGGTATCGTCGCCGGGCTTCTCCTGACGCGCGCCATTCAAGGTGTCCTCTACGGCGTCAGTACCTACGATCCTGTGTCGTTTGGCGGCTCAGCGCTAGCGCTGATCTTCGTTGCCTTGGCCGCCAGCTACGTCCCAGCACGCCGCGCCACCTGCGTCGACCCCATGGCCGCCCTTCGGTATGAATAATCCCAGGCGAGTTGATGGCTAGCCCGGCTATGACAGAAAGATTCTCGCCGCCCAACCGCCGCCTGTTCGTGGCAAAAAATAAAAATTTGGAAGTAATTTCTCGGGGGCTGAAAGGCACGTCCTCGCGATCGCCCGTACCTTATGCCGGACAACTCGCCGCCGCCAATTTGGTGTGCCCTATTTTGTGCCCTCCCTCTTTCAAAATGCGTAGCAGTTGGTAGCTGCCTCTGTGGCGCGCCACCGCGTGCTCCCGGTTGATGGGGCGGACAATTCGACCTGGCTCACGGCACTCATGGCGCAAGACAGCTGAAGAGCATCGACGAGGGAATCGTCCACTCCGAACACAACGTCTACACGGATTACGCCCATGCGAACCGAATGGATTGTCAAAATTCAGCTCGCGCTGCGAAACGCTAAGCTAAAGGAATTGGTGAAGGCCTGCGGCGGGAAGCCATCGCGGCGGGAAATTATCGAACTACGAGCGGCGAGAAGTAAGCCACATCGCAAGAACCGCGAACTATTAAAGTCCATCTAGTAAATCTCGGTGCTATTTAAGGTTGTTTCTTTTCCCCTTTCGCCTCCGCGAAAAGTATAGTGGCTGGCCGGAACTTCTCACAAGCAATCGAGCCACGCGAAACTCATCGTGGAATTTTCAGTGAGGTGCAACCCGGGAGGTCATCTTCCAGCGTGCGCCGGTACCGGCACAGAAACCTGTGTCGTGCGGATCAATGCCGCCACCAGACTAAACAGTTGCGGTGCAGTGCACACCTCGTAGTACACGTGCTCGGACCCTTTGCCGATCTTTCCGTCCGAGGCCAGCTCCCGCGCCGCTCCTTTCCGCAAGACCAGCAGCTCAACGCTGTCTCCCATTGGCACTTCCCCATAAAACAGCGTCACCGTTTCTTTTCCCCACGGCAGGTCCAGCTTCGTTTCTACTGATTCCAGTGAAATCTCTTCCGAGAGCTTCTGAAACCCTTCTTCGTTCAGCTCAATTCCGTTGCGATTGTAGCGCACCAGAAATTCATCCAGCTCTTCCGCGGAAGCTCCTTGCATCGTCTGCAAGAAATGAAAAATCGAAAAGCTGGATCGTTGTTCGGCTAACATCCGGCGCGCGAGCTTCGTGCATCCCGACAAGCGGTCCGAAAGATTCAGCGCCTTCGAAATCATGATGCGCGAATCGCCGTCCGTCCAGTAAGCCGGCGCTGATCCCTGAAACGCCACCCCCAGCCCCAGCTCCAGGGCCGGCAAATCTGTCTTCGCCGCACTGTCGTTGTACGAATTGCATACGGTCAGGATCTGCCGCGCCAACACGCACGCCTTCGCCACCGGCCGCGCGTATGCCCGGCTCGATTCCGTCTCGAAAATTGCCAAAATGATCGCGTCGCCCTCGATAAACACTTTTTTCGCCGAATACCGGTCGAGCAGCTTCTTCACCGGTTCGTGCAGGTTCAAACTGAAGTGCGAGGCCGGATTCAATCCCCTCGTCAACAAATCTTGCGTCATTCGTGTGGACCCACGCACGTCCGCCTTGATAATTACGTGCGAAACCACCGGATCCTGCTGCGTTTTCACCTCATCCTGCAACACGCATTCGTAAAGCCGGTTGTTTAGTCGCGACAAATCCCGCGCCTGTTCTGTCGAAACCAGGTTCACGCGTTCCATGCACGTCATCAGATGCTCGGCATCACGCAATTCCCGGCGCAAACGCAAGAAGTCCGACACAAACCTCAGTACCAGCCCCTGCATCTCTTCCCGCGAATATCGCCGAATCTTTCGTCCCAGCTCTTCAATGGGTTTGGCCGACAACTGTTTCGCCGGCACCTGCTTCAGCACCTGCTCCATCCGTTTCAATTCGTCTTTCGACACCAAGGCTTTGCGCAGCTGCTGCAAGTGCACCGGCGGATGATATTGCGCCGCGATGCTTCGAATTTCGTAGCCGGCAAGAACGTGGTACAGCACTTCCTGCTGCTCCATCCGCTCGACGAGCCGCGTCAGCAATTGCGAACGCTGGGCGCGTAGCGATTCCGGTTCCGCCGCGGGATCAAACAGTTTGCTAGCATTCGTCGGATTGTTCAGATAGTTGCCGAGCTGTCCGTGATGGTCCTTTAGAAAGAAGTCCAGCTTCTGTCTCGCCCCTTCCATCTGCGGGCCAAACTCTTCCAGCTTCAGTTGCTGGTGCTTTAAGCGAAGTTCGATATCGTTGAGTGAAGCCTTGATATTTCCCACATCGCCTGAACCCAAAAACTTCCCCAAAAATCCGTCGCCTCGGTCCAGTTTCTTGCGGTGCGCCTCACGCTGCTCTTCCAAATTCGCAATTTCGCCACGCATCACCTGCACCTGATCGAGCACCGCCTGGTGCTCGCGCTGCGCTTCCACGAAATCCGGATCATGCGCGATCGCCACACCGGCCTGCTGCAAAAACTCCTGGAACAGCGCGTCCATCGCTTCGAAGCGATCCGGGTCGCGTACGTAATTTCCCAGCAGCACAAAATGCTCCAAAAAGTAGGAGTCGTCCTTCCCGCCATCCAGGAAAATCAGCCGGTTCTTCAATAGTTCGTAGTACGACGCAAAATCTTCCCCAAACAGTGCTCGCCGCGTTTTGCAAACCACGTTCTCTTCGGCGTCAACCACCATTTGTGCGACCTGCTGCCCCACCACTCGCAGCACGCTACGTCGAGCCGACTGCAACTCCGACAATTTCGCCTTTAGCGCGTGCGCCTGTTGGCTTCGTTCAAAGTGTTCGCCGCGCTGCCGGATCCACTCTTTGCCTTCTAATATGATGTTGGCGAACTGGTTGCCCAGTTCCTGCGTAATGAACTTCAGTATCGCTAGCCGGAACAGCACGTCGATTTCGATGTTCTTGTGAAATTTGGCCTGCGTAACGGCGGACTGCAGGAGCTCGCTCAGCAGTTTGCGGAATCCCGCACCGTCAATCGTCTTGGCGTTCTTCAGCTCCATTCCCGATATAAAGCTCGACGCCGTGTGCTGCCGGATCAGCTCAAACAAATAATCCCGAGCCGCTTGCGCAAATTTCGGGCTCAAATAGACGTCATGATGGATGTTGTCGACGCCGATGGCCAGCGTTCCCATCGGCAGCGTGAGGTTATAGCTGGTCAGCTCGATACGGGGAGCTGCGTCACCACCGAGATTGAGTACGCTTGTCGACATCGCGGTTAAGAAGGGGCATTTTTACGCTAACAGCACGGTTCCGGCAGGGCAACCAGCCCGACATACTGCGTTGCGTTAGAGTAAGCTTTGTAGCGGCCGCTTTTTTCGCTTCGCTACAGCACCGTAATGCGCCGCACATCTCCGCCCAGATGCTCCAGCCGGATCCGCATCTCCGGCCACGGCGACGGCAACGGAAACCGCTCCGACCATTCTAGGATCACCACTCCTGGCTCGTTGAACAGATCTTCCATTCCCAGTGTCTCGAAATCATGAAAGTTTTCGATGCGATACAAATCGCCGTGAAACACCGGCCACGAAGCCTTTTGGCCATCGCCATAGCTGTGCAGCAGCGTAAATGTCGGACTGGTCACGTCTTCTTCCCGCGCCGCTCCCATCCCGCTCACGATCCCTTTCGTTAGCGTCGTTTTCCCGCTCCCCAAATCGCCCGAAAGCAGCACCAGCACAGGCACCTTCAACCGCGCAGCAAGCTCCCTTCCCCACGCCGTCGTCTCCTCCGCCGAATGCGTCACCATCTCCTCAGCCACCGCGTCGAATCTCCTCCAACAACTCTTGTCGCGCATACGGCAGCGCCCGCGCAACCTCACTCGCTACCATGCCGGACGGGTCAGCATCCTCCACCAGCGACTCCGCCGCACGTCCATGCAACCAAGCGCCTAACGCGATCAGACGCAGCCAGTCTCCGGTGCCGAATTGCGCTGTCAGCCCCGCCAGCACGCCGGTCAGTACATCTCCCGATCCGCCTTTGGCTAATCCCGCGTTCCCTGTCGTATTGATAAAGATCTGCCCGTCCGGGCCGGCCAGCACCGTGTGAAATCCCTTTAGCAGCACGTGAGCGTTCCACCGTTTGGCTGTTTCCATTGCGATCCCCACGCGATCCTTCTGCACTTCCGCCGTCGAAACTCCCAGCAGTCTGCCCATCTCTCCCGGATGCGGAGTAATCGCCAGGAACTCGGCTTTGCGCTTGCGCAGTGCGTCTCCGTTTCCCGCAAACGCGCTCAGCGCCGCAGCATCAAGGATCACCGGAACCGCCGCCCACTGCGTCAGCGTCCGAATGAATTTCTTTGTCCCTTCCTGTAGCCCGAGTCCCGGCCCGATCGCCAGCACGTCCCGGTCGTCAATAATTCTCTCCAGCTCAGCTTCGCCGAAATATTCCGCGTCAATCGAGCCATCTGCTTTCGTAGGCAAAGCTCCCGTCATGTATTCCGGCTGCCCCGCTGCAACTACCGGCTGCGCCACGTCTGATGTCGCGATCGTCACCAGCCCTGCGCCAGCCTTCAGCGCTCCCATTCCCGCCAGCACTGCTGCCCCCGCCATCCCCGGCGATCCCGCAACTATGGCCGCATGACCGTACAAACCTTTGTGCGAATCCGCCGGGCGAACCAGCGGCAAGTTCCTAAACTCCTCGGGACCAGCCCAGCGCAGCGTGCTCTTGCCCGCTTCCTCCACCAACTCGGCTGGAGAACCTATATCGCGCACCAGCAAATCCCCGCCCAAGCCCGCGTCGCGCGAAATCAATTGTCCAATCTTCGGCGCGGTAAAAGTGACCGTCAGATGCGCGTGGACCGCTGGCCCTGCTGCGGCCCCCGAATCCGAAGGCAGCCCCGAAGCAATATCCACCGCCACAATGAGTGCAGGAACGGCGGCTGTGGCGTTTCTCGAAAAACGGTTTAAATCTTCGATCGCTCTTGCGGTTAGCCCGCTGGCTGCGCCGCGCAATCCCGTTCCGAGCAAGGCGTCAGCCACAATTTCTGCCGAGCGCAGTCGCGCGAACGCGTCGGTCCAGGCGGATTCATCCGCCACGGCCAGCGTTTCCCCGCCCGCTTGGTGCCATCGCTGATAGTTCAGCGCGTTGTCATCCCGTAGCTCCGCGGGCGATCCCAGTAGAATCACGGTCGTGCGCCGGATCTCGTGCCGCAAATGCCGCGCCGCCACAAATCCATCTCCGCCGTTATTACCCTTTCCGCAGAGCACAACGATCTGTCTCACCGGCGCAAGTCCGCGCGCTGAAATCTGCCGGAAAATCGCCTCGGCCACCGCCGCGCCGGCGTTTTCCATCAGCTGTGTTCCGGCAATCCCACAACGCTCGGTCGTCAGCCGGTCCACTTCCCGCATTTCCGCCGCTGTCAGCGCTTTCATAAAGGAAGGGTACTCAACGTGTTTGCAGGCCTAAGCCATTTCTTTCGTTTTTCGAATTTGGCTTTTCCGTTTCCGGTTTCCGGCTACAACATCCATCCGCCGCTCACGTTCACCACTTGCCCGGTCACGTACTCTGCTTCTTCCGATGCAAAAAACGCCACCGAAGCCGCTACATCTTCCACCGTAGGCGGCCGCCCGATTGGGAACCGCGCATCGCGCAGTTTCCGTGCCTCTTCCAGGCTCAAATCCTTTTCGTCAATGCTCGAAGGATTCACCACATTCACTGTGATCCCGTTCTTCGCTTCTTCCAGCGCCAGCGAACGCGACAGCGCCACCACCGCAGCCTTTGCCGCGGCATACGCCGAGATCTTTGCCTGACCGAACGCGCGCTCCGCTCCCACGGCGCCGAGGTTCACAATGCGCCCCCATCGCCCCTTCCGCATGTGCGGCAGCGCCGCCCGGCTCATGAACACCACCGACATCAGGTTCGAAGCAAAAATATCCTGCCAATCTTCCAGCGAACCTTCTGCTAGCGTCCCCCACCGAAAATCGCCCACATTGTTCACCAGCACATCGAGCCGCCCGAACCGGTCCGTCACCGTCTTCACAAACTGCTCGCAACTCGCCGCACTCGTAATATCCGCTTCCACGGCCACGCAATCCGCGCCTGCTGCCTGCAATTGCCGTAGCGTATTTTGTGCCGCCATCTTGTTCGCGCGGTATCCCAAAGCCACGCGCGCCCCGTCCTTCGCCAATTTCAGCGCAATCCCGCGCCCAATCCCGCGCGTCCCTCCCGTGATCAACGCAACCCGGTTGCGTAGCGCCATTCTTTTTCATCTCCTGAAGTTCCGCCGCAACTTCAACGTCCCGCAAATTATATCCCACCGTCATTTCCCATTTGTTCTGCTCTCTCGCTCGAAGCTCGACCCTGAACTTTTGAAGCTCTTGTCCCTGCTTTTGCCTTCCTCTGTAGACTGCTGACCTCTTTCTCCGCACTCTTCCAACTTACCTCATCCGCGCCACCACCACCGTCATATCATCCGCCTGTTCCGGCGTTCCCGCCCAATCTTCCACCGCTTGCATCATCCCCAGCGCAATCGTCCTCGGCGTAGACCCGTTCAGCCGCATCGCCGCATCCTTCAGCCGCGTAATCCCAAACTCTTCCCCATACACATTCTCCGGTTCCACCAATCCGTCGCTGTATCCGATCAGCACCGCATTCGGCGGTACCGTCTCCGTTCCCTCCACAAACTCGTAGTCCTCGAACACCCCCAGCACCATCCCGCCTTTATCCAGATAAAATGCCTGGTCCCCGCATAAACAAAACGACGGCAAATGCCCCGCATTCGTATACCGCAGCAGTCGCGTCTCGCTGTCATACACGCAGATAAAGAACGTCGCAAATCGATCGTCCGCCGTATTCCTCACCAAGTGGCGGTTCAGCCGCGACACCAGTTCCGCTGTACTCAGCGTATCGCTCCCCGGCGCCAGCAATTGACTCCGCAGCGCCGCCTGCAAGCTTGCCATCAGCAGCGCAGCCGAAATCCCCTTCCCCGAAATATCGGCAATCACAATTGCCACCTTCGTCGGGCTCAGCTCAATAAAATCGTAGTAATCTCCGCTCACCATCCGTGCCGCTTTGCATATCGCCTCAATTTCCACTCCCGGCACCAGCGGCACGCGCTGCGGAAACAGCTGGTTCTGCACCTCGCGCGCAATCGAAATCTCGTTCTCCAGGCGCTGCCTCTGCTTCTGCTCCTCGATCAGGCTCCGAATCGAACCGGTCATCAAATTGAACGACTCTCCCAAAATTCCCAATTGGTCGCGCCGCTCGATCTTTACCGTGTGTGTCAAATCGCCTTCCTGCACGTGTTGCGTCGCGTTATATAACTTGTCTATCGTTCCCGTAATCGCCCGCGTCAGCACAATTCCCGTCACCACCGCCACCACTTGCAGCAGCAACAACAGCGCCGCAATCAGCTCAAATCCAAGTACCTGGCTTCCGCTGAACTCTCCGAGCGAGCTGAAAATTCGTCCATTCAGCGCGGATGGCCTCGCCCTGAACGACGCAAACACTGGCTGTTGCGATCCGGCTTTTTCTCCCGGCTCCAGGTAGGTCGCATCCAGCTTCGAAAATCCTTCAATCGTCGGATCAAACCAGTAATTCGCAGCCTGTATCGCGCGGTGTCTTGTCGCAATCCGCTCGATAAACCGGTATCTCTCTCCTCCGATCGGCACCGTATTGTTCACGTCGCCGTCCGTTGCTTTTTGTAGAGCCGTCACAGTAATCGGCCCCAGATCTGTCGCCACCGTCTCCAGAAAATCCGGTGTCACCCGCACACTCAACTCGATCACCTTTCGGCCCCGCGGCGACTCCACTTCCCTCATCGCGATCAGGTGCATCACACCCGATGACTGCACTACTCCCGTAAACTCCTTCGCGTTCGGTCCCGCAATCCGCGACAGCCTCCTGGGATCGGAATGAAACTCAATCTTCAGCCCGGGCAGTTCTTTCGAATACGCAACGTGGATCTGCGCGTCCAGCGCCTCCTCCAGCACTTTTTCGGGGATCGACGCCGGCAGGGTTTTTTCTGCCGCCGCAATATTTGCCGCCGAATCCGCCATCCGCCCGAGCCGCCCGTGCATGTCTTCAAACAACAGGTATCCGCCCAACTGCGAATACAGGATCTGCCCGGCCAACGCCGCCAGAGTTACCAGCAGCAGCACTGGCACCAGCGCCAAAAACATCCCCGCCACAATCAGCCGGTTCCGCAAACTCCACAACAACCGGCTCCGTCCCCAGGCAATCAACCGAAACGCCAGATACCCCGCGCTCAGCAATCCCAAAAATTTCAAAAAGCTGTAAAGCCCACCGGCCATTCCAAGCAACCTCGCCGCACCGCCTAACGACACCAGCAACATTGCCGTCAGATCCGGCCAGGACAACCGCCTCCACACTCGCGAGATTTCCGTCGCAGAAAGTTTCATTGGAATTACCGGCTACCGTCACACGACCGTTGTTAACCCCTCACTCAGCCTGACCAAGAAGGATTACTTTACCCGATGCCGTGTCGCGATGACGAGCCATTCACTGGCAGCCCGATCGAGGATTTCAACCCAAGTCCGATTGTTTTGGAAGCGTGGCCGGAAAGGGGATTTACAGACGCTTTTTTTTGATGCGTGGCAGATAAAGGACGTGCGAGAAAAATAGAAAATTGGAACTGCGGCCCCGCCCCCGTCGTTCTTTTAAGTAGTGATTCTAAAAGCGTTGGCTCGTGCGTGGGTGCTTCGGAAATGCTGATTTTAAAGAAGTTAGCGGACCTGTGCTCGGCCGGCGGGAGATCCGATATGGGGTCCTGAGCAGGGGGCAAAGCACCGAGATGCGGTCGGCGGCATGGACCAACGCGGCTGGGCGACAGGGGTGCGCGGGCTTCAGCGAAGGTCTTTTGCAGGGGGTAGCGCTGGTTAAACCCTGCGACTCTGGCTTTCTCTTCGCTCACCCGGGCTTGCTCGTTCGGCTGTCTGGAGACCGCAGCCATGCGGGTTGACCCATGGTAGCGCTTCGATACGAATGACAGCTTTCATCGAATGCCAATAAGAACGGTAATCACGACAAATGGAGTTGGACCGAACCTGGCCGGGAC
>Ga0075425_100004129_pt1 | contig 14926 bp, 16 predicted proteins | sample SoiMethybrSBSTD4_FD_75300 | JGI IMG/M metagenome (GOLD analysis project Ga0075425, IMG submission 75300) | Bulk soil microbial communities from a Populus tree surrounding site in Tennessee, USA - Soil MetaG P. TD hybrid SBSTD4 | ecosystem: Environmental > Terrestrial > Soil > Tree plantation...
CTCGCCCGCGGCCGGAATCTCGGCGCGTCGATCGCCCAGGCGCGCGAAGAACGTGCGCGCCTGCATCCTGCAGCGCGGATGCGCCCAGATCAGTTCCTCCAGGCTCGAGCGGCCGTCCCCCACAACGAACGGGAAATGCTTGTCGGTGATCGCGAGGATGCGGCCGCGGGCCGCACCGGGCCGCCGGTAGTAGAAGATGCCCGCTTCGTACGGGCCCGGATGGTAGGGCTGGACGAGAACCTGCGATGTCAGGCGCGTGAGATAGTCAGCGGCGTCGGCGGCACTGCGCGCGAGGCGCACGCCCGATCCGCGCTGCCCCACGTCGGGCTTGAGCACCAGAGGAAACCGCCACCCGCGCGCGTCCATGCTCCCGCGCAGGCGCGCGAAACGCGCGTCCGGCAGTCCTGGCTCGACGATCGCCGACGGAATCGTCCACTCATCGGGCAGCCGCGAGAGAATCGCGAATTTCGACTCGCCGACCACCCCGCCGTCGGGCATGCCGGGGTTTGCCGCGGTGATGGTGCGGTAGCCGCCATGCCTTGCCGCGAGCCAGGCGGTCCAGCCCGCGACCGGCGCATAGAACACCCCCATCGGCCAGAATTCCCATCGCCACAGCCGGGCGATTGCGGCGGTCAGGCGCTGACGCTCTCGAACGGAGCCGAGACGAATCGCCAGCCGCCAGGCGGCCAGCGCCGAAAGCGTCGCGATCGCCGTCACGATCCGGCCGACCGCCAACCATCGCGCGAGCCGATTGCCAACCAGAAAGCCTCCGGCGACGAGAAGCGGCGCCCAGAGCGCGACGGCGACAGCCGTCCACGACGCGAACCTGACGAATGATGTGCCGCAGGCGCCCGCGGCGAGATACAGCGGCAGCCTCGTGCCTGGCGCGAATCGGCTCGCCACGATCGCGCGCGCCGCATGCGCCTCGAACCACGCCGCGAAACGGCGGCTCGCATCGGCGGGCAGTCGCTCCGCCACGCGCCGCCAGGCAAGCACGCGCGCGCCGGCGATCCGGCCGATCAGCCACAGGCCGAGATCTCCGATCCAGATTCCGCTGGCGCAGGCGATGACCGCGTCGGGCCATGATGAGGCGCCCCGTGCGACCAGCAGTCCCGCCGCGATGCACGCCAGATCCTCGGAGACGAACGTGCCGAAGAAAAGCGTGATGAGCACACGTCAGCTCCGGGCGGGCGTCGACGGCGCGTAGCCGAAACGCGCCGGCATGGCGACGCCGCAGCGCTCGAGCAGCACGGCAATGAGCGCGCAGTGGTGAATCGTGTGCTGGATGACGTAGGCGATCTCGCGATCGAGGGTCGTGGTCACGGCCGATGGCCGGCGGCCGGCTTCAGTGACGATGTGCAGCAGGATCGGCCGGTCGGGCGGGACGTCGTCCAGCTGGTCGAGGCCGCCGCAGATCCGTGCGATTTCCCTCGCGGCGATGGCCGGATCCGTTTCGACCGCCGTGCCGCGCAGCCGCGCGTCGTAGGTCAGCTCGTCCCCGTCGCCCAGGGCGAGCACCGCACGCGCGTGGTCGATTGAATGCCGCACGTGCTCGCCTACGCTTCCGGACGTCTGGCTGACCTTCGCGCAAAAGATCTCGGCCGGCAGATCCTGGACGGTGGCGCGCAGCGTGCGCAGCTGCGCCTGGAGCGCCTGGACGCTCATGCCGTCGCTCCGAGGTAACGGCCGACGACCGGGATCGCCGTGCGGCGGATGGACAGAATGATCAGGCTGCCCACGAAGCAGGTCAGCGCCAGCCCGAACAGCAGTCCGCCGTCACCCTTGACTTCGATCCCGAGGATCGTCAGGTGACTGAGGATGGCCCCGAACATCAAGCCGACCGTCAGGATCGCGCCGTAGGTGACGAGCGCGGGCGTCAGCAGCAGGACGGCCGCGACCAACTCGAGGATCCCCGAGCCGATGCGGCCCCACGGCTCCGCCCCGACCGTCGTGAAGATGTAGACCGATTCCTCGGCCGCCGTGAACTTGAAGAACAGCGTTTGCAACAGGATGACCGCCACGGCCACTTGCAGGGCCCAGCTCGCCAGCGCTCCGGTTTTCGATGTCATATCGCCTCCGTCTCGCCCGCTTGGATGTCCCGGACGGCGCGAAGTTTCCCGAAACCGGCGGCCGGGACCTGGCATCCAAGGGAGGCGGAGATTGACTGATAATGCTCGCCATGACGTGCCGGGAACTGGCCGATTTCCTGATGGATTACCTGAACGACGACCTGGCGGCCGACGTCCGCGCGGCGTTCGACCGACATCTCTCGCTGTGCCCGAACTGCGTGGCGTACGTGAAGACGTATCGCACGACGATCGAGCTCGGACGCCGCGCGTTCGCGGATGACGAGGCCGATGCCGGCACCGAGGTGCCCGACGAATTGGTCCGCGCCATCCTCGCCGCCAGGGATCGCGAGGCGTGACTATGTGCGCTCGTTCGTGGAGACAACTCGCGGCAGCGATCCTGATATCGGCGACGGCCGTGGCCGCCTCCGATACGAAGCCCGCGGTCAACAAGGGCGCCGGAGGGCTCGCCATCAGAGGCTATGACCCCGTCGCCTACCTCGTCAGCGGCGCGCCCGCCCGGGGCAATCCGAAATACGAATATCGGTGGAACGACGCAGTCTGGCAGTTCGCCTCGGCGGCCAATCGCGCGCGCTTCGTCAAGGATCCCGGGCGCTACGCGCCGCAGTTCGGCGGCTACTGCGCCTGGGCCGTCAGCCGCGGCTATACCGCGGACGCCGATCCCGAAGCGTGGCGCATCGTGGACGGCCGCCTCTACCTCATATATTCGAAGGCCGTGCAGCGCCGCTGGGAACAGGATGTCGAGGGCAACATCGTCAAGGCGCGCGCGAACTGGCCGGCGGTGCTGGACAAGTGAGCGAAGAGGCCGGCGGACGTCGCGTCACGTGGCTCGAGCTGTTCTTCGACCTCGTGTTTGCCGCGGCCGTCGCGCAGGTCGCGGCGCCCCTCCGCGACGACTATTCCGGCGCCGGCCTGCTCCGCTTTGCCATCCTCTTCGTCCTGATCTGGTGGGCGTGGACCGGCCACGCCGTCTTCTCGACGCGCTTCGGATCCGACGACGCGGTGCAGCGCGCGCTGACGCTGCTCCAGATGTTCGGCGTGGCGGTGATGGCGGCCAACGCGCGTGACGCGCTCGACAGCCGGTCGTCGGCCGGCTTCGCCGCCGCCTACGCCGTCATGCGCCTGATTCTGGTCGCGCAATACGCGCGGGCGCGCTCGTCGCCTGCCGCGCGGGCGCTGTCGACCTGGTACCTCGTCGGCCACGGCATCGCGGCGGTGATCTGGCTGCTGTCCTCGGTGACGCCGGCGCCGGAGCGCTACTGGCTCTGGGCCCTCGCCTTCGCCGTCGATCTCGGAACGCCGCTCACGGCCGTGCGGCACAACCTGAGCCTGCCACCTGACGCGGCGCACCTGCCCGAGCGCTTCGGCTTGTTCACGCTGATCCTGCTCGGCGAGTCGGTAGTCGCGGTGATGCACGGCATCGAGCACCAGGAGTACTGGAGCGTACCGGCGGCGTCGGCGGCGTTCGCCGGGATGGGGACCGCGTTCTTCATCTGGTGGTGGTACTTCATCGCCGCCCGCGCCACGTCGGCGCAGCCGATCGCCACCCGTCGCGACGCCGTCCGCCTGCACGCCTGGAGCTACGCGCATCTGCCGCTCTATCTCGGTCTGGTCGTCGCGTTCGTCGGCATCCAGCAGGTCGTCTCGATCGCGCCGGCGCCGGCGCTGAATGCGACGCAGGTGGCGTGGCTCCTCGCGGCCCTCGGGCTGGCGGCCGCGTCGATCGCGACGATCTCGAGAGCGTCGGGGCGTCCCTGCTGAACGCCGGCGGCGAAACACCGCCAAGGATCCGGCATCCAAGCGCGCAGAGATCGGGTGTGTAGGCCCGATCAGGAGCGACTCTCATGAAGTTCGTCGTGATGGCCGGATCGGTCCGTTCCGATCGCCAGGGGATCAAGGCCGCGCGGTTCATCGAGCGTGCGCTGGCCGCGCGCGGTCACCAGGTCACGCTGGTTGACCCCTGCGTGCTGAAGTTGCCGCTGCTCGATCGCATGTACAAGGAGTACGAACAAGGGACCGCGCCGGAGCCGCTCGAGCGCCTCGCGGATCTCTACCGCGCCGCGGATGGATTCGTCGTGGTGAGCGGCGAATACAACCACAGCGTCCCTCCCGCACTCAGCAACCTGCTTGATTATTTCCTCGAAGAGTACTTCTTCCGGCCGTCGGCGATCGTCTGTTACTCGGCGGGACAGTTCGGCGGCGTCCGCGCGGCGATGCAGTTGCGCGCGATGCTCTGCGAGCTGGGGATGCCCAGCATTCCCAGCCTGTTTCCGATCCCGCGCATCGCGAGCGCCTTTTCGGACGCGGGGGAACCGCAGGAGCCGCAGACGGCGGCGCGCTTCGACCGGTTCGCCGGCGAGCTCGAATGGTACGCGTCCGCCATGGCCGCGGCGCGCGTCCACGGCGTGCCCTACTGAAGGCTGCGCAATGACGATGGGGTGGCGACCGTGAATGGCAGGATGCCTGACATCGTGATCCGGCTGGCGCTCGAGACAGAGCAGGCGAGCCTGGAGGCCTTGCAGTGGCGAGCCTCGCTCGCCAATACGGGCGACCGTGACGCCCTGCTCGCGAATCCGGACGCGATCGTGCTCCCGGTGGAGCAGATCGCCGATGGTCACGTGTTGGTGGCGGAGCGCGACGGCGTGATCGTCGGATTCGCCGCCGTCCTACCGCGGCCGGACGGGAACGCCGAGCTCGATGCGCTGTTCGTGGAGCCGAGCCTCTGGAAACGCGGTGTCGGGCGACTCCTGGTCGAACGTTGCGCGGATCTCGCGCGCGGCCGTGGCTCACGCATCCTGCACGTCGTCGGCAACCCGCACGCGGAAGGCTTCTATGGCGCATGCGGCTTCCGTACAACCGGGTCCGTCGAGACTCGATTCGGCGCCGGTCTCGCGATGGAACGTGGGCTTTGACACCGCGGCTCAGCGGAGAATCTTGACGTAGATGATGTCGGGGTAGCCCCTCGGCCGCCCGTCGATCGCGTACTTCCTCTGGTAGCCCGCGCGCTCATAGAAGCCAGGGGCCTGGAAACTGTGGGTGGCCAGAACGACTCGAGCGCAGCCGCGAGACTTCGGTTGTTGTCATGGCGCTTGGTGAGCAGACGTCATAACCGGGCGCGTCCGCGGCAATCCTCACGGTCCCGTTTCCGCCGGCGTCTTCGCAGCGTCGTGGCTCTCGATGTACCGGACGAAACCCAGAACGTCGTCGGGAACGAGTCGCCCGATCGCACCGCTCGAATAAACGGCGGTGAGAATCCTGCCACTCTTGTCCAGGACGAAGCCTGTCGATTGCAGGTAGGCGGCGCCCTCGGCGACAAAGGCGCCGGTCGCCGCCGAGATTTCATCGGCCTGCGCGCCGAATCCGATCGGGAAGTTGAGCCGCATCTTGTCCACAAGCGCGGCGGACACCGCTTCATCGTCGACCGACAGCGCGACGACTTCGACGCCGATCGATTGAAGCGATGCGCGCGCTCGCGCAAACGCGGCGAGCTGGGCCTTGCAGTAGGGGCACCAGGCTCCACGGTAGAAGAGGATCACCGAATAGAAGCCCTCGAGATCGCGCGGCAGCGTCATTGCGCTGCCGCCGACGGTTCGGATTGACAGATCAGGGAAACGGTCGCCGTTCTTCAGTCTGGTATGCATCACAAGGACTGAATCACCAGACAACGCCGCGATATTCCCTGGACGCGAAGCTCCCGTCGATGCGCCCGCGCTGAGCCTACTCAGCCGTTTCATGACGGCGCGACGCGATGGGTCGAGCCCACGACGCGTTTCGTCCTCGACGATCGCACAAAGGGGTGCCGAGACTTCCTCTGGGACGTCTAGGCGTCAATTACTCAACCCAACCTGTGGCGCAGTTGCGGCTGTCGCCTCAGCATAGGGCCGACGATTCTGCGAGGTGTCGGCGCGGCTCGGTCTCGTCCGGTAGGCCACGTATGTCCCGGCCGTCAGCGTCAGGCCGATGGCGGCCGGCATCCAGACACTTGCTGGATCGCCGACCGACAGATGCGAGTACAGCGCGCCGGTCAGATCGAACGTCAGGCCGGCGAACGCCCATTCCTTGAGCCTCGGAACACCTGGCGTGAGAACGGCCGCGACGCCGAGGATCTTGGCTGTTCCCAGGAACACCAACAAGTACGGTGGATAGCCGAGGTGCCCGAACACGGCCAGCGCGCCTGGAATCCGAAGCACGTCCGGTACGGCCGACAGCAGCATCAGCGCCGCCATCAGTCCCGTGACCACCCACCCGATCCAAATGCGAGCCTTCATGGTCACGCTCAATTCCGGCCGTCGTCGCGCGGCGAGAGAATCGCCACGCCATTCGCGTCGGCGACGCCGACGGTGATCGTCGCGCCCGTCGCCGCGAGCTCGCCAAACCGGTTGTACGTGAACACCGAGAGGTGCGACTGGCCCGCTCCATGATCGACGACGCCGAGGACGCCCGAATCCGCATCGAGGTCAGCCGGGGCCCCTGTCGGAATCTGCGCGGCGACCAGACCGTCGACGAATATGTTGTTGCCTGTTCCCACCAAGCGGCTGATGGACCGGCTGCCGGTATTGGCGACGAACACGTATTTGCCGGCTCTCGTCATCCAGCACGACGCTGTCTGTCCGGCGGCAATGACGGATGCAAACGAGCCGTCCCGAAAGAGGCCATCCTGGTTCGAGTGCGCCAGCGTGATCAGCGCCGTGCCGTCAGGGTAGGTCGCGAATCCGAAGGGTGCCAGCGCGCCGTCAGGAGCGGAGACGGCGGTCGGCGCCGCTCCGCTGACCCTGCCTCGATCGAGCGCGACGATGTCGACCGTGCCCGGATCCGGATCGGTCTTCAGCGTGACGAGCAGCTCTCTCTCGCCGATCACGCCGACTTGAGCTGTGCTGCCTGCGGGAGGCGGGCCTCCGCTCGCGAGTGCGAGATTGGTCGTACCGTCCAGCCACTCCACGGAATTCTGATGCAGCACGAACGAGTCAACCGTCGTGGCGCCGGCGACGTACAGATGATCGTTGCCGAAATCCACGCTCACCGGAGGGCTGGTGGTCGACACGACCTTGTCAAACTTCAGCACGTCCCCATCGCGCCTGAAGAGCGCAACGCTGTTCGATCCGTTGTTGACCGCGGCCACGAGTCTGCCGTCGTCCTGCTTGATACCCCGCGCGTTCCCGCCAACACCGCCCTTGCCGTGAGTGGACAGTGTCTGCAGCAGGACATGGCTTTGGGCATCGTAGACCCTCAGCTGGTTTTCATTCGGATCGTTGGTCATCGTGACGACGAGCGTGCGTCCGTGGCCGCCGCTCGCGTGAATTCCGGCGCCACCTGCAGCGAAGGCAAGGATGGCAACGATCGCACCTAGCACGTTTCGTCTGGACATGACGTTCTCCTCTAACGTCAGAAATACCCGCAGGTGGCAGAAGTATTCCGCTCTGCGAGTGCGCCTCTGCAACCACCTGCGCGCCTCAACGATTCCCCGCGAGCGTCCAGGAGCGCCACGCCACGACACCTTCATCGGGGCGCGGTTCACCTTCGAGCATCGCGATGTATTCCAACAGGTGACCATCGGGGTCGAGGAAATAGACCGCCACCGCCGGCATCCAGGCGAGCACAACAGGTTCGTCTGTGGGTTGCCCGTCGAAGTCGAGAGCGGCGATGCCCACCGACTGAAGTTTCCCCGGCGCGGCGATCACATCATCGGCGGCTGCGGCGAAGGCGATGTGCGTGGTGGTCTTCTGAGGACCCGCACCGGCTTGCCACAGTCCAAGCATCGAGTGGCCGCGAGAGCCGATCCAGAAGAACGCCGCTTGACCCGCAGGGATCACGTGCGCCAGTTCGAGCCCGAGACGGTCCCGATAGAACGCAATCGAGGTGTCGAGGTTGGCGACGAGGAGGTGCGTCTCGAACAGGCGGTCGATCGCAGCGACCGGTGTCATGGATTCTTCACCTGTCCGCTCCTGCGGAAACTCGGCAGCCACGCCTCGAGGGTGAACGGGCCGGAGCCGCCGAGAGCGTTGGAACGTCGGAACCCGTTGTCACGAAATACCTCCCCCTCCCGTTATGGCGCTCGGTAGTGAAAATATTCCGCGGAGTCCTGGAGGTCGCATTTGGCGGCGGCGAGTCGACTGACCCCCGAAAACATTGGGGCAGCCTGAAAACGTCACGCCGGTGTGGGATGTACCCACGGCGCGCGATACGGACGGCGCAGGAGTGTGTTGGCCTCGTCGTCGCCGATGACCTCGCCTTTGGCGTGGTCCCAGTGAATCGCCCGGCCGAGCTGCATCGAAATGTTCGCGAGAATGCAGGCGGTCGTCGACATGAAGCCTTGCTCGATGTCCGAGACTGGCCTCTGGCGTGACTCGATGCATTCGAGGAAGTTCTTCATGTGCGCCCGGATCGCGGGCGCGACGTGCCGTTCGAGGTCCTGTTCGGTGCGATCTTCCGGGTATTGATCCAGCTCGTAGACGACGGGTTCCGTGATCGCCGGCTCCTTCTTGCCGGCTTCGGTGAAGGTGTACCCCATCACGCTCGCCTCGAGCGTCCCCTTGTCGCCGAAGAACATCGCGCCCCACGGGAACCGCGGCCCGGGCGGATCGCCCCACGAGCGATGCGTCCACACGACGCGCAGGTCCGGATACTCGAACGTCGCCTCCTGGGTGTCGGTGATGTTGGCTTTGCTCTTCTTGTCGACGAAGATGCCGCCGGTCGAGGTGATCCGCGTCGGCATCGGCAGCTGCAGCATCCAGCGCACCATGTCGAGCATGTGCACGCACATGTCGCCCATGATGCCGTTGCCGTATTCCATGAACGCGCGCCAGCCGCGCGGGTGCGTCAGCTTGTTGAAGGGCCGCATCGGCGCAGGCCCGGTCCACATCTCGTAGTCGAGCTCCGGCGGCGGGGCGGTGTCGGGCGGGCTCTCCGTCGCGCGCATGTGGTAGTAGCAGTAGATCTCGACGTAGGCGACGTGGCCCAGTCTGCCCTCGCGGATGATGCGATCGCGCGCCGTCACCAGGTGCGGCGTGCTCCGCCGCTGCATCCCGACCTGCACGACGCGCTGGTACTTTCGCGCCGCCGCCAGCATCGCCTGCCCTTCGACGACATCGACTGAGACGGGCTTCTGCACCCAGACGTCCATCCCGGCCCTCGCGGCTTCGATCGTCGGCAGCGCGTGCCAATGATCCGGCGGATCGATGATCACCAGGTCGAGATCCTTTTCGGCGAGGAGCGTGCGCCAGTCGGCGTAGAGACGCGGCCGCCGCTTCGACGCCTGCCGCGCGGCGACCAGATCGGCGGCGTCATTCAGCATCCGGCTGTCGACGTCGCACATCGACACCACGTTGACCGGCGCCACCTGGACGAGCCGCAGCAGGTCGGTCTTGCCGTACCAGCCGGCACCGATGATCCCGACGCGCTTGCCGGCGCCAATCTGCGAGGCCAGCGTCTCGTAGCGGGACAGCCGCGACGCGGCGATGATCGCCGCGCTCTTGCCGATGAACTCTCGACGATTCATGGTGGTACTTTACGTGCTCATGCTGCCTGAGCCGCGCGCCTATAATGCCGCCTCATGTCCCTCGTGTCACGCTTTTCGCCTGTCGCGGTTGCCGCGGCGTGCGTGCTGGTCGTTCCGCTCGCGGCCCTCGACGGGGAGCCCGGTCTCCACGATCCGTCGACGGTGAACGTCGAAAACGGCAAGTACTACGTCTACGCGACCGGTCGCGGACTGCCCATCTCGATCTCTGACGACGGCTGGACGTGGCGGCGGGCAGGCTCGGTCATGCAGGCGGTCGCCGGCGGCAAACCGGGCCCGGAGGTGATCGCGCGCGGCGGCAACAACACGTGGGCGCCGGATCTGATGCGCATCGGCGGCCAGTACTTCCTGTACTATTCCGCGCCGGGCACGCAGCCGAAGTCGGCGATCGGTCTCCTGGTCGGCAAGACCCTCAATCCGGAGTCGCCTGACTACAAGTGGGAGGACGCAGGACCCGTGGTGTGGTCCGACGGCGTCGAGGACAGCAACGCGATCGACCCCGGCGTCTTTCGCGACCCGACCAGCGGAAGGCTGTGGCTGACCTACGGGTCCTACTTCGGCTACATCCGTCTCGTCGAACTGAACCCGACGACCGGAAAGCGGCTGCATCCGGATCGCCAGCCGGCCAATATCGCGATCAATTCGGAAGCCTCGATCATGATCTTCCGCGACGGCTGGTACTACCTGCTCGTCACGCACGGGTCCTGCTGCCAGGGGGCAAACTCCAGCTACAACATCCGCATGGGGCGCGCGAAAAAGGTGACGGGGCCGTTTCTCGACAACATGGGGATCGACATGCTGCAGGGCGGCGGCAAGCTGTTTCTCGGATCCGGTGGCCGCCTCGTCGGCGCCGGCCACTTCGGGCTCCTCGATCTGGGAGACGGCGTGCAGAAGTTCTCCTGCCACTTTGAAGCCGACCTCGATCGCGGCGGCGTCAGCGTCCTCGAGATCCGTCCGCTGCTCTGGCGCGACGGCTGGCCGGTTGCCGGCGAGAACGTCAAGGCCGGAACCTACGCCATCGAGTCGGCGCGAACGGGCACGGCGCTCGAACTTGCCGTCCAGGGGATCCCGGTTGGCGGGCCTCGCGGGCGCGGCGGCCGCGGCGGCGCGGCAGCCCCTGGTGCGGCGCCACCACCTCCTCCGGCGCCGATTCCGCCGCAGGAGGCGTCGCAGGTGTCGGCGAACTGGCCGGCAGGGGCGGTCGCCGCACGCATGGCGGCTTACATGGTGCAGGCGCAACAGCAGTGGGCGATCACGCCCGTGGCGAATGCCGGGGGCTACCCCGGATCGCCGTTCTTCAGAATCACCATCGCGGGAACCGATCGCACGCTCGCGGCGACGGAGGATCGCGAGCTGATCGTGCTGCCCGCTTTTACCGGTGCGCCGGAGCAATTGTGGCGCATCGACCAGCTCGCCGACGGCACCTACCGCCTGATGCCGAAGGCCGTGCCGAATTCACAAGAGCCGCTGGCGCTCTCTGCAATCGGCAGCAGCATGCCGACGCTCGCGCGGTTCAACCCTGACAGCGATCGCCAGCGCTGGAACATCAGGACGCCATGAGGCTGCGCATGAACAGGGCGTGTCGAGGCATCGTGCCGCTGGTCCTGATCGCGGCGCTGTCGCATGCGGCGCCCGCGGCGCAGGGGACGGACGCCGGCGGCTTCATTCAGCGATGGCTGCTCCTCGAGCCGATTCGCGTGCCGGGCCAGCTCACGGAAAGCGCGGTGCGGACCGCGGTGGAAAACGACTTTCCGGTGACGGCGGCGCCGCTGCCTCACGACGGGCAGACGCTCACCGTCGGCGACAGTGAGCTCACGTGGCACATGGTCGAGACCGTCAATTACAACGTCAACCTCTATCATTTCGCGTACGCGCTGAACCGACCGACGAGCAACGTCCTCTTCTGGGCGGTCACCGTCGTCAACGCGCCGCGTCGGATGAGCGGCGTGCGCCTGGCGATCGGCTCGAACGCCGCGTCGGTGTGGTGGGTCAATGGCCAGGAAGCGACTGCGCTCTACAACGATCGCCAGACCGTGATCGACGACGGCGTCTCGAAGCGGCTGACGCTGAACCAGGGGGCCAACGTGATCCGCGCCGCGATTGTCAACGCGGGAGGGGCGACGGACTTCTGCGCGCGGTTTCTCGACGAGCAGGATCGGCCAATCACCACGCTGAGCGCGACGGTGGCGGTCCGCTGACGTGACCTCGCTGCGCTGGCGAATGATGGCGCTGCTGATGATCGGGTCGATCATCAACTACCTCACGCGAAGCACGCTCGGCGTCGCCGCGCCCACCATCCTGCAGGACCTGCACATCACCGCGCAGCAGTATTCGTGGATCGTCAGCACGTTCCAGGGCGCGATCATGCTGCAGCCGATCTGCGGCTACGTCCTCGACGTCGTCGGGCTGAAGACCGGGTTCGCCCTGTTCGCCATCGCGTGGTCGCTCGTCAGCATGGCGCACAGCCTGGCGCACAGCTGGCCGGCGTTGGCCGGGCTGCGCGGACTGCTCGGCTTTGCCGAAGGCTGCGCCAACCCGGCGGGGATGAAGGCGACCGCAGAGTGGTTTCCCGCCAAAGAGCGCGGCCTCGCCGGCGGCCTCTTCAACATCGGCGCGTCGGTCGGCTCGATGCTCGCGCCGCCACTCGTGGTGTGGGCGATTCTCACCTACAACTGGCGCGCCGCGTTCGTGATGACCGGCGTCATGGGCCTGGCGTGGGTGACGCTCTGGCTGTCCTTCTACGACTCGCCCGATCGCCATCCGAGGCTCTCGGCCGCCGAACGCGACTACATCGTCTCGGGCCAAGAGGCGCATCTCAGGGGCGACGGCACGCGTCCGTCGATGGGGCGCATCCTGCGCCAGCGGAACTTCTGGGGCATCGCGCTGCCCCGATTTCTTGCCGACCCGACCTGGGGCACGCTGACGTTCTGGATGCCGCTGTATCTGAATTCGGTGCGGCATTTCGATCTGAAACAGATCGCCCTCTTCGCCTGGATGCCGTTCCTCGCCGCCGATCTCGGGTCGATGTTCGGCGGCGTCGTCAGCCTCTGGCTGCAGAAGCACGCAGGGCTCAGCCTGATCAATGCGCGCCGCGGCGCCTTCACGGTCGGCGCGGTGCTGATGATGGGCATGAGCTTCGTCGGGTTGGTCGGCAACCCCTACGCGGCGGTCGCACTGTTGTGCCTGGGCGGCTTCGCGCACCAGACGCTGTCGGTGACGGTGATCACGATGGCGTCGGATCTCTTCAAGCGCAACGAGGTCGCCACCGTCGCGGGGATGGCCGGCACCTGCGGCAACGGCGGCGTGCTGGTATTCTCGTTGATCATCGGCGCCCTGGTCGCGGCCATCGGGTACACGCCGTTCTTCGTCTGTCTCGGCGTCCTCGATCTGATCGGCGCGGTGATTCTCTGGACGCTGGTCCGGGAGCCGCATGATTCGTAACCCGATCCTTCGCGGATTCAACCCGGACCCGTCCATCGTCCGCGTCGGCGACGACTATTTCGTCGCGACCTCGACGTTCGAGTGGTTTCCCGGCGTGCAGATCCATCACTCGCGCGATCTGGTGCACTGGCGACTGCTCACGCGTCCGCTGCGACGGCCCAGCCAGCTGAACATGCTCGGCGATCCCGATTCGTGCGGCGTGTGGGCGCCGGATCTCACCCATGCCGGCGGTCGCTTCTACCTGGTCTACACGGACGTGAAGCGATACGGCCGCACCACGGTCGGCGGCGCGTCCGGTGCATCGCTCCGCGATTTCCACAACTACCTGGTCACGAGCACCGACATCGACGGCGACTGGTCCGATCCCGTGTATCTCAACAGCAGCGGTTTCGATCCGTCCCTCTTCCACGACGACGACGGGAAGACGTACCTGCTGAACATGCTGTGGGATCACCGTCCCGGCCAGAATCGCTTCGCCGGCATCGTCCTCCAGGAGTTCTCCCCGGCGGAGCAGCGGCTGATCGGGGAACGCCGCGTCATCTTCTCCGGCACCCGGCTCGGTTTGACCGAGGGCCCGCACGTCTACAAGCGGGACGGCTACTACCATTTGATCACCGCGGAGGGCGGGACCAGCTGGGGCCACGCGGTGACGATGGCGCGCGCACAGAGGATCGAAGGTCCGTACGAGGTGCATCCCGACGTCCACGTGCTGACCGCGCGTCATCGGCCGGACGCCGTGCTGCAGCGTGCCGGCCATGCCGATCTGGTCGACACGCCGGACGGCAGCACCTACATGGTGTATTTGTGCGGGCGGCCGCTGCCCAACCGGGGAAGATGCACGCTGGGGCGGGAGACCGCGATTCAGAAAATGGTCTGGGGAGACGACGGATGGCTGCGGACCGTGGCCGGCGATGGCCTGCCGACGGTGGAGAGTGACGCGCCACGCTTGACCGCGCAGGTCGCGCCGAGCGCGCCGGCCCGCGAGAACTTCGACGGCGCGCCGCTGCCGATCGACTTCCAGTGGTTGCGGTCGCCGTGGCCCGATGAGCTGTTCAGTCTGACCGAACGTCCGGGATTCCTCCGCCTCTACGGACGCGAAACGGTGGGCAGCCTGTTCAAGCAGGCTCTCGTCGCGCGGCGGCAGCAGTCGCATTGCTGCCGCGCGTCCACGCGGATCGAGTTCGAGCCGCGCCATTTCCAGCAGATGGCAGGGCTCATCTGCTATTACAACAGCTCCAAGTTCCATTACCTGTACATCTCGACGGACGACGCCGCCGGCAGGCACGTTCGGGTGATGTCGGCGTTGCCCGACCAGCCGCACACGGACGCGTTCACGCCACCGTTTCCCATCCCGTCGAATGTCGCCGTGGAACTGCGCGTCGAGATCGATTACGAGCGCCTGCATTTCGCCTATCGCGTCGGCCGCGAGGACTGGGCGCGCATTCCGCAGCAGTTCGACGCCAGCATCCTTTCTGACGAAGCCACGGCGCCGGGCCTGCCGAACTTCACCGGCGCCTTCGTCGGCATGGCGTGCCAGGACATGTCCGGCGCCCGCTGTCCCGCCGATTTCGACTGGTTCGAGTACGTCGAGCGGCCGTATCGCGCCGATCCGTTCGGATGTGATCAATGAGGACATCCCGTTGCCTGATCGCAGCCGCCGGGTTCGGCTTCCTCGCGACGGCGGCCCCGCAGGACGCGGCGCTGAAGGACCTGATGCCCACGGGGATGGCGATCGGCGTCGCCATCAACCAGCGGCAGTTCGACGGGACCGATACCGCCGCCGTCGCGATCATCACGAAGCAGTTCAACCAGATCAGTCCCGAGAACGTGCTGAAGTTCCAGCCGACGCATCCGGCGGCCGATCGCTACACGTTCGAGGCGGCGG
>Ga0075425_100004130_pt1 | contig 14925 bp, 10 predicted proteins | sample SoiMethybrSBSTD4_FD_75300 | JGI IMG/M metagenome (GOLD analysis project Ga0075425, IMG submission 75300) | Bulk soil microbial communities from a Populus tree surrounding site in Tennessee, USA - Soil MetaG P. TD hybrid SBSTD4 | ecosystem: Environmental > Terrestrial > Soil > Tree plantation...
GACACCGTGGTCACATGCCTCGAGCCGACCTCCCGGGGGAACACGGCTGCGCCTCGAGCACACCGGATTCTGCGGCCTTCGCGGCACGATCCTGCGCAAGTTCGTCATGGACCCGGATGGCAGAGATGTTCGATCGCAAGCTTCCGCGCGTGCTCGGCCGCGTCGACGGCGCGACGTTCACGCCCGATCCGGAGCTGGCGGCGCAGGGCTGTTGATGCGCGTTCGCTTCAGCGCGAGGCGAGCCACCGCTCGACCGCCGGCGTCTGCGACTCGCGGAGGGCGATGCAGTTGTCGATCCGCTCCAGCGTCTGTTCGAGCGTCCGCGTCGCGCCCGGCATCGGATGCCCCGCGAAGAAGGCGACGATGTCGGCGCGCGACGCGGCGTCGCAGAAGGATCCGAGCGACGACGTGAGCGTCGTATCCGCGCCGACAATCTTCAGCTTCGGTTCGAGCTGCGGCCATCGGTCCTTCACGAATGACCACGCGCGCGTCCGCGCCGCCGGGTTGTTGAGGAACCCGGCGAGAAACAACGCCGTGTCCTGGCTGCGGATCTGCGGCGTCAATGCGAGTCGGAGTCCGCGGTCGACGAGCGCCGGGTCCTGAAATCTGGTGACGGCGGCCTGGTAGCGGGACCGGTCCTCCGGCGACGCCGCCCGTTCCGTCGCCTCGACGAGCGCATCGAAGAGCGGCGCGTCACCGTGGCGCGCGGCGACCGCGGTGACGGCGGATGCGAGCGTCGGCTCCAGTGCGACGGGACCGGCGCCACGCCCCAACGATCGATCGAGCGCGGTACGTGCCTGCGCGATCACGTCAGGATCGTTGCCGACGTTGCCGAGGAGTTGCACGATGGCGGCGCGGAGCGCCCGGCGATCGTCGCTTTCGGAGGCGGACGAGGTGAAGCCCACCTCACGCATGAGCGGCTGGAAGACCGACCGCACGAACGCCTCGAGCTTCGCGGCGCTGGAGGCCGTCGTCAGATAGTCGTGCACAAACAGAAGCTGCCCTTCCACGCCTTCGAGGATTCCGGCGGCACGCTCCGTGGCGAGGCCCGTCACGATCGTCAGGTACGACGTCACGTCGTGCCGTCGTGCGCGCATCAACGCCCACTCGTCGTCGATGAGCGAGAGGCGCTCGGCGGGCGTCAGCTCGCCCTCGATGTGCGGCGCCATCGCGGCCAGCATCGATGGCGTGTACGCCGTCCGGTAGTATCCGAACGCGCCGGCGTTCGCGAAAATCCACGACGGGCACCCGGAGGCGACGCGGACCGTCTGCCGCGGCTCGGTCAGGAGGTGACACGACGTCTCCGCGGTGACGCGATCTCCGGTCACGCACACCGGAACCTGCCATCGGCCGGACGCCTGCGCCGACTCGAGTACGAAGCGGCTCTGCGCGAACGTCACCTGGGCTTCCGTGCGGCCGGCGTTGCACGAGAGATCGCTCACTTCGATCAACGGCACGCCGGGCTGATTGACGAAGGTCGGCAGAATCCGTTCGACCGGTTTGCCGGACGAGGCGGAGATCGCCTTCCAGAAATCCTCCGACGCTGCGTTCTTGTAGGCGTGCGCCTCGAGGTACGCGTTAATCCCCTTGCGGAACGTCTCAGCGCCGACGTAGTGCTCGACCATGCGCAGCACGGCCGCGCCCTTCTCGTAGGCGATGGCGTCGAAGGCCTCGTCGATCTGGGCGGGTGTGGAGACATCGGCATGGATCGGCCGCGTCGATCGCAGCGAGTCGACGCCGAGCGCCTTCTGCGTTTCGCCGCTCTCGTCGACGGCGACGTTCCAGTCGGCGTGCGCGGCGGCCAGCGGCTTGTTCGCCATCCACGTCGCAAAGCCCTCGTTCAGCCAGATGTCGTCCCACCAGGCCATCGTCACCAGATCGCCGAACCACTGATGCGCCATCTCGTGCGCGAGAATCGATGCGATGTTCTTGCGGGTCTCGACGGATGCCGACTTCGAATCGGCGAGCAGGTCGGCCTCGCGGTAGAAGATGGCTGCCGTGTTCTCCATGGCACCGGCGGCGAAATCGGGGACGGCCAGCACGTCGAGCTTCCCGAACGGATATTTCGTGGCGAAGTACTGGTTGTAGAAGCGCAGAATCTGCTGCGCCGAGTCGAGCGCGATGCGCCCGAGGTTCTTCTTGTCGGGCGTTGCGCAGATCCGAATCGGGACGTTCTCGCTCGCGCCCTCGAGACACTGGAAGTCGCCGACGGCCATTGCGACGAGATACGCCGACATCCGGGGCGTCGATGCGAACTTCACGGTGTGATGTGTGGCGCCGGGGCCCGGGGTGTCCGACACGACCTTGCCATTCGAGATCGCGGTATCGCCGCGGTCGATTGTGAGCGTGACGGCGTACGTGGCCTTGAACGCCGGCTCGTCGAAGGACGGAAATGCGCGCCGCGCATCGGTCGATTCGAACTGCGTCACGGCGTAATTGCGGCCGCGCCCTTTGCTCAAATAGAAGCCACGCAGCTCGTCGTTGAGCACACCCTTGTACCGGACGTGCACCTCGGTCGGACCGAGCTCGAGCGGCTTCGGCACGGTGAACGTCGCGGTCTGATTCGCGGCGTCGAGCGCCACGGCGGCGCGTTGAGCGGCGGCGCCGCGTCCGATCGTGACCTCGTCGAACTGAATCTCCGCGGCGTTGAGGACGATGCGCGGCGTCGGCTCGGCGACGGTCACGCGGATTGTCTCCGTGCCTTCGAACCGCGCGTGGGCCAGGTCGACGGAGAACGCGAGATCGTAGTGTTCCGGCGTCACGATGGTGGGGAGCCGCTGCGCCGAAACGAAGGCCGGGAGCAGCGAAACGAACACGGTCAGCACGCCGAACGTCGCACGCATACGGGCCAGTGTACCGGGGGGCAGGTTGACGCCGCGACCTGAACCGGAGTAAATATGTTCGACGTGTTCGGACGATCGACCTGCATGTGTAGCTGCGGTTGTTGCGTGGGCTCCCAGCGAGCCCCTGCGCCAACGGTCCAGTCTGCACGCGCGATGACGATCGCACCGTGATCTAGTACTTACTCAAGCAGACGAAACCAAGGCCCGGGAGCTCGAGAGAGCTTCCGGGCTTTTTTGCTTTATACGCATGGATTTACTGCCGTTGTTCCTGAACCTGAGCGGACGGACCGTCGTGCTGGTCGGCGGGGGACGTGTGGCCGTGGGGAAGCTGCAGCAGTTGCTGGCCGCCGGCGCCCGGGTACGGGTGATTGCGCCGGAGGTGTGCCCCGAGATCGTGCGGGCCGATACGGCGCGGGTGCAGGTGTGCGAGCGGCCGTTCCAAGCGGCCGATTTGGACGAGGCCTGGCTTGTGGTGGCCGCGGCGACGCCGCCGGTCAATCGCGAGGTCGCCGCAGCGGGGGAGCGCCGGCGCATCTTCGTCAACGCCGTCGACGATCCGGAGAACGCGAGTGCGTTCCTCAGCGGCGTCGTCCGGCGGGACGGCGTGACGATCGCGATCTCGACGAGCGGCGAGGCGCCGGCGCTGACGGCGCTCGTGCGCGAAGGGATCGACGCCTTGCTGCCCGCCGATCTGGCCGCCTGGCGCGAGATCGCGCGGACGACGCGGCTCGCGTGGAAGCGCGACGGCATTCCGATGGAGGACCGGAAACCGCGCCTGCTACGCGCCATTAATGAGCGGTACGAAGACAGAACGGAGCGCGAGGCTTTAGCCGAGCGGCTAGTTCCCTGGCTCAATTGCCCGGAGGATTCATGGCCGTGATCGGACACGTCTCGCTCGTGGGAGCGGGTCCCGGCGATCCCGGCCTCTTGACACGACGGGCCATCGCCTGCCTGCGCCGCGCCGATCTGGTGCTCTACGATGCGCTCGTCGACGACCGCGTGCTGCGCTACGCGCGAAAGGCGCAGCGATTCTTCGTCGGCAAGCGCGCCGGACGCCACGCGCTGACGCAGCGTGGGATCGAGGCCGTGATGATCCGGGCCGCCAGGCGCGGCCGGCGCGTCGTCCGGTTGAAAGGCGGCGATCCATTCGTCTTCGGCCGGGGCGGCGAAGAAGCGCTGGCGTTGCAGCGCGCGGGGGTGCCGTACGACATCGTGCCCGGCGTCACGAGCGCCGTCGCCGCACCGGCGGCGGCCGGCATTCCCGTCACGCACCGCGGCCTCGCGTCAGGGTTCGTCGTCGTCGCCGGTCATGACGAGGAGGCCTTCGCCGCCGCGATCGATCCGCTGGCGCCGAACGCGCTCACGGTCGTCGTGATGATGGGCCTTGGCCGGTCGGCGGCGATTGCCGGCCGGCTCATCGACCGCGGGTGGGCGCGCGGAACACCGGCTGCGGTGATCGTCGACGCGTGGTCCTCGGAGCAGCAGGTATGGCGTGGGACGCTCGACCGGCTGGCTGCCGGAAACGTGGACGTCGACCGTGCGGGCGCTGGAACGATTGTGATTGGCGAGGTGGTGACGCTGGGCATCGCGGCCGCCTCGAGGAGAGAACGCAATGTCGGTCGTAGATGATCCGAAAACGTTTGGGCGGGCTCGCCTGTCCTTCGCGAGCGAGGCCGACATCGACGAGTTCGTCGGCACGCTCGAGCGGTACGAGCGCGGCGAGCTCACGGCCGACCAGTGGCGGCAGTTCCGCCTCGTGCGCGGCACCTACGGTCAGCGACAGACTGACGATGCGCAGATGCTGCGCGTCAAGATCCCCCAGGGGGTGCTGTCGAGCGATCAGCTGGACGCCCTCGCCGACGTGGGTGAGCGGTACTCGCGCGGGTTCGGGCACATCACCACGCGGCAGAACGTTCAATTCCACTTCGTCCGCCTGCACGACGTCGAGCCGGCGATGCGGCGCCTCGCCGACGCAGGGCTGACCACTCGTGAAGCGTGCGGGAACTCGGTACGCAACGTCACAGCGTGCCCGTATGCCGGCGTCGCCGCCGACGAGCCGTTCGACGTGACGCCGTACGCGGAGGCGTTGACTCGCTTTCTGCTGCGCCACCCGCTCAGCTCGACGCTGCCGCGCAAGTTCAAGATCGCGTTCGAAGGCTGCGCAGGCGACCACGTGATGACGGCCATCAACGATCTGGCATTTCACGCTGTCGCCGGTCCGCACGGCGTGCGCGGCTTCCGGGTCACCGCGGGCGGCGGCACGTCGATCCTCGTGACCGCCGCGGGACTTCTGCACGAGTTCCTTCCAGCGTCCGAGATTCTTCGCGTCGCCGAAGCCATCCTGCGCGTGTTCGCACGGTTCGGGGATTACGAGCACAAGCAGCGGAACCGGATGAAGTTCATGATCCGGTCGCTCGGGTGGACGCGGTGGCGCGAGGAGTACCTCCGCGAGCTCGCGGCCTGCCGCCTGCGCGGGACCGCGCCGCCGCTCGAGATCGATCCGCCGGCCTCCGAATCGAAGCCCCAGTGGCCGGCCGATTCGTCGCCGTCGCCGGGTCACATTGCGGCGCGCGTCGGCGCGGGCACCGTCTCGGGCCCGGGACTCACGCCAGTGGTCGTTCCGCTCCTGCACGCGGGAGACGAAGCGTTTGCGGGGTGGCGCGCGACAAACGTCCGCCCGCAGAAGCAGTTCGGCTACGCCATGGCCATCGCCACCGTGCCGCTCGGCGACCTGACGAGCGCGCAGCTGCGGGTGCTCGGCGAACTGTCGCGCGCGTACGGCGACGGGACCGTGCGCGTCACGACGGATCAGAATCTGCTGTTCCGGTGGATCAACGCGAGCGACGTGCGGCAGCTGTATCGCCGTCTCGCCGCCGCGGGGCTCGGGCTCGCCGGCGCCGGCACGATCGCGGACGTGTCGAGCTGCCCCGGTGCGGAAACGTGCCGCCTCGCGGTGACGCAGTCGCGCGGCCTCGGCCGTCTGCTCGAGGAGCATCTGCGCCGGCGTCCGGACGTCCTGGCGGCCGCGGACGGCGCACGAATCAAGATCAGCGGGTGCCCGAATGGCTGCGGCCAGCACCACGTCGCGACGATTGGCTTCCAAGGGAGCGTGTGCAAGGTCGGCGGCCGGCCGGTTCCGCAGTATTTCGTGATGGTCGGCGGAGGCGCGGTCGAAGGCGGCGCCGCGTTCGCCCGGCTCGCGGCGAAGATCCCCGCGCGGCGGCTGCCGGAAGCCGTCGAGCGCCTCGTCGATCTGTACGCGCGAGAACGGCAGCCGGGCGACTCGGCGACCGCGTTTTTCGCGCGCGTCGATCTGAGCATCGTGCGCGCAACGCTCGCCGATCTCGCGCGTCTCGACGCAGGCAGCCTGACGGCGGACGACTACATCGATCTCGGGGAGGCCTCCGAATTTGCGCCGGAGGTCCTGGACGGCGAGTGCTCAGCCTGAATCGACGTATGCACATGCATCGATTTGCATTTGACCCGGGCGTCTGCTATAGTCCGCCGGACAACTGAATACGTTCTTTATCCAGAGTGGCCGAGGGACAGGCCCTGCGACGCCACGGCAACCACGCGACGCCAACGGTCGCGGTTAGGTGCCAATTCCTGCCCGACACCGATGTGGTGCCGGGGAAGATGAGGGTCGTTGAGCCTCGATTCGTCGTCTCACGCCGTTTCCACCACACCGCCCGTCAGCGTCGCCATTCTCGGTTTCGGAACCGTCGGATCCGCCGTCGCGCGCCGTCTCGCCGGCGGCAGCGTGCCCGGCGTGTTCTTGACGCACGTCTGCGATCGCCGCGCTGACGAGAAACAGCATCGGTTGCCCGCCGAAATGCCCGTCACGTGGACGCGCGACGTCGGCGTCATTCTGCGCAGCCGCGTCGACGTTGTGGTCGAGGCGATCGGCGGTCTCGAGCCGGCCTCGGACTGGATCCGCGACGCATTGCTGTCTGGGAAGTCGGTCGTCACGGCGAACAAGCAGGTCGTCGCGCGCGACGGGCACGCGCTGCTCGGTCTCGCCGCGCGGCAGGGCCGGCAGCTGCGGTTCGAGGCGGCGGTCGGCGGTGCGATGCCGATCGTGCGCGCGATCGGCGACGGGCTTGCCGGCGATCGCCTGCGCCGCATCGTCGCGATCCTCAACGGCACCACCAACGCCGTGCTCTCGCGCATGGACGCGACCGGCTGCTCGCTGCCGGCCGCACTCGCCGACGCGAAGGCGCGCGGGCTGGCGGAGGCCGATCCTTCGCTGGATCTCGACGGCGGAGATGCCGCCGCCAAGCTGGCGATTCTGTCGGCGCTCGCGTTCGGCATGCGCGTGGATGCCTCACGCATCGACACGCAGTCGGCGCGCGAGGTGACCGCGGCCGACATCACCAAGGCGCGGCGCAGAGGCCGCACCATTCGCCAGCTCGCCCATGCCGAGTACGACGACGGACGCGACGAGCTGACCGCATGGGTCGCGCCGGTCTGTGTACCGCGCGAGTCGGTGTTCGGCCGTACCGTCGGCCCTTCGAACGTCGCCGTCGTGACCGGCGCGTACGCGGGCGACGTGGTCATCGCCGGCGCCGGCGCCGGCGGCGACGCGACGGCGGTAGCGGTGATCAGCGACATTCTCGCGATCGCCCGCGACCGGGCCGCCATCGTACGCGCGCCAGCACTGTCGGCGCCACGGGCTGTCCGAGGTCTGGACGCGCGCGCGGAAATTTCAGATTTCAGACTTCAGATTTCAGATTTAGAGGAGGCCGTGTGAGCGCGCTGATTGGGCTGCAGTGTCATTTGTGCAAGACGACGTTTCCTGCCGAAGCGCTATATGTGTGCGATCGCTGTCTCGGTCCGCTCGAGCCGATTTACGACTACAGCGCCATCCGGCTCACGCGCGAAACAATCGAGAAGCGGCCGAAGAACCTGTGGCGCTATCGCGAGCTGCTGCCGATCGCTGATCGGCCGCGCACCGGGTTCAATTCCGGATTTACGCCGCTGGTTCGCTGCGATCGGCTGGCGGAACGTCTGGGCGTCAGCGAGCTCTACGTGAAGGACGACTCGGTCAATCATCCGACGCTCTCATACAAGGATCGCGTCGTGTCGGTGGCGGCGACGCGGGCGATGGAGCTCGGCTTCAGGGTGCTGGCGTGTGCCTCGACCGGAAACCTCGCCAACAGCGTGGCGGCGCATGCCGCGCGCCTCGGCGTCGAGTCCTGTGTGTTCATCCCCGACAACCTGGAGGCTGGCAAGCTGCTCGGATCGGCGATTTTCAACCCGACGATTCTGGCGATCGCCGGGACGTACGACGACGTCAACCGGCTGTGCACGCAGGTGGCCGATCGCTACGGCTGGGGGTTCGTGAACATCAACCTGCGCTCGTACTACGCCGAAGGCGCGAAGACGTACGGCTTCGAGATCGCGGAGCAGCTCGGATGGCGCTACCCGCGCCACCTTGTCGCACCCGTTGCGGGCGGGACGCTCCTGCCCCGCATCGTGCGCGGGCTGCGCGAGCTGCGCGAGATCGGCCTCGTCGACGGCGAGCTGCCGCGCGTCTACGCCGCACAGGCGGCCGGCTGCGCGCCCGTCGTCCGCGCGCTCGATCAGGGTCTCGACCACCCTGAACCGGTGCGGCCCGATACGATCGCGAAGTCGATCGCGATCGGCAATCCCGCCGACGGCTATCAGGTGATTCAGGCCGTGCGCGCGACCGGCGGAACCGGCGCTGCCGTGTCAGACGAGCAGATTGTTCACGCCATCCGGCTGCTCGCGGAGACGGAAGGCATCTTCACCGAGCCCGCAGGCGGCACGACGCTCGCGGCGGCGATTCAGCTGATCAAGAGCGGCGCGATCCCGCCCGACGAATCGATCGTCGTCTGTGTGACGGGCAACGGCTACAAGACCGCGGAGGTCGTCGCCGACCGGCTCACCGCGCCCGTCCGTCTGAGCCGATCCTTCAAGGACTTCGAAGGGTGGTACGAAGGGCGCGCTGCAATCGCGTAAGGCAGCGCGAGCGGGTGTTTTATCGACGGCGAGCGGAGCTGGAAGAAGCGATCGGCAGCTTGAACTCCTGGGCGCGGCCGTTGCGCAGCGCTTTGACCGTCGCTGTCGATCCGATCTTCGCGTCGGCGACGAGCCGCAGGAACTGCGACGGGTCGTCGATCGCCTGGCCATTGAACCCGACGACGACGTCGCCCGGCCGCAGCCCGGCATCGTACGCCGCCGAGCCGCGCGCCATACTGACGATGAGCGCGCCGTTCGTGTTCGGGGCACCGAGCTCCTCGGCGTATTCGGTCGTCAGCCGCTCGATCCGGACCGAACCAATCGATCCGCGGCGGACTTCGCCGTAGCGCATCAGATCGTCGACGACGTGCCGGGCGAGGTTGCTCGGGACGGCGAAGCCGATCCCCTGATAGCCGCCGCTCTCGCTGTAGATACCGGTGTTGATGCCGACAAGCTCGCCCCGCGTGTTGATCAGCGCGCCGCCCGAGTTGCCGGGATTGATCGCGGCGTCGGTCTGGATGAAATCCTCGTACTGCGCGAAACCCATGTTCGCGCGGCCCGTGGCGCTGACGATTCCAGCCGTGACCGTCTGGCTGAGCTGGAACGGACTGCCGATGGCGAGCACCCATTCGCCGACCTTCAACTGCGCCGAGTCCCCCCAGGGCACGACGGGGAGACCCGTGACGCCGATTTTCAGCAACGCAATGTCGGTCATCGGATCGATGCCGATGACGCGACCTTTGATCTCCCGCTTGTCGGGCAGCGCGATCGTGATCTGGCTGACGTTGTCCCCGACCACGTGATTGTTCGTGACGACGTACCCATCGCCTGAAATGATTACGCCTGAGCCGAGGCTGAGCGACCGCCGATCGCGCGCGCCGAACAGATCCTCATCGCCGAAGAAGTAGCGGAAGAACGGATCGTTGGAGAAAGGCGAGTTGCGGGTCCGGACGACCTGCAGCGACGAAATGTTCGCGACCCCTTTCACCGCCTGGCCGGCGACGCGTGTGAAATCGGGGCCCGCCGAGGCGGCGACCGCCGTCGTCCGCTGAGTCTGAGCCGCGGGTTCCGGCGGCGCGGGCCTCGACACCGCAGCCGGTGTGTCCGCTCTCGCATCGATCGCCGTGCGCGCGCGTCCCGTAATCGCAAGGCCGGCCGTAAAACCGGCCGCGATCAGGAGCAGCGACCACGTGACGCGTCGACCCATCGTTCAGCTGACCGCGATGCGGCGTGTTCCCCGGTCCGCCGCCTTCGGCATGGTCACGGTGAGAATGCCGTCTTTCAATTCCGCGGTGACGGCGCCGACGTTGATCGGCTCGGGCAGCGTGAAGGCGCGCGAAAAACGGCCGTGGCCGCGCTCGACGCGGTGATACTGCTCGCACCGGATCTGCCGGCCCGAGACGGTCGCGCGTTCGCCGCGGATGACGACGCGGTTCTCTTCGGCGTGAATGTCGATCTGATCGCGCGAGAGCCCGGGAAGTTCTGCGCTCAACACGAAGTCGCTCGGCGTTTCGTAGAGGTCGACCGGAGGAGTCCAGCCGGGCGCGTCCGTGCCGACGAGATGTCCGACGTTTTCCTGCAACGCGAGCAGATCGCGCAGCGGATCCCAGCGCGTAAACGCCACGTTTCGCATCGTAGCATGGTTGGCCGCGTGCGACCTCATGTGCTAGCCTTGCAAGGTTATATAGGTAGACGATGGCTTCATCTATTCAAGCGACACGGATTCGGAAGGGCATGCTCATCAAGCTGGGGACCGACCTCTTCCGGCTCATGGACGTCCACCACCTTACCCCCGGCAACAAGCGGGCGCACATCCAGGTGCGGATGCGAAACATCCGGACGATGGCCCTGGCCGATTACAAGTTTCGCGCGGAAGAGGACGTGGAACGTGCGACGCTCGACGAGCGTGAGATGCAGTACCTCTACAACGACGGCGACAGCTACTACTTCATGGACACGTCGACGTACGAGCAGATCCACATCTCGGCCGAGGCGATGGGCGATTCGAAGGACTACCTGATTGCGGACTCCGTGATCCGCGTGGAGTTCTACGAGTCGGAGCCGGTCGGCATCGAGTTGCCCCCGACCGTCGACCTCGTCGTCAAGGAAACCGTTCCGGGCATCAAAGGCGCCACGGCGAGCGCGCAAGTGAAGCCCGCCACGCTCGAGACCGGCCTCGTCATCCAGGTGCCGCCGTTCGTCAACGAAGGCGACAAGGTCCGCGTCAACACCGAAACCGGCGAATACCAAAGCCGCGCATAGAACGGGGTTCGCGGGTTCGCACGTTCTGGGATCGGGGTTCGCAGGTTCACGAACCCGCGAACCGAGCCTTTGAACCCCAGGCCTCGGAACCTGGAACCCTGAACCCTGGAACCCTTGAACTCGCGCACCCGCGAACCGCTTACCTGAGTCCCCGACTCAATTCAAACCGGGCGCCGCTCTTCGCGACGAGGAACGTGTGCGATGCGCCGTCCACGCCTGCTGTGACCTCGACGACCTGCGGCCGCTCGCCGTCGATCAGCGGCAGCGCGCTCGGCAGGAGGGCGGCCGATTGACCGCCCGCGGTGAACGTTGCCGTCGCGGTGATGATGCCGGCGCCGGGCGGCAACGTGACTGTCGCCTGGGCGGTGGAGCTCGCCGTCGTGCCGTTGAGAGCGCTCGACGTCGCCGTCGTCGGCGAGCCGACCGCTGGCACGACCTTCACGGTGATCGTCGTGCCGGTCGGCACGTTGTTCGCGGCGAGATCCACCGTGACCGGCGCGCTGATGGGCGCCGGGAACGTGATGTCGGGCGAAGCCAGCGTAGCGTTCGGGTTTGCGGGCGCGCCCGAGCCGCCGACGGCCGTGATTCTGAGGAGCGGCTGCGTGGCCGGAATCGGTGCCGTCGGGAAACTGACGAAAGAGCCGCCCGCTGCGCCCGTAATGCCGCCAGTGAAGGTGTTGCTCGAGGCTTCGATTCGGACGAAACCGCCAGACGCTTTAAGGGTGCCGTTGCCGTTTACGGCGCCGCTCACGTCGATACTGCCGGCACCAGTAAACTGTTGTGCGACGATCCGCACGTTCCCGCCGGCCCCGCCGCCGCCAATCAGACTTCCGCAATCGACGTTGACAGAACCCTGGCCCCCGAACAACTTGAGCTGGACGTTCGTGCCTATGGTGACCGTCCCGGCGGCAGCCAGTAGAATCGCGCCGCCGCCGCCGCCCCCAGGTCCGCCACCATACCCCACTGTGTTGTTTGCACAACCAAAGGCGCCCGCGGCAGCGCCTGCTGCTCCGCCTCCGCCCGACCCGCCCGTGAGCGGCGTCAGCGACGGGTTCACGGGACCGGCGCCGGCGACGAGGCCGGCGGCGGCAGCCTGCGTGCTGCCGGCCTGCCCCCCCGCACCGCCGTTGGGACCGAACCCCGTGTTGCCGTTGCTAGGCGTCGCCCCGCCGTTGCCCGACGCGCCGCCCTCGAAGCCGCCTGGGCCGCTTCGTCCGCCCGCGGCGGAGAACCCGGTTTGATTCCCTCCGGGGTTTGCGGCCTGCAGCCCCTGCAGGTTCAGCTCGGTGAGGAAGCTGCCGCTGCCAGGAAACGTGATGTCCCCCGTGGCGAGGATGGTGATCGGCACGTTCGGAGAAGTGCCGACAACCACGAGCGTTCTGGTGATGCCAATGGGCGCCAGGTTCACGCTCGTGAATTCGTAAACCCCTGTCGTGAGCCCGCCCGACGGAATGTTCGGGATCTGGGCCATCAGATTCACCGGGGCGCCGGAATCGCACGCGTCGATGCCGGTGCCGAACGCGTAGTTGCTGCAATACCGTACCGTTCCCAACTTCACGTTCCACACGACCCACCTCGTGCCCGAGGGAACGCCGCCCGACGGATCCGGCGGAAATGAGCCGTGGGTACCGGAGCCGAAGTTCAGCTGCGCGGCCGCCGGCCCGGCCATGCCGAGCACGAGCGCCGCAACTGCGGCGAGAAGCGCGACGACGTGCCGATGCTGTCGACGATGGACCTCCATAGCTGTCTTCTCCATGTGTTTCATTGCAACACCACTCAGGCTGATATCAATAGTCATGGAACGATCTCCACTCGCACCGCCGGCGACGCCGGCGTACTCCATCCATTCCCGCTGACGATGACGTCGTAAATACCCAGCGCCGCGCCCGGTAGCACGTCGACCGTGACGGTCAGCACCCTTCCGTCGTCACTCACGATCGGGCTGCCAACGACAACTGAGTTGCCGAGGCCGACGAATGTCACCTGCGTAGCGCTCGTCAGGCTGCCGCCGTAGATCGTGAGCGTGACGGTCCTCGCAGCGCCGCGCGACAGTTGCAACGGCGACAGGGCCGTCGCCGCTGGGCCGTTGACGAGGCTCAGAGACACCACGCTCGACCCGGGCGCCCCCGCATCCGCGGTCGCTGACAACGACTGCCGCGCGGGACCGTTTCCCAGCGGCGCGTTCGGCGGGTTGTCATAGCTGACGGATGTAACAGGCGTCGTCGCGCCTCCGACCGGATTCGGAACGTTCGCAGGGTTGAAATAACTCACAGCGGCAACTTGTGACCGCAGGCCGCCTGCCGGATCGGGGATCGCGGCCGGATTGAAGAAGCTCAGGGCGGCGACACGCGTTCGCAGTCCCCCGGTCGGGTCGTTGATGTCAGCCGGGTTGAAGTAGCTGACCGCCGCGACCTGGCTGCGCAGGCCACCTGTCGGATCCGGGATTCCAGCCGGGTTGAAGAAGCTCACGGCCGCGACCTGCGTGCGCAGACCGCCGGTCGGATCGGGGATTCCAGCCGGGTTGAAGAAGCTCACGGCCGCAACCTGCGTGCGCAGGCCGCCCGTCGGATCGGGAAGCGGAGCCGGATTGAAGTAGCTGAGCGACCCGATCGCGGCGGTCGACGTCACCTGGTCGTAGCGCATCGCGGACACGGTCACCGAATCGCTCCCGTAGTTCGCCGTCGAGAGCGTCACGGTGGCCGTGCACGAAATTGGCGTGATGCCGCCGTACGTCACCGGAACAATCGTCGTGTTCGTGCCCGCCAACAGCGTGCCGTTCACGACGGCGATGCACTGCGGATTGCTGGACGTCGCAGTGAATGGCACGCCGGCGGGGGGCGTCGCGACGGTGAAGCCGTTGACCTGCAGCCGCACGTCGAGCCCCACTGGAATACTCGTGCCCGCCGGACACGCCGGAAGGACCGGCGACGACGGACACACGCCGACGATGGCCGTCGTCGGCAGGATGTCGATCGTCGGCGGCACGTCGTGTGTGATACACGCGGAGAACTCGGCTGTATTGCCGTTGGCGTCGGTCGCCGTCGCCGTGACGGCGGCGCCGAGGTCCAGCGGGAAGGGGAACGCGGCGCTGAACGCCACATTGCCGCCCGCGTCAGTCGTCGCTTGAGACGTGCCCAGGAACGTTCGGCCCTGACCGTATCCCGACGGATCGCACGACGGGCTCGCGAAGAAGTCGAGGAAGTAGGTCGAGCTCGCGGCGGTGTTCAGTTCGCCGAAGATCGTGATCTGGCCTGAGGAGACCGTTGCCTGATTCAGGACCGGAAAGCTCTGACGGTTGTTCGGCCCGGCGTCGGAGTCGCCGGGATCGTTCTGCGTGACCCCGTCGTTACCGAGGTCGATGCCGAGATTTCCGTTGGAATGGATCGCATTGGCGCGGATCGCGTTCCCGGTTCCGGATCCAATATTGACGCCTCTGCCGCCGCTGAAGGTGATGGTGTTTGCCGCACCGGCGGCTGTCCCGCCGATGGTAGTCGAATTGCTCGGCGACGCGCCGCCGGCGGTGCTGAGCGCGATGCCGTCGACCGTGTTGCCGAAAGCCCCAGCGTTCGAGAGGTCCGTTCCTATGTGGTTGCCCTGAATCACCGTGCCGTTGGCGGATTCGATCGTGATCCCGCTGCCGATGTTCCCGTCGATCACGTTACCGGCGCCGGCGGCCGTGCCACCAATGATGTTGTTCGCGCCTCCGGCAATGTAGATCCCGCCGAGGCCCGCAACAATGCCTTGACCGCCGATGCCGTTCCCCGATCCGGCCAACCCAGGCCAACCAAGGTAGTTACCTGTGACAAGGTTGCCCGTCGCGCCAGCGCCAAACAGCACG
>Ga0075425_100004131_pt1 | contig 14919 bp, 12 predicted proteins | sample SoiMethybrSBSTD4_FD_75300 | JGI IMG/M metagenome (GOLD analysis project Ga0075425, IMG submission 75300) | Bulk soil microbial communities from a Populus tree surrounding site in Tennessee, USA - Soil MetaG P. TD hybrid SBSTD4 | ecosystem: Environmental > Terrestrial > Soil > Tree plantation...
CCGTCCGCGCCACCACCCCGCATCATCGATCTCAAGACCCTGCGCGTGGTGTGGACCATCCTGGTCGTCGCCGGCACCCTCACGCTCCTCTATCACCTGCGGACGGTCCTGCTGGTGCTGGTCTTCGCCGTGGTCCTCGCGTACCTGATCTTTCCGCTGGTGAAGCTCGTCGAGCGCGTCCTGCCGCGCTCGGGCCGGCGTCCGCTCGCGATCGCCGTGGTCTATCTCGTCGTCCTCGCCGGGCTGAGCACCTTGATCGCGCTGGTCGGCCCGCGGCTCGGCCGGGAGCTGGCCGCGCTCGGTCAGAGGTTCCCGGATATCTCGGCCCAGATCCAGAGCGGCCGGGTGATCAGCAACATTTTCCCTCACTGGGCCGGCGCGGAGATCCTGGACGAAATGGTCCGAGCGCACCTGCCGCAGGTCGTCGAGTACGCGCAGCATGGTCTCACCGGCGCCCTGGGCTGGCTGTCGGGCGCGTGGGTCGTCATCATGGTGCCGATCTTCGCGTTCTTCTTCCTGCGCGACGCCGAGCGGATCGCGAATTCGGTGACCGGCGCAATCGACGACGAGGGCGGGGGACGCGCGCTCGCGAAGACGATCGCCCGCGATCTGCACAGCGTGTTCGGAGAGTACGTCCGCGCGTTGGTCTTGCTCTGCGCCCTGACCTTCGTCGTCTGGACCGCCCTGTTCCTGATCGCGGGCGTCCCGTACGCGCTGGTGCTCGCGGCGATCGGCGGAGCGCTCGAGTTCCTCCCTCTGGTGGGCCCGGTCGCCGCGGGCATCACCGTCGTCTCGGTCGCCCTGTTCAGTGGTTTCGCGCACCCCTGGCTCCTGGCGCTCTTCATCGTGATCTGGCGGCTCGTGCAGGACTACGTCTCGAGCCCGCTCATCATGGGCCGCGGTGTCGAGCTGCATCCCGCGCTCGTGATCTTCGGCGTGCTGGCCGGCGGCGAGCTGGCCGGGGTGGCGGGGATGTTCCTCTCGGTTCCGGTGATCGCCGGCCTGCGCGTCGCATGGCGGCGCCTCCGGCAATTCCTCGGCGAGTCCTAGCCTCAGGCTGTTCGGGGAAGCGGTCCAGGTCGCTGAAAAAGGTCGAGATGCGAGGCGCCGCCCGAAGGCCGCGCGCGAGGCGTACTAGCTGTACGTCGAGCGCGCGGCCGAGGGCGGCAACGAAGCAGATCGGCCCTTTTCGGCGGCCTGGATCGCTCGCCACACCTGCTCGGGCGTCGCCGGCATGTCGATGTGCGTGACGCCGAGCGGCGCCAGCGCGTCGAGAATCGCGTGGATCACCGCGCCCGGCGCGCCGACTGTGCCCCCCTCGCCCGCGCCCTTGACGCCGAGCGGGTTCGTCGGGCTCGGCACGTCACGGCTCGTGACGGCGATCGAGGGCAGATCGTCGGCGCGCGGGATCGCGTAGTCGAGGAACGAGCCCGACAGGAGCTGTCCGCTCGCCGGATCGTAGACACACCGCTCGGTCAGCGCCTGGCCGATCCCCTGGGCGACCGCCCCGTGCATCTGGCCGTGCACGATCATCGGATTCACCGAGCGGCCGGAGTCGTCGACGACGGTCAGCGCGACGATCTGGACCGCGCCGGTCTCGGGATCGACGTCGAGCTCGCAGACTTCGCAGCCGTTGGCGAACGCGAACGCCGGGTTCTCGTGCATCTTCGCGGCGGCGAGCGTGGTGCCGAGCGCCGGCGGCAGCCTACCGCCGGCGGCGGCGCGCGCCAGATCGAAGATGCCGATCGCCCGATCGGTCCCGACGACCCGGAACGCGCCGTCCTGGTACTCGACGTCGGCGGCCGCCGCTTCCAGAAGGTGTGCCGCCATCGTGCGCCCCGCGGCGACGACGCCGTCCGAGGCCTCGACGGCCGCGCTGCCCGCGCGCACCATCGACCGAGACGCGAACGTGCCGACGCCCTTCGCGACGCGATCGGTGTCGCCCATGACGATGCGCACGGCCTCGAACGGCAGGCCGAGCCGCTCGGCGACGACCTGGGCGAAGACGGTCTCGTGACCCTGGCCCTGCGAGATGGCGCCGATCGGTACCTCGACCACGCCGTCGGGCAACACGCGCACCTCGGCGAACTCCTGCGGCACGCCGCCGGTGCCCTCGATGTACGGTCCGACGCCGAGCCCGCGCAGCCGGCCGCGCCGCGCGGCGTCGGCGCGCCGTAACGCGAAGCCGTCCGTGTCGGCGAGCTCGATCGCTTCGTCCAGGCGCGCGACGTAGTCACCGGAGTCGTAGACGGCGCCGGTGGCCGTCCGATACGGGAAGGTCCGCACCATGTTGGCGCGCCGGATCGCCACGCGATCGCGGCCGGTCTCGAGCGCTGCTCGCTCGATCAGCCGCTCGACCGTGTAGACGCACTCGAGGCGGCCGACGCCGCGATAGACGTTGATGGGCACCGTGTTGGTCAAGGCGCCCTCCACGCGGAGGTGGATCGCGGGAATCGCGTAGAGCCCGGAGATCATCCGCTCCATGTTGGAAAGGGTCGAGATCGGGATGCTGGGCGCGACGTACGCGCCGAGGTTCGGCGTCGAATGCACGCGTAGGGCGGTGACGCGTCCGGCCGCATCGAGCGCGAGCTCACCGCGCAGCAAATGGTCGCGCGACTGGACGTCGCTGACGAACCCTTCGGACCGGCTCGACGTCCATTTCACGGGGCGGCCGAGTCGGCGGGCCGCCCACGCGAGCGCCACGTACTCCGGGTACACCTGGATCTTCGAGCCGAAGCCGCCGCCGACGTCGCCCGTGACGCACCGGACGCGATCGGCCGGGACACCGAGGATGCGCGCGAGGTTCGTCGCCAGCTGATGGACGCTCTGAAGCCCCGCGTAGAGAGTGTAGCGGCCGGCGCCGGCGTCCCACTCGGCGAGCGCCGCGCGCGGCTCGAGAAAGCAGGTCACGAGCCGGTTGTCGACGAGCGTCAGGCGCGCGACGTGCGCGGCGGCCGCGATCGCGCGCGCCGTCGCGTCAGGATCACCGCACTCCCAGTCGTACGCCCGATTGCGCTCGACCTGGGCGTGCAGGCGCGGCGCGCCGGCCGCGAGCGCCGCGGCGGCGTCGATCACGGCCGGCCGTTCGGCGTAGCGCACGCGCACGGCGTCGGCGGCGTCCTGCGCGGTGGCGGGTGTGTCGGCGACGACGATCGCCACGGGCTCGCCGACGTGGCGCACGGTGTCGGTCGCGAGCGGATACCACGACGGCTCGGCGAACGCCGACCCGTCGCGGTTCCGGATGCCGCCGCCGCGCTCCGCGATCAAGGTCGGGATGGGCCCGACGCCGGCGGCGACCAGATCGTGCCCGGTGAACACGCCGAGCACGCCGGCGAGCGCCAGCGCGGGCTTCGAATCGACCGAGGTCACGTCGGCGTGCGCGTGTGGCGAGCGGACGAACGCCGCATACGCCTGCTCCGGCGCGTTCCAGTCCTCGGCGTAGCGGCCCTGCCCGGTCAGCAGGCGCACATCTTCTCGGCGCTTGACCGGCGCGCCGATTCCGTCGATGCGTCTTGGCTTCGCCATACCGGGCAGGATACTCTACCGGACGCGGACTCTTGATTCCGGACCCGGGCCACGGGACGGTCCTCCGCACCGACAAGGAGACCAGCATGGGCTACGACGTCAAGGTCGAGGACATCGAGTATCTCCGTCACGGGAACACGCCGTATCTCGCGACCCTCTATCGGCCGCAGGGTACGGGCCCCTTCCCCATCATGGTGGAGCTGCACGGCGGCGCCTGGTGCCGCTCGGATCGCCACGGCGACAAGGTGATCCACGAGGCGCTGGCCAAGACCGGCGTGATCGTGGCCACGCTCGACTGGCGGCAGCCGCCGACGGCGCCCTATCCGGCGTCGTTCCAGGACATCCACTACGGGATTCGCTGGATCAAGTCGCGCGCGGTCGAGCTCGGCGGCCGGCCCGACATGGTCGGCTCGATGGGCAACTCGAGCGGCGGTCACCAGGCGATGCTGCTGGCGATGCGGCCGTTCGATCCGCGCTACAGTGCGCTGCCGCTGGCGACGGCGCCGGCGCTCGACGCCACCGTGCGCTGCGTGATCATGACCTCGCCCGTCATCGATCCGCTCGGCCGGTATCGCTACGCGAAGGACGTCATGGCGAAGGGCAAGCCGTACCCGGTGGCGGTCGACGAGCTCCTGCCGTGCCACGACGCGTACTGGAAGACCGAAGAGGCGATGGCGGAAGGCGCGCCGGCCGGAGCGCTCGAGCGCGGCGAGAAGGTACAGCTGCCGCCCGTCCTGTACTTGCAGGGCACCGACGATCTGGCGCATCCGCGGCCGCATCTCGACCGCTTCGTGGCGGCATACCGCAAGGCGGGCGGCGTGGTCGATCTCGAGCTGTTCGAGGGCGAGGGCCAGGGCTTCATCATGCGCAAGGCCGGCTCGCCGTCGTCCAATCGCGCCCTCGAGCTGATCGCCGAGTTCACGCACAAGCAGATCCGCTAGCGCACCGCGCGCCGAACGAGGACGGGCACCCGGAACCATCGGGGTGCCCGTCCCGTTCCCTGGTCGGTATACTCGAGAAAGGCATATCGATCATGCGCCGACGGTTGCGACTCGTTGTCCTCGCCCTGGCTCTCGCGGCCGCCGGCTGCGCATCGACGCGAGTCGTCCATCAGTGGACCAACCCCGACGTCCCATCGGCTCGCTTCAAGAAGGTGCTGGTCATGGCGATCAGCAAGCAGCCCGGCATTCGCCGGTCCTTCGAAGACGAGTTCGTCGCCAAGCTGAAAGCGATGGGGGTCGACGCCGTGCCGAGCTATGGCTTCATCACGGAAGACGGGCCGGTCGAGGAGCCGCGACTGCGGGAGGCGGTGGAACGGTCGGGTGCCGATACCACGCTCATCACCCGGTTCGTCAGGGTCGAGCGAAAATACTCCGTCGACTACGGGTACTATTACCCGCCGCTGGCGGGCTTCGGCTTCTATCGCGGTTACACCGCCGCCTGGCTCGGCTACTACGAGCCCGCGACGGTCTACCCGTACGACGTCTTCATCTCGGAGACCAGCCTCTACGACACGGCAAAGAACCAGCTGATCTGGAGCGGCACGGTCGAGACCCTACCCGAGAGCATCAACAAGGACATCGCGCGCTATGTCGACGCGGTGCTCCAGGCCCTGAAGAGCAAGAATCTCCTCGCGGCCCGGTAACGCGCACCACGATCGCGCGTCGCCGATCCGACACGCTATCGCGATCGTACGGTAGTTCCTTCTTAATGCCCGCTCGAGGCCACCGCGCAGCCACACTGTGCGCGGATGGCCGACGTGCGGTGCCGGACCGTCTGGATCAGCGACGTGCACCTCGGGACACGCGAGTGCGCGGCCCATGCGCTGCTCGCGTTCCTCGACCGCCACCAGTGTGACTACCTCTACCTGGTCGGCGACATCGTCGACTTCTGGCAGCTGCGGCGCACGCCGTACTGGCCGCAGATCCAGACCGACGTCGTGCGCAAGATCTTGTCGAAGGCGCGCGCCGGCACCATCGTCACCTTGATCCCCGGCAATCACGACGAGCACCTTCGCCGCTTCTGCGATCTGCAGCTGGGCAACATCATGATCACGCGAGAGGCCATCCATCGCACGGCCGACGGCCGCCTGCTCCTCGTCCTGCACGGCGACGCGTTCGACGGCATGAACGGCTATCGGGTGATCGTCTGGCTCGCCGGCGTGGGGTACAGCGTGATGGTGCGCCTCAATCGCTGGATCAACTATGGCCGGAGTCTCTTCGGGTATGGCTACTGGAGCCTGTCGACCTCGCTGTCATCGATGCTGGAGTCGAAGCGGTGGTTCGTGGCGGCATTCGAAGCGGCGGCGGCTCTCGAAGCGAGCCGGCGAAGGGTGGCGGGCGTCGTGTGCGGGCACATCCACCAGCCGGCGCTGCGATCGATGGGCTCGATCCTGTATTGCAACACCGGCGACTGGCTCGAGAGCCGCACCGCCGTGCTCGAGCACTTCGACGGACGACTCGAGCTCGTCGGCTCGACCTCGGTGGCCGGCGACGCGCGCGCCGCCAGCCCGATAAGCGCGGAGGCGGCCTCGCGATGATCGCGCTGCCGCACGCCCCGGGTCGGCCATGAGCGTCGTCGCCCTCGCGATCGCGGCGGTGCTGCTGGCGCCCGAACGGGCCTGCTACATCCTCATCGCCCGCGCGCCCGGCGCGTTTCTGAGACTGTCTGCACGGTGGCGATGGACACGATGGGGCGGTCCAACCGCAGTCGTCGAACGACTCTTCTGGGTGTTCAAGGGTCTCCAGCTCTCGGTGTTCATCGCCTGGTGCGCCATCCACGCGGGCGAATTCCCGATCCCCGTGCTGAGTGATCCCTTCGTGGTGGGGCTCGTCGCGGTGCTCGTCATCGCCGGACAGACTCTCGTCATCGCCACCTTCTATCGGCTCGGGCGCACGGGCGTGTTCTTCGGGGATCAGCTCGGCTACGCGGTTTGCCGCTGCGAGGACTTTCCGTTCTCGCTACTCGCCCACCCTCAGTACGTCGGGACGCTCCTCACGATCTGGGGCGGATTCCTTCTCATGCGGTTTCCCCACGACGACTGGTACGCGCTGCCGGCCCTCGAGACGATCTACTACCTCGCCGGCATATGGCTCGAGGTGCCGCGGGCGGGCTACTTCTCGCGATACGCCTCGATCACCTTCAAGATACGGTCGCTGGCGGCGCGCTTGACCGAGGGATCGGAGAGATCGCGCCCGACGTAGTCCTCCTCGACCTCGTACATCTTCACAAACCGCGGCGGCTGCCCGGCCGGCGCCTTTTCGACGAACGGCCCGGCGCCATTCAGCACGCCATCCCAGACCTCGCGTGACAGCTGCCAGAACGCCTGACGCGGACCGGCGAAGGCCCGGGCGGTGTCGCACTCCGAATCCGGCAGCCGGACTGACCAGTTCTTGCCGACCTCACGCGCCAGCGGCGCGCGCTCGCCGTCGCGATGGATGGTCTTCACGTTGTCCTGGCGCTCGAGGAAGCTCAGGCCGTAGGCGATGATCCGTGTCGTGCGCTCGAGCGTGTCGTAGTCGCTGCGCTTCATGTCGCGCGTCTCGCGCCCCGGCACGGGCGCGTAGGTCGAGCAGGACCACTCCGGATAGGCGGTGTCCTCCGTCCAGCGCGCGGCGCACTGGTATCGCGGCCCGTCGTCGAGGTTTGTGACGCGCCGGGTCCACAGCGCGGGCGTCGGCTTCAGGTCGCGCACCCGCCAGGTGCGCGGAGCGGCCAGCTCGTAGAGGAACGGCGCGTCATACTCCCAGTCCTCGGTCTGGTGGCGAATCTGGGTTCCCGCTCGCACGGTCCCCGACAGATCGGCGAGGAACAGCACGCGCTGCAGCCGCACGCGGCGCGGCGACACGACATCGGCGGTGATCCACTCTTTGGCCGATTTGTCCCGGTTGACGTCGTAGACGCGCGGGTCGCGCGTGTAGCCCGGCTTGAGGCTCTCCACCTCGACGTAGCTGTAGTCCACCAGGTAGCAGCCGGTCATGCTGTGGATGGCGGCGAGCCCGCGGGCAAGCGCGTCCGCGGCGGCGTCGACCGCCACGCCCCCGGCGGCGAACAGCAACAACAAGGCCGGCACGATCACGCGGAGTCCACGCATTGGATCGTCTTCGAGTGTACTGTCGCGTCCCGGTTGGCGCCAGGTGGCGTGAAATGAGAGGATGCGGCCGATGGCCCGGCCTCGTCGCCGACGAGAACACCATCGAGCGAGCCGCGGTCGCTACCACCTGGCGTTCCCGCTGATCGTCGTGTCCCTCACGTTCATCGCGTTCCTGCCCGCTCTCACCAACGACTTCGTCAACTGGGACGACCTCGACAACCTGACGGAGAATCCGTTCTATCGCGGGATGGGTTGGTCTCAGCTCCGCTGGATGTGGACCACCACGCTCATGGGTCTCTACATCCCCCTGACCTGGATGACCTTCGGCCTCGACTATCTCGTCTGGGGGATGAATCCGGTCGGATATCACCTGACCAGCCTCTTGCTGCACACCGCGAACGCCGGCCTCTTCTACCTGATCGCGCAACGCCTGATCTCGCTGACGCTCGACGACCCGCTCGCCCACGACCTCGGTGTGAGGCTTGGCGCGGCGTTCGCCGCGCTTCTCTTCGGAGTGCATCCGCTCCGCGTGGAGTCGGTTGCGTGGGCGACGGAGCGGCGCGACGTGCTGTGCGGATTCTTCTTCCTGGCATCGATCCTCGCGTATCTGCGGCACGCCCGATCCGAAGAAGCCGGCCAGTGGCGCCGATGGTACTGGGCCTCGCTGGGCTTGTTCATCGCCGCCGTCCTGTCCAAAGCCCCTGCCGTCACCTTGCCGGCGGTCCTCGTGATTCTGGACTTCCACCCGCTCCACCGCCTGGGCGCTCGGCCGAAGAGCTGGCTCGAGTCGCCGGGAGCTCGAGTCGTGTCCGAAAAGATCCCGTTCATCCTGGTCAGCGCCGCCGGGAGCGTGATCGCGGCGCTCGCCAATCGAGGGAACCTGAGCTCGCTGGCCGAGCTGAGCATGGTCGAGCGGGTCGCGGTGTGCTCGTACGGTCTCGGATTCTACCTGTGGAAGACGATCGCGCCGGTCCATCTGGCGCCTCTGTACGAGCTGAGGACGCCGATTCAGCTCACGGCCTGGCCGGTCCTGCTGAGCGCCGCCGCCGTCGTGGGGATCACGAGCTTGGCGGTGCTCGGCCGCCATCGCTGGCCCGGCGTCGGCGCCGCGTGGTTCTGCTCATTGATCCTGTTCACGCCCGTGCTGGGCATCGCCCAGAACGGACCTCAGATCGCGGCCGATCGCTACACGTATCTCCCGACCCTTCCGTGGATGGTTCTGGCCGGCGGAGCCCTTGCGCGTGTCGTGCACGCCACACAACCCTCGATACAGGTCGTGACGAAGCTGGCGCTCCCGGCGCTCGCAGTCGCGGGGCTCGCGGTTTTGACGTGCGTCCAGACACTGACCTGGAGGAGCTCGGAGCGCCTGTGGGCCCATGCCCTGTCCATCGCACCGTCCTCGATCGCCCACTACAACTTCGCCCTGGTCCTCGAGGGACAGGGCCGCTGGGATCAGGCCGTCGAGCACTATCGTCAGGCGCTGGCGATCAAGCCGGACTTCCCGGAGGCCCACTACAACTGGGGCGTGATCCGATCGAGGCAAGGACGGGCCGACGAGGCGCTCGTGCAATATCGCGAGACGGTGCGAATCAAGCCGGATCACGCGGAGGCGCACTATAACTGGGCGCTGCTGGTGGCCGCGCAGGGCAAGGACGACGAGGCGATCGACCACTACGCGGCAGCCCTCAGATCCAGGCCGGGGTTCGCGGCTGCGCACAATAGCTGGGCCAACGTGTTGGTCCGAAGGGGTCAATGGGCCGGCGCCATCGAGCACTACCGGGAGGCGCTTCGGCTCAGGCCGGAGTACGCCGAAGCCCACAATAATCTCGGGAGCGCCCTCGCCCGCCAGGAGCGCTGGGACGAAGCGATCGATCACTACCGGCGAGCGCTCGAGATCAGGCCCGATTTCGGTGCGGCCCGCGACAACCTGAACCGCATCCTGTCCCAGACCCGCGGCTCCGGCTCGCGCGATCGAGACCTCGCCTCGCCACGGGACCGACCAGGCTCGTGAGGACTGGGCGCGATCCGCGACGAGCCGGATGCTAGCGCTTCACGTACACGGTGTCTTCGTCGACACGGACCTCGTAGGTCGGCACGTCGGCGGAGACCGGCCCGCTCAGGAGCTTGCCGGTGCGAACGTCGAAGCAGGCGTAGTGCAGCGGGCACTCGAGCACGTAGCCGACGAGCTCGCCGGTGGAAAGCGGCGCGCCGGCGTGGCCGCAGGTGTCCCGCAGCGCGAAGAAGGAGCCGTCGACGTTCGCGACGAGGACGCGCTCGCGATCGATGACGACCCACTTCATCGCGCCCGGCGGCAGCTCGACGACCGCGGTCACGCGCACGAAGCCGTCGAGCATGCCGTGCGAGCTCGAGCCGACGCCTAGTTCAGCTTGAAGCCGAACATCTTGGCCGCGTTCTCCGAGGTGATCTTCTTCAGATCGGGCTCGGGCACGCCGGCGAAGATGCGGGTGAGAAAATCGCGCGACTTCGGCCACGTCGACTCGGCGTGCGGGAAGTCGCTGCCCCAGAGCATGTTGTCGACGCCGATCGTGTCCCGCATCTGGATGCCGAGGTCGTCCTCCATGAACTCCACGAACATGTTGCGGCGCCAGTAGTCGCTCGGCATCAGGCCTTCCTTGGACCGCCAGCCCTTGGTGAACACCGGGCGCTCGCGATACGTGAAGTCCATCTGCTTGAGCCAGTGAGGGATCCACGCGGCTTCGTGCTCGACCGAGCCGACCTTCAGCAAAGGATAGCGATCGAAGACACCCGCGAAGATCATCGCCCCCAGCGAGTAGCGTACCCAGTAGTCCGTGGTCGAGCGGCCCGCCCCGGTGAGCTCGCCGAGGTTCATCGTGAACTCGCAGCCGGGGATGCCGCCGCGCGGCGTGCCGATGTGCAGGAGCAACGGCATCCCGGTGTCCTGCGCCGTCCACCAGAGCCGGTCGTAGATCGCGTGACGGTACGGCTTGTCGGCCAGCGGGGAGACCGGAATGAACGCGCCGACCAGCCCGAGCCTCGCGCAGCGCTCGAGCTCCTGCGAAGCCTCTTCGACGTCGTCGACGTTGAGCATCGCGATGCCCTTGAGTCGATCGGGAAACGGCTTGCAGAACTCGGCGATCCAGTCGTTGTAGGCGCGGCAGATGGCGGTGAGCAGCTCGCTGTCGGGGATGCGGTACCAGAAGAGGCCCTGGCTCGGCTGCAGGCACGAGCCCCACACGCCGTCCATCTCGTTCTCCTTGATCATCGCCTGGGGATCGTAGGCGCCGAGCCGGACGTCCTCCCACATGCCGAGGAAGTCGATCTGCGACGGATCCTCGAACCGTTGCCCGGCCTGCATCACGGCGCCGAGCGTCCCCACCTGTTGCCCGCCGATGACCCACGCGTCGAACTTGCGTCCGGCCGGCGTCTCCAGCCGCTCGAGGCGCGGGGCCCGGTCGCGGAACCTCCCTTCGATCCGCTTGGTATAGAGATCCGGCGGCTCGACGATGTGCGAATCGGCCGAGATGAGCTTGTACGAGGTCATCGCACCCTCCTAAATCTTCCTGCGCCTTACTCGATCAGGATGGGAGCCCGTAGTACGCCGCGCAGTTGTCCCAGAGGATCTTGCGCTTGCTCTCGTCGGAGATCGGCAACTTCAGGAACGACTCGACCGCCCGCGGGAACTTCGAGTCGCCGTGCGGAAAGTCGGTCGAGAAGACGATCCGGTCGTCGCCGATCGCATCGATGACGTGCTTGACCGGCTCCTCGTCGCACTCGACCGACACGAAGCACTGCCGCTTGAAGTACGCGCTCGGCGCCATCGTCAGCTCGCGCGCGTAGATGTCGCCCAGCCACTCCCAGTGCTCGTCCATGCGCCAGAGCAGGAACGGGACCCAGCTGCAGTTGCCTTCGAGGAACGCCACGCGCAGGCGCGGGTGGCGCTCGAGGATGCCGCCCGCGCAGAAGGCGCCGGCGGTGAGCATCTGCTCGACCGGGTGCGAATAGATGTGCTTGAGCATCGTATTGGCGCCGAACTGCTCACCGACCTGGCGGAGCGCCGAGCCGGAGCCCTCGTGAAACCCGAGCGGCACCTCGAGCTCCTCGAGCGCGGCCCAGAGCGGCTCGTAGTACGGATCGTGCCAGTTCCGGTTGTTGACCTCGTTCGGCCGCAGGAACATCGCGCGGAAGCCGTACTCGCGCACGCAGCGCCGCGCTTCCGCCACGGCGTCGTTGACGTCGAACGGCGAGATCATGCCGGCGCCGAGCAACCGCTCGGGGTTTTCCTGGCAGAACTCGTAGAGCCAGTCGTTGTAGGCGCGCGCCATGGCCGCGGCGAGCTGCGTGTCCATGTCGGGGATCGTCAGGGCGAACAGGCCGCGCGAGGGATAGACCACCGCGACGTCGATACCCTCGATGTCCATCGCCTCGAGCTGGACCTTCGACGTCCAGCCGCGCTCGGCGTAGGGCCGCCAGCGCTCCTCGTTCAGCGCGTAGTTCTTTCCCTGCCGGCGGCGGCTGCGGTCGGCGTCGATCGCGACCCGCCCCCAGCCCTTGCCCTGGTAGGCCAGCCGCAGATCGCCCTGGTCCTCGGTGAGGCCGATCGGCGCGCGGTCCCGGAAGGCCGGATCGATGTAGCGCTGCCACAAGTCGGGGGGCTCGATGATGTGGATGTCGCTGTCGAGAACCTTGAACTTGCCGTTGGCCATAGCGGCACCTCCCGTTGCCGGGGACCGTATCCTCGTCGCGGCTCGTTGTCAAAGGCGCCGGAGGGTGCTATCTCATCGTCATGATCCCGGTCATCGACGTGGCCCCCTACCTGGCCGGGCGGCCGCGCGCGTTCGCCGCCACCGCCACCGAGCTCGGCCGCGCCCTCGAGGACGTCGGCTTCTTCGTCGTGGTGGGCCACGGCATCCCGCAGGGCCTGATCGACGACACGTTCGCCGAGGCGCGGCGCTTCCACGCCCAGCCGATGGACGCGAAGCTGGCGCTGCGCATGAACGAGCACAACAACGGCTACATGATGCTCGGGCGCTACGCGGTGTGGACCTCGGACGTGAACGCCAACGACAAGCCCGACCTGAACGAGGCGTTCTTCGTCAAGCGCGAGCGCGGCCCGGACGACCCGCTGGTGCGCGCGGGCCGGCGCTTCGCCGGGCCCAATCGATGGCCGGTGGATCTGCCGGGATTTCGCGACGCGGTGCTCGCGTACACCGACGCCGTCGACGCGCTCGGCCGCAAGCTCCTGCCGCTCTGCGCGACGGCGCTCGACCTGCCGGCTGACGCGTTCGACGGCGCGTTCGCCCAAAGTCAGTTCAGCTTCCGGCTGACCCATTACCCGCCGGTCGCCGCCGAGGCGAATCAGTACGGCATCGCGCCGCACACCGACGCGAACTTCATGACGTTCCTCGCCCAGAGCGAGGTGCCGGGGCTCCAGGTCCGGATGCCCGACGCGACGTGGCTCGACGTGCCGTACGTGCCCGGCTCGTTCGCGGTCAACTCCGGCGACATGATGCAACGGTGGACCAACCACCGGTTCAAGTCGACGCCGCATCGCGCACTGCCGCCGGTGGGCCGGCCGCGCTACGCGATCCCCTACTTCATGGGGCCGCACCTCGACACGGAGATCGCGTGTCTGCCCACCTGCCAGGGGCCGGGCAACCCGCCTCGCCACGCGCCCATCACCTACGCGGCGTACCTCGACTGGTGGTACGACGCCAACTACAATGCCGCGCGCCAGCGCGACGTGGCCTGATGCTCATTTGATAGGCGCGCCTCGGCGGGCGGGGCCCCAGCCCCGCGACCGACTGCGGCGCGCACGACAAGGGGATCCCCATGGACGTTCGTGACATGTTCCTGGACCAGCACGCCGCGATGCACTCGGCCGCCGTCGGCGGCAACAAGATGTCGGCGTCGGAGCGCACCTTCACCGGCCTGACCGACGAGCAGATGCGCGTGCGTCCGCGCGAGGACTTGAACTCGCTCGCGTGGGTCATGTTTCACATCTCGCGGGCCGAGGACATCTTCGTCAACACGATCCTGGGCGCGCGCACGCAGCTGTTCGACGACGAGAGCTGGGCCAAGCGCCTGGCCATCGCGCGGCGCGACTTCGGCATCGGCATGACCAGCGCCGAGGTCACGGAGCTCACGCGACAGATCGAGCTCGGCGCGCTTCGCGAATATCGCGACGCGGTGGGCCGTCGCACGCGTGACGTGGTCGGCAGCTTCAAGTCCCAGGACTGGGAGGGCACGGTCGGGGCCGACGCCGTCCAGCGCGCGGCCAGCGAGGGCGCGTTCGGCGTACGGACCGAGCAGATCGTGAAGGCGTTCCCGGGCCGGCCGCGCTCGGCGATGCTGAGCGGCATCGCGCTCTTCCATTCGGCCGGTCACCTCGGCGAAGCGGCCACGGTGCGGAGCGCGGGAGGCTTTGGAACCGGCGCCTGAGCGCGCGGTCGACTACTCGAGCCGATACAGCGTGACGTCGAGCTCGCGCATGTCTCGAGGCGCCCGCTGCCACTGGATCAGGATCGGGCTCTGGTAGACACCCTCGACGGGGCCGGAGCGGCTTCCATCACCGGTTACCAGCACGCTGATCGATCGCCTCACGCGAAACAGCCGGGCCACGGGCACCGCCAGGGTGCGGGCGAGCACCCGCTCCAGCAAGGAGCCGCGCAGGCCGAGCGTCTTGAGGCCGGTGTTGAGCACGCGGACCAGATCGTACTGCGCGTAGCCGAGCGCCTTGCCGGGCACCGCGCGCGGGTTCGCCAGCGCCTGCCGGTACTCCTCCGCCATGAACCGGAGCGGGTTCTTCAGCACGGCGGCCAGGTCGTACTTCATCAGGAGCGTCTCGAACTCGTTGATCGTCAGCGCGGCATCATGCTCGCCGCGGCCGAGCGCGATGTGGAGCCGGCCCTTGTCCACGTCGGAGCGCGCCACGAACTCGGCGAGCTGCTCGTAGAGACCGAGCGCCGGGCTCTTGAGATTGACCGAGTCGATCGAATGCCCGGAGAGCGGCACGCGCAGACGCATCTGCCCGGCGACCGTCTCGCGATGGAAACCGATCACGCGCGTCTGGCGGCGGCGCGGCCGCCCGTCGTTGACGCCGTCCAGATCGACGAAACACACGGACTCGCCGGCGCGGTTGGGATGGGTCACGCACGGCTGGAGCCCGCCGGTGATGAAGGCCAGGTGGGAGTCGCCGTTGCGCGGCTCGACCGCGCGCTGGGCGGCGTCGAGATCCGTGCGGCGCTCCAGCCGGTCGTGCGCGTACCCCGCGCCCTCCGGGAAGATCTGGCGCAACGTCTCGAGGTAGGCGGAAATGTGGT
>Ga0075425_100004132_pt1 | contig 14918 bp, 12 predicted proteins | sample SoiMethybrSBSTD4_FD_75300 | JGI IMG/M metagenome (GOLD analysis project Ga0075425, IMG submission 75300) | Bulk soil microbial communities from a Populus tree surrounding site in Tennessee, USA - Soil MetaG P. TD hybrid SBSTD4 | ecosystem: Environmental > Terrestrial > Soil > Tree plantation...
GAAATTCCTGGGCTCCCTGGCCGCGCTGGCGACCACGATCCCGTGCCGCGCGCGCGGCGGGGAAGGGCTGGAGTGGGCCGAGGTCGTCGCGCGCGAGGAAGGGGTGAAGCTTCCGTCGGGCACGGTCGAGACCGTCTACCGGAGCACGGTGGATCTGCTCTCCTTCCGGCAGGAGATGCGAAAGCTCTCCGCGCACGCGGATGCCGAGGGACGCGTCCCCGCCCGAGCCCTCGAGGCGCTGCGCGAGGGCCGGACCGAAGCCTCGGCGGAGCGGTGGGCGCAGGCGGTCCTGGGCGGCAGCGCGGCCGAGGCGCGGGCGGAGACCGAAGCCCTGACCCGCGAGGGAGTGGGCGGGACCAGCGCGATGTGGGCCCTGGCGGAGCGCGCGCTGGCCGCGCTCGAGCCCCAGAGCTTCTATTATCGCCGGACGCGCCCGTCCGTTCCGCTCCAGCCGGCGAAGGCGCGCGCCGTGCTGGATGAAGTCTACCAGGCGGACCGGGCGCTGAAGCGCGGCGAGATCCGGGACGCCGAGCTGGCGTCGACACTCGTACAGACCGTGAGGCGAGCGATTCGTGGCTAGGACGACCCAGGGCGAGAAGAGCTTCTATCCCTTCCACGAGATGGAGCGAGAGGCGCGAAAGCTCTGGAAGGAAGAAGGGCTCTTCGAGATCCGCGACCCGATGAAGGCGGAGCGCCCGTTCTACTGCCTCAACATGTTCCCGTATCCCTCGGGCGACCTCCATGTGGGCCACGGCCGGAACTACATCCTGGGCGACGTGGTCACGCGGCTGAAGCGCATGCAGGGTCATTCCGTGCTGACCCCGATGGGCTGGGACGCGTTCGGCCTGCCCGCGGAGAACGCCGCCATCCAGAACAGGATCCATCCCGCGACGTGGACCAGGAAGAACATCGCGCGGATGAAGGAGCAGCTGAACCACTGGGGGATGGCGTACGACTGGGACCGCGAGATCGCCTCGTGCGAGCCCTCGTACTACACATGGACCCAGTGGCTCTTCCTGAAACTCTACGAGCGCGGGCTGGCGTATCGCGCGAAGGGCGCGGTGAACTGGTGCCCGTCGTGCAACACGGTGCTCGCGAACGAGCAGGTGCTGCCGGACGGCACGTGCGAGCGCTGCGGCACTCCGGTCGAGACCCGCGATCTGGAGCAATGGTATTTCAAGATCACGGCCTACGCGGAGCCCTTGCTCCGCGACCTGGACCAGCTCACGCATTGGCCCGAGAAGGTCCGCACCATGCAGACGAACTGGATCGGGCGGAGCGAGGGGGCCACGATTCATTTCCCGATCGAGGGGTCGAAGGACGCGATCGAGGTCTTCACCACGCGGCCCGACACGCTGCTGGGGGCGACCTACGTCGTCCTGGCTGCGGAGCATCCGCTGGTCGCGAGGCTGCGCGACTCCGGAACGCTCACCCAGGAGGCCGCCGCCCTGGTCGAGAAGCTCCGGAAGGCGCGCGTCTCGAATCGGTTCCTGGTCGAGACCGAGAAGGAAGGGGCCGAGTCGGGAATCTTCGCGGTCCACCCGCTGACCGGCGAAACGCTGCCCGTATGGATCGCGAACTACGTCCTCATGGGCTACGGCACCGGCGCCATCATGGCGGTCCCGGCGCATGATCAGCGCGACTTCGAGTTCGCGATGAAGTACCGCCTCCCGATTCAGGAGGTGATCCGCCCCACCGAAGGCGAGCCCTTCACGGGCAAGGCCGCCTATGAGGGGGAAGGGAAGCTGGTCAACTCGGGGAACTTCACCGGGCTCGAGAGCGCGGTGGGGAAGAAGGCGATCGTGGAGGCGCTGGAGAAGAAGGGCGCCGGCGAGGCCCGCGTGAACTACCGCCTGCGCGACTGGCTGATCTCGCGGCAGCGCTACTGGGGCGCGCCGATCCCCATCCTGTATTGCGACGCGTGCGGCGTCCAGCCGGTTCCGGAATCGGAGCTGCCGGTGCTTCTACCAGATCAGGTCGAGTTCAAGCCGACGGGGGAGTCGCCTCTGCGCACGAACGAGGCGTTTCTTCGGGCCAAGTGTCCGAAGTGCGGCGGAGTCGCGCGACGCGAGAGCGACACCATGGACACCTTCGTCGACTCCAGCTGGTACTTCCTGCGCTTCCTGAGCCCGAAGGACGAGAAGAGGGCGTTCGACTCGGCGGCGGTGAACCGCTGGCTGCCGGTGAACCAGTACATCGGCGGCGTGGAGCACGCGATATTGCATTTGCTGTATTCGCGCTTCATCGTGAAAGTCCTGCGCGACATGAAGCTGGTCACATTCGACGAGCCCTTCGAGCGGCTCTTCACGCAGGGGATGATCACGAAGAACGGCGTGAAGATGTCGAAGTCGAAGAAGAACACGGTGGCGCCGGACGACCTGATCGAGAAGTACGGGACCGACACGGTGAGGCTCTACACGCTCTTCATCGGGCCGCCGGAGAAGGACGCGGAGTGGAACGACCGCGGGGTGGAGGGGGCGTACCGGTTCCTACAGCGGTACTGGAAGCTCGTGATGGATGTCGTTGCCGCGCAGCCCTCTGGGAGCCAGCTCGACATCAGCGCTCCTGCGCATTCCGGCTCGTGGGCGTCCTCGGGCCCGCGCCGTGATCTGCGTCGCAGGGTGCACCAGCTGACGTCCCAGATCCTGGCCGACATGGATCGGCTGCATCTGAACACGGCCGTGAGCGGGATGATGCAGTTCGTGAACGCGATGGACGAATACCGTGATGCCGGCGGAGATATGACGGCGCCTGAGGTCCGGGAGGGGATGAGCCTGGGGACGCGGCTGCTCTCGCCGCTGGCCCCGAATACCGCCGAAGGGGCCTGGCAGGCCATGGGAGGCGTCGAGTCCATCTTCCGGGCCGGGTGGCCCACGCCCGACAAGGCCGCTCTCGAGAGCGATACGATCTCGCTCGTGGTGCAGGTCAACGGAAGGGTCCGGGCTCAGATCGAAGTGCCCACCGGCGCGGACAAGGCGACCATCGAATCGGCCGCGCTGGCGGATGCGAAGGTTCGTTCCTATGCGGCGGGGAAGACGGTCGCGCAGGTGATCATCGTGCCGGGGCGGCTGGTCAACGTGGTGGTGAAGTAGGGTCGTGGTGGCCGTTGTCCTTGGCTCCGAGGCCACCGAGCACGTGACGATCCAGCTCTTGCGCCGTTCCCATCCCACCGCGACCGACTTCTGGGACGGGAACTGGATCGAGTCCGTCATCCAGGTCACCGCGGGCAGGTTCCGCGGCGAATACAACGCGAGTCTGCGGTCCGATGAATTCCAGAGGTTTCAGAGCCAGCTCCGGGCCTTGGAGACGACTCTCAAGGGAACGGCTACCCTCAGCACGTTGGAAGAGCAGCTTCGCCTGGACCTCGATGCGGACGGCAAGGGGCACTTGGCGGTCCGGGGTGTGGCCTTCGATGAGGCGGGAACGGGGAATGCGCTGCAGTTCCACTTCGAGCTGGACCAGACCTACCTGACGGGGTTGTTACGCCGGCTGGACGAAGCACTCGCTGCATTCCCCGTGCTGGGTCAGCCCGGCTGAATCGTCGTGAAGCGAGCTCCGATGAAAAGACTCGCCCCGGGGCGAGTTCCAGTCACTAGAGCCTCGACACTCTATACCCGGCCCAGATCCCCACGAGCCCTCCGATCCCTCCCAGAAAGATGGACCAGAGCGAGAACCAGTCCGCGCCCCACAGAGATGGTACAAAGCTGCCGAGGGTGGATCCGATGGTTAGCCCGACCATGATCAGGAACTTCGAGTTCATGCGAGCATTCATCGGCAGAGGAGGGGTCGATCCGAAGCCTTCGGCGACAGCTCTTCGGGGCCCCGCGCCGACCTCGAATCGTAGTTGACATAATATCTCTTCTACGACATAAGCCACTGCGAGGAACGCCCAGGGTTCGAACGGCTGGATAACCGGGACGGCTGCCGATTCCTCTAGCTGTCCGCCCCGGCGGCCGCACGGGACGGCGAGAGCGACACGGCGAGGCGCGGCTGGGATCTCAGGTAGGCGTGGGAGTCGTGGTACAGGGCCCCCTCCGGCAGATAGCGCCAGAGCGGCCCCAGGTCCCGCTTGATGCGGTCCACATAGAACTGCGGCAAGGCATCGCTCCGCCCCTCGAAGTACTCCTGGAACGACCGGTCCCTCTCGAGGTGGCCCAGAATCTTGGTGTGATACTGGATCCGCCCGGACCCTTCCGTGGAGATCGCCCGGACCACGTTCATCCACCGCGGGATCATCTCCCGATTCGCGTGGAACCGGCGGGCCACGGCCTTCCAGGAGAACGTGTACTTGGTCAGGTCGATCACGTGCTCGTAGAACTCCCGCCAGCTGTAATTCTTCGGACGGACGTTCATCGCGTGATTGTTGTTCAGGAAATGGAACGGGAACCCGTTCACGCGCCCGGTGCGCTGCAGCTCGAGATTGAGCGGCGCGGCCTGCCCGAACGCGGTCAGGAGCGAGTAGCCCGGGAACGCGCCCGGCGTCAGGTCCACGAACATCTTCGTCAGCTCGAACGGCTCCTCGCCGACGTCGGAATCGAGCCCCAGCACGAAGTTCGTCTGGACGTACGGAATGTACTTCATGACCAGGTTCACGTGCGCGGAGACCTGCTTCACCTTGTCGAGTCCACGCACGCTGCGGGCGCCCGCCTTGTTGCCCATGTCGTACCAGGACTCGATCCCCGGAAGGATCGCCTTGAACCCGTTCTGCTTCATCCGCTTCAAATGCGGCTCCGAAAGAAGCGACAGGCTGCTCTCCGCCAGGAAGTCGATGCTCCCGGGCCGGACCGCTTCCTCGATGGCGTTGACCTGCTCCGTGAAGCGAACGCCGAAATTCGGATCGTGCCAGCCGACACGCGGTCGGCGCATCTTGGTCAGGAGAAAGCGGAGATCCTCCTGGATCTGCTGCAGCTCCAGGGGCTGATACGCCACCGTGGAATCGATGCAGAAGCTGCACGTGTACGGGCACCCGAGGCTCCCCAGCATGGGGACGATCTTGAACGTCGGCGCCTTGCGCAGCGTGGGCTCGATGAACTTCCAGCGCTCGCGGACGCCCGGGAGCGTCGGAGGCTGCTTGTTTGCGGTTCGATAGATGCCGAAAGGCCGTTGCGGGGCCGGGTCCGCCAGGACCTCGGTCAGGATTTCCTTGTCGGTGAACCCCAGGACGTAGTCGAAGTACTTCTGCGAATCTTGCGGGTAGCACCGCGCGTGCGGCCCCCCGAGCACGGTGACCACGCCCCGCGCGCGGAACATCGCGCTGATGGCGTACGAGAGCTGCGCCGCCTGCGTGAAGGCGCCGACGAACAGGACGTCGATGTCACGAGGGAGAATGCTCTCGAGGTCCTCGAATCCGGTGTAGCACTCGAGGCGGACGTCATGGCCCATCTCCTCGCACCAGACCGCGATGACCTGCGGCATGATCGAAGCGAGATTGGCGTGCATGACGCGCGCGTACAGCGCGCGGGTCGGCGCGCGGGATACGATATCAAGAACGCCTATGCGTAGCTTCCGGATTCACCCCTCCCTTCAGTAAGTACGGTATCCCCCCGGCCACTCCGGAAGATATGCGTAGACCTACTCAAACTTCTCCCCCACCTCCCGACTGGTCCGATCGGACCCCTCCCCCAAACGGTCCCTCACCTGTTGCGTGAGGGTGGTGAGCTTCTCGAGTACGTAGGTGGCCTGCTTCGTATTCTCCTCGACCGCCAGGATCACCTGGATCCACTGGGCCGTGTAGAGGAGGTAGATGAAAATAAACCCGCCAGAGGCCCCGTACGCGAGCGTCTGCATGAAGTCCTCCGGCGAGCGCGTCACGATGGCCCGCGCGAACCCCACGGGAACCACGAGAGCCACGATGACCAGGACGACCCACGCCAGCACGCTCATGACCTTGGAGAGGCGGCGCAGGAGCCAGAACCGCTTCTCGGTCGGCATCGTCATCAGAACGGAACCCGCTCGATGTTCTCGCCGAGGTACGGCAGCCGGGTCGTCTCGCCGCTCGCGGCCTTGGCGACGGCGAACCCCGTGACGAGCAGGACCGAGGTCCAGACCAGGAATTTCACGACGTACCCGACGAACGGACCCACGTACGGAATCTGCCCGAGCGTGGCGTCGTAGATCGTGAAGAAGACCACGAGCCCCACTTCGACCATGAAGAGCAGAAATCCCTGCCGTGCGTGAAATCCGATGAAGGCATTCTCGGTCGCGCCGAGGAGTCCGATGAAGCAGAGGCCCGGAAGGTAGGACACGGCGGCCAGCACCCGTCCGCGCTCCACGTCCTCGGGCTTGATCGAATCATAGGGCGAGGCGGTCGCCACGGGGGCAGGAATAGCACGCCGTCCGGGGACCGTCAAGTCGCGGACCAGTGGCGCGCCTCGAAGTCCGGATCCAGGGTCTGGGTGGCGAGCTCGCCGGCCCTCGGGATCGCCTCCGAGACTTCCCCCGACTCCTCCAGAGCCACCGACCAGCGCAGGACGGTGCGGGGTCCCGCCCCGAGGAGCGCCAGGGGCACCCGGATCTCCGTCAGACGATCCACCGCGAATTCCCCCGCGTCTCCCCCATCCGCGCCCGAGGCGGACCGCGGCATCCACTCCAGGGGGCCGCGCGGCCCGCGTGACAGGGGCGCGCGAACCTCGACCACGCGTGGAACCCGGAAGCGAAGAAGGATCGCCCGGCGAGACGCGGCTTCGACGCCGACCCCGTCGACGCGCACGAAGAGGTCCCGCTCGTTCAGCCCGAAGAGCACCCGGCGGATCGCGCCGCCGCTCGTCCTGTGATCCGCGCCCTGGTCCGACGCCGCGTCGTAGAGCTCCGCGTTCCTCCACTCGTAGAAATGCGTGTCGCGTCCGTCCAGGGTGGGTTTCACGAAAGGCACGTGCTCCTCGTCGGCGTCCTCCGGCGGCGCGCCGCGCAGGCTCCGTCGCACGGCCGCGGGCGCGGGGAGCCCGATCAGGTTGTAGGCGCGGATCACGTGGGAGCGGAACAAGGAGTCGAATTCCTCCTTGTGCGCGCTCTGGTGATCGTCGCCGTACCACCAGAACCAGTCGCTCGACTCGCCGACCAGGATCTCCTGCCGCGCGTCCTCCAGACGCGCCGAGGGCAAGCCGCCGATCGCGACCGCCTCTTCATAGCGCTCCCGCACGCGGCGGAGCTCGGTCCAGGCCCGATTCTTCTCGGCGTGCCCCACCCAGATGGAGAGATCGGGCGTGATCCAGGATCCGACCGGCACGTGACGGAGCGTGTCGGGCGCGCTCACGCGCGCCACCGCCTCCCCCACCGTCAAGGCTTCGATTCCGGACTCCGCGGCGAGCTTTTCGTAGAGCGCGTCGAGAAACGGGCGCCCGTCGTCGGCGTAGGACTCCCAGGCGTTCTCCCCATCCAGGATCACGGTGACGAGCGGATCCGAGACGCCGTCGCTCCGCGCGCGCGCGCCGCAATCCAGCACGCGCGCGACGAAGTCCTCAGCGGCCCGGCCCGGCTCCCACGCCTGGTACGTGAACCCGATCCGGTCGGAGAGCTCGCGGTCGCGGAACACCATCGAGAGCTCCCCGGCGCCGGCTTCCACCCGGTAGGGGCGGTAGAGCGCGCCCGCCCAGCCGTCCCCTCCAGGTCCCGGACGGCCCAGGGATCGAGCCAGTACCGTCTCGTCCGAGGCGCACCAGGAGAAGCCCGCCTTCTGGATCGCCTCCAGCGCCGCCTGATTCACCGCTCCTTCCGGCGGCCACGTCCCCCGCGGCTCCGCCCCGAAACGCTTCGCGTGGCTGGACCGGGCGAGAGCCAGGTGCCGCGCCGCGTCGTCGGGCGCGCGGAACGGTGGCGCCGGGAGCGGGAGGGTCGAAGAGACCTCGCGAGGAGCGTCCGTGGAGTCGACCAGAGGGAGGATCGGATGCTGGCTGGCCGAGGTCGAGATCTCGATCTGACCCGCCCGCGCCGCGTCGCGATACACATCCACGACGCGGGACGTCAGCCGGACCCCCCAGTCCAGGAGCGCGTTCTTCTCCTCTTCCGTGAATCCCCTGCCCTTCTCGAAGAGCGACCGGATGGGCTCCTCGCTCCGGTACTCGGGATCCACCCAGGCCAGATGGAACCACGTCTGGAGGTCCCGGATCTCCTCGGTCGTGAGCGGAGGCTCCCGCGGGCCCCGGGGCCCCGCGGAGAACGCGGCCCGAGCCTTGAGCTCGCGATAGCGCGGATAGGGCTCGAGCATCCGCAGGGGATTCACGCTGAAGAAGTGGCGCGCGAGGAACCGCTGCTCCTCCGCGGTGACCTCCGCGGCCCGCTTTCGCGCCAGCTCGAGATAGAGGTCGGCATCGCCGGAAGCGATCGCCTCCAGCTGCTCCAGCAGCACGGGAGTGAGATTGAACGTGGCGTGGACACGGGGGTGGCGGCGGAGCGCCGTCACCATGTCGGCGTAATCCTTGGTCGCGTGGAGGCGGGTCCAGGGCAGGAGCGTGCGGCCGGTGAGCGCGTCGCGGTAGCAGGGCTGGTGCATGTGCCACACCAGCGCCAGAACGGTCGTGCCCGCCATGACGGCGGTCGCGCTAGGGGGTCGCGGTGTGGGCGGAGAGCTCGCCGATGGCGACGCCCGCCGCGTTCCAGATGTCGGCGTCGACGACGGGGAGCCGCTGCGCCGCCTGGTAGACCTCGATCGCCTTCTGGGTCTGTCCCGCCTTGGCCAGGCAGCGCGCCTGCTCGAGCATCGCGCGCCCGCGATCGTTGTCGCTGCTCCCGAGCTTGGCGAGATCCGCGTACGTGGCGGCGGCCTGCGCGAAATCGCCCCGATCCTCGAGCGCCGCGGCGAGGCCGTGGGTGGCCGCGACCTTGGCCTCCGCGTCGCGCCCCGCCTTCCCCAGCGCGCGACGGTACCAGTTGATCGCGTCGGCGGCCTTGCCCTGGCCCAGGTAGGAGTCTCCGAGATAGAGCATCGCCGTCCGCGCGGCGTTCGTGCCCGGCGAGGAGTCGACGATCTCGCGCAGCATCTGAAGCGCGGTGCCGAAGTCGTTCTGCCCCACGGACATCTCCGCCCGGAAGAGATCCGCGGAGGCCCGCGCTTCGGCCTGGGCCCGCGTGCGGGAGACGAAGAAGACCAGGAGCACGAGGAGCACGACGGCCCCCAGCCCGAGGAGGATCCGCGTGCCGTGCTGCTCCCAGATCTGGGTGCCGCGGAACGCCGCGGTAACCAGCGGATCCTCTTTGATCTGCCGCTTCGTGAGCTTCTGATGCTTGACCAGCCGGGTCGTCATGAAAGGTCTCCGTGGACGTGCGAGCGAGTGAGTCTACCGCGAGGAGCCTCGCCTGTCAAACGCCCTGCCGCTCGGGAATGGCCACGAGAAGGGCCGCCGCCACCAGCGTCGCCTCGGTCTCGAACGCGCGCTGGCGTATGACCTGGACGAGCTTCCGTTCCCAGTCCTCCTTGAGCTGGAGCATCCGTCCCGCCTCGCGGTCCTCCGGGCGGCGCGCCCGCCCGGCGCGCTCCTCGGCGATCAGCGATCGGTAGTGGCTGCTCAGGGTGCGCATCTCGCGGTGGAGCTCCCGGCGGGCCCGGTCCTCGTGGGGACGAAGCTTCCGACGCGCGCGTCCTTCCAGGAGCCGGAGCGCCCGGGTCCAGGTCGTCTCGAGCGCCTTGGAATCGGGGCGCTCGAGCTCCGCCGCTTCCTCGGCGGTCGCGGGGCGCAGGAGCGCCCTGGGGATCCGCATGCCGCCGGTGCTCCCCACCGGGAGCTCCTGGACCAGGAGCTCCTCCGGAATCTCGTCGCTCCCGTAGCGGATCCTCCAGTGGAGCCGGACCCAGGTCCGGGGCTCAGGATCCAGATCCTTGGGCCAGGGCGTCGGAGCCACCAGGCAGGTCACCTGGCCGTGGGACCGGCCGAGGAGGAGGATGCGCTCCGTCATCGTCGCGTCCATCTCCGCGCCGCGCGCCGCGCGTCCGGCGGGGGAGGCGACCAGCCGCACGCGCTCCACGCCCAGCGAGGACTGGAGCTCGGCCGGGAGCGACGCCTCCCAGATCATGCCGTTCCGGGCCACCGTGGCCCCTCGCGCTTCGAGAACCGAGGCCAGGATCTCCGGCAGCTCTGCCCGCCGCCGATCGGCTCTAGGTCGAGCCACTCGGATCCACCTCGTCGAGGAGCTTGCGGTCCAGCTCTTCCACCGCCTCGTACCGTTTGCGTCCCACGAGGAGGGCGGTGCCCAGCTTCCCGAACTCCCGTTCCAGATCTCGCTCCCCCTTGGCCGCGGCCCAGATCCGGAACACCTCGTCCTCGAAGGAGCCCGCCTCGGCGTACGGCCCCAGCACCATGTCCAGGTCCCCGATGACCGTGCGGAAGAGGTTGATCTTCTCGTGCACGATCTGGAGCACGTACGCCTCGACCGTGTTCCGCGCGGTGAAGTTGTAGACCCGCACGTCCTGCGTCTGCCCGAGGCGGTGGAGGCGGCCGATCCTCTGCTCGATCCGCATCGGGTTCCAGGGGAGGTCGTAGTTCACGAGGTAATGGCAGAACTGGAGATTGCGCCCTTCCCCTCCGGCCTCGGTGCTCACGAGCACGCGGGAGCGCTCCCGGAACTGCTCGATGGCCGCCTCCTTCTCGCGCAGGGAGAGCGCGCCGTGGAAGACCGCGACCTTGATCCCGAGATGGCGGAGGGACCGCGCCAGGAACTCCAGCGTGGCGCGGAACTGGGTGAAGATGACGAATTTCTCGCGCGAACCCCCCAGGAGCTTCGCGATTCCCTCCATCTTGGCGTTGGTCTCGATCGATCGCGCCTGCCGGAGGAGCGCCTCCATCTCGGAGCGCTCCAGCCCCGGCCCCTCGCGCGCGAGGAGCTTGCTCAGGGTCGGGATCGCGGCGAACGTGCTCGACCCCATCTCCTTCTGGAGCGTGAGCAGGGTGAGCTTGATCGCGCCGCGTCGCGGCTCGCGGTGCGCGTGGAGCACGCGGCGCACGAACTTCGTGACGTTGTCGTAGAGCTCGCGCTCCGCGTCGGAGAGATCGAACAGCACGTTCGTGACCTCGCGGCGCGGAAAACGGATCGACGTGCTCGCCCGGGTGGTGCGGATCATGGTCTCCGAGAGCAGGGCCGCGAGGCGCCCCGTGTTCTGCGGCATCCGCTTGTCCCCGCGCCGCATGAATTCCCGGCCAAATGTGCGGTAGGTGCCGAGAAGACCCGGCCGGAGCAGCTGCACGAGGTTGTAGAGCTCGTGGAGGTCGTTCTGCACGGGCGTCGCGGTGAGGAGCAGGATGTACCGCGGCGCCAGCCGGTCCAGGAACTTCCACGCCAGCGTCTTCTGGTTCTTCAGCCGGTGGGCCTCGTCCACGACCACGAGATCGAAGGATGCGGCCGCCACCTTGTCCCGGTGGCGGAGGAGCTTGGCCGTGTCCATGGAAGCGAGGAGGAGCGGCTCCTCCCACCACGCGGTGCCGTGCTTCAGGACCGCGAACTCGAGGTCGAACTTCCGGCGCAGCTCCTGGTCCCACTGCTCGACGAGCGAGGCGGGGACGAGGATGAGGGCGCGCTGGACCAGGCCGCGCAGGAGGTATTCCTTGAGGATGATGCCGGCCTCGATCGTCTTCCCCAGGCCGACCTCGTCCGCGAGGAGCGCGCGGCCGCGCAACCGCCGGAGGACCGTCATGCAGGCGGCGCTCTGATGATCGTATTTCTGCACGTCGTGGAGAAGGTCGAGCGAGAGAAGCCGGTCGAATCCTCGATGGAGCGTGAACCGCTCGATCCTTAGCCTCAGCTCGAAATCGCGAGGATCGTCGAAGGGGCCGGCGAGCAGTCTGTGGAAGAGCTCCTCCGATCCCCCCGCGACGTGAAACCGCGTCCGCGCCGGCACCGCGAGCCCTCCCGAGAGCGGGGGCGGCACGGAATCGGCGCCGGGGGCACCGGGACCGCCGGCGGCCGGAGCGCCGCGCCCGCGCGCCTGTCCCCGCGCGGTCTCCAGGGGGTAGAGCGAGGTGAGCCTCCGGATCCCGTCGGGAAACGCGATCTCCAGCACCTCGAAGCCGTCCCTCTCCCGGACCTCCACGATCAGCCCCTCGCCGAACTCCTTGTGATGCACGCGGTCGCCGACCCGGAATCCGGCGCGGGGCGCGCGGGCGGCCGATCGGATCATCGGAGCTCCCATACATCGCCCTCGGAGGGGATGCGCGCCGCGATGGCGGGCGCGATGGCCGCCTGGAGCGCCTGCGCGCGCTCGAGATCCGCGTGGACGATCGCGCACCCCTTCGGGGCACCGCAGGAGCGCGCCTGCTCGACGAGCGTGTCGTGGTCCGCGTGCGCGCTGAATCCGTTCAGCACTTCGACACGGGCGTTCAGCGGATAGGGCTCCCCGAAGATCCGCACTTCCGGCTGCCGCTCCACGATGCGGCGTCCCAGGGTTCCCTCGGCCTGGTAGCCCACGATCACGATCGTGTGCCGCGGATCCGAGACCGTGTATTTCAGGTGATGCAGGATCCGCCCCGCCTCGCACATCCCCGACGCGGCGATGGTGATGAAGGTGCCGGGCTTGTCGTTCAGCTTCTTGGAGTCCTCGGCGTCGCGCACGAGGGTGATCCGGCGCATCCCCAGCGGATCCTCGCCGTGACGGATGGCGGCGTTGGTCTCCTCGTCGTAGACCTCGGGGTGGCGTCCCACCGTGACCAGGATCTCGGTCGCGAGGGGGCTGTCGACGTAGATCGGGATCTCCGGCACGCGCCCCGACGTGAACAGGCGATCGAGCGCGTGCACGACCTCCTGGGTCCGCCCCACCGCGAACGCGGGGATCACGATCCTTCCCCGGCGCTCGAGCGCCCCGCGCACCACCCGCTCCAGGGCCTCATGGAGCGAGGCCTCGTCCGGGTGCTTCTTCCCGCCGTAGGTCCCCTCGATGACCAGATAGTCCGCCTTCGGCAGCGGCGCGGGATCCTTGAGGATCGGCCGGTCGGGCCTCCCGAGGTCGCCCGAGAAGACGAACGTTCCCGCCCTGCCGTTCTCCTTCCAGGCGACGCTCACGAACGCGGAGCCGGGGATGTGCCCCGCTTCGTGCAACGCGACCTGGGTCCGCTCCAGAGGCTCGAAGGTCTCCTCGTAGGCGTGCGGCACGAACTGCGACAGCGCGCGCTCGACGTCCTCCGGCGTGTACAGCGGCTGAACGGGCTCCTTGCGGTGCCCCCGATGGTGCCGGTTCACGAATTCGGCGTCCTTGATCTGGATATGCGCCGCGTCGAGGAGCATCGCCCGGCAGAGATCCGCCGTGGCGGCGGTGGCGTGGATCGGACCGTCGAATCCCTGCTTGCAGAGAAAGGGAATGGCGCCCGAGTGATCGATGTGCGCGTGCGATAGAACCATGCAATCCACCGAGCCGGCGGTGAACGGCAGCGCCCGGTTGCGCGCCTCCGCCTCCGCCCGACGTCCCTGGAACAGGCCGCAATCGAGGAGCATCGTCCCCGATCGGCCGGCCAGGAGATGCTTGGATCCGGTGACGGTCCGCGCGGCGCCCCAGAAGGTCACCCTCACGCGGTCAATCTCCGGGGTACAGGTGAATCCCCGCCGTCAGCTGCGAGAACAGCGAGAGCTCCGAGTTCCCCACCTCGGCGTAGCCCCGGAGCGTGAAGTCCAGCGACACCCGCGGGCGCACGAAGCGCTCGATCCCCGCCCCCACGACGACGAACGGACCCTCGTCCACGCGGCGCGACTCCTTGGTCTCGTACCGCACGTTCGGGCTCGCGAATCCAAGACCGCCGAGGAGATACGGCGTGACGTCCCGTTCGCGGTGGAAGAACACGACCCCCTCGCTCGCCACCGTGGTGACGATGAGGTTGCTGTCCTTCGCGGCGAAGGGGCCCGTGTCGACCGGCAGCCCGGCTCGGGGGTTGTAGTGATGGTTCTCGAAGGAGAACCCGAGGGCCGCACGCGGGCTCAGCATGTACCGGAACCGGAACCCGTATCCGATGCCGCGGTCGTAGTGGTCGTTCAGCTCCGAGGAGCCGCGGACCACGCCGTACCCGAGCTGGCCGCCGAGGCTGATCGTGCCCTTCCGCTGGCGCCGGAGCGTCGGCGCCGTACGCGGATTCACGGGCGCGGGCTGCCGGCGCGAGAAGAGCATCGTTTCGGCGGCATTCCCGCTCCGGAGCCACGACTCCGCTTCCGAGAGCGTCGAGGCGCCCCCGTGGAGAGGCGCCCCCAACGCCGCGGCCGCGCAGACCATCACGATTCCCACCACACGTACGTTCATCGATCCTCCCGGGTGCCGGCGTGCGTCAGGCGCGCGGATGGAACTGGGTGTATTCCGAGCGCAGGTAATTCCGATCCAGATGGGTGTAGATCCTCGTCGTCTCGATGGAGCGGTGCCCCAGGAATTCCTGGACCACGCGGAGATCGCACCCGCCCTCGAGCAGATGCGTCGCGCAGGAATGGCGGAGCGTGTGCGGCGAGATGGGGCGCGTGATACCCGCCGCCTTCCGGTAGCCCTCGAGGAGCTTCCAGTATCCCATCCGCGTGAAGCGCCGTCCGAGGCGGGTCAGGAAGAGCGCCCGCTCGCCCCGGTCGCGCAGGAAGTGCGCCCGGGAGGCCTCGAGGTAGCGCGTGAGCGCCTTCTTGGCCTTTCCTCCGAACGGGACGATCCGCTCCCGGGAGCGCTTTCCGAAGCAGCGAACCAGATCCTCCTCCGGATCCACCTCCTCGAGGGTGAGCCGGACGAGCTCGCTCACGCGGAGCCCGGTAGCGTACGCCATCTCGAGCATCGCGCGGTCCCGGATCGACGCGGGGCTCTCGCCGCGCGGCGCGCCCAGGAGCGCCTCGATCTCGGGAACCGTGAGCACATCGGGAAGCGGGCGGCTCCTCCGGGGCGGCCGGATCTGGAGGGCCGGATTCTCTTCGGCGTGTCCGCGACGACGGAGGAACTCGTGAAAGGCCCGGAGCGAGGCGATCTTCCGGGCCACCGTGGAGGC
>Ga0075425_100004133_pt1 | contig 14915 bp, 11 predicted proteins | sample SoiMethybrSBSTD4_FD_75300 | JGI IMG/M metagenome (GOLD analysis project Ga0075425, IMG submission 75300) | Bulk soil microbial communities from a Populus tree surrounding site in Tennessee, USA - Soil MetaG P. TD hybrid SBSTD4 | ecosystem: Environmental > Terrestrial > Soil > Tree plantation...
CGGCGGCAATTCGGGGTCTCCGGTGATAAACAAGAACGCCGAGTTGGTCGGGTTAATCTTCGATGGTAACATCCAGTCTCTTGTCGGCGACTTTATCTTCGACGAAACGCAAAACAGGGCGGTGTCGGTTGATACGCGAGCAATGATGGAAGCGCTGATGAAAGTCTATGGCGCAACCGAAGCAGCCGACGAATTGATGAAGTAACCGAGCGCTTTTTAACATTTTGTTTGTTGAACCCGAGCAGGGGTTCATGTTTGTAGTCGAGGGAACGTGAACATTTCGAGCTCCGCCAGGAGTTCAATGTTCACGTTAGCCGTTAAGACATCACGATTTCAAAGCGTGGTCTAAACGTTGCCCTTCTGCCGGAGGCCGACGACGGAACGCCGGGATAGCGCGCTTGCTCCACGGAACCGATCTTTCGCTCTGCAGAAAAGGAGAATGAACTTATGGTAATTTCGAGATTAGCCCGAGTCTTAGCTCGCACTGCCGCGTTGATAGTTCTTTTCTGTGTCGTCGGCTATGCCCAGGATTCAGGGCAAGTGCTTCGAGTATTTGTTGGATACGGCACTTTGAAAAACACGCCGTCGACGATGAACAAACTATCTCCCGAAGCGAAGGCCGAGGTCGATAAACTCGAGGCGATGGCTCGAAAGGCTAATGGCGACGGCAAGTACGGCGAAGCTCTCAAACACCTCTATCACGCGATGGCTCTGATGCGAGGCGCGGAGTGGACGCCAGCGCGCGCCCTCAATTCCGGGATCACCGTGAAGCTCGATCGGGCGATGCTTGATCCCGGCGAATCGGAGCAGATCAAATTCGGACAGATCTATCCACTCGATGAAAAAATAAACTCGAAGGTAACTGGATCGATTTCTTTGTTGAAGATGCGCGGCGAGGAGTCGGTCAAAGAACTGAAGAAGCTCGACTCGGTCGATCCTGATTTTATCGCGCATCCGTTTAGTGGTGACTTGGTTATGCCGGATGTCGAACCCGGTAACTATCGGATTGGGATTCGCCTCGAGATCCCGGGCAGCGATGCTGTAACAAAGACCGTTACAGTTCACATCGAACGCGGGTTGGCAGCCGACTTCGCGGCGGCAAAAGTCCGCGCCGCCAAGCTTCAAACAACGCTGAAGTCGATTCATCAGGATGCACTGCTTGCAAGTCTGCCTTCCGCGGAGTATCGCATTTCGCTGTTCGACCTGGCTCGAGCCGGGGAAATCAATTTCGACAGGATGGATTTCCGCGAGACTCTCAAAGACACAAACGCCATGCTGGATTCATTGAGCAAAGGCGCCGACCCGTTCGCTGCGCGGCGTGGTGAATTCAAAAAGGCTTATTTGTCCAAGGTCGATAATACGCTTCAGCCTTACGAGGTGTTCGTGCCGAGCAACTACGACAAGTCGAAATCTTTTCCGCTGATCATCGCGCTCCACGGAATGGGCGGCGACGAGAACAGCTACTTTGCGGCGTATGCGCAAGGGGCTTTCAAGCTTGAGGCCGAGAAGCGCGGTTACATCGTTGCGTGTCCGAAAGGGCGGAAGCCTGCGTCAATGTACCTGGGCGACGCCGAGAAAGACGTGATGGATGTGCTTGCAGAGATGCGCCGGGATTACAACATCGACCCTGACCGAATCTATATGACCGGGCACTCGATGGGCGGCTACGGCACCTGGTCAGTAGCTATGAGTCATCCTGATGTGTTTGCTGCAATCGCTCCGATCTCAGGAGGCTCAAACACACCGGCCGGCATGGCAAAGATCGCACACATCCCGCAGCTGGTCGTCCACGGTGATACCGATCCAACAGTGCCGGTTGAGCGCTCGCGGACGATGGTCGCTGAGGGAAAGAAACTCGGAGCCGAAATTAAGTACATCGAAGTTCCGGGCGGTGATCACGGAAGCGTGGTCGCGCCGAACTTCCCCGCGGTGTTCGAGTGGTTCGACACTCACCGGCGCAAATCGTCTGAAGCGAAGGCGGGCGCCGCAGCTGCGAAAAGCAATTGATTATGTTTTCGCTTTGCGGTTAAGAATTCCGACCGACCGCTAAACCTTTCTTACCGAGATCCATCCCCGACAAGATAGCCGAATCATCTTATCGGGGATTCCCCTATAAGAATCGGTCTCTTTGACTGAAGCCTCTCTTGCTCCGCAGTCAATGTGCCGACGATTTCAGGTTAGCGTTTTGTAAACTTCACTACAATTTGACTGATTTGTGGATCGCGGGTACCGGCACAGGCATTGCCTTGTTGTAGACGACGACCAACGCTGGAATGAGACGTCCAGGTCCTCCCCTCAGGAGTTTCCAAATGAACGAGTTTGAGCGCCGTCCGTTCGCCCCTACAACTATGACTCTGCCCTTTCTGTGTTTTTGTGTGCTGTATGAACTACAGGTACCTGGCACTGAAGAATCGAGTTTGCTTCCGCCAGTCAGATGCAACTGAAGTGCGTGTGTCGACGCTTTTGGAATTGTGGAACCGGTCAACAGCACGACTTGAGTGTAATACCATTCACGAGTGGCGAAGGTTTATGAGGCATCAGTCTAATTTCGAGTCTGGAATAGGAGGAGCGCAGGGTGACGCCGCGGCGACGGCACTGCGCGTCGGGCGTGATGAAACCCTCTCGGTTGCGACCCGCTTTGCGTCGCCGCCGACGAGTCCATGCGAAGAGCTCGCGGCGGATCCGGATATCGAACATCGACGCGGCGACGCGAAAGGTCTGTCCGATTTGGCGCGAGCAGTCATTAGTGCTCGCAGCACGGAAGAGTTGATAGCGGCATTCGCGGATACTTTGCACGCGATGGTTCCTTTTTGCACCTGCGCGATTACGCTTGTCGACTCTATCAGCGGATTCAACACTGTGAGACACGCCGTAGGACTGCACGCGGCGTGTATGGTTGGCAGAAAAATCGAGCTCGGGGAAGGGGTGACCGGATGGGTGCTGGAAAATCGAAAACCGTTTTGGAATGCCAATCCGAGGCTCGACCTCCCGATTTCCCGATTCCCTGATGCAACGGAATTCAAAACGCTCGTCGCCTTTCCGATCATCAGCAACTCGGTGATCTACGGCGCGGTGACTCTGTACTCGTCCAAATTAGCAGAGTACTCGCGGTCCAATCGGAAACTGATAAAAGACGCCGTTGCCCTAATGTCTACCGCGCTGGCGGTAGCGATAAGAGCGAATACTCGTGACCAGCGTCTGCGCGATGGCAAGATTCAGGGAGATGAGGGTTAACCAACAGATCAGAAATACCAGATGTTTTCTCATGAAAACTCCGGAGGTTCAGAGTTCCCGCTCAAGAAGTATGAGACCTATTAAAACAATACCCAGCAACAATGAGCTCGAAACCCTGGACCCTGAACACGGAACTCTGAACCTACCTGTTGACGACTCTTCGATACAAATCTTCGTACTGCGGAATGATGTTCTCTACCCGAAAACTAGAGACCGCAATCTGACGCCCGCGCGTTCCGAGTCGTTTTCGCTCACCGTCGTCGTTGATCACCCGAAGCCCCGCAGCAGCCATTCCATCAACATCACCAACATCAAACAAATAACCGCAACCGCCATCTTCAACCAATTCGGGGATGCCGCCGACGCGCGTGGCAATGACCGGCACCTCGCAAGCCATCGCTTCGAGCGCGGTGAGGCCAAATGACTCAGATCTGCTTGGCAGCAGCAGCAGATCCGACACTGAGAGATATTCCCGTACCTGCGACTGCGGTTGCTTGCCGACGAAGGTCACCGCGTCGCTCACATCCAGTTTGTCGGCAAGCGCTTCGGCATCAGCGCGTTCGGGGCCATCGCCGCACATAATCAGCTTTATTGAAGAGCGCCCCGATTGAGGCTCCGTCGCTTTCATCCTTGCAATTATCTCGATGCAATCGGTGATTCGCTTGATCGGGCGAAATGTCGATACGTGAAGAATTATTCGTTCTCCGTCTGGCGCTAGAGCCTTGCGAACCGCTTCGTTTGGTTCGCGGCGATAATAATCCGAGTCGATGAAATTGTAGATCACCTGAATGTCGCAACCGGTGCAGAACGTTTCGTGGGTGGCATCGCGAAGATAATTGGAGATAGCGGTCACTGCGTCCGACTGCTCGATGCCAAACCGTGTGATGGGCAAAAACGACGGATCGCGCCCAACCAGCGTGATATCGGTGCCGTGAAGCGTGGTAACAACCGGAAGGTAGCGGGTTGGCTTCAGCATCTCGCGAGCGAGATACGCACTCACAGAATGCGGTATCGCATAGTGCATATGAATCAGATCGAGATTCTCTTTTGTGGCCACCTCCAGAAGCTTTGAAGCGAGCGCATCAGTGTAGGGTGGATATTCAAACAGCGGATAGCTCAGCATATCGACGGCGTGGAAGTGAATTCGTTCACGCGCCGATCCGCCGTCGAGACGCATCGGTGGAGCATAGCTTACAAAATGAATCGAGTGTCCGCGCTTCGCGAGTTCCAACCCCAGCTCGGCGCCGACGACGCCGCTCCCCCCGTACGATGGATAACAAGTGATGCCGATGTTCATTATTTTATTTTATGTGGCAGCGATGTTTTGAAGTCGGATCGATTGCAACGTGATCAGGAATACATATTCATTTTGCGGGACAGAAGCTCGATTGGATCTCGGACGTTCAAGGCTTCGCGAACTATGAAGCCTTCAGCGTGGTCGACGGCGATCAACGATCCGTAGAACCGCTGTCGGGCCTCGACCCGGCGCAGGAACGCCTCGGTGCTCAGGTTGGTTTCGAGCTCCTTGCTTGTGGGATCGAAAAGCTGCGATCGATAAGCACCGACCGCCTGATGTTTCTTTTCGGCGAAGTCGGTGATGTCCACCAGAAAAGTAGGCGCGGAAGTCCGGGGAAACATAAAGTGCGCAATAGCCTGTGGGCGCCATCGCTCCTGTCCCGTTTCCGGGTCGTATTTAGCCAAGCCGGCGACATGCGAGCCTTCGCGCACAATCTGACAAGTGTGGACGTGATCGGGGTGAGGATCTTCCCAGTAGTGAGTGAAGATCACACGCGGTCGATATTTTCGAATCTTCCGGACAAATTTGACTCGTGATTCTTCGGTCAGCCAGATATGTCCATCGGGGAGCTCCAGATTATCCCGCACTGTGAGCTGCATTACTGTCGCTGCGGCTTGGGCCTCGCCAGCTCTGATTTCCGCGGAGCCGCGCGTGCCCATTTCACCGCGAGCCATATCGAGAACGCCGACTCGATAGCCGAGAGAAACGAGCTTCAACAGCGTTCCTCCGCACGCCAGTTCAACATCGTCGGGATGCGCGCCAACCGCTAAAACATCAATCCGCGTTTCGTCGCTCATAATGCTCCTTTGGGTTGAGGTTACGGTCGCTCACGCGTGGTCGTCAACCATTCGCAAGCTCTGATATTCTTGGATCAGTCGATAACTCTCATCGGAATCAAAGGACTTCATCATGTCCACCAATGATTCATCATCTAGCTATTTGTACTTGACCACCATTGGCCGAGTCAGCGGTGAGCCTCGCGAGATCGAGATTTGGTTTGTTGAGCGGAATGACAAGTTCTACGTGCTCGCCGAACATTTTCGCAATGCTCAGTGGGTCAGGAACATCGAACGCAACCCTCGCGTCACGATTCGTATTGGCGCGCGCATCTTTGAGGCAACCGCGAGAGTTTTGGATCAGGAGGCGGATCGAGAGACCTGGACGGCGGTGCAAAAGCTCTCGACTGACAAGTATGGATGGGGCGACGGGCTGCCTGTTGAGCTAACGGCTAGTTAGGGAGGAGATGGGAGAAGGGGAGATGGGGGGCGAGAAGGGAGACGATTCCTAGCGACTTGCACTTTTTCACCCCATCTCCCCATCTTCCGCTCTTTCGAGAACTTCACAAAACACTCGCGGTCGTTCAAAATCTTGCTGGACGCGAGTTCAAATCGCATCAGTTTTTAGACTTTGTTTTCACAGGAGGAATAAAATGGCTGGCGTAATTCCCGAGGACTACATGGATCTCTTTCAAAAAAAGGCATTCGGTCATCTGGCGACGGTCAATGCAGACGGCACGCCTCAAGTGACACCGGTGTGGATTGACTTCGACGGCACTCACGTCCTGGTCAACTCCGCGCGAGGCCGAAAAAAAGACAAAAACATGGAGCGCAATCCGGCCGTCGCCCTGTCAATTCAGGATCCCGACAATCCTTATCGTTATCTGGAGGTGCGCGGAAAGGTTGATGAAATAACCGAAACTGGCGCCGACAATCACATCGATTCGATGGCCAAGAAATACATCGGTAAGGACAAGTATCCGTGGAAGAGCCCAACCGAAGTACGCGTGCTGTACAAGATCCGGCCCGAACACGTTTCAAAGATGGGATAGTCGAGACAGGGGTCAGTGGTCGGTGGTCAGTGATCAGTGAGTGGCAGCGCTCGGCAAAAGATTGTTCCCAACCCCTGACCCCTGACCACTCCACCTCAATACGCAATACGCCGTGTCGGGGCCGGTTCGACTAACCGGTCCACACGGATGCGAGCATCTACGACTATCGCGCCTTTCTCCAGAACCTTGACCGGGTTCGCATCCATTTCATAAATCTGTGGGCAGATCTCCAGCAGCGCAGACACTCTCAGGAGCAACTCACACAGACCTGCCTCATCCGCAGCCGGCGATCCCCGGTAACCGCGGAGCATCGCCGTTCCCTTTACTTCGTTCATCATTTCTCTTACATCGAGATCGCTGAGCGGATGGATCCTGAATGCGACATCGCTCAGAAGTTCGACCAGAATCCCGCCGCTGCCGTACAAAACCAACGGCCCAAACGTGCTGTCGAGCGTTGCTCCTACCAGAACCTCGACGCCTCCCTGCACCATCTCCTGGATAAGCACGCCGGTCAGGCTTGCACCAAGACGCGAAGTCATTTCTTCGTACGCGCGTTTCAAGGCTGTGGCATCTGTGAGGTTCAGAGCTACGCCGCCGACTTCGGTCTTATGAATGATTGCGGGGCCCGTCGCTTTGAGCGCAACCGGGTAGCCGATCTCTTTGGCGATTTTCAGTGCATCGACGAGGTTCGAGGCCAGTCTCGATTTTGCGACTAAGATACCAACAGCGCCGAACAACTCTCCAATCTCGATTGGGCTCAGCCATCCGCCGCCGCGAGCCAGCGCTCGATCGATAATTCGCTTCGCTTCATCCGTTTTGATGTCGGTAAAACTGGGGGTCACGCCCGGAGGTTTGCTGCGCCATTCGCCGTACGTCGTCACCTTTGCAAGTGCAGACGCAGCGGACTCCGGAAATCCGTAGCTGGGAATGCTGCGCAGAATATCGGGCGCTCCCTTGGTGCTCATGAAGTTCGCCAGAATCGGTTTGCCGCCGGCATCTTTTGAGCCTTCTACGATTGCTTCGGCGACCGCCTCCGGATCGGTAATCAAAGGTGGAATGAAAATTACAATTAGCGAATCGACGTGTTCGTCGGCGAGCAGCGCTCGAATGGCCCTGAGAAAGTGTTCGGGCGTTGCCGACGCTATCATATCGATCGGATTTGCCACGCTCGCACTCGACGGCAGGAACGATCGAAGCTCGGAGATTGTGGCGTCAGACAGCATCGGGAGTTCCAGCCCGAGAGATTCGCAGGCATCCGCCGCCAGAATTCCGGGACCACCGGCGTTCGTAAGGATTGCTACTCGGCGACCAGTCGGAACCGGCTGATGACTCAGCAGATTCGCAACATCGAAAAGCTCCTCAAACGTGTCGGTCCTGATAATTCCCGCCTGCCGGAACAACGCGCTCACAACCGCGTCAGTAGCTGCAAGCGCGCCGGTGTGCGATGACGCCGCGCGAGCTCCCGCGCGCGACCGCCCGGACTTGACCACCGCGATCGGTTTTGAACGTGCGATCCGTCTCGCGATGCGGCCAAACCTTCTCGGACTGCCGAAGCTCTCGAGGTAAAGAAGAATTACATCGGTGCGTGGGTCTTCAGCCCAATATTGAATCAGATCATTACTGGATACATCGGCGTTGTTCCCGACCGAAACAAAAGTCGAGATCCCCAAATTCAAACGGCGGGCATAATCGAGGATTGCCAGACCCAGCGCACCGCTTTGTGTGGACATTGCCACGCGGCCTTCAGGCGGATAAATTGGAGAGAACGTACCGTTGAGAACCACCGACGGGTCTGTATTGATGATTCCCATGCAATTGGGACCGATCATTCGGACGCCGGCGCTGCGAACTTTTTCAAGAAGCGCCGCCTCGCGAGCTCTTCCTTCGGCTCCGGTCTCGCCAAAACCGGCGCTGATCACAACGATTCCATGGACACCTTTCTTGATGCAGTCATCGACCACAGAACCCGCAGCTTCGGCGGGGACTACGATGATCGCCAGATCAACTTCATCTGGAACATCGATTACCGAAGGATAAGCGGCGACCGAGCCGACTACTCGCGCGCTGTTGTTGACCGGATACACGACGCCCTGAAAACCTGCCGCGACTAGGTTATGAAAAACTTCGGCTCCGATTCCGCCACGGTTTCGACCCGCCCCGATGACTGCAATCGACCGCGGCTCAAAGAAGGACTTCATTGAAGCGCGCGCGGCCGCCTGTGAACGGATCGCCGCTTTCTCTTCGAATTCCGGAGTGGGAGCAATGGGAAAGCTGACCTGAAACACACCGCCGTCGAGCCTCCGCTGAACCGCGAAACCGGTGTGCATGAACACGTCCATCATCTTGCGATTATCGCCGAGCACGTAAGCGTCGAAGGTCGTGATGTTCTTTTCGCGAGCGATTTCGGCAAGCCGCTCGAGCATTCGGGTAGCGATGCCGCGACCTTGTAACGCGTCTTCTATGAGGAAGGCGACCTCGGCGCGATCGTGCGAATTCTTGTCGCGGTAGTAGCTGGCTACGCCGACGAGCCGACCAGCAACCTCACCGACAATCGTGAATTTGTCTTCGTAGTCGACGTTTGCGAGGGCTCGAGCCCGCTCCTCGCCGAGCTCCGGAAGCGGGCTGAAGAATCGGAAGTAAACGCTCCGCGGTGAAAGGCGTTTGTGAAATTCGAGCAGGGCGGTTACATCATCAGGTTTGATCGGCCGAAAGTGGAGAGTGGACCCATCTCGCAGCAGGATGTCGGATTCATAGCGGGCAGGGTAGTCGGACATCAACAGGAATAGTACCAAATAGGTCCTATCGGTCCCATTCGTCCCATCGGTCCTATTCGTCTTATTGAGGAATCAGTTTGTAGACAGTACCTTTGTAGACAATGATCGCGCGATCGGCTGGTGCGAACCCTGACAGATATGGTTTCAAACCCGGTCGTTTACCGAGCACCTCTTTGTAGACATTGCTATCGCGGACGATCATCACCGACGGCAGATCCTTGTCCGGATCGTAATCCTTGTCGGTCCAGGCGCCGTCCTTGAGCACGAACTTCTTGCCGCTTACTTTCCGTTCGGGGCTCACTCTGGCGGATTCGGTCGAGCTGCTGCTTCCGAATGCCAGCTTCGCCCTGGTTTTACCCATTGCCGGCTGATCTTTTCGAGAATCCGCCGAAGGTGCGGGAGCTGCGGAGGCCGGCGGCGGGGGAGCGATCTCTTCTGCTCGTTCTCTCTTTGTCTTGTCGGCTAGCTGGTCGGTTGGCACCGGTTTGGTCGGAGCCTCGGCGGCTTTTTCCTTTTCAGTCTGCTGTTGCCGATTCTCGGCGTCGCGCGCACCGGCTTCAGGAGTCGCAGCCGCAACTCGGGCGTTCTGCGAAACAGTATCGCTGACTGTTGCGCCCTTCGAATCGTCTTTGGAGTCGTTGGGTTGTTTTGCAAGCTGCTTTACAGAATCGGCTTCCCGTTGCTGAGCCTCGTTGACGGCTTTCGATTCTGCCGGACTGTTCTTCGTTTGTGCTTCAATTTTGCGAGCGCTCGCCGCCTGCTGGAGCGCAACCAAACCATCAGCTACCTGAGGCGCCTGGTTCTTGTCGGAGGGCGGTTCGGAAGCGCGCCGCTGTGCCTCTTGCTGTTCAGGCGCAAGGGCTGCCGTAGCAGAATCGCTAGCCGCTCGGAAGGAGCTCGGACCGCTCTTGTTTGAGAGGATGAACGGCAGACTGATCGCCATTACTAATGCTGCCGCTGCGGCAATCGCCCACTGGGGCCGGGCAAGGACACCCAGCATTTGACGAGCTCCTTCCAGCCAGCTCGTCCGCGGCGGTTCGATGATCCTGGGCGATGCAGCGACTGGGTCAGTCTGAGCCAGCCGAGCTAATCCGACGATGCTCTTTCGGCAAGGTGCACACTCAGATAAATGCTGTTCGTATTGCGAACATTCCGCCGCGCTCAGAAGGTGTTCGACGTATGCGTTGGCTTTATCGGGGTCGAATTCGACACATAACTGGTGAGGATTTCCGGGCCGCGAGACATACGCTCGAAGCAAATTATCGATCACCCCATCCTTAATTTGCCCTGAAAACTTCATCCTTCACCCTCATCCTTACTTAGAACGCCAACACCCAATACACTTGCGCGCTTTTCTTAACTTAACGCCGGGCAACGACCTCATCCTGACTCGACGCTGGACGTTCCCGTTGCCTGTCTTGTGGGACGGACTCCAAAAGGTAGTCACCCACCGATATGTCCATCTGTTCCGCTGCAAGCTCCACGGCCTCGGTGACCTCCCGTCGGTTGAACGAGTGGTCCCGGGCCAGCCCCTTCTCCACCAGTTTGCGGATCCGCTTTTGCACCTTCGTCAGCCATCTGCTGATTGTTGCTTCGTGAACCTCAAACAGCTGCCCGATCTCTCGGAGCGTCATTTCATCGTAATAGTAGTACGCGAGCAACAGCCGTTCCCTGGCCTCGAGATCGCCTATCGCTCGTCGAAGGGACGCAACCACCGCATCTCGATACCGATTGCGAATGTAATCCAGGTCGGTCGTGCTCCGTCGCTCGGGTTTTTCAACTGCGTGCGCTAACCGATCCATATCCTCGGGCTCTTCGGTCTGAACGAGGCGGCTCGACTGGCGATGATGATCCGCCGACAGTTGAAAAACAACTGCTCGAAGCCATCCGCGCAGCGAGCCGCGGCCGGAGTAAAAAGAAAACTTGCTGACCCGCGCTCCGCCGGACTCGCGCAGGCCGTACAATTCCGCGAAAGTCGAATCGGCGAGTTGCTCGGCCGCGCCGGTGTCCTGGGTCATCGTGCGCGCCACGCTGACCAGGTAACTTCGATATTCCTTGAAGAAATCGTCCCAGGCGGCATCATCTCCCTTTGCACAAGCGGTCGCAAGACAAAGATCTTCAGCATTGAGAGAGGCCAGCAGTTCTCCCGCGGCAGCGCGCGACTCGCCGGTCGGGCCTGGGTTGCCGGTGGTCTTATCCAAGACGTCCGCCAGGTATTTCTTAGCGGAAGCGTGAACCGCGGCAACTAGCTCCCCGTCGCTGACCGAGTATCGTCGCTGAATGCGCGCAAGGAGTTCTTTTATTTCAGCTGCAAACGCGTGCTGGAAATCATCAACCGTCATGGTTTCCCTGGCGCTCTCCGAGGTCAACGCTGGCGTCGAGTCAACTTCGAGGTTGGGGCCATGCTAGCACATGCGGCGCACTGTAGCTAAAGAAATACAGGAGTAGTGGTCGGGAGTCAGGGGTCAGAGACCGAAACCCAGGGTCCCTCTGACCACTGACCCCTGATCCCTGGCCCCTTCTTTTGCTACCCGTTCTTGTTGCCCTTGGGCTTGGTGCTCTTGTTGGCAGCCGGAGCCTTATTGGCGGCCGGAGCCTTCTTGGCAGGAGCAGCCTTGGCTTCAACAGTGATTTGATTGTCGACCTTCTTCACCCCTTTCACGCTCTTCGCCACATTCGTCGCGACACCTTTGAGTCCGCCCGTCTTGACCGATCCTGTGAGCGTGACAACTCTATCCTTTGAAGAGGCGTCGAGATTCGCGTTCTTGAGAGACGGGGTCTTTGCAAGTTTCGCCTTGACCGCCGCAGCAATACTGGCATCATCAACCGGCGCGGGAGCGGCTTTTGGTTTAGCCGGCGCCTTCGCGTTGGTGTTTGATGGTTTCGCTGGAGCCTTCGCGTTTTTGTTTTGTGCACCGAAGACACTGATTGACATTGCAAGAGCAACAATCAGAACTGTTGCGATTCTTTTCACTGTTTTTTCTCCTTGTTTGATCGATTTTTTGTTTCGGCCGAGAAATCAATCCTCCAATTCGGCCTTAGCTGTCAAGCACACTTCTACATCACATCTTCTACCTCAACAATCATTCTTCACATCTTGAAAGAGTACTGTCCGGTATCGAACCATCAGAAGCTCAACGGCACTCGCTCGCGCATCAGATGATAAAAGTTCGCGGAAGTACGAGTGACGGCTCCGTGCCTGGCGCCTTCCCAACGACGATGAAGCCCGAACAACCGATAGTTAAACGAACCGACACCCGGCAGCGATACAATCTCGCGCCTTGGGGCGCCCTGCGTATGAAGCGGGTTGAAAAGATCGAGATGCACTTCCGCCGATCCATTTTCAAAGATACCCACGTGGAGCGACGCGACCGGCGTGTCGTTTTCCATCCAACCAATTCGCCACCCGGGATGATTCCGCTGGCTCAAGTATGCCGCCAGCCCTCTCCGCAAGCTGCACCGCGTGTAGCCACCGTCTCCCGATTTTGATTCGAGCAGCTCGGTCAGGCTTGTGTGATCTGCATCACGCGGAGTAAAGAAGAACCCGCCGTCCCACGGAAAATCGATTATCCGGCCGACACAATCCAGCCATCCCTCGTGATAAATCTTGTCGATCAGCAGCGCGACAGATCGCTTGACCCCAGGAGACCACGATCCCCATCTCGAAACTGCGTTTGCTGGATCTTCAACTCCCGCAACTAAGCGAGAGACCGCCGCGGTCATCTCACAGTTTTTCGAATTCTCGCTGCGCGTCACCTGCAACCAGGTCGGCACCGGGGTATCGAGATCGGAATGTCCGAGATCCGTTCCAAAACTCCCCAATTGACGACTCCTACTGCCTCTCAGCTCGAAGCGCGGTGGCAACTTTTTCAAATTCCTCTTCAATCGACTTCACCACCGCCTTCGCCATCGAGACCGATCCCGCCCGGCTCTGGTTTTCGAGAATCTCACACAACGCATCCATCCGGGTTGCTCCCAGATGCCCGCTGCTGCCCTTAAGAGCATGAGCCTCCCGAGCAAGTGCTTCAGCCTCGTCGCGCTCCGCTGCCTCTCTCAACGCCGCGAGTCTACGAGGCGTTTCTTCTACAAACAGATCGATTAGATGATTGAAGAACCCCGGATCGTTCGATGACTGCAGCCCGCGGAGTTCCGCAATCACGGTCTGGTCAATGATGGATGACGTTGAGTCCAGAATTCTTACGCGCTCTAACTCCTCAGTGCGGGTTGTGTTGCGATCTGCAGTCCAGCGCTCGATCGCCGCCGAGAGAATCTCTCCTTTTACCGGCTTGCTGATGTAGTCATCCATTCCAGCATCGAGACATTTTTTGCGGTCACCGCCGAGGGCATTCGCAGTCATTGCAATGACGGTTGTGTGTTTTGAATCACCTTCGCGTCTGCGAATCTCCCTTGTTGTCTCGTAGCCATCCATCTCGGGCATCTGACAATCCATCAGGATCAGATCGTATGGAATTCGATCGAGCGCATCGAGCACCTCAACTCCGTTTGCCACTGCATCCGCTCCATAGCCGAGGTTCTCGAGCTGACGAAGCGCGACTCGTTGGTTGATGATGTTGTCCTCAGCGATGAGGATTCGGATCTGTTGCCTGGCCTCGCGAGCTCTTGGTGACGCGACTTGCGCCGGCCGGCGTTCTTCAGATGGTTGTTCGCGGACATCATTCGCGGTCAGAGTCGCAAGGCAATCGAAAAGCTGAGACTGCTTCACTGGCTTGGTCAAACACAATTCGACGCCGGCAGCTCTTATCGCCGCCTCATCGCGCCGTCCGAGAGATGTCATCATCAGCAACCTTGTCGCGGCGATCTCCGGATCTGCCTTTATCGCGGTCGCCAGCGTGAGCCCGTCCATCTCCGGCATCTGCATATCCAGGATTGCTATTCGATACGGATCTCCGGCTTTCGCTTCGCGCTTCAGAATCGAAAGCGCTTCGGCGCCGCTCGCCGCTGCCCCGTTTCGCATCCCCCACGAAGTAATCTGATGATGAACAACTTTTCGGTTTGTAGCGTTGTCATCGATGATCAACACCCGCAATCCTTCCAACTGACTTCCCGAGGTTTCGCGGCGCGCTGTCTCGGCGGGCTGCGTATCAAATCCGCAAGTGAACCAGAACGTCGACCCTTCACCCGGAGCGCTCTTGACGTTAATCTGACCTCCGAGCAGCTCGACAAGTTGTTTTGAAATCGCGAGGCCGAGGCCGGTTCCCCCATATTTCCTGGTAGTCGATCCGTCGGCTTGCGAGAACACGTCAAAGATTCTGCGTTGAGCCTCGTCCGGAATTCCGATACCGGTATCGCTGACGGCAAAGCGAATGAACGCACGGCCGGCGGCTGTGGATTCTTTGGTGACTCGGACTATGACTTCGCCGCGCTCGGTGAACTTCACCGCATTGCTCAACAGATTAACCAGCACCTGCCTCAATCGTCCCGGGTCGCCTCTCAACGCCGTAGGCACGTCACTATACACTATCGAAAAGAGCTCGACGCCTTTTGACTGTGCGGCCTCAGCAAGCAGATCGACGGCGCCTTCGACAGCGTTTCGAAGATCAAAATCCATTTTCTCGAAGGTCAGTTTCCCTGCTTCGATCTTTGAGAAATCCAGGATGTCATTCATTAGAGTCAACAGAGCCTCGGCACTGGATCTGACCGTCTCTGCAAACTCACGCTGTTCACGGTTTAGTGTCGTATCGAGCAACAGACCGCTCATCCCGATGATCGCGTTCATCGGAGTGCGAATCTCGTGACTCATGTTCGCCAGGAATTCCGCCTT
>Ga0075425_100004136_pt1 | contig 14912 bp, 9 predicted proteins | sample SoiMethybrSBSTD4_FD_75300 | JGI IMG/M metagenome (GOLD analysis project Ga0075425, IMG submission 75300) | Bulk soil microbial communities from a Populus tree surrounding site in Tennessee, USA - Soil MetaG P. TD hybrid SBSTD4 | ecosystem: Environmental > Terrestrial > Soil > Tree plantation...
AACGAGAGGAGATCGCTCTTCTGCTGCGCGTCGAGCGGCACCTCTCGGTGCCCGAGGAAGAAGATCGCGTCGACGCTCGCGAGGCTCGGTCCGCCGCTGGCGGGCTTGCCGTCGGTCGTCGCGGGGTGCCGGGAGATGATGTTCGAGTCCGTTCGGATGTACGTGTCGTACGCGCCCGATTCATAACCGAGCCGCTCGATCACCGCCAGCGCGTGCGACACGGAGTCGTGCTGCGCGATGCCGTTGCGCGTATCGGCCCACGCGAGGACGGCCTTCCGCTGGCGTACGCCGCTGCCCCGTCCGGCGCCGCGGCCGCCGCCGCGCCCCGCGGGCGGCTGCGGCTCCGCGGACGGAATGCTCCACGATGCCAGGAACACGAACGCGATCGAGGCGCAGACGACCGCGCGCGGCTTCACCATCAGTTCACCTGTCGCAGCGACCACCGGATCGCCTCGAAGTACATCTTCTGGAGCAAGGGGTTGTCCCAGTCGTCGGCTTCGTGTCCGAGGATCGAATAGAACACGCGACCCTCGCCGTACATCTTCGACCACGCCGCCGGGAAGTCGCGATCCGCGCGATGCACCTGCGGCGCCGCAAGGTCGAGGCCGTCCGCATCGAGGTGCGCGACGACGTGGACCTTGCCGCGGGAAAAATCCTTCAGCTGATACAGCTCGTCGCGGACCGCCCACCGCCGCGGCAGATGCCGCATTGCCGGAAACGACGGGTCGTCGACGACGACCGTCGCGTCGGCGATGTTCCAGGGATGCTCGTCGAATCGGCCGCCGAGCAGATCGCCGAACTCGGACCACGAGAAGAACGCCGTCGACGCGGAGTGCGCCGCGACGAACCCTTTCCCATCTTCGTGCACGAAGGAGAGGAGATCGGCGCGCTGTGCGGCGGACAGGTCGATCTCGCGGACGCCGAAAAAGAAGATCGCGTCGAAGTACGTCAGGTCGTGAACGTTGAAATCGCCGCCGGCGCCGGCGGCGATTCCGGTTCCCGGAGGGAACGTGATCGGACGCTTGGTGATCAGCTGCGAGTCGGTGCGGATGAGGGTGTCGTATGCGCCGGAGTCGCGGCCGAGCCGCTCGATCGTCGCGAGCGCATGCGAAATCGAGTCGTGCTGATAGCCGTTGCGCACGTCGGCCCACGCGAGCACGTGCTTGCGGGCGGCCGCCGTACCGGTCTGCGCGCCGCGCGGCGCCGAGACAGACGCCGCAGAGATCGCGACGCACGCGAGGAGACAGGCGAACGGCGGGCGCGCGCGGACGATGATCACCGGTTCGTCGCGCTTCCTGCCGGCAGCGCGAACGCCACGATCTTCGATCCGGGCGCCGCGCCAAGGTAGCTGCCGCCGCCTGCGGCCACCACGACGTACTGCCGGCCGTCCTTGCCGAGGAACGTCATCGGCACGCTGTGCGCGCACGCCGGCAGCTCGGTCTCCCACAGCTGCCGGCCGGTCTTCGACTCGAACGCGCGGAAGCGGCAGTCGATCGTCGCGCCGATGAAGATCACGCCGCCGGCCGTGGCGATGCTGCCGCCGATGTTCAGCGTGCCCGTCTTGTCGAAGCCCTTGGCCTTCAGCGACTCGACGAACCCGAGCGGCACGCGCCACGCGACGTCGCCGCGGCCGATGTCGATCGCGAGGAGCTCGCCGAAGGGCGGCGCCGAGCACGGCACCTTCGTTTCGGGATTCCAGAAGCGGCCCACCGGTCCGCCCCACGGACTGCGGCGCACCCATGTGGCGGGCCCCCCGCCGCGCGGCGCCGCCTGCACCATCTTCGCCACCTGCCCGAGGTTCATCACGCTCGTGAACGCGAGGCCGAGCGTCGGATCGTACGAGAGCCCGTTCCAGTTGCCGCCGCCGAGCGTGCTCGGAAAGGTGAGCATCGTGCCATCGACGCCGGGAGGCGTGTACGGACCCTTCGTGTACATCGCGTTCGCGTCCCAGAGCTCCTTACAGTACGCCGCGTGCTCCGGCGTGAGCGTGAAGAAGTCCTTCGCGGGATCGAACGTGTTGCGCGCGAGCGGCGGGGGCTTCACCGGAAACGGCTGCGTCGGCCAGGTGGCTTCGCCGGGCACCGTGCTCTGCGGCACCGGCCGCTCCTCGACGCCGAAGATCGGCTCGCCGGTCACGCGATCGAACACGAAGAGCAGCGCCATCTTCGTCATGACGGCGACGGCGGGGATCGTGCGGCCGCTGCGCTTCACGTCGACGAGAGTCGGCGCCGCCGGCACGTCGTAGTCCCAGATGTCGTGATGCACGAGCTGGCGATACCACTTCAGCGCGCCGGTCGCGGCATCGAGCGCGACGACCGAGTTGCCGTACAGGTTGGCGCCTTTCCGATCGCCGCCGTAATAGTCGGACGTCGGCGCGCCGATCGGCGCGTAGACGATGCCGCGCTCGGCGTCGATCGTGAAGAACGACCAGACGTTGGTGCCCGAGCGGTTCTTCCAGCTCTCGCCTTCCCACGTCTCCACGCCGGGCTCGCCGGCGCGCGGCACGGTGTGGAACGACCACAGCAGACGGCCGGTGCGCGCGTCCCAGCCGCGGATGTCGCCGTAGAGGCCGGTGCTCGGCGACTGCTCGCCGTTGTTGCCGCCGGTGATGACGACGTTCTTGTAGACCGACGGCGGCGAGGCGAGGCTGAACGCGCCGTCCACGTCGCCGCGAACGCTCGCCTTCAGATCGACCGATCCCTCGTCGCCGAAGCCGGCCGCGGCCGTGCCGCGCTCGGCGTCGACGGCAAGAAGGCGATCGCCGCTGCCGGTGAAGAGGCGCGGCGGCGTGTCGCGATCGCCGGGCCAGTACGCGAGGCCGCGGCGGCTGACGGCGGCCGGCGCCGTATAGCGCCAGACGACTCGCGCGGTTTCCGGCTCGAGCGCGACGACGTCTCTGCCGGCGGTGACGTACATGATGCCGCCCACCACGAGCGGCGTCACCTGAATCCCGGCGGCATCGGCGTCGAAGGTCCACGCCGGCTGCAGCTTCGCGGCGTTGGCCGGCGTGATCTGCTTCAGCGGCGAGAAGCGCTGCGCGCCGGCGTCGTGATCGTGCGACGGCCAGTCGTTGACGTCGGCCGCGGCGAGCGCGGCGACGATCGCCGCACACGCCGCCGCAGCCGCCGCGCATCGTGCAGGCGTCACGTCACTCGCCTCAGTAGGTGAACTTCAACGCGAACTGCATGATCCGCGGATCGCCGCCGGTCGTGGCGGTCGACTGAATCTGCCCGAAGCTCGCGCTGTTGAGCGAGGTGACCGGCGCATTGAAGTTCACGTGGTTGATCACGTTGAACACCTCCCACCGGAACTGCACCGACTGCGCGCCGCCGAGCTTGAACGTGCGGGTGAGCGCGAAGTCGTTCTGGAAGTTCCCGGGGTTGACGATCGTGAACGGCGCGAGCGTGCTGTAGGCTCCTGCGGCCGGCGAGGTGAACGCCGCGCGATCGAGGTACTGCAGCGGCGCGCCGCTGCCGTACGGATCGTCGAGCACCTGGACGGCGCGCTGGTTGCCGAGCCCCGTCAGCGCGTTGTCGACGCCGGTCGTCACGCTCGATCGATTGCCGGTCTGCCAGCGGACGATCGGCGAGAGCTGCCAGTCGCTGAGAACGGCGTGCAGCACCGGCCTGGCGTCGAAATTCGGCGTCCGCGCCACCAGAGACAGGTTCACGACGTGGCGGCGATCCGAGGAGCAGTACGAGTAGTCGAGATCGGGGTTCGCGGGGTTCACGATCGTCGGGCCGGTGATCTCGGTCGTCGCCGGATCGCTCATGCACTTCGAGATCGTCCAGTTGGAGAGCACGCTCAGATTGTTCTTCAGCCTGCGCTGCAGCGAGAGCAGCAGGGCTTCGTAGTTGGCGCGGCCGGTGTCGTCGAGCTGCCCGATGGTTCCGTAGAACTGCCCCTGCTGCGGATTCTCGAGATAGAGCTGGCGGCGCGTGTTCGTGTTGCCGGTCGTCGCGCCGGGCCCGAAGACGGCCGGGTTGAGCTCGGTGGCGCGCCACAGGTGGCTCGAGTGGTTGCCAAGGTAGCTCGCCGACGTCAGCCAGTCGCCGAACTGGCGCTGCACGCTGAGGTTCCACTGCTGCAGCGACGTCGGCTCGAGATGGAGCGGCGTGTTGACGTAGACGCCGAAGGCCGGAAACGCCTGCGTCGCCCATCCGGTGTTGAGCGCGGGGAACGGATTGCCGCCCGGGTAGCCGAGATACGGATCGGCGAAGCCGCCGGGCGGATTCGAGATCGTGATCTGCGCGCCCCACGGCGGGTTGTTCGCGAACCGCGTGTTGAAGAAGAGATGCGGCGTGTCGTAGAACACGCCCCACGACGCGCGCACGCTCGTGCGCTCGTCGCCGCTGGGCGTCCACACCATCCCGACGCGCGGCGCGAACTGCGCGATCTTGCCGAACGTCGTCGCGTCGCCGGGATAGCCGGCGTCGCCGGGGAAGATCAGGCCGGCCGGCGCCTGCGGGTAGACCTTGCTGTGGACGTTCTGATCGAACAGCGTCTGGTCGAAGTGGCTGACCCAGGAGTACGTGTTCTTCACCGGCAGGAACGGCTCCCATCGCACGCCGACGTTCAGCGACAGGTTCGAGCGCACGCGCCAGTTGTCCTGGACGTAGGCGCCGACGTAGTCGTTGTGATCGAAGTCGTACACCGGATTGCCCTGAAGGAAGCCGCCGCTCACGATGCCGAGCATGAAGTCGGCGAGCGAGAGGCCGGTGCCCTGGCCGTTGAACGTGAAGGCGCCGTTGGTCGGACGGTTGTTCAGCGTCTCGATGCTCGAGTGAATCCAGTTGCCGCCGATCGACAACTGGTGCGCGCCGCGCACCACGTCGACGTCGTCGGCAATCTGCCACCCCTTCGAGTTGAAGTATCCCGGGTTCGTGGCGCCCGAGCCCACCGAGAACCCGTTGCCGGTGACGCTCACGCCGACGTAGCCGGGCACCAGGCTCGAGACGCGCGCGCCGAGATCGGTCGCGCTGAAGTACGGCGGCAGCGGCCGATCGTTCAGCGTGCGGTTGAAGGTGGCGTGCAGCGAATTGAGCGTCGAGGCCGACAGCACGAGGTTGTGGCCGACCACGAGCGAATGCACCTGATTGTTCTGGCCGGTGCGGCTGAGGGTCAGCACGTTGGCCCCGTCGTAGGTCGCCGGGTTGTCGTAGACGGCGTAGAAGTAGCGCGCGAAGAGCGACTGGTTCGCGTCGATCGTGTAGTCGACCTTCGCCAGCGCCTGATGCTCGGTGCTGTTGTTCGGGATGCCGTACTGGAGCCGACCGCACGGGTCGGTCGACACCGGCACGTGCTGCAGGAAGTTCAGCGCGACCTGGCTGAGACGCGACGGATCGATCCGGTTGTTCGCGAAGCCGCCGGTGAGCGTCAGCTGACGGCCGCCGTTGCACGCCGGCGACGCGATCGCGGTGAAGTCGCCGTTGAGCATCGCCTGCGTCGGCACGAAGCTGATCGTGGTCGCCGGGTTGCTCTTCTCCATGCGCCCCTGATAGCCGCCGAAGAGGAACAGCTTGTTCCTGACGATCGGCGCGCCCAGCGTGCCGCCGAACTGGTTGCGGTTCAGGCTGTCGCGCTCGGGCGCGAAGAAATTGCGGGCGTTGAAGCGGTAGTTCCGCAGGAATTCGAACGCGTCGCCGTGCACCTCGTTCGATCCCGACTTGGTCACCAGATTCACGGCCGACGCCGCGTGATGTCCGTAGCGCGCCGGCAGCGCGCTCGTTTCGACCTTGAATTCCTGCAGCGCGTCGGGGAACGGCGTCGGCAGGTTCAGGTTGTTGAACGGATCGTTGTGCGTGCCGCCGTCCATGATGTAGGTGATCCCGTTCGCCTGGCCCCCGGCCACCGAGATCGTCGCGGTCGGAAAGTTCTTGTTCGTGTTCAGATCGCCGGCCGGCGCGGAGGTGGCGAGGCCGGAGAGAAAGATCAGCTCGGTCGCCTGGCGCCCGTTGAGCGGCAGCTCCATCACGCGCTGGTTGTCGATCACCTGGCCGACGCCGGTGTTCTTCGTCTCGACGAGCGTCGTGTTGGCGGTGACGGTCACCTGCTCGCTGATGGCGCCGATGGTCAGCGTCACGTTGACCTCGGGGTTCGATCCCACCTGCAACACGATGCCGTCGCGCACGAACGTGTTGAACCCCTGGAGCACGACCTTCAGCTGATACGGCCCGACGGGCAGGTTCGGCAGCGCGTACGTGCCGTCGGCGCCGGTGAAGACGGTGCGCGTCATCCCGGTGTCGGTCTTCGTCACCGTCACCTCCGCGCCGGGGATCGCCCCCGAGCTCGAGTCGCGGACGATGCCCGACAGCTGCGAGCCGGCGACGGCCTGCGCCCGCGCGGTGCCGGTCGCGACGAGCGCCACAACGACGAAACAGACGAGCGCGCGTAGCAGTCTCACCTTCGTACCTCCCCTGCGAACCGACGTTCAGTTGCGGGTCGGCACGTTAGCATCCGGCCGGCGGTAACCCAACGAAGTTACCGTGCGGTTACCGTAACACGCTCCGTTTCCACGCCGATGACGCGATAATCCACCACTCGCATGGAGACATGGCGCACCGCGATCGTCGACGCAGGCCCCGATCACATCAGAGTGCGGGGACATGACGTGCTGGGCCTGATGCGCGCGGCCACCTTCACCGATCTGATTTTCCTGCTGCATCACGAGCGCACGCCGACGGCCGCCGAACGCCGCCTCGTCGACGCGATCCTGATCGGCTCGGCCGACCACGGCGCCGGCGCGCCGTCGTGCGCGGCGGCGCGGCTCGCCCTGTCGGGCAACCGCCAGTCGCCGTCGGCGGCGATCGCAGCGGGCGTGCTGACGATCGGCGACGAGCACGGCGGCGCCGGATCGTCGTGCATGGATCTCATCGCCGCCGGCCTCGAGCGCGCGCGGCGTGAGGCGCTCTCGTTCGACACCGCCGCGGCGCGGCTCGTCGACGAGGCGCGCGCGGCGAAGACGCGGCTCCCGGGATTCGGCCACCGCGTCCACTCGACGAACGATCCGCGCGTCGACGTGCTGTTCGGCCTCGCCGAGGAGCACGGCCTCGCCCGGGACGGCGTCGGCTTCATCCGCGCGCTCGAGCGCGCCGTCCGCGAGCGGATCAAGCCGATTCCGATCAACGTCGACGGAGCGCTCGCCGCGATCCTCGTGGACCTCGGCTTCCCGTCGATCGTGGGCAGGCTGCTGTTCATCGTCGCGCGCGTGGCGGGGCTGAGCGCCGAAGTCCTCGAGGAGCACTCGCGCGAGAAGCCGATGCGCATCCGCATTCCGGTGGAATACGACGGCGTGCCGCCGAAAGACAATTGCTGATTGCTGATTGCTGATTGCTGATTTATTGGGCCATTGCACATGTCGACCGTGAATTCATCGATAGAGCAGCAATCAGCGATCGGCGTTCAGCAGTTCGTGGCGCGCGCGCGCGCCGCGATGCGCGAGATCGACGCCCTCGATCAATCGGCCGTCGATCGCCTGTGCCGCGCGATCGCCTGGGCCGGCGGCAACGAGCAGACCGCGGCGAGGCTCGCGGAGATGAGCGTCGACGAGAGCGGCATGGGCAGTCCCGAGCCGCGGCGCCGCGCCAAGGTGCTCGGCATCCTGCGCGATGCGCTGCGCCAGAAGAGCATCGGCGTCATCGAGGAGATCCCCGAGCGCGGCATCGTCAAATACGCGAAGCCGGCCGGTGTGATCGCGTCGCTGATTCCGGCGACCAGCCCGTACGTGACGCCGATCGGGATCGCCATCTACGCGATCAAATGCAAGGACGCCGTCGTCTTCTCGCCGCATCCCGCCAGCCGCAGGACGACGAACGAGACCGTCCGCGTGATGCGCGCCGCGCTCGGCAGGCTCGGCGCGCCGCCCGATCTCCTTCAGTGTGTCGAGCGCCCGACGATTCCGCTTGCGAAGGAGCTCATGGCGATCTGCGATCTGACGATCGCCACCGGCGGCCCTGCGATGGTGAAGGCCGCATACAGTTCGGGCAAGCCGGCCTACGGCGTCGGCGCCGGCAACGCGACCATGGTGATCGACGAGACGGCCGACATCGCCGAAGCGGCGCGGAACACGCGGGTGAGCAAGACGAACGATCACGGCTCCGGCTGCTCGGCCGACGGCAACCTCCTCGTGGACGCGGCGATCTACGACGCGTTCCTGGCGCGGCTGCAGGTCGAAGGCGGCTACCTCGTCTCGCCGGCTGAAAGGACCCTCCTCGAGGCGGCGTACTGGGACGCCGACGGGCACCGCACGCCGGAGACGATTGCGCGTGCGGCGGCGGTGGTCGCCGCGCGGGCCGGCTTCGCGATTCCCGCGGATCGGACGTTCCTCATCGTCGAGGAGCAGCACATCGGGAGGGAGCACCGCTTCTCCACCGAGAAGCTCGGCACCGTGCTGGCGATCTTCAAATACGACGGCTTCGATCAGGCGCTCGACATGGTGCGGCGGATCTTCGAGACGGGCGGCAAAGGGCATTCGTGCGGCATCTATTCGTTCGACGACGACCACATCCATCGCCTCGCCCTCGCCGCGCCGGTGAGCCGGATCATGGTGCGCCAGGTGCAATCGAGCTCGAACGCCGGCACCTTCACCAACGGCATGCCGATGACGTCGAGCATGGGCTGCGGCGTGTGGGGCGGCAACATCACGAACGAGAACATCTCGCTGAAGCACTACATGAACGTGACGTGGGTGAGCCGGCCGATCGCCGAGGATCGCCCGCCGGAACAGGAGCTGTTCGGCGAGTTCTACGGCGGCGAAATCTTCTAGACGCGCCCGGGATGGACACGGGCACGATGACCCGCAAGGTGAAATGAGACAGCCATGAGCACAGCCGCACCGAGCACAGTCGCGCGCAAGCCGGCGACCACGGCGACCCGCATCGCGTCGTACCTTCTGACCGAATACCTCGAGCGCATCGGCGTCGAGGTGATCTTCGGCCTCTGCGGGCACACGGTGATCGCGCTGCTCGACGCGCTCGGCAAGAGCCGCATCCGGTTCGTGTCGACGCGCCACGAGCAGGTGGCGGCGCACGCCGCCGACGGCTACGCGCGGGCGTCTGGCAGGCCGGGCGTCGTGCTCTCGCACCTCGGGCCGGGGCTGACCAACGCGTGCACGGGCGTGGCGAATGCGGCGCTCGACTCGATCCCGATGGTCGTCATCGCCGGCGACGTGCCGTCGTACTATTCCGGACGGCATCCGCACCAGGAAGTGAACCTGCATCAGGACGCGGACCAGTTCCAGATCTACCGTCCGTTCTGCAAGCGCGTCTACCGTGTGAACCGCGTCGAGGATCTGCCGCGCGCGATCGAGCGCGCGTTTCATCTGTCGCAGGCGGGCCGGCCAGGGCCCGTGCTCGTGGATGTGCCGATGGATCTGTTCTCGGCGGATCTTCCCGTCGACGCGTTCCAACAGCTGCCTGCCGCGATGGCGCCGCCCGCGCTCGACGCGTCGATCGCCGAGCGCATCGTCGACGCGCTCGCGTCGGCCGAGCGGCCCGTGCTGTACGCCGGCGGCGGCGTCATCTCCGCGCGGGCGACGGCGGAGCTCGCGGCGCTTGCCGAAGCGCTCGAGGTGCCGGTCGCGCACACGCTGATGGGCAAAGGCTGCCTGCGCGCCGACCATCCGCTGCTCCTCGGCCAGAGCGGGTTCTGGGGTACGCCAATCTCGAACGACAAGTGCCGCACGGCGGATCTGATCGTCGCGATCGGCACGCGGCTCGCCGAGGCGAACTCGAGCTCGTGGGATCCGCGCTTCACCTTCTCCATTCCGCCCACGCGTCTGATGCACATCGACGCCGACGAAGCGGAGATCGGGCGCAACTATCCGACCGAGCTCGGCGCGGTCGCCGACGCGCGGCTCGCGCTCGCGGCGCTGGCGGCGGCAGCCAGGGGCAGATCGCATCGCAGCCGCGGCCGCCTGCGCGAGGAGATCGCGCGCGGCCGCAAGGCGTTCGCCGCGAACTGGGACCACCAGTGGACTTCGGATCAGTTTCCGCTGCGGCCGGAGCGGATCCTCGCCGAGCTGCGCAAAGCGGTGCCCGACGACGGCTTCATCGTCACCGACGTCGGTTGGAACAAGAACGGCGTCGGCCAGCAGTTCCCGATCGACGTGCCGGGCACCTTCATCACCCCGAGCGGTCTGGCGACGATGGGGTTCGGGCCGTCGGCGGTGCTCGGCGTGAAGATGGCGCATCCGGATCGAGCGGCGGTGGCGCTCGTCGGCGACGGCGGCTTCAGCACCAACCCGTCGGTGATCGCCACGGCGATGGAAGCCGATCTGCCGGTCGTGTGGCTCGTGATGGACAACGCCGGCTTCGGCACGATCGCCGGGCTCGAAGCGATGCACTACGGGTGGAGCTTCGGCTGCATGTTCGAGCGATGCGGCCAGCCGTACCGCGTGGACTACGCGGCGATGGCGCGCGCGTGCGGCGCCCGCGGCGTGAACGTCGAATCGGCGGCCGCGCTCGGGCCCGCGCTGCAGGACGCGCTGTCCGCCGATCTGCCGACGGTGATCCAGGTCGCGATGGAAAACGCGCCGACGCCCACGCCGGGGCACTGGGACATCAACGACATCTACCGGAAGGGGGAGTAGGGGCTGGGGGCTGGGGGGTAGCTGAATGACGAGGACATCGTCGGCGGTCCGCGCGGAGTCGTCGGCGCCGTTCGCGTCGGCGCCGCCGTCGTCGCGCGCGTGGGCGGTATGGACGGTCGCGGCGATCTTCTATCTGGCCGCGTTCTACCTCCGCACGTCCCCCGCCGTCATGACGACGGAGCTGATGCGCGACTTCGGGATCGCGGCCGGCCAGCTCGGACAGTTCTCGGCGTTCTACTTCTACGCGTACATCCTGATGCAGATCCCCACGGGCGTGCTCGTCGACTCGTGGGGCGCGCGCCGACTGCTGATCGGCGGTTCGATCGCCGCCGCGGCGGGCACGCTGCTCTTCGGCGCGACGACCAGCTACGCCGTCGCGTCGATCGGACGCGCGATCGTCGGCGCGTCGACAGCCGTCGGCTGGGTCGTGACGCTCAAGCTCGCGACGCACTGGTTCCCGAAGCACCGCTTCGCGATGCTCTCCGGCCTCGGCCTGATGATGGGCAACCTCGGCGCGCTGTTCGCGCAGGTGCCGCTGCGGCTGCTCGTCGAAGCGTACGGCTGGCGCGCCGTCGCCGCCGGATCCGCCGCGTGCGTGCTCGCCATCGGCGCGGCGGCCTGGGCGCTCGTCGAGAACGATCCGGCGGACGTCGGATACGCGAGCCACGCGCCGCTCGAGCTGCAGATGACCGATCGGCTCACGCTGGCCGGCATCCTGCGCGAGCTGCCGCGCATCTTCACCTACCGCAACACGTGGCTCATCTTCCTCGCGCAAGGCGGCTTCGTCGGCGCGATGCTCTCGTTCACCGGGTTGTGGGGTCCCGCGTACCTGAAGCAGCGCTTCTCGCTGGCGTCGACGGAAGCCGCGGCGGTGTGCTCCGTGATGATCGTCTGCTGGGCGATCGCGAGCCCGCTCGCCGGCCATTATTCCGACCGGATCGGACGCCGCAAGCCGATTTATCTCGGCGGCGCCATCGCGGCCTGCTTCGGCTGGTCGCTCCTCTTCTACGCGCCGCTGCCGCTCGCGGCGTTCACGATCGTCGCCGCGCTCACGAGCTTCGCGTGCGGCGCGGTCGTCGTTGCCTTCGCGTTCGCGAAGGAGTCGGTCCCCGTCCGCTTTCTCGGCACGATCTCGGGCGCTGTGAACGTCGGCAACATGCTCGGCCCGACGCTGCTGCAGCCGGCGATCGGGTGGGCGCTCGACCGAAGGTGGAGCGGAGCCATGGCCGGCGGCGTACGGCTGTACAGCGTCGACGCGTTCGGCGCGGCGTTCGCGATGATCGTCGCGTGGTCCCTCCTGTCGTGTCTGCTGATCGCGATCACCCGCGAAACGGGCTGCCGGCAGACGGCGTAGGCCGGCAGGTTTCGGCCGGAGCGCGCGGACGCGTGCGCGCGACCCGGACGGCGCGGCGGCGGCCGCGCGGCCCGCGGCCGGCGCGCCCGCGCGGTAACATACCGCCAATGGCCAATCACGCGCCGCCGGCCGCGCCCGCGCTGGACGAAGGCGCGTCGGTCCTCGAGCACCTCGCGCGGATTCTGGCCAGCCGCACGTTCCATCAGGGCGACCGCCTGAAGCGTTTCCTGTCCTTCATCGTCTCCGAAGCGATCGCGGGGCACCGCAACGAGCTGAAGGAGTACGTGATCGGCGTGCAGGTGTTCGGGAAGGAGGAATCGTTCGATCCGCGCACCGACCCGATCGTGCGCGTGCAGGCGCGCCGGCTTCGCGCGAAGCTCGCGCTGTACTATCGCGAGGAAGGGCGAGCCGACGAGCTGATCGTCGATCTCCCGAAGGGCGGCTACGCGCCGGTGTTCGCGCGGCGCGACGCGGACGCGCCGCAGAAGCGGCCCGCGGGCGCCCCGCTCGCGAGCCGGATGCCCGTCGCGAACACGGTCGCCATTCTGCCGTTCGCCGATCACACGGGCGGCCGCGATCTCGAGTGCTTCTGCCTCGGCATCCGCGAGGAGATCGTCCACCGGCTCACGCGCCTGCCGACGCTGCGCGTGCTCGCGTCGGAGGACGCGCGGAGCGAGGGCGCCGGCGCGGCGATGATCATCAGCGGCAGCGTGCGGCGATCCGGCGATCAGCTGCGCCTCACGGCGCAGCTCGTCGACGGCGCGAGCGGCTGCTACCTCTGGTCCGAATCGATCGACGCGGCCGCCGGCGACGCCTTCGGCGGACAGGAACGGATGGCCGACGCGATCGTCCGGAAGCTCGAGCCGGAGCTGACCGGCGCCGGCCGCGCGGCCGCGATGCGGCGCGTCACCGAGAACATGGCCGCGCGCAACCTGTACCTGCAGGGGCGCTATCACCTCAATCAGCGCACGGAGGAAGGGCTGCGGAAAGCGGTCGACTTCTTCGAGAAGACGCTCGCCGAAGACGCGCAGAACGCGCCGGCGCACAGCGGCCTCGCCGACGCGTACGGGCTGCTCAACCACTACGGCATGCTCGGCCCGGCGGAGGCGTGGACGAAGGCGGCCGCCTGCGCGGCGTCGGCCGTGATGCTCGACGGCAATTCGGCGGAGGCGCACACCTCGCTCGCCCACGTGAAGTCGACGCAGGAGTGGGACTTCGCCGGCGCCGAGCGCGAGTTCCAGCGCGCGATCGCGCTCGATCCGCGGTACGCGACGGCGCACCACTGGTTCGCGACCTCGTGTCTGATGCCCGTCGGCCGCCTCGACGAAGCGCTCGACGAGCTGCGGATCGCGCAGTCGATCGATCCGGTGTCGTCGATCGTCGCGCGCGATCTCGCGGTGGTGCACTTCTACCGGCGCGACTTCGACACCGCGCTCGAGCAGTGCGACCACACGATCGAGCTGAACCCGCACTTCGCGCCCGCATACTGGATCCTCGGCGTGATCCAGGGCCACCGGCGCGAGTTCGACGAGTCGGCGGCGGCGTTTCAGCGCGCGATTCAGCTGGCGCCCCGCGCGTCGCGCATGCACGGCGCGCTCGGCCGCGTCTTCGCGCTGTCGGGGCGCAGGAAGATGGCGATCGACGTCCTGCGCACGCTCGAGGCGAACGCGAAGCAGGGCTACGTCTCGCCGATGGAGTTCGCCTGGATCCACGTCGCGCTCGGCGATCTCGATCTCGGCTTCAAGTGGCTCGCGAAAGCGTCCGACGAGCGCGCGTTCGATCTGATCCACATGAAGGTCGACCCGCGCTTCGATCCGCTCCGGGAGGACCGCCGCTTCCACGCGATCGCGCGCCAGGTCGGCGTCGCGTGAACCGCCGAGGCTTCCTCGCGCTGAGCCTGGCGCCCGCCGCGGCCGCGTGGCGCGGCCGCGACCGCTGCGCCGATTTCCATCTGCGCTTCGGCGTCACGCAGTTCGATCGCTTCGATCCGATCGCCGACCTCGATCGGCTCGAGCGCTGGGGATACGACTATTGCGAGCCTTCGGTCGCCAGGGTGATGGCGCTCGGCGACGCCGAGTTCGAGGCGGCACGCAGGAAGGCGGCCGGCGGCCGCATCCACGTCGAAGCGATGAACTCGTTCATCCCCGCGGAGATGAAGATCGTCGGGCCGGACGTCGATCGAGCCCGCGTGGAGGCGTACGTCGCCGCCGCTCTCGAGCGCGCGGACAGGCTCGGGGCCAGAGTCGTCGTGTTCGGGAGCGGCGGCGCGCGGCGCGTGCCCGACGGATTTCCGCGCGCCGACGCCTGGCGGCAGCTGAAGGAATTCCTGCGCGCGGCCGGCGACGAGATCGCGCGCCGCAAGCGCGGCATGGTGATCGGGATCGAAGCGCTGCGCAAGGCCGAGTCGAACATCGTCAACACGTCGGCGGAGGCGTATCGGCTGGCCGTCGAGACGAATCATCCCAACGTGCGGGTGATCGTCGATTTCTTCCACCTGACGATGGAAGGCGAGAGCCCGACGATCCTGCGGCGGATCAAGGATCGTCTCGTGCACTGTCACTTCTCGAATCCGGTGCAGGGGAGATTCTTCCCGCGCGAGGTTTCGGAATGTCCGGGCTACGGCCCGTTCTTCGAGAACCTGCGGGCGATCGGCTATCGAGGCCGGATGAGCCTCGAAGCAGGGAGCACGGATGCCGAGTCGGATCTGCCGGCGGGGCTTGCGGTGCTGCGCCAGCTTTACGGCGCCGCGTGCAGCGGACGGGTTGCTTCGGTAGGGCCGGGGCTTCAGAGGAGAGGGACGGCCTGAAGGCCGTCCCCCATCACTTCAATCGATTACGTCGTTCGCGGCGTCGCGGCGGACTCGCCGCGAATCGCGCGCTTCACGAGGTTGCGCATCAGCGGCACTTTGTAGCCGTTGTGGCGCAGCGTCTGCGCGCCCTGCACCGCCATCTCGCCGGCGGCCTTCGCCGT
>Ga0075425_100004137_pt1 | contig 14911 bp, 14 predicted proteins | sample SoiMethybrSBSTD4_FD_75300 | JGI IMG/M metagenome (GOLD analysis project Ga0075425, IMG submission 75300) | Bulk soil microbial communities from a Populus tree surrounding site in Tennessee, USA - Soil MetaG P. TD hybrid SBSTD4 | ecosystem: Environmental > Terrestrial > Soil > Tree plantation...
TTGCGCCAGATGAAGGGCGCCAAATCGGTCAACAGGGCGTTGCCCGCGGCAAAGTCGCCGGCGACCGCACGCGCCTTGATCAACGCCGCGCGCTCCCAGTTTTGCCCGAAGCTCTCGTAATAGTTGAGCGCGGCGTCGGTGGAGAGCGCCAGCGGCGTCGATCCGGGATCAGGACGCAGGCGCAGATCCGTGCGGAACACATAGCCATCGCCGGTGCGTTCGTGCAAAAGCCGCACCAGATCGCGCGTGAGCCGTACGAAGAAGGTCTGCACCTCCAGGCCCTCGCGCAGGCGAATGCGCGCCAGATCATAAAAGACGATGAGGTCGATGTCGGAGGAGTAGTTGAGCTCGAAGGCGCCGTATTTGCCCATGCCCAAAACGATGTAGCCCTCGGGCTCGCCAGAAAGCCAATCGCCGCGCGCGTGCGCCAGGCGGAAGAGAAAGCGCACGGCGCCGCCCACGGCCGCGTCGGCCGCCTGGGCCAGCCGGCGCGCCACCGTCATGACCGGCCAAACGCCACCGAGATCGCAGAGCGCGACGGTGAGTGCGATCTCGGTCTTGAAGACGCGCAGGAGCCGCATCGCCTCGGCCATGTTCGGCGCACTTGCGGTCTGCGCGCTGACGCCACGGCAAAGCTCATCGAAGCGCGCTTCGGGCGCGGCCGCCAGGGCGTTTAACAGGCGGGCCGGTTCGCGCTCGATCAGGGCCGTCAGAAACGAGGAAGCGCCGAAGGCGCCAGCAAGCAGGTCGCGCACCGGCTCGGCCGCAAGCATGGCGGCCAGTGGGGCCAGGGTGCCCTCCGCTTGCGCCCGCTGCGCGAGGTCGGCCAGCACGCGGGCCGCCTGCTCTGCCTCGTTAACGATCGGCGCGGCGCACAATCGCTCGATGAGAGGCATGGACCCTTCTGTCGCCATCTCAGTGCTCGCGCAGCTGACCGGCGAAAACCGGCACGGCATGGTTGGGGCCGGCGGCGGGCAATTGCAGGACGGCGCGCAGGCCAGGCGCGTTGTCTTCCAGGCGGATCGAGCCGCCATGCAGGCGCGCGACGGCGGCCACCAGGCTGAGGCCCAGCCCGCTGCCGGGACGCGACCGGCTTTTCTCCAGGCGCACGAAGCGCTGCAGCGCGCGCTGCCGGTCTTCGGGAGCGACGCCGGGCCCGCGATCGCCCACGGCGATCTCGATATCGTCCGCCACCCGCTTCAGCACGATGCTGATGGGCGCCACGGGGTTGGCGCCGTTGCCGCCGGTGCGGGCCCCGTCGGGCGAGTACTTGATGGCGTTGTCGACCAGGTTGGCGACCGCTTGACTGACGAGCTCGCGGTTGGCCGTGAGCGTGAGGCCTGGCTCCGCCGACACCGACAAGCTGAGCCCCGCCTCGTCGGCCACGGGCTCATAGAGCTCGGCGACATCGGCGATAATGAAGGCGGGGTTGAGGCGCTCCATGCTCTCGGCGACGGCGCCGCCCTCCAGGCGCGCGATCAGCAACAGCGAATTGAAGGTCTTGATGAGCTCGTCGGCCTCTTCGATGGTCTTGACCAGGCCGTCCCGGTAGATGCCGGCTCCCTCGCTGCTGCGCAACGCGGCCTCGGCGCGGTTGCGCAGCCGGTTGAGCGGCGTCTTCAGGTCATGGGCGATGTTGTCGGACACTTCCCGGAGGGCGCCCATCAGTTCCTCGATGCGGGCGAGCATGGCATTGAGGCTCTCGGCCAGGCGGTCGAGTTCGTCGCCGGAGCCATTGAGCGGAATGCGGCCGGAGAGATCGCCGGCCATGATGGTGCGTGTCGTTTCGTTCACGGTCTCGATGCGCCGCAAGACGCTGCGGCTGATCAGCAGGCCCCCGCCGATGCCGAGGGCCGAGAGAATGACCACGCTCCACAAGCCGAGCCGACCCATGGTCCACGCAAAGCGGCGCAGGTCCTCGATATCGCGGCCCACGACCAGGGTCAGGCTGCCCGGCAGGTCGAACAAGACACCGACGGCGACACGCGGCCGGCCCTGGGCCGGGCCCGATTGCGGCATATAGGTAAAGACACCGCGCTGGTTGCCGTCCCGCAGCTCGAGCGGCACCTGGCGCAAGTTGCCCGCCGCGCGCTGGCCGGCGCTGTCGACCAAAAGGTAGAGGCTGGAACCTGGATCCGCGGCGCGCTCGGCGATGATGGCGCTGAGCCGGGCCGGGCCCCCGATCTGATACTGCTCGCGCAGCCCCACCACCTCCGCGCGCAGCGTCTCCACCACGCTGGTCGTCAACAGTTCGTTGGCGCGCCAGGCGATGAAGCCGACGGTCAACCCGGCCGCCAGGATGAATGCACCCATGTAGATGAGCGCCAGGCGAAACGGGGTCGACAGCAGCAGCCTAGTCAGAGCCGTCACGGATCATATATCCCGCTCCGCGCACCGTATGCAGCAGCGGCTTGGCGAAGCTCTTGTCGATCTTGCTCCGCAAGCGCGAGATGTGCACGTCGATGACGTTGGTTTGCGGATCGAAGTGATAATCCCACACGTTCTCCAAGAGCATGGTGCGCGTGACGACTTGGCCCGCATGCTTCATGAGATATTCGAGCAGGCGAAACTCGCGCGGCTGTAGCACGATCGGCTCGCCGCCCCGCATGACCTTATGCGAGAGACGATCGAGCACGAGATCGCCGACCACGTAGCGTGTCTCCTGCTGTTCGGGGGCGGGACGGCGAGCAAGCGCCTCGATGCGGGCGAGCAACTCGGTATACTGATAGGGTTTGGTGAGATAGTCGTCGCCGCCGGCGCGCAAACCTTTCACCCTGTCGTCCACCTCGCCGAGCGCCGATAAAATGAGCACGGGTGTACGCGTGCCCTCGCCGCGCAGCGTCTGCACGATCGAGAGGCCGTCACGCTGCGGCAACATACGGTCGACGATGAGAACCTCGTAACCCCCGTCGCGAGCCATGGCCAGACCCGTCTCGCCATCGCCGGCAACATCGGCGTTGTGGCCGCTTTCGCGCAGGGACCGCTGCAGAAATTGCGCCGTTTCCCGATCGTCTTCGATCACGAGCACGCGCATGGAACGAACCTGCTGCTGTTGACCAGGTGGCGAGGTTATAGCGCGGCCGCACACCCAACCCACCTGGAAAATAATGTGCCGAGGCGGCCCGTCCGCTTGGGAGCAGGCCGCCTCGGCATGGCCATTCGCGGCGCCGGCGGATTAACCCTTCTTCAGTTGTACCGCCACGAAGCGCAGGTCAGCGCCGGACTTGATCCGCATCAGCACGGCCTTGCGTCCAAGCTTGGAGGCCTCCTTGACGCCGTTGGCGACATCGTCGGGGCTCTTCACCGTCAAACCGCCCACCTCGAGAATGATATCGCCGGACTTGATGCCCTTCTGAGCCGCATCGGAGCTGCCATCGACCTCGGTTACGACCACGCCTTCCTTGTTGGCGCCCGTGGCGGGGGCGATGGTCAGCCCAAGCTGATCCATCTCGGTTGCCTGCGGCTCCTTGCTGGGCTCCACTTTGGCAACCTCCTTGCCGCTCGGGAACTTACCGAGCTTGACGGGGACGGTCTGCTCTTTCTGGCCGCGCAAGATCTTGACGTCGACCTTGCTGTCGGGATTGAGCGCGGCGATTTTGCGGGCGAGGTCGCGGCTGTCCTCGATGTTCTGGCCGTTGACGGCCAGAATGGCATCGCCATTCTTCAGACCGGCTTCGGCGGCGGGGCCGGCGGCGGTCACTTCGGTCACCAGCGCGCCCTTGGCGTCCGGCAGACCGAGGCTTGCCGCCACATCCTGATCGACGTTCTGGATCTTGACCCCGAGCCAACCACGGCTGACCGACCCGGACGACTTCAGTTGCTCAACCACCTCCATCGCGGTGCGGGCGGGAATGGCAAAAGCAATTCCGACATTGCCGCCCGAGGGGCTGTAAATCGCCGTGTTGACGCCCACCACCTCGCCGTCGAGGTTGAAGGTCGGACCGCCGGAGTTGCCACGGTTCACCGCGGCGTCGATCTGCATATAGTCATAGGGGCCGGAGCCGATGTCGCGACCCTGGGCCGAAACGATGCCTGCCGTGACCGTACCCCCGAGGCCGAACGGGTTGCCCACCGCCAGCACCCAATCACCAACGCGCGGTAGCTTCTCGGAGAATTTGACGAACGGGAAGGCTTGGCCCGACTTGATCTTCAGCAGGGCGACATCGGTGCGCGAATCCGAACCAATGAGCTCCGCGTCGTGCTTGTTGTCCTTGTCGAAGCTGACCTGGATCTTGCTGGCACCGTCGATCACGTGATTGTTGGTGACGACGTAGCCGTCGGCCGAAATCACAAAGCCCGATCCTTGCGCCAGGCTCGGCCGGCCCGGCGCGGGGCCCGGCTGACCGCGGAACTCGGGCGGCAGGCGTTTGAAGAATTCGCTCAAGGGATGATCATCGGGTAGATCCGGCAGCAGGTCCTTGCCGCGCGGCGTGGCGCCCTTCTGGGCGACCTTGGGACCCCCGTTGGTGACGTGGATGCTCACCACCGCCGGCTTGACACGATCAACGATGTCGGAGAACGACAGCGGTGCGCGGCCAAACGGCGTCTGCACGCTATCGGCCTTGAGTTGCGCCTCGACACGCTGCGGCGGCAGCCCGAGGCCGATCACACCGGTAAGCGCCAGCAGCGCGAGACTCGAGGCGAACACCAAACGTCGCTTGCCGCGAGCAGAAGAATGGCTGGGGAGCGATAGATGCATGCGATTGACCTCGAGGGTGAGATTGCCACAGTCCCGGATAGCTGCAGCCATATAGGCGACTGGCCCTTACAGGCGGCTTTCAGCCGCATTAAAAGTTGGTAAGAATTGCCGTGTGGCACGGCGGACAGGGGCCAGCCCAAGCCTTGGCGGCGACGTGTGGTAGAACCAATCTGAGGCCGCGTCGGCTGCGCCCATGGTGCAGCGCCGCCGCCGCTTTGCTGCTGGTCCTCGGCGCCGGCTCGGCGAGCCAAGCCGACCCCGGCGGTGTTCGGCAGGCAAAGCCTTGGATTGAGCCTGCGGCGGTGTTCGGCGGCGACGACCGCATTGCGCTCCCGGCCCGCCTGAAGGCGCTGGAGGGTAAGCTCGGCCTCCTTTTCAACGCCCGCGCCCGCGTCGTGTGCACCGCCTTCTGCGCCGCCGGCGACGTCGTTATCACCGCCGCCCATTGTCTCTTTCGTACGCATGGGGAGACGCCTCCGCGTCTCGCCGATTTCTGGTTTGCCCGCAATTTTGGCGCCGAGCCCCATTTGGAACGAATTGCCGGGTCCAAGCTTGGGGCGGCGGCCCAACACGTGATGGCGGGGAGCATGGATCTCAGCGTGCGTCCGCCGATCGATGCCAGCAACGACTGGGCCCTGGTGCGTTTGGCCCGACCCGCGTGCAGTCGCGGCGTGCTGCCGCTGCGCGTGCTGTCAGGCGAGGCCATCGTTGCCGAGGCGGCGGCCAAGCGGATTTTCCAAGTGTCCTATCACCGCGACTTCAAGCCTTGGAGAGTAGCCTATTCGCAACCCTGCAGCGTCGCCCGCAGCTTCGAGACGGCGGACCCAACAACCATCGCGCGCGACTTTGTCGATGCGACGCAGGTACTGCTGCACACCTGCGATACGGGGGGCGCTTCTTCGGGCTCGCCGCTGTTGCTTGAGACCGCCGAGGGGCCGCATGTCGTGGGGCTCAACGTCGGTACCTACGTGCAATCAAAGGTGTTGATCGAGGAGGGGCGGGTCATCAAGCGCCTCAACACGGACACGGTGGCAAACACGGCCGTCAACAGCGCCGCCTTCGCGGGTAAACTCGCGACCTTCGGGCATGCCGCCATCCTGGGCTCGCCCGCCGCGATACGCGCGTTGCAGAGAAGCTTGCAGCGGCGCGAGTTCTATGCCGGCGCGATCGATGGGACCTACGGGGCAAGCCTGCGGGCGGCGATTGCGGCCTATGAAAGCGCCGAGGGCCTGCCGGTGACGGGCCTTGCCACCGAGACGCTGTTGCACCGGCTCGGCGAACGCCCAGCCTTGCCGCGGGCCCCCTGACGCGGCACCTTTGCAATAGCCTCATGCCCCCCGCTGCGTGCGCTTCGGCTTGACGAGCTCGTCAAGACGCTGCTGTTCGGCCGGGCTCAGCGGCGCGAGCGCCGCAATGGCAGCGGCGCCATGCCGGCTGCGTCGCAGCACGAAGAAAAGCGTGGCCAGCAGCAACAGCAAGGGGGTGAGCCACAGCAGCAGCGTGTGCGCGTTGAGTTTGGGGCGCAGCAGCACGAATTCGCCGTAGCGTGCCTCCACGAAGGCCAGTACGGCGGCGTCGCTGTCGCCCGCGCGCAGGCGCTCGCGCACGATGAGCCGCAGATCTTTGGCGAGCGCCGCGTTGGAATCGTCGATCGACTGGTTCTGGCAAACCAGACAGCGCAGCTCCTGGGAAAGCGTACGCGCGCGCGCCTCAAGCGCGGGATCGGCCAGCATCTCGTCGGGCTCGACGGCGGCTGCCGGCGTGGCGACCAGCCCCAGCAGCACAACGAGGAGCCAGGCGGCACGGCGAAGCCCCCGACGCGCGGGCCCTGGGGTGGCAGCCAATCGTGTCGGGGCATGCCGCATGGCTTACTCTGCGGCTTGCGCGAGAGGTCGGCGCGCCCGCCGCGGCACGCCGATGCGCAGGCGGCGATCCGACAGCGAAAGAAGCCCCCCCAACGCCATCAGCACGGCGCCCAGCCAGATCAGGCGCACCAGCGGATTGAAGTAGAGGCGCACCACCCAGGCGCCGCCGGGCTGTTCGTCGCCGAGCACGACGTAAAGGTCGCCGCGCCAGCCCACCTGGATGGCGGCCTCGGTGGTGGTCTGCTGCGGGGTATCAAAGCTCCGTTTCGAGGGCGTGAGTTCGCCGTGCGGTTGACCGTTGTGCGTCACCACGAAGAGACCGACGACCTCCTGGTAGTTGGGACCTTGGCGCGGCGCCACACCGCGGAAGCTCAGGCCGTAGCCGGCAATTTCGGTGCCTTCGCCCTGCCGCAAGACGACAACGTGCTCGGCACGCCAGGCCGAGGTAGCGACGATGCCGATGACCGTCAGCCCGACCCCCGCGTGGGCCAGCATCCCCCCATAGGCCGAGCGCGGCAGACCAAGGGCACGGCGCCTCACTTCGGCCCGATCCGCCGCAAAGAGCTTGACGCGCGCCGCCCACTCACACAGCGGCCCGGCAATGACCCACGCCCCGAGCGCGATGGCGAAGGGCGCAAGCCACGGTCCGCGCCATTTGAGGGCAAGGGTTATGCTGCCGGCCAGCAGCGCCAGCGCGGCGGCGGCGGCCAAGCGCTCCGTGGCGCCCACCAGGTCACCGCGTTTCCAGGCCAGCAAGGGTCCCAAGGGCATCGCCAACAGTAGGGGAACCATCAGCGGCGCGAAGGTCAGGTTGAAGTAGGGTGGTCCGACGGAGATCTTCGCACCCGTGATGGCCTCCAGCGCCAAGGGATAAAGTGTGCCGATGAACACCGTGGCACAGGCGACCGTGAGCAGAATGTTGTTGAGAACGAGGCTGCCTTCACGGCTGATGGGCGCGAACAGTCCTCCTTGCTTCAGTTGCGGCGCGCGCCAGGCATAAAGCGCCAGCGCGCCACCGATCTGGAGCGTCAGGATGGCCAGGATGAAGACGCCGCGCCTGGGATCGACGGCGAAGGCATGCACCGAGGTCAGGATGCCCGAGCGAACCAAAAAGGTGCCGATCAGGGAGAGCGAGAAGGCAAGGATGGCCAATAGGATGGTCCAAACCTTGAGGGCCTCGCGCTTCTCCATCACCAGCGCCGAGTGCAGCAGCGCGGTGGCGGCGAGCCAAGGCATGAAGGAGGCATTCTCGACCGGATCCCAGAACCACCAGCCGCCCCATCCCAGCTCGTAGTAAGCCCACCAGGATCCCATGGCGATGCCGAGGGTCAACAGCATCCAGGCGGCGAGCGTCCAAGGCCTCACCCAGCGCGCCCAGGCGGCATCCGTGCGCCCCTCGAGCAGGGCGGCGATGGCGAAGGAGAACGCCATGGAAAGACCGACGTAGCCGCCATAGAGGAAGGGCGGGTGGAAGGCCAAGGCCGGATCCTGCAGGATGGGATTGAGGCCGCGACCCTCGACCTGCGGCGGGATGCGCGCGAAGGGGCTCGAGGCGAAGACGATGAACACCAGGAAACAGACGGCGATGGCCGCCTGCACGGCGAGCGCATTGGCGCGCAGGGTGTCCGGCAAATTGCCGCCGAACAGGGCGACCGCGGCGCCGAAGAGCGCCAGGATCAGGACCCACAGCAGCATCGAGCCTTCGTGGTTCCCCCAGACGCCGGAAAATTTGTAGATCAGCGGCTTGGCCGTATGCGAGTTTGCCCACACCGCTTCCACCGAGAAGTCGGAGGTGAGAAAGGCATGCGTGAGGCTGAGGAAGGCGAAGGTGAGCAAGCTGAGCTGGGCCAAGGCCGCGGGTGGGGCGACGGCCATCAGGCGGGCATCGCCGACCCGTGCTCCCCAGGCCGGCAACACCATCTGCAGGAGCGCGACGGTGAGCGCGAGGATCAGGGCAAAATGTCCAAGCTCGATGATCATCGCCCGCCGACGCTCCGGTGCACTGCCAGAGCGGTGCCGCAGCGCGGCGCGTGAGGCGCCGACAGCGTCGTGACCGCAAGGCTCGGGCCAGCCGCCCAGTGCGCATGGGGCTTGGCCGGCGCCGCGGCGCCGTGCCCCCCGCTCGCTAGCCGCCTGTGGCGGGACAGTTCCGGAGTTGGCCAGCGCCAGGCCGGCGCTCGCGGGAGGCGTGCCACCGTCATTTTCCTCGATGCTCCTTGGCCTCGGCACCGCCACCCTGCCAGACGCCCTGCTGCTTGAGTGCCTTGGCGACCTCGGGCGGCATATAGGTCTCATCGTGCTTGGCAAGCACGGTATCCGCCACGAAGCGGCCGGACGGATCGAGCACACCTTCGGCGACCACGCCTTGCCCTTCCCGGAACAGGTCGGGCAGGATGCCGGTATAGCGCACATCGATGCTCTTGGCGTTGTCGGTGACGGCAAACTCGACAGTGCTGCCGGTGCCGCGCTTGAGGCTGCCGGTCGCGACCAGTCCGCCGAGGCGAATGCGCTGACCCGGTCCGACGCCTTTGGCTGCGATTTCGCTCGGCGTATGAAAAAAGACGATCGTGTCACGCAAGGCGACGAGCACGAGCAGCACGGCGATGCTCAAAATGGCGACCCCGATGCCGATGAAGAGCGCGCGCCGCTGTTTACGGGTCATGAGCCCAGTCCCAAGCTCGCGGCCAGTGCGCTGAGTTCCTTGAGCGCGCGCTCGTCGCCGGCAAAGTGGCGCCGTGCCTCCGCCAGCGCCGCGCGCGCATCGGTCTTGCGGTCTAACACCACATAGGCGTTGAGCAGGCGTTGCCAGCCCGGCAAGTCGTTGCCGTTCTGCTTGAGCCGCTGCGCCAAGCCCTCCACCATGCCTGTGATCATACGCGAGCGTTCATCGGGCGACAGCGCCTGAGCCGCGGCGACGTCGGCGGCGCTCGGACCGGGGCTCGCGGGCTTGCCATCTGACCCGAGCCGTCGAGCCACGTCGTCGAGGCGTTCGCTGACCGCGGCGCGCCAGGGCGCGGCGGCGGGTGCTGAGGCCAACAGCGCACGATAATCGCTCAACGCCTCGGTAAACTTGCCATCCTGTTCCTTGGCGAGCGCCAGCCAAAACCGCGCTTCGCTGCGTGTGGGTTCGAGCTTGAGGATGCGCTCGTAGGCGCCGCGCGCCGCTTCGCTGACGACGCCATCGTTGGCGAGCATGTTCGCCTCGGCGAAGCCGGCCAGAAGCTTTACCGACTCGCCTTTGAGCTGCAGCGCCCGCGAATAGGCATCGACGGCATCGCGATAGCGTCCGAGCTTGAGATAGACGGGCGCCACGGCTTCCCAGCCCTCGCCTTCCTCCGGGTGCTCGCGCAGGCGCGCCTCGACCCGTGCCACGAGCTCGAGAATGCCCGCGTGCTCGGCTGCGACTTGGCTCTGGGCCGTGGCCGGGAAGGCCGGCATGCCCGGCGAGCCATGCACGAGGTAGAGAGCCATGGCCAAGAGCGGCACCACCCCCGCAGCGAGGATGGCGAGCCTGCCGTGCCAGCGCTCGCCCACTCCGCCCTGACGGCGGCGCGGCCCGCTCGCGCCCGCCAGCAGGCGCCGCGAAATCTCGAGTTTACTGGCCGCGGCTTCCTCGGCCTCGATCAGCCCGCGCGCGCGCTCGGCCTCGAGCTCCTCGAGCTGGTCGCGATAAACGGCAAGGCTACCCGAGCCCCGCTGATCGGCCTCGGCGGCCGAGCGGGCAAGGGGCGCCAGCACGGCCGCCAGCACCGCTGCCGTCATCAGCGCGAACAGGATCCACAGGAACATGCAGTCTACCAGGCCGCTCTAACACCCCTTGCAATAGGACTGGGGCTCGGGCGTGGCAAGGCAAGCAACGCCGGCTGGAAGATCTGTCGCGGGTGCGCGGCCCGCCAGGCCGACGGGATTCCAGCGGCATGCCCGCTTGGTGCCCAGGCGGGGTTTCCCCGGCTCGCCCAGAACCGTGGGGCCGCATGCCAGGCTGGCGCCTCGGCGAGCCCAAGCCCTAGGCCCGGTTCAATGCTCCAGGGGCGGGGCACACGCCCGCTGGCCTCGGCGCTTGCGTTTGGGCCCAGACTGTTTCGTGCGCTCAGGCCTCGACCGGGCTCCAGGTCCCATCGGGATTGCGGCAGGCCGTGCCACGCATGGTCTGCGGCCGTCCATCGATATAAACCTTGTGCACGTAGTCACGGCAGTCGAGCGCACCGCGCCGGTAGGGCTTCTCCGGGATGACCTCGCCGTAGCGGCCATTGTCGGGATTTTGCCAGCGCACGGCGCGCCCGGATTGCCCGCGCTCCCAGGCATCGTATTCGGCTTGCTGCGCCAGCTGGCGATCGCGCGCATCGAGGGAGCGGCCGATCTCGTTACCGACGATGCCACCGATCACGGCGCCGGCAAACGTGCTGGCGACGCGTCCGCCGCCCTTGCCGAATTGATTGCCAATCACGCCGCCGGCGACGGCCCCCACCAAAGTCCCGGTATCCTGCTTGGTTTCGCACCCCATGAGCACGAGCGCCGCCGCGCACACGAGCATCGCAGGTCGCATACTTACCTCCCCCGTCCCTTCCCTCCTCGCGGCCGTCAAGGCGCGTCTTGAGCGCCGCGAATCGCAGTTCGCACGGCAATGCGCGCCCCGATTGGGGCAGAAATACGGCTTCTACGCTGGTGGCGCCGCGAGCGTGACACGCAGCCCACGGCGCGCCTTTCTCAGCTGGCGAGCGGCAACGTCAGGCGCACGCTAAGCCCGCCGATCTCGGCCCGGCAGAGCTCGAGCCTGCCGCTGTAGGAGTGGGCCAGGTCCGCGACGATCGAATGGCCGAGGCCCGAGCCAGGCTTGGTTTCGTCCAGGCGGCGGCCGCGAATGATGGGGTCGCCCAGCTGCGCCTCGGTGAGCCCCGGTCCATCGTCTTCGACGCGGATCTCCAAGGCGGCAAGGGCGCCGTTGGCCGGGTCGCCCGCCACCGGCGCGACCGAGAGCATCACCTTCGAGCGCGCCCACTTGGAGGCATTGTCGAGCAGGTTCCCCAGCATCTCCTCGAGGTCCTGCCGCTCGCCCTGGAAACGCGTCCCCGCCGGACAATCCATGATGTAGGAGAGCTGACGATCCTGATAGATGCGTTCCAGCGCCCGGATCAGCGATTCCCCGACCGGACGCACCTCGGTCACCCGCCCGATCACGCCGATGCGTGCGGCCATCCGCGCCCGGTCGAGGTAGAGCGAGATCTGTGTGCCCATGATCTCCGCTTGCTCGGAGACCTTGCGCGCAAAAGAGCTTGAATCGTCGCGGGCCTCGTTGACGATGACGGCAAGCGGCGTTTTCAGGGCATGCGCCAGATTGCCGACGTGGGTGCGGGCGCGCTCGACGATGTCCTGGTTGGATTTCAAGAGCGCGTTGAGTTCCTGCTGCAGGGGCACGATCTCCTGCGGCAAGGCCGCGTCGAGCCTGCCGGCCTCCCCCGAGCGGATGGCGCTCAATCCCTTTTCTACCTGCTGCAGGGGAAGCAAACCAAACCGGATCTGGAACAAATTGACCGCGAGCAGGCCGATGCCGGCGAGTGCGAGCGCCAGGCCGAGCCGGGTGCGGAAGCTGAGCAAGCTATTTTCGACCTCTTCGAGGGCGGCCGCGACGGCAACCGAGTAGCGCTGTGCGGATTGCCCCTCGCCGAACACGTAGATCGTCTCGGCGACCCGCACGGTCTGCTCCAGCGGTCCGGCAAGCGTCGCCCAGCGCACCTCGCGATCGTTGGGTTCCACCTTGGCCTCGCTCGGCAGGGGAATGCGCTCATCGGCGAGCGAGCGCGACAGGAGCAGCTTGCCCGGCCGGCCATCGAGCGGTTTGATCTGCCAATACCAGCCCGAATGCGTGATCTCGAACAGCGGCTCGCCCACATCCTTCGGCGCGCCCGGTTCGCTGTCGCCGTGATCGATACTGTCGGAGAGGATGACGGTCAGCAACACCCCGATGCGGCGGTCGTAGCTGTTCTCGACCTCCTCGCGGTAAAGGGAATAGATAATCATGCCCGCGACGGGCAGGACCAGCAGCACCCAAGCCGCCGCCGTCGCAAACAGTCGGAACGCGAGGGAGTTAGTTCGCATCGCCCTCAGAGAGCCTGTATCCCAGGCCGCGAATGGTCTTGATCATATCGGGCGGGATCTTTTTGCGCAGCCGTCCAATGAAGACTTCGATGGTATTGGAGTCGCGGTCGAAATCCTGTTCGTAAAGATGCTCTACCAGCTCGGTGCGCGAGACGATGCGGTCGTTGTGATGCATCAGATAGGCCAGCAGGCGATATTCATGCGACGTGAGCTTGACCGGCTGGCCGTCGAGTGTGACGCGGGCGGTCTTGGTATCGAGGCGCAACGGCCCACATTCGATATCGCTCCTGGCGTGGCCCGAGGCACGACGGACCTGGGCGCGAATGCGCGCCAACAGCTCCTCCATGTGAAACGGCTTGGCGATGTAGTCGTCGGCGCCCGCGTCCATGCCGGCGACCTTGTCGCTCCAGCGATCCCGGGCGGTCAGAATGATCACCGGCATGTTGCGCCCGGCCCGTCGCCACTGCTCGAGCACGCTGATGCCGTCGATCTTCGGCAACCCGGTGTCGAGGATCACGACGTCGTAGGGCTCGGTCTCGCCGAGGAAAAACCCCTCCTCGCCGTCAAAGGCGGCATCGACGGCATAGCCGGCATCGGTCAGCGCCGCCACCAATTGGCGATTGAGATCACGGTCGTCTTCGAGGACCAGAACGCGCACGGTTGCCTGACCTTTTTTCTAATTTTCCCCGCCGATGTCCCCGCCGAGCTGCGACGCTCGCACGCGAAAGGCACCTCGTTTTCGGACGCACGTCGCAAAAAGACGAGCCTTGCTCCCACGACCCGTCGCCGTCCACCCACAGGGCCTCGCAAGAATATAAGGGGATTGGCGGCGGCGCCAGCGCTGCCGTGCCGGGGGCGAGGCTGGGTCTTGAAGTCGCTGCGGGGATCCCCCCTGTTTTGCCGCCTGTTGCGCGCAGCCCGCCCGGACGCGGCACCCGAGCCACCCCCGGGCGTGGCCGGCAGCCGGCGACCGCCACCCAGGGCCTCGCGGCGGCCACGTTCACGACCTGGGGTCCTCCCCGTTCCTTTTCCTTTTCCAGTCAGGCCGGCGTCCGCGCCAATCCCCTCGATAGCCGCGCCCAGGCGACCCGCAGGGCCGCGGGGCCCCGCGCCATGGTGTTGCCACATCGCTGCCCATGGTTGTTCGCTTTCGTGTGAATGAGCTCGCAGCCAGCCATGCGTCCCAGCCTCCTGTCCGTCGCCCGTGGCACCGCCGCCGGCATCGCCTTGACGGTTGCCTGCGCGGGCGCTGCCGTCGCTCAGCCCGATGACATTTGCGCGGCGGCAACGCTGCACGCCAAGGTCTCCAACGCCGAAGTCGGGGTATGGCTCGACCGGCAGACCCGCCACGACGGCATCGAGGTCGTGTGCCGCATCCGCACGGTGCAATTCACCCGCTTCCTTAACGTGCGCGCCCCTGAAAAGGACTGGTGGGACCGCAAGGCGAGGGAATGGAGCAGTATCAACTGCGCCAATCAGATGTGGCGGATCGCCATCGCGGACGGGTGGGTCATTCTCGCCAAGCTGACAACCGCGTCGGGCGAGCACGCCGATCTGATCGCCACCTGCAAATAGCCGGTCTTTTCCCCGCCCCATCCTTGCCGGCCCCAGGCGATCGGCGCCGGCGGCGCAGATGCAGCGCTCACTCACGCGTCAGCCACAGGCTTTTGATCGAGCGTGCGCCTTCGAGCGCGCATCGGCCGGGCGCTTCGGCGCGTATCTGCTGCAGCGCCAACAGCCGCGTCCACTCGGAGAGCCGACGCCGCCATGCTGACAGCTTCCACCCTCACGCGCCTCGCGGTCGGCCTCGTTTCCGTCGCCAATGCCAGCGCCGCGGTCTCGCTGCCCAAACCACCGGCCGCGGCAACAATCGGGGCGCAGGCGGTGGCAAGCGCCGCCCAGCCGCGCGCTGCCTTATCGAGGCTGCAACGTCCACCCCGCGTGCCGCGGCGCGAGCGGGCCGAGCATGAGTTTGCCGATGCGGCGGCAGCGGCGGGGGGGACGGCCTGAGAACGGCTCGACACCATCGATGGCCTGGCGATCGCGACGGCCGTTGAGCACCACGCCCGTAGCCGCCGCTGCCAGCGGCATGGCAATGGCTCGGTCGATGTTGCGGCCGGCACCCGTGACGAGGACGACGCGGCCTGCGAGATCGCTGCCAGCGGTCATGGCGCGGCGGCCTCGAGCTTGCTGCACGGAGCGAGGCGCGAGCTGCGTCCGCGGCACGCGCAACGTGCGGGCGAACGCGCAC
>Ga0075425_100004138_pt1 | contig 14907 bp, 13 predicted proteins | sample SoiMethybrSBSTD4_FD_75300 | JGI IMG/M metagenome (GOLD analysis project Ga0075425, IMG submission 75300) | Bulk soil microbial communities from a Populus tree surrounding site in Tennessee, USA - Soil MetaG P. TD hybrid SBSTD4 | ecosystem: Environmental > Terrestrial > Soil > Tree plantation...
ACCTGGCCGATCTGCGCGCAGCCGCGGGCGCCGTTGTCGAATCGCACGAGGATGGTCGCCAGATCCTCACTCTTGACGCGAAAGGGCTCGAGCGCGTCGGTGGCATCGCCTGAAAACGCCTGCCGGCTGACGGCTGGCCGGTAACGCGTCGGTACGACCGTGGCCAGGTCCGCGAGCACTTCAACGATGGCCGCGCCCGTGACATGCTGCGCCAGGTCGCACCAGTGCGACCCGATGTCAGCAAACGCGGAGCTCGCGCCTCCTTTATCCGGCTCCAGACGCCAGGAAAAATCGGACGGTTTCAGCAGCCAGTCCTGCAGGTAACCGCCGTGCACGTAATGCACGGCGCCGATGTCCCCGCTCGCCACCATCGCGCGCGCCTGTTGCACGAGCGGATTGCCGCGGTAATTGAAGGTCACCGCGTGCACGATTTCCGCGTCGACCGCGGCGTTCCAGAGCGATTGCGCCTCGTTGGCGGACGAGGCGAGCGGCTTCTCGGAGATGATGTGTTTGCCGCGTGCGATCGCCGCACGAATGACGGGCCCGTGCAGGTGATTCGGCGTCGTGTTGTGGATCACGTGCACCGCGGGATCGGCGGCGAGCGCTTCGAATGACCCGTATGCCTTCGCCACCCCGATGGCTGCCGCCTTGTCGCGCGCGAGCGAATCATCGACGTCAGCGACCGCGACAATATCGACGAAGCCGAGCCGGCGGACGGCATCGATGTGATGCATGCCGACGAAGCCGGGGCCGACCAGGCCCATTCCGATTCGTTTCATAGCTCAGTTCTTCTTCGCACAGCGGGCGCTCTTCGATGTAACCGGTTGCGATGCTACAGCATTTTGCGTGGTTGCAGCCTCGTCCTGCGCTTCGTGGCGCGGACGACCGGCCGCAGGAAGAAGCGCCTGCCGCCGGTCGGTCGGTCAACCGTTAAAAGATGTACTTCACCGCAAACTGCATCTGTCGCGGGCTGTTGTTGCCAGTCGACGAAATCGAGCCGAACGCCGGATTGCCGAGCGCGCTGTTCGGGTTGACGAAGTTCGGCGTGTTGGTCAGGTTGTAGATCTCGGCGCGGAACTGCAGCTTCGTGTCGTTGTGAACGGGGAAATCTTTGAACAACGACAAGTTGACAAGGCGGTTCGACGGCCCGTGCAGCACGGTGCCAGGGGTACTGCCAGGCGTGAACTGCGCCTCCGGTACAAAGCAGGCAGTATTGAACCACCGCTGCAGTGTGCGTTCGCTCTTCGGCAACTTCGGATCGCAGACCATATCCGGACGGTCGGCACCACCTGTGTTCATTCGCTGAGCCGCATTCGTGACGGTGAACGGCAGTCCGCCCTGCCAGAAAGCAGACGTGTTCAGCTGCCATCCGCCCAGGGCGCCGCCCGCCAAACCCTTCAACGACTTGCCCCACGGCAACTCATAGTTGGCCGTCACCACCCACCGGTGACGGATGTCGAGAGGTGCGTCGGACCACTCATACTCATACCCGCTCCACGCAGTCGGCGTGAACTGCTGCGCGTGGGCGAACGTGTAGTGAGTGCTGAAGGTCAGCCCGTGGCTGTAGCGGCGCTGGAAGATCAGCTGCAGAGCGTCGTACTTGATCTTGCCGCCGTTGGTCCACAGCTGGATGTTCGACACGTTCGGATACGCTGCCGCAAACACGCGGCGCGGTTGGATGGCGCCCGGGCCCGCAGGTGCAAAGTTGATCTGGGGGTTCGCCGCCATGCGGTTGCCGCGCTGGCCAACATACCCGGCCGACACCACGTTCTCGCCGAGCTGACGCTCGACCACCGCATTGAACTGCTGCACGCGGTTGGCCTTGAAATCGGCAGAAGTCGCAATCAGGGCACCAGACAGGCTGGAGAGATCATTGTTCACGACCGGCGGCAAGCCATCGGCCAGCCGTATATTCGGGACCAGACCCGACGACCCGTTGCTGGTCACAGGTCCATAGTTCGCTGTGAACGGCGGGTTCTTCAGATATGCGGTGGACGCGACGTTACCGGGGAAGTAGGTCAGCCCGTAGCCGCCGCGCACGACGGTGGTCGGGTTGACGGTCGCCGCGAACCCAAGGCGCGGCGCGACGTTGGTGTAGTCGGTTTTCACACCGGCCGTCTTCGACACGCCGTTCGCGCCCGCCACCAGCATCTGCTTGGTCGCAGGATCGAAGTTCGACAGGTGATTTCCCTCTTCGGTGAACGGCGTGAAGACGTCGTAGCGCAGTCCGAGATTCAGCGTCAGCCACGATCTCGTACGCCAATCGTCCTGCATGTAGAGCGAGGGCTCGTTGGTGTGGTACTTCGGTTCGAACGGATTGAGCGCGCGAACGACAGTCGACGGGTAGCCGAGCAGCAGCGACGCGATGCTGTTGCCGCCAGCGCCGGTGCCGTTATTCGTCAGCAGCGTGTCGAACGTGAACACGCCCACAGGCGAGATGCTCTGAATAACGGAGAACTGCCGCAGGATAACGCCGCCGCCCATTTTGATGCTGTGCGATCCGGCGTTCTTCGTAAGCGACGCGGCGTACTGCTGGGTCTTGTCCTTCGTGTTCAGTGGCACCGCCTGGGCATCGCCAATCAACGCGTAGCCCGTGGTGGACATCAGCGGCATGCCCGACGTCTTCGCGTCAAAGTTCGTGTTCGGAATGCCGAATTGAGTGCCGAGGTTCTTGCCGTAGTTCGCCGGGAGCGAGTTGATGTCCGGATGGTTGTACGCCCCTTTGAACTCGCCAATCAGCGACGGGTTGAACACGCGCACATAGCTGGCCACGACGTTGGATGCGGTCGTGTGATTCGGTCCCGGGAACGCCCCGCCCGCCGCGATACCCCCGACGATGCAGTTCGGATCGATGCCGTTGACGATCGGGCAGGCACCGGGCGTGAAGGTGTTCACGCGATTGTACGAGTAGCGCGCAAACAATGAGTTGTTGCCGTTGAATCGATGGTCGACGCGGAAATCCGTCGTGTCCAGGTTCTGCGTACGAATCGTGGTGCTCGCGTAGTTGTTGGCGAGCCCAGGAAGATTCGGCAGCGGGTAGAGCGCGACCAGACGCGCCGCGATCGGATCGAGACGGTTGCCGGGAATCACATTTCCGGGGAACGCGACGCGCGGACTGGCGGTCGGATCGTAAATTTGCGTTGACAACTCTGAGAAATCGCCGGCGCGCATCCGCGCGGTCGGCAGCGTGAGCAGATTCGCCACGCCCTGACGATTGCGGAACCCCTCGTAGTCAACGAAGAAAAAGGTCTTGTCGGTCTTGATGGGTCCACCCAGGCTGCCGCCGAACTGGTTCTGCTTCAGTACCGGGCGCTGCTTGGCGAAGAATTCCTGCGAATCGAACCGATCGCTGCGTGCGAACTCGTAGGCCGTGCCGTGGAACCCGTTCGTGCCTGACTTCGTGAGGATGTTGATGACGCCGCCCTGCGTGCGGCCGACGTCTGCCGAGTAGAGGTTCGTCTGCACTTTCACTTCGGCAATGGCGTCGATTGATGGCCTGACGCCGACCGTGCCGATCGCGCGCTCATTGTTGTCGACACCGTCAAGCAATTGATTGTTCAGGTTATCGCCGTTGCCATTGACGGACACAGCTGAGGTCTGTCGCCGGTCATCGGGACGGGTGCCGTTGGCGAGCGAGCTCTGCGCACCTTCGTTCGCGCCTGGGATCATCTGCACCAGGCGAATGATGTTGCGGCCCGGGATGGGGAGATCCTGTACGGCCTTGTCTGTGAACAACGTCCCGACCGTGGAGGTGTCCGTCTGCAGCGGTGCGGCTTCCGCCGTCACCTGCACGTTCTCGCTGACCGTGCCGAGCGACAGTTTCCCGTCAACGCGGGCACGATCGCCGCTCGAAACCATGACGGTCGTCTTCTGCGTGGAGAAGCCCTGCAGCTCGATGGTCACCGTATACGTGCCGATCGGCAGCAGATTGAAGACGTAGTCACCCGTATCGTTGCTGGTGAGGGTGCGGGTGTCACGCGTGGCGGTGTTGACGATGGTAATGGTGGCGCCGGGCAGGACGGCGCCGCTCGCGTCGGTCACGCGTCCGAGAATGTCGGCCGTCGTGACCTGGGCAAGTGCCGCGGTGGCCAGCAGCAGGCACATCGCACCAAGGACGGCACGCCGGGCGAACGTCATAGTCTCTCTCTCCTTATGCTGTAACCGGTGACGTGGCGGAATGTAACCGGTTGCAGATGCTACCCGATCCCCCGCCGGGGCGCAAGCGCGCCACGGCACGGCGGCCTGATGTAACCGGTTGCATTGTCGTGTATGATTCGCCCGTTCATGCACGCCTGGCTCGAGAGCCTTCAGAACAGCGGCTTTTCACAGTGGGTCGTCGGCTCCGACTCCATCTGGGCCTACCCGATGATCCTCACCCTGCATACCGTCGGTCTCGGTATCGTCGTCGGCTCCGCCGCGGTGCTCGACCTGCGTCTGCTCGGCATCGGGCCGGGTATTCCCCTCCAGGAAATGCGCCGCGTCCTTCCGCTCTTCTGGGTGGGCTTCGGCATCAATCTCGTGAGCGGCGTGATGTTGTTCGCGTCGGAAGCAGCGGACAAGGCCGCGCAACCGGTGTTCCTCGTGAAGCTGTTGCTCGTCGCCGCCGGTGTGGTCGTCACCGCTCGCCTGAAGAACGTCGCGTTCGACGTCGGTATTCCGCCGGCGCACGTGCGCACGCTCGCCAAGGTCTCGTTGTTCGTGTGGGCAGGCGCAATCGTCGCCGGCCGGCTCATGGCGTATCTGAAGTAACCGAATGGATCCGTTTTCCGCCTGGCTCGAAAGCACCCGCATCTCCACGGCGATGCGCGACATGACATGGCTGTGGCCGACCTGCGAGTCGATTCATTTCATCGGGCTGGCACTGCTCATCGGCGGCGCCGGCTATTTCGATCTGCGCCTGCTCGGTTTCATGCGCCGTGTCCCAGTCGCCGCCGCGAAGGCGTTCATGCCGTGGGCCATCACCGGTTTCGCCATGAACTTCGTCACCGGTACGCTGTTTTTCATCATGGCGCCGCACATGTACGTGCCGAGTGCCGCGTGGTGGGCCAAAGTGTTCTTCATCGTCGTTGCCGGACTGAACGCAATGTTCTTCGAGACGACGCTCGGCACGCGTGTGATGCTGCTCGGTCCGAACGAAGACACGCCGACGTCGTTCAAGATCGTCGGCGGCGTCTCGCTGTTCGCATGGTTTGCGGTGCTGTTCTTCGGCCGCATGCTTCCCTACATCGGCACCGGTAACTGACGCGTCCGTCGCGCATGCGTTATCGCGAAGCCGCACGCCTGGCCGATCCGCTCTCGGAGATCGGATGCGGTATGTGGGGCATGGGTGGCTGGTCTGGCTCGGACGATGTCGAGTCCGGGCGCGCGCTCGATCGCGCTGTCGAACTGGGCTGCAACTTCTTCGACACTGCCTGGGCGTACGGCCAAGGCCACAGCGAACGGCTTCTTGGGGCGTTGCGCCGTCGACATGCTGGCGCCAATCTGATCCTCGCGTCGAAAGTGCCACCGAAAAACCTGCAGTGGCCGGGCAAAGCATCGACGCCAGCAGATGACGTATTCCCCTACGAGCACGTCATCCGCTTCACCGAAGCGACGCTCGCCAACCTGGGCGTCGAGGCACTCGATCTTCAGCAATTGCACGTGTGGGACGACAGCTGGACGGACGCCACTGGATGGCGCGACGCCGTGGATGATCTCAAGCGCGCTGGCAAGATTCGCGCGTTCGGCATCAGCGTCAACCGGTGGGAGCCAGAGAACGTCCTCCGCGCACTCGAGACGGGCAGTGTGGATTCGGTGCAGGTGGTCTTCAATATCTTCGACCAGGCGCCCGAGGATGTGCTGTTTCCGAGATGCCAGAAGCTCGGCGTCGCCGTCATTGCACGAGTGCCCTTCGACGAAGGCAGCCTTACCGGCGCGCTTCGCGCCGATTCACGGTGGCCCGAAGGCGATTGGCGCAACACCTACTTCGCACCCCCGCATCTGATGCAGACATTGCCCCGCGTCGATGCCGTCGCAGGCGACGCAGAATCGCTCGGCCTGCCGTTGCCTGCACTGGCGCTGCGATTCGTCCTGTCACATCCCGCCGTGACAACGACGATTCCTGGCATGCGACGCGCTGCGCATGTTGAAGCGAACGTCGCTGCTGCGGCGCAGGGTCCGCTCGCTCCCGACGTGATCGCGCATCTGCGCCGACACCGGTGGAATCGCGTGCCAGACGACCGACCGTAGTCGACGACACGGCTGCGGCGCGCGACTTGACCTCGGGCGCTGTTGCGCCTAGTATGTGCAACCGGTTACATCCCTCCGATCGCGCCAATATTTGCGAGACACTTCGAAGGAGCCGTGGTCGCTACGTGCCGCACCGTTGCCGTCCGCTCATACCTGCTGCTCGCCGAAGGTACGTCCTGCATACCGCCCGAGTCTCGCAGCTCAACGTCTTCATGAGTGACTACGAAGCGTGGTACGACGCGCTGCAGCTCGTGTTTCAGGGTCGCCGGAACCACGGGCTCTCCTTCAACACCCGAGCACCGGCAACTCGACGCCACGGCAGATGCAATTCGCAGCCAAGCTGCTCTTCTAGCATCTGTCCCTGCGATCGCGGAAGGATGTGAATGATGAACAGACGTGCACTGCTGAAGGGACTCGGCGCAATGGCAGCGGTCGGCGCCGTGCGCGTCCCGGGCCTGTGGGCCGCGAAGGTTGATTCGACCTACAAGGGTGTGAAGCTCGGCTTGATTACCGGATCGCTCAATCCGCTGCCGAATGCTCCCGGCAAGGACCCGATCGACGTCATCATCGAGAACTGTCTCGCCATCGGCGCGGCGAACGTCGAGCTCGTCAACGTCGGCGGCGCGATGCCGCCGCAGGTCACCAACGGCGGCCGTTTCGGCCAGGCGCCGGATCAGAAGACGGCCGAATATCTGAAGACTCGCGAAGAGCTGCGTCAGTGGCGCATCAACCTGCCGCTCGACCGCTTCCGCGAGGTGCGGAAGAAGTTCGACGACGCGGGGTTGAACCTCTTCTCCTACGTCTACACCATCGACGATGACATGACCGATCCGGAGATCGACGCCGTGTTTCGCCAGATGCAGGCGCTCAAAGTCGGCCTGTTTTGCACGAACCAGACGCGCGCGACGATGGCAGCGCGTATGGCACCGTTTGCCGCGAAGTACAAGATCAAACCGGCCTGGCACCCGCACGACAATATCGATTCGCCCGTGGAAGTGGCGACGGCCGATTCGCTCGAGAAGCTGCTCGCGATGTCGAAGGATTTCGTCATCAACCTCGACATCGGCCACTTCACCGCCGGCAATAATGACGCGGTGGCATTCCTCAAGAAGCATCACGACCGCATCTCGCATCTGCACATCAAGGATCGGAAGAAGAACCACGGACCGAACGTGCAGCTCGGCGAAGGCGACACGCCGATCAAGGAATGCCTCGCGCTCATTCGCGACAATAAGTGGCCAATCTACGCCATCATCGAGCGCGAGTACCGGGGGCCGGGCACGCCGGTGGAAGAGACAAAGTGGCAGATGGAGTACATGAAGAAGGCACTCGGCTCGACAACCGCGACGGGGTAATAAGGCGTCTGCTCGCGGCGGCGCTGCTGTGTCTGGCACCCGCCGCGGCCTATGGACGCGGCAGCAGCGGATCGAGAACCGCAGCGCCGCTCAACGATCGCGTCAAACTGTGGTACGGCGACTCACGTGGTCGTGGGACGGCAACACGCTCATCGTCGAAGGTCGCAATTTCAACGACCATGCCTGGTACGACCCGCGGCGCTGCCACGTCCTGCCGAACTCACGCCGTGTCAGCGTGCTCGTTTCCGATCAGAAGCGAAGCGGCATCGGCGCTTCGCTGAGGAACCGCGCGCGCTCCGCGTCGTTCGGAATGCAGTTCAATACGCGCGGCTCGGTAACGGCGGGCACCTTGTGGTAGCGGAACGCGTAGCTGTGTGCGCGGCGGAACACGGCAGGATCAGTCCACGTGAACGTGACAGTGAGCTGTTGACCATCGCTCGACAACTGGTATCGCTCGACGAGGTGCGAGCGCGCGGTGCGATAACCACCTCCGGGAACGGCCGTGATGCCACGGTCGTTGAACCCGACCGTATCCACCAGCAGCGCCTCGCCCTGCCAGCGCCCGACCGAATGGCCGTTGGTGGTCCCTTCCAGTTCCTCGGCGTCCGGATGCGTCCTTCCATCTGTGTAGATGTAGCGCGTCGATGACGGAGACTTCGCCACCATGCCGATCACCGAGGCGCTCTGGCGAATGTCGAGCGTCTCGCGGTCGTTCATCAGCGCTGGCATGCCGATGTTGGCGCAGCCGCGAATGGCGTCGAGATCCTTCTTGCGCCGCGCCTCCGCCGCCGTCTGCGCGGCCGCCGTCAGCGATGCACGCGGCACGTTGAAGCTGTCGAATCGCAGCTCCCAGTAGCCCGACAGATCGGGATGCGGAGCGCCGCCCTGCGCGAACGTGAACGCCGTGCTGCCTGCCATCAGCAGCAGCGTCGCTATCCATTGAGGCATCACTTACTTTCGATCTGGTCGGTAATGTATTTCTGCTGCGTCGCCGCGGTCGGCTCGTCGTTGTTCTCGATCGGCGTACCGTCGCGCAGGCGTTTGTAGGTATACGAATACGTGTGCGGTGCAAGCAGGACGGTCGGGTCCTCCCACGTAAACGTGACCGAGAGCTCGTCGGGACTCACCAGCCTGTAGTGCTCGATCAGATGCGTCGTCTCCTTGGCGCGTCCTCCGCCGGGTGTCACCATCACCGGCTTGCGGCTGTCACACACGCGCCGAGGAAACCCAATCGTGTCGATGACGAGCGTGTCGCCTTCCCAGCGACCGATGGAATGGCCGAACCCGCTCGGCACATAGGATGGCGAGTTCACATCCGGGTGGGGTCTCCCGTCCGTGTAGATGAAACGGCCTCGGTTCGATTCGGCGCCGATGAGCACCTCTTCGTTCGACGCCACGATGTTCAGCGGCGGCGAGGAGGCCATCATCATCGGCAGGTTGCCAACGGGACAATCGGCCGTGCGCGGCGCGCGATTCACCACATAGCCGGCGCGGTCGCGCGCGGCGAGCTCCTCGTTGTCCTTGACGATCTCGGGGCGGAGCTGCGGTTTCGGTACATTGTCAAACCACGCCTGCCAGTCGCCGGAGCCCGGATCCTGCACGATCCACATCCCCGACAGATCCGGATGTTGTGCGGCGGCCGGACTTGCCACCGCGAGTGCGGCAACGATCATCAAAGTCGCGCGCATGCGGCTATGGATTCAGCGTGAACGCATACAGCGTGTCGCCCGCGCCGACTAGCACGTACTGTCGACCGTCGACCATGTACGTTTCAGGCGCGTTTGACACCTGCCCCGTCGCCGCATGCCACAGCGTGTTTCCGTTCGCAGGATCGTAGGCTACGAAGTTGCCATCGGGATCTCCGCCGAACAGCAGCCGGCCAGCCGTCGTCAGAAGTCCCTGTCCGCGGCCGTCGGCCACCGTGCGGTACTTGTGCCGCCAGGCGATCTTTCCTGTTTTGGGATCGATCGCCATGAGATAGCTGCCGACGGTGCCGACGTTCCGCTCGTCTTTCCCACCGAGACCCATGGCGCCGCGCGGATCGAGCTCAGTGAGGTAATACATGGCGTAGGTGTCTGACGCGGGCAGGTAAAACAAGCCGGTGTCGGGGCTGTAGGCCGGCGGAGGCCAGTTGGTCGCGCCCTGGTTCGCACCAGAGACGAGAGCGCCGCCCACGTGGTAATCCTTCGCCGGGTTCCGCACCGGCTGTCCGGACTCGTTCAGCCGAAGCGCCCAATTGGCCGTCTCGGAAAACTTCCCCGTTACAACATGCTCACCTGTGAGGCGATCGACGGTGAAGTAGAAGCCATTGCGGCTGGCGGTGAGCACCAGCTTCCGCCGCACACCTTCGATCATCATGTCGACGAGGATGGGCGTCTGCGCGGAATCCCAGTCGTGCGTGTCGTGCGGGGACGTCTGGTAGTACCACTGCATCTTGCCCGTGTCGACGTTGATCGCGACGAGCGCGCACGTGAAGAGGTTATCCCCTTCCCCGCGTGTCTGAGACGTATAAGCGGGCGTCGGATTGCCGGTGCCGAAGATATAAAGGTGTGTCTCCGGGTCGTAGGAGCCCGGCACCCATGGGTGGCCGCCGCCATGACGCGCCGCGTCAAGGTTCTTCCAGGTATCGAGACCCGGATCGCCCTCGTTTTGCGGGGTCACGTACCACTTCCACTGCGTTTTGCCGGTCTCCGGATCGAACGACTCGAGCCACCCCGGCGAATCCAGGTCGTTGCTCGTACCGACGAGCACATGATTGCCGATGACGATCGGCGCCATCGTCGAGAAGTACTGCTGGCTGAACGGACTGAATTCGCGATGCCAGCGCTCTTTGCCGCTGCGCGCGTCGACGGAGATGATGTAGTCGTCGGGTGTGACGAAGAACACATAATTGCCCCACATGCCGACGCCACGATTGCCGATGTGCGTGCCGCCCTTCGTCTTCCAGAAGTAGTGCCAGATCTCGTGGCCGTCGTTGGCATCGAGCGCCCACGTGTTGTCCGGCGTCGTGACATACAGCACGCCGTTGACCTCGAGAATGGCGCCCTTGATCTGTGTTGGACCGGCAACCGTCACGCTGCCGTCGGCTTCCCCGCTGACGATCAGGTCGGGCGCGCCCGCTGGCCGCGGCCCCGCCGGGCCCGGGCCGTTCGTCAGCCGCCGCGTCCAGGCGAGCGTCATGTGCTTCACGTTCGTCTGATTGATCTGTGTCAGCGAGCTGTAACGGCGGCCCGTATAGTCGCCGGAATAGGTCGGCCACGATTCACCGAGCGGCTTGTTGATCGACGCGGGATCGAGTCCCTGCGCGGAGAGGACCACGGTCGTCCCTGAGATGAGGGCGAGCAGCAGCAGTCTCTTCATAGTCATTACTTGAGCGTGACGAGAAATGCCGTGATGTTGTGAATGTCGTCGTCCGAATACATCGTCAGCAGGTCGCGATGCCCCTTCAGGGGATCGCGCAGTTCCACCTTCGGCCCGTTCGGTACGTCGGTTCGGAACGTGCGGTACGTGCCGTCAGCCATCCGTAGTGACACCATGAAGTCGTCGATGCGATTGAGCGTGCCTTCAATTTTCTGACCGTTGGCCAGCGTGACGATCGCGCCGATGGGCGGTGCTGGTCGCGGCTGTCCGCCGCCGCGCGTGCCGCCGGTGCCTGGCAGCAGCCAGGTCTGCTGGAGGATCTTCGGATCGGCATAGCGGTTCGCGACGCCCTGCAGATCGCCGGTCGCCGAATGACAGGACGAGCACCGCGCCTGAAACAAGGCGCGTCCGGCCTGCGCGTCGCCGACGACAATGTTGACCTGCGCCTCTCCCGTGCGGCTGCTGACCGGCAGACTGTGGAGGAATGCGGCGATGTCGCTGATCTGCGCCGGCATGAACATGAATGGCGGCATGCCCTTGTCGGCCCGCCCACCCGCGACGACCTGACCGATGCGCTCCCCTTTTTCATCGAGGAGCACGACATCGGAACGCATCAAATTCGGACCGCCGCTGTCGCCGCCGCGCGCATCCGGTCCGTGGCAGAAGGCGCAATTCACGGAGAACAGCGCTTTGCCGCGTTCAACCGCGGCTGGGTCCGTGACCGGCCGCTGGGGATACGCGACGAAGCCGGCCTGGCCGCCTTGCGTCGGCGGTCCACCTTGGCGCGCGCCGCCCTGCCGTCCACCGCCTTGCTGTGCGGGTGGCGCCTGCGCGAAGACGACGCCGAGCCACAGCGCGATGGCGGCGGCTACGATTGCCGAAACCCGCCGCCCGCTCAACCTACGACGCCTCGCCTTTCGGCCGTGCGATGTCGTGATAGAGACGGCGTCCATCGGGCAGGATCGCGTAGAAAAGGGACGCGCCCTTCGAACCGTCCTTCAACGGATGTGCGACAACGGTGATCTCATCACCGGCCTTGAAGGTCGCCTTGTTCCACCCCTGGCGGCCCATGATGTTCGTGCTGCCGCCCTCGATGTCCCACGTGCCGACGGTCTCGGGATCGACGCCCTGACCCGGATCAACCTTGATGATGATGTGCGAGTGCGGGTTGACCCACTTGTATTCGACGACCTTCCCTTTGTAGGTGACGCTCTTGTCCATCGAAAAGATGGAGAACGAGTGATGCGCGAGGGCCGGAACGGCGACCGCAACGGCAAATGCCGCCACGAGAGCGGAGCGTCGGAACGCGAACGTCATATGCTGGCTCCTGTCATGCGGAGGTAGGCGGAAGACAAAATTGCGCCGCCTATTCTCGCGCGTTTTGCAACCGGTTACAAGGGCTTATCCCGTGGGAAATCTCGCCCTTTCCGTGGTCGGGGTGATAGCATCCCCGGCCATGACGATCCCCGGTCCTCGCCATTTCCTTTCGACGGTGGCCGTGGTGCTTCTGTTCAGCAGCCTGCCTGCGGGGCAGACGCCTAACCAGCTCGAGCTGAAGCCGGATCACGCAACCGCGGCGGTACACGATATCGATCGCGCCGTGCGGTGGTATCAGGAAGTGCTCGGCTTCAAGGTGGTCAACCGCGGCAACCGGCCGAACGGCATGCGCTTCGCCGACCTGGAGATTCCCGGGTTCGGCATCGGCCTGGTGCAGAATCCAGATCCCGCTTCCCCTGCCGCCGGCGCACTGCGATCCGGCTGGGTTCACATCGTGTTTTCGGTGCCCGATCCGCCGGCAGCCTACGCGACCCTCAAAACGCGCGGCGCCGATGTGTCGGTGCGCGGCAATCCTGCGCCTGCGCAGATCGCCACCTTTCTCGTTCACGACAGCGAGGGCAACGAAATCGAGATCGTGAAGCGCTCGCCGCGCTAAGGCGGCGGCCGCTTCTATTTCTGCCAGTACTCGGTGTTGCCAGCGAACATGCCGGCATCCGGCAGATTACCGAGAATCCTACGCCGAAGCGCAAGGACGTCGGCCTCGCCTTCTACCCTATAGATCTCGCGGCCATCAGGGGCGAGCACGAGCGTAAACGGCACGCCCGACTCCCACTTCGCATCGAATGCGGCCTGCACCGCATAGACGTCCTCGGTGTCGATGATCAGGTTGCGTATCGCGGAATGATGCTCGTCGAGGAACTTCTGCACCGATGCTTTCTCGTCGGGTGTATTGAGCGCGACGCTGACGAATTCAAAATCCCGGCTGCGGTACCAGAGATAGGTGGTCAGCAGCTCCGGGTACTCGGTCTGGCATGGACCGCACCAGGTCGCCCAGAAATTGATCATCATCGTCTTGCCCGTCGGATTCGAGCGGAGCTTCTTCAGCTCCTCCAGCGAAACCGTCTGCAGCGTCACAGGCTTCGCCATCCACTCCTTCATTTCCTTCTGCTTGCCCGCGATGGCGGAGTTCCACTTCGTGCTGCAGCCAAAGACCGGTGTGTGCTCCACCGGCACGGGCCGCCCGGCCACGAGCGCGTCGAGCGCGTTGCGCGCATCGTTGGACTTGATGTTGTTGCCGCGCATGTTGTCGTCGATGCGCCCTTCGTAGCGGAGCTTTCGATCGCGATCGAAGATGAAGATGTGCGGCGTCACCTTCGGACCGTACTGATGCGCGACGAGCTGCGTGTCGCCCTCGTAGAGATACGGGAAATTAAACTGACGATACTCGGCGTGGATTTTCATGCTGTCGAATGAATCATCCACTTCGGCGTAGTTCAGCTCGCGCGGCGCAACAGCCATTGGCCCGTTCGGCGCGATGGCGATCAGCTTCACGCCCTTGTCCGCGTAATCGCGAACGATCTGCTTGATGCGGCCCTCATAGAGCTGCGATGCCGGGCAGTGGTTGGAGATGAAGGCGATCGCCAGGATCGGCGCATCGGCATACTCCGCGAGCGCGTGCATCTTGTCGTCGATGCCCATCAGGTTGAAGTCCGGAGCAGGCGATCCGATCTTCAGCGTCGGGTGCTCGCTCTGCTCGCGCGCCATCTGCTGCGCGTACGTCTCCTCGCCTGCCGCCGCCGGCTGCTGAGCAAACACGCGTCCGGCAGCAGCGCCGATCAGGAGGCCACCGACGATGGCGCTGCGGAAAGCAATAAGGGACATCACGACTCCTTGATGCCGACCGTCCACGTCATCGGGACCGTTCGCGGCGGAAAGCAAATCTTCTCATCGCACGCCTGGTAGCTCAGCGCTCCCTGCACGACCAGCGATGACGCACCTTTCAGTGCCGTCCGGCCCGCCGCCGATGGGTCGAGCGTGAGCTCCTGTGTGACGTGGAAGGGTTTCTGATAGACGTCGATCGTCTGCTTCAGCGGTGCGTAGAAATATTTTTCGGCTGGCGGATATGTGATGCTGCCGACAAGGAGCCCGGCCTGCGGACGAATGGCGAAGGCAATTGGCTTGTAATCGACGACCGTCGGCGCGTAAACGTGCATGTGTGGGGCTGGCGTAAGGTCGAGCGTCACGGTGAAGCGCTCACCCGCCTTCACCTGTTCCGCCGACAGGTGCGATGCGACGTCGAGCAGCGTCGGACGGGCAGGTGCCTGCTGCGCGGGGACACGCACCACCGCAAGCGTGAGGCCCGCCGATACCAGCGGCAGCAGGAAGGGTCGCGTCAACATTGCAGCGGGATTATAAACGCGTCTGTAACCGGTTACAATCAGTGCGCCGGGGAGGTGAGCTCATGCGCTACACACGCCGTGGTTTCGGAAAACTGACGCTCGGCGCGCTGCCGGCCGTCGCCCTGCTGGACCGTCCCTGCGCCGTGTCCGCCGCGGCCAAACCGAATTCGGCGATCAACGGCGTGCACATCGGCACCATCACCTACAGCTACCGCTCGATGCCGGACCAGAGCGCCGAGGCCATCCTTCGCTACGTCGTCGATTCGGGCATCGACGCCATCGAATTC
>Ga0075425_100004139_pt1 | contig 14903 bp, 12 predicted proteins | sample SoiMethybrSBSTD4_FD_75300 | JGI IMG/M metagenome (GOLD analysis project Ga0075425, IMG submission 75300) | Bulk soil microbial communities from a Populus tree surrounding site in Tennessee, USA - Soil MetaG P. TD hybrid SBSTD4 | ecosystem: Environmental > Terrestrial > Soil > Tree plantation...
CTGCGAGCGGAAAAATGGCTGTTCAGGCTGCTCCCGGTGGCAATCGTTGTAATTTTTTTAGTCGGGATCGTGACGTTGGCTTTGTTTGCGGGTCCCCGCCAGTTTCCCGAGTTGGCGCAGAAAGGTCTGTATCCTTTATATCAGGGCGGCTTCTGACAACGTGATTGAAGCGCGCGTATCCAGAGTGCTTCGTTTTCCCTGAGGCCGAGGAGTGAACCACGAAGCAGAGAGCGGCCAGCGATTGAGCCTATGGAAATTTGTTGATCAAGCAGCGAGCCATCTCTTCTCAGGCTATTTTGTTCTGGTATGGCGACCGGCATTGTGTCGATTGCCGCCTACCTCGTACAGATTGTGCCGATAGGCCGGGTACTCTTCCAACTCAATAAGCTGGCGTATGGAATCCTGTTTCTTCTCACCGTAGCTCGGGCCGTCAGGTGCTTCCCTCGCATGTTTGCGGATCTGATTAGCCACTCTCGCGGACCTGGGCTGCTGACGATGGTTGCGGGGACGTGTATTCTTGGCAGCCAGTTTGTTGTCCTCGATCAAAATTTTACGGCCGGATTTTACTTCTGGCTGTTTGGAATTCTCTTGTGGTGTATTCTGATGTATGCCTTCCTGACCGCGGTGATCCGTGAGGGTAAACCGGATCTGGAAGCTGGTCTTAATGGCGACTGGCTCATTACCGTGGTGGCAACCCAGTCGGTCTCGCTTCTTGGGACGCCACTGGCCCCGCGCTTCGGGGTTGAGCAAGAGGCGGTTCTCTTTCTGACGCTATGCACATACTTGCTCGGCTGTGTGCTGTACATATTGATCATATCGCTAATTTTTTATCGGCTCACCTTTTTTGCCCTGACTCCGGAGGAGTTTACGCCGTCTTATTGGGTCAACATGGGCGCGGTCGCCATTACTACTTTAGCTGGAAGCCTGCTCGTTCTCATCGCTCCCCAGTGGAGTTTTCCTGCGAGAAATTCTTCCCTTCGTAATTGGATTCACTCTGTTTTTCTGGCTTATCGGGACATGGTGGATCCCTTTAATTGTGATCCTTGAAGTATGGCGCCACTTATTTAACCGGTTCCCGGTCCGTTATCATCCGCGATACTGGGACATCGTCTTCCCATTAGGCATGTATGCCACCTCCACGTTCGAGCTCGGAAAGGCTACCGGGTTGCCGATTCTGATACCCGTTTCGCAATATTTTGTTTACTTCGCCTTGCTAGCTTGGACCGCCATTTTTATCGGACTCATTCACAGTCTTTTCAACGTGTGCCGTCCCATGGATCGGACTGCGGCAAAGAGATAATTGCACTCATGGACCTCGCATTATCATGCTGCACAAAGGCTCGTCTCTGAAGTTCGGGTGGAGAGACGAGAGAGACCCTTCAAACAGCGGGAGCCTCCATGATTTAAAGCCCAAATCAAAGGGCGGTTCAAAAGCGAAGGCCGCGATCAACAGCGCGAGCATCGCAGACACGGAGTTTCAAACTTGCGACTACATCGAATCTCTGCGCGGCGGCATTTATTGTTGACGAAGCAAAAGATCTTGCGTGAATTTTGTTCCGAGTCCCTCTGCCTCCTACTTTGGCAACGCTTGAGCCCTTACCCGCATAGTAATGAAGACAGATCTTCGATACCCCTCGTATCTCGAGCAATCGATGTGACGAAAATGGATAGAACGCGTGGCCTTTTGGCTCGTTGGAGCTATCGAAGTTTTCTCGATTCATTGCAAAGTAGCTAATCCAGGCGGAGAAAAATTTCCTGTTTCATCGCACACGAGCCATGACCTCCATCCATTTGTCGCTGTGGTTGATATTTCGTGGGGTCACGCATTCCTTTCGGGACAGTTTTGAAATTCATCTCTCAACCGCACATCTCCTTAGGCATCATTTTTGCCGTTACGTGTTATCAGACCAAGCATTGAGAATTACAGAAGGAGGGTAGGAGCGAGTGATTTCAATGCGATCTAGACGAACGTGAGCAGATTTTAAAGAACGGAGGAATAATTTTATGAGTATGACTAACGTTGAGCACGCAGACTTTACGGTGCAGGAGCGGGAAGCGACCATTAGCATTGTGGCTGGCGGTTCGTTTGCTGAAGCGATTGGCGGTATTGGAGCCGTCGTTCTCGCAATTCTTGGATTGGTAGGTGTCATGCCTGAAGATATGGCTGCCATTGCGACCCTTGCCGTTGGAGTGGCTTTGTTGTTTCAAGGCATTGCTGTCGCAACTCGATTTTCGAACCTTTTCTCCCAGACGGGGAAAAGCCTCGCAGACGCTGCCGAGCTGGGTGGCGGGATGGGAGCAGAGTTTCTGGGTGGAGCGGCAGGCGGCATTCTTGGCGTGTTGGCGATTCTTAACATTGCGCCGATGACCCTCATGTCCATCGCAATCATCGTCTTCGGTGCTTCCTTATTGTTAAGCAGTACCACTACCTACCGGGTCGATTCGCTGAGCAGCAAATTAGGTCAAACGACGCTTAGCGCTGGGCAGACGCTGGCTGCGTTGGCAGCGTCTGGCATTCAGGTGCTGGTGGGAATCGCTGGAATCGCTTTGGGAATCATTGCGCTGGTGGGTGTCAGCACCATGATCCTCATCTTGGTGGGTCTTCTCTGTGTAGGAGGATCGATCCTTATAAGTGGCACTGCTCTCAGTGGAACGGTAGCAACTGTCCTGCAGCATTGAGCATTCCACCAATCTCGCAGGCAAAGCATCCTTCCTATTATTAGGAGGATGTTTTGCTTTACCTTCCGCGATTTCTTTTTTTGCCAGAGTCTTTAAACAAATCACCCGACAAACAATGCCACAGCGAGCACTCATTTTTTTCGTTCTCTCTAACAAATTGTTTCCAAGAAATGACTCGCTCGCCGGCTGTCCGTGAGTTACTGCTTCGCGTTCCCGAGAGTACTTTCTACCGTCTCCAGCAAACGCTCTGCGGTAAAGGGTTTGGATAACAGAGGTAAGCCGATTTTTTGGGAGGTTTTCTGCAGTGAATCATCGGCGAAGGCCGAGATGAGAATGATTCTGGCTCCGGGTCGGTCCTTTTTCAGGCTCTCGGCAAGTTCCGTCCCCAGAAATAAGGGCATCCGAACATCGAAAATAAAAAGATCATACGCTTGTCGAAGAGACAGCTGGTAACCTTCAAGGCTGTCGGTTGTCCAGCTCACTTCAGCCGCTTTTCTCTCCAGTATCTCAGCTAGAAGGCGGCAAAAACTCTCGTCGTCATCGACTATCAGGACACGCATTGACCTTCACATTTCCTTACGATTTGCTTTAGAGCAAGAAATATACCTAAAACCTAATCAAAAAGTTCGCGTTGTATTTGATAAGCAACCTAGTGTGCTGTCTCAAAAGTTCGTTGAACAAGTCATTACTCTCTTACCGGCGAAGGCCGATATCCAGAAGCTTCTGAAATTCCTGGATTCCGGGTCGCGCTAGCTATCGCCAGCTTGCCCGGAATGACGTTCGAATGATGTTGCGAACTTCGGGCCAGTACACTAGTGGGGCGGATTTGTCGGCAAGAGAGCGACTATGGCTCATTGTCTTTGGAGTACGGTTCGATTTTGTAACGCAGGAGCATGCGGTATAATGAGCGGCGGTCCATATCGAGAATTTTTGCAGCGCGCGCGATATTCCCCTGTGTGAGGTCGAGAATATGAAGAAGATAGTGTTTCTTAACCTCGTCCATTGTCGGAGTGCCAGGGAAAAAAAATTCTTCCTCTTGCGCGCGACGGCGAGAGAAAACTGATGCTTTGCCCTCCCGCACTTCGACTGGCAAGTCTTCCGGCGTCAGCAGCGATTGACGTGAAAGCGCTACAGCCCGGTCAATAACATTCTCCAGCTCCCGAACGTTTCCTGGCCAGGTATAGTCACATAGCAGCTTCATCGCCTCCTTCGAGATGCTGGTGATAGACTTACCTGAATCGTGGCTATAGTGCCTGAGGAAGTATTCGGCCAAAGACGGGATATCTTCCGGCCGCTCTCTTATGGGTGGAAGATAGATGGAAACCACTTTCAACCGGTAGTACAAGTCTTCGCGAAGAGCGCCTTTGCTGACCAAAGATTCCAATTCCTTGTTCGTGGCGGCGACTACCCGGACATCGATCTTTGTCGATTTTGGGGCGCCAACCCGTCGCACTTCGTGCTCCTGAAGGACACGCAAGAGTTTAGCCTGCAAGTGTAGGCTGATATCATTGATCTCGTCGAGAAAGCACGTTCCCCCCTCAGCTTCCTCAAAGACGCCTTTTTTGTCGCGTACAGCCCCGGTAAACGCGCCGCGCACATGCCCGAACAGCTCGCTTTCAAGAAGGGTGTCGGTAAGCGCGCCGCAATCGACCGCGACAAATGGTTTCGCAGCCCTGGAGCTGTGCTCGTGTATGGCGCGCGCAATCAACTCTTTTCCCGTGCCACTTTCTCCGAGGATCAGGACCGTGCTCTTGGTAGGCGCAACCCTCGCGATGGTTTTGTACACTTCCACCATGGCCCGACTTTTCCCGATCACCACACCGAATTGATCGCCTCCCTCGATTGCCTCGGCGGCTTTTTTTCGCACGGCTTGCTGCTGCTGTGGCAGCGCCCGCGCGACGCTCTTCTTGAGTTCTTCAAGGTTCATGGGCTTTGAAATAAAATCAAAAGCGCCGTTGCGGATGGCCTCGATGGCGGTTTCAATGGAACCGAAAGCAGTCATGACCAAAATCGGTAGCGATGGAGACTCTTTTCGGACCGCGCGTGTCACTGCGAGGCCTGACATCCCCGGCATCCGCACATCCACGAGTAAAAGGTCGTGGAGTTTCTCACGCAATCGAGCCAGGGCTTCCTCACCAGTGTGCACCTGATCTACCTTGTAACCTTCTCGTTCCAATACCTCCGCAAAGAGCTGGCAACTCGCCGAGTCATCATCCGCGATCAAAATTTGCGCCATTCTCTTTGACCTCCGCTGAAGCTGGCTGACTTGGCGAATGATCTGTCGGCAGAAAGATCCGTACGCAGGTGCCTTCGCTCAACTTGCTGGTAATCTGGATAGTTCCACCATGACTTTTGACAATCTCCCGGCAAACCGCTAATCCCAGCCCAGTTCCTTTGGCAGGCTCTTTACTGGTGACAAAAAGATCGAAAACCTTGGGCAGAGCCTCGGGTGAAATGCCCTCTCCGGTATCCGTGACTTCGACTTCAATTCCTTCCTCGCCGGTTTCCAGTGATCGGGAGACCATTCGCGTCGCAATGATCACCTTTCCGCCTTTTTTCAAGGCATCAACCGAGTTATTGAGCAGATTGATCAACACGCGCTGTAGGGAGCCCCGGTGCGCGGATAGCATGGGCAGAGATTCTGCCAGGGCGGTAGACAGCCGTAATCCATGTTGTTCGAAAACAGGTTTGAGCAGTGCCACTGTCTCTAAGACCACTTGATTTAGGTTGACCTGACCGCGCGCCGGTTGCGAGCCTCTCGTGCGGGAAAGGTAGTATTGAACAGTATTTACCATGCGTTGGATCTGCTCCTGGATCGTCTTTAGACGGTGTCGGCCGCCTTCCGTCAGCTCTTCTTCGCTCAGTAGCTGGCTGTGGCCGAGCACTGTGTTTAACGGAGTCCCTAATTCATGGGCAATCATCCCAGTTACGCGTCCGAGTGCCGCCAGAGGCTCTACCTGACCCATCTCTTTCTGAAGACGCCAGAGTTCTTCATTCCGCGCGACCAACTCCCGGGTGACTTGGGCCACGCGCTCCTCAGCTTCTTTACGCTCGAGGTACGACATCAACATTTCAGCAAGAGAATTAATGAGGCTTCTTTCTTCGGCAAGGAAAGGGCCTTCCGCTTCATCGGGCCTCTGCTCCAAATACGCGACCTCCAAGCCGCCATGCTTGCCTCCGGCGGTTGTGAATTCCGCAGACAATTTCCATGAGCTGCGGGAAAAATTCGCTGTTGTATATTCCGCGCCATCAAACATGACGCGAGCGGCTGCCACCTCGGGATACTGCGACGCCGGAGGAAGGATTGCGGCGATCTCTCGCAACAATGTTCCAAGAGGCCGGTGCTCGTCTTGAAGAAGACGCGCCATCCGGTGTAGGACGGTCAACTCTTTGACCCGCTCGCCGAGATCGTGAACCAGCTTCTCTTTTTGTTCTTTATCGCGCCGGTGTGCATGGATTTCCTGCCTCAACTGCGCATTAGCTGCGTACAGTTCCGCCGTGCGCTCCCGTACACGTGTTTCTAACTCGGCATGAGCGTTCCGTAGCGCCTCGTCTGCCTGCCGCCGTTGTGTAATGTCGCGAATAATGCCGCTATAAGAAGCACCTCGCTCGCTCTGCCAGGCGGCGACAGACAGCTCCAGGGGAAACTCCTGGCCATCTTTCCTCAACCCGTGAAGTTCCACTGTTTTTCCGATCAGTCTGGATTCGCCGGTTGTGCGCAGCCGCTCGAGCCCTTTACTGTGCGCATCTCGATATCGGACAGGCATAAGAAGAGTGACCGGTTTGCCCAGCACCTCGGCTTCCTGATAACCAAACATTTTTTGCGCAGTTATATTCCAGACCACGATGTTGCCAAGACTGTCGGCCACGATCACGGCGTCGCTCGCTGACTGGGCCACGGAACGAAATCGCAGCTCTGATTCCTGTAGCGCCTGATTAGCGTGCTTCCATCCCGAGGCTACGAGGCTGGTCAGCAGCGCTACGAGCACGAAAAGAGCCAAGCGCGAGAGAGCATCCACGTCCGCGAGGACTCCCGGCGCAGGTATAAAGAAATAGGCAATAGCCACCGCGGCGACGCCGGTAGCGAGCAGACCGGAGCGCAGGCCGCCATACCAGGCGCTCACCATTACGGCGACAAAGAACAGAGGGAAAATGGTTGGCTTGAGTAACGGCGAAAGCGGCAGTGTCAGAAGAAGCGCGATCGCGACAGCCATGAGAGCTATGCCGTAGCGCAAGCTAGGAAGCGGCGTTCGGAGGTTTTTCAGCATCGTAAACGGAAACGCGGACCGCCCGCCGACGGGGATCTTGTCATCGCGAGGAGCACAACCTTCTGTATAATCTATATCCCTAAAACGTGCGTGGTTCGAGCAATTGTGTAAAATCAAATGAGCTGACGATGCTTTCTTCGCCTCGTCTTTCCAGAGGCAGAGCCATAACCTATAGCCGTCGGGGACACTCAAAGTTTTGGCTGGTTTCTAGCAGTTTTTGCCGACGGAGAGTGGGGCCAATGGAGGTTCGGCACTGTTTCTCCTTGGCGCCCAGTGATGTTCCGCGGCCGCACCGTCTTCAGTGCGTGTTATGGTGCTGCGGTAACGGCTCTATGTCCGCTCTATCCAGCGCCCGGAATATAGCGAAGATCGCTATCACTATGCCGACGACCACGTTGTTCGACATCGCGGCGCTGATATCTCTGGCGTTGAGTTCTCTGTAGTGGAGCGCAAAAGGTGCCACGATAAGCCAGAGTCCCAGAATGAAATTGACCCAGCTCAGAGCTTTCATCTGTTCCTCACCTCCTTTCTGCTTACATTGGTAACGCGCCCACCTCAGCAGGGGTAGAGTGCCTTTCCCGGATTTTCCAACCACTCTGTTAACACCGGGCGCCCCAAGATTTCGTAGGTGCGATTTTTTTGTTCCTCCTAATAAGCGGGGCAAATCGCATGCCGTTTCAGAAGTCAAAAGGTGCTTTGCCACTCGCCTGCAAAGACTCGCTGTTTTCTGCCTGTAAAAGCTAGGCGCTCACTTAGAAATATTTCTGAAACACAAGAACGCCACAGCCCGCACTCATGTTTGTCTCATTTTTTATCCGAGCATGATTGACATCAAAACTTTTTCCGTCGTCGGCAATCGCAGCATCGTGGCACAGATGTTGCCGACTAGGGAATTAGAGAGAAGTTAATTTTCCTAGCCGAGTAAAAAGAATAAACACGGAGCGAAGGAGAAGAATTTATGTCGTTCAGTTTTAAGTCTGTTTTGTTCTTTGCAGCGTTTGCCCTCCTCACCGCGAGTCCCACTTTTGGCCAGAACACCGAGTTGATTCAGGCGGCAAAGAAAGAAGGAGGCAAAGTCGTCGCATATGGCTCGCTCGAATCCGACGCCGTGGACGCGCTAGGCAAGGCGTTTCACGAAAAGACTGGTTTGACACTCGAATACTGGAGGGCGTCGGCCACGAAAGTGATGGATAGAGTCCTTAGCGAGTATCGAGCCGGAAAACCGCTCTTCGACGTGGTGTTAACCAATGACACGCCCATGCAGATCATGGACAAGCAGGGAGTCTTCGCCAAATATACTTCACCATCCGCGAAAGATTTTCCCAAGAGTGCAATCGATCCTGAACTCGGCCCGAGATATCGCAACGTCGTGATTGGCATTGTTTATAACAAAAGCTTGATTGCGCCCGCCGACGCGCCGAAGTCTCTCGAAGATCTGCTGAAACCTCAGTACAGAGGAAAGCTCGTAATGCCAGATCCAACCCAGCACACGACCACGGCACAATGGCTTGCAAGTCTCGACAAATTGATGGGGAAGGAGAAGGCCGAAAAATACGTTCACGACCTCGCCGCTACGCATCCGGTTCTCGTGGAATCTCTCTTGCCCGCTGCCAAGCGAGTTACCACCGGTGAGACCCCGATTGCCATTACCTACATAAAATACGCTTACATCTTCGGCAAGCAGGGCGCGCCGCTGGACTATGTGAGATTGGGAAAATTCTTGGGGGAAGGCCACTACATCGATCTCAGCAACAAGGCGCCGCGTCCAGACGCAGGCAAGGCATTCATCGATTTCTTTCTCGGGAATCAAAGCATGACGATCATGGCGAATATGGGTGAATTCGTAAATCGGAAGGGGATCTATCCGCCGTTGCCGGATGCAGACAAGGTCCAGTTTGTTCAGATGGACAGCTTTGATAAGCACGGTTTTGCAGAGCTAAAAAAAGAGTACGCCCAGCTTTTTTCGCGGTGAGGTGTGGAAGAGTTAGCCAACCAGCGGATTGTTGGCGTTCGGCGGACGCGGACCATTCCCGTCCGCTCGCCTTGGGCGCGCGTCGCATCTTTTCTCTCTCAGCCGGTAAACCTCGTTTTCCTTGGCGTCGCCGGGATCATCGCGTTTCTGGGCCTTTATCCTAGTTTCTTTCTTCTCTACGGAAGTTTCACCGACGCCCCGCTCGGAGTCGCGGGTCACTTCACCCTAGCCAACTATCTGCAGGTTTACGCGAATGCCGAAACGTATCAGCTCGTTCTAACTTCCTTCATCTTTGCTCTAGGGGCCTCCGCGTTGTCGGTCGCGCTCGCATCGATTCTCGCGTGGATCACTATCAGAACCAATGCGCCTTTGCGCAGGATCTTTCAGTTGACGGCGATCATTCCCAACTTCATGCCGAACCTTCTGATCGCGATTTCATGGGTGCTGCTTCTCAACCCCAACAACGGTCTCGTCAATGTAGCCTTAATGCGCGTGACGGGGTTACAGAGCGCGCCGTTCAATATCTATTCTCTTCCGGGCTTGATCTTCGTCGAAGGCATGATTCTCACGCCACTCGCATTTCTCATCATCGCCGCGGCGCTGCAGGGCATGGACCCTGCCCTGGAAGAATCGGCAAAGACCCTCGGCTCCAACGAGTTTGGCGTGGCGCGGCGCGTCACTCTTCCACTGATGCGGCCGGCTATACTGGCGGCGGGCACTTTGAACTTTGTCAGGGCCATAGAGAGTTTCGATGTTCCTGCCATCATTGCTATTCCGGCAAGGATTGAGGTCTTCACCACGAAGATTTACCGTGAAGCGCTGGGCTCGTTTCCAACGAACCAGAACTTGGCGGCGGCCTATGGCGTCGGAATTCTCGCGATCGCGCTGATTTTTGTCTATATCTATCGCCGTTTCACGTCTCGGGTGGAAAATTTTTCCACGGTCACCGGCAAAGCGTTTCGCCCTTATCGAATCGATCTCGGTCGCTGGAGGAATCCAGCATCTGCTTTAGCTCTGATTCTTCTGATCCTGCTGGTGGTCTTGCCGTTCGCTGTGCTCCTTTTGACCGCTCTCCTGCCGTATTACCACGTGCCAACCTGGCAGACATGGCAGACGCTCACCTTCAACCATTTTAGCGATGTTTTTCAGAACGAGAGAAACTACAGGGCTTTTGGGAATAGCATCTTTTTGTCCGTAGCCGGCGCTACGATCTGTATCCTCTTGGCGTCGGTGACTGCGTATCTCACCATCAAAACCAAAATCGCCGGGCGCTCGATTTTAGAGGGACTTGTCTTCATTCCCTGGGCGTTTCCCGGGACCGCGCTGGCCCTCGGTCTTCTATGGGCTTACGTCGACTTTCCGATTCCGATCTATGCCACCATTTGGATCATCTTGATCGGCTACGTAACCCGCTTCCTTCCCTATGGGCTTCGAGCCGTCAGCAGCACCATTATTCAAATTCATAAAGAACTCGAAGAAGCCTCGATAGCGTGCGGCGCCGGTTTTATTTCTACTTTTCGCCGCATTCTGATGCCGCTCATGCGCCCCGGTATGATGGCGGGCTGGATCATCTTGGCGACCATCTTCATGCGCGAGTTCAGCATCTCGATTTTTCTATACAGTCCGGGCTCAGAGCCCCTCGGGCCTCTGCTCTACTATTATTATCTAGACGGCCAGTACGGCCGAATGGCGGCCGTAGGAATGATCATATCGTTGATATGCATCATCCTCGTTGCCTTCGCCCAGAGATTTTCTCACTGGGAGACAAAATAACGATGCGCAGGTGCATTTTTTCCACGAACAATAGTCCTGGTTCGAAAGGTCGATGGTGAATTCTATTCAGCTGAGAAATACTTAGAGGGGGCCTGATCGTATGTTTATGGAAGCGAGTCTCAGTAGGGCGAGTTATCAAGAAATTGCGGCTTCTTTGTTTCAGCCGGACCCGCTGATTGTAGATCAGCATTCTGATACATTCCGTCGAAATCTCTATCTCCAGCCTGAAAAAAGGCTGATGCTGGCAGTCTTGGAGGACGCTATTTTCTGCTTCAAAAAATTCATGCCGGCGTCTGACCGCAAAAAAAAGGCTCTATTCCGTGACGCTGAAGATTGGATCTTCCGCAAGAACGACGACTACGCATTTTCATTTGAAACGATCTGCGAAGCTTTGGGTTTGGACTCGGAGTATTTGCGCGCGGGGTTGAAGCGTTGGAAGGAAATTAGATGTGTCGGACAACAGAACGACGGGCTATGAGGAGCATAAAACTCCTTAATGCCTCTCGATGCAGTGAGTAGCCAAGCCGCCAAGCCGCCAAGGCGACGCTGCTAGATTCGTTCGTCTTACTGCCGCGGATGCGAAAAGCTCTCAGCTCGTCGGCTTCGTGGTCTGAATCACAAACCGGGCGCGGCGGTTTTTTTGCCAGCAGGCTTCATTGTGTTCCGTGCAGACGGGAAGCTCTTCGCCGTAGCTGATGGTCGAGAGCCGATCCGTAGCTGTCCCTAACGTGACGAGATAATCTTTGACGCTTTGCGCCCGCTTCGAGCCCAGAGCGAGGTTGTACTCAGTTGTTCCCCGCTCGTCACAGTGCCCTTCGATCTGGACCTGGGCCGAAGGATTCGATTTAAGCCATTCGCCATTTGCCTTCAAAGTAGCCCGAGCGTCGGCGCGCAGATCATAACTGTCAAAATCGAAATAGATATCCTTCAATGCGCTCGACGCCGGAGTCGCAGTCGACTCGCCACGCTGCGCAGCTTCCAGGCTGGACGAGCTTGTGGAACTCGAAGGCGCAGCGCCGGCAGACTTACTCGCCTCGCTCGGAGCGCTTGCGACCGCGGCCTGTGCCTCCGGTTTCTTGTCTGTGGAGGAGCAGCCGGCGCCAGTAACAAAAAGCACAAGGAGACCTAAAGCCAATTTTATAAATCTACTCATCGTTTAATCCTCCTTGCTGTGATTTCAAAAGTATAGGCAGACTTCCAGAACTGATTTTATTATCCATTTTTTCCGCAGAAAAATTAAGAGGTGCCGGCCGATGCCGATCCGAGTCGTCAAAACCGCTGTTCGCAACATGAAATCAACTATGGGTAGCAATCGATGCAGTAAGGGCTAGACTGAAAAAGAAAGGGATGAGTAGGCGGCAATGAAGTTGAGATCGATCTGGCAATTCTGCCGGCGTGTCGTGATCCAATGGATCAACAACGAACCCTTCGAGCTGGCGGCTGCGCTCTCGTATTATACGTTGTTCTCGTTGACGCCGCTGCTCGTGATTGCCATCGGGATCGCTGGGATTGCCTTCGGTCACGAAGCTGCGCAGGACAAGATTCTTGAAACGATTCGGGATCTGATTGGTTCTGAAGGGACCCAAGCCGTTCGATTGATGATTCAGAATGTCAGTAGCCGTCCAGAGACAGGGAAAATTTCCACGTTACTCGGCTTTGCAGTGTTGTTTTTCGGAGCCGGAGGCGTCGTAGGCGAGCTGCAGAGCGCGCTCAATAAAGTTTGGGAAGTCACTCCCAAGGCGTCGTCTTCGGCGGTATGGGGGATTCTGCGGCAGAGATTTATCTCATTCGCTATGGTCCTCGGCATCGGATTTTTGCTGCTGATCTCGTTGATTGCGAGTGCGATTCTCACGGGCTTAACCGAATTACTCGGGCAGTTTGTCGGAGCCACGGCGGTTCTCATTCATGTGCTTGACATCGTTTTCTCTTTTTTCTTTGTGACTTTACTCTTTGCCATGATCTACAAATTCGTACCCGACGCGCGGATTCAATGGCGTGATGTCGCGATCGGCGCTGCCCTGACCTCGATTCTATTCACGATCGGGAAGTTCTGCATCGGCCTTTATTTGGGAACGAGCGGGGTCACTTCGGTCTATGGCGCGGCCGGCTCGCTCATCACGATTCTGCTGTGGGTTTACTATTCATCACTGATCTTTTTTTTCGGTGCCCAGTTCACCCGGACGTACGCGAGTGAATACGGCTCAGGAATTATTCCCGCCGATCATGCCGAACGCGTAACCGTCACGGCGAAGCCGGGTCCAGCAGCTCAGCGAAATTAGTCCAGGGTCGCGATCGCCACACCCCGGGGAGTGTTCCAGCCGTAATACGGCGACTACTTTGTTCGTTCAGCATCAATGATCGGCGATCGACGAGCTCGTTGGCAAGGCGGGCAGTTACACAAATCAATTTTTTGTCCGGTATGATGCAGAGCAGGAAGGCAAAGGTGAGGGACACCAAAACAGGCAGGCGATGTGAACGGGAACAAAATACTCTAACCGCTCGCGGTCTTATGTTGCATCGGCGAGACGGCCGGCCTCGGGTTGTTTCGGTTTTGAAACATGGATAGAACTGGTTCTCTCGACAGACTTAGTCTCGCGGCGTGTTGCGCGGGGCGTTTTTCATGGTGCTTCGGTGTCTTTTCAAAAATTGCGGTGTCTGCTCTTCAGCTTCTGGGCTGTGGATGAAATTGGGACAGAACCAATGGCTTGTAGATTTTTACGCTCATCCAGGACGCGCATACATTCGTTCGATATTCCACTGAAACACTAAGTTGGATTGCGTCTGGGCAAATTCAGGAAACCAACTGCACAGCTTTACCACTCATGGCATTCAACTTGCTGATCAAGCCGCGCAAGGGGCCTCGTGACGGGATGCAGGAGCAAACTACGACGAGCGCCATCGAGCAGCTGAAGCCGTGGTTTCAGAACTTGCATCTGCCCAACGGCGCTCAGACAAATTTTTTTAGCTGACAAGTGGCGTCAGTTATCTCCTCACATGCGACCTCAGCGGCTGATGGTCGTCGAGCCTACAACATCCCAACCGCTGGATGGCGTTTGTTCAATGTTTATGGCCCAGGGCAAGCGCTGTCTGATGGCTCTCGTGTTCGCTTCCGTCAACAAGAGTACGGTAGAGTTGGAGACATGGTCTTAACAGCGAGGGCGGTATTTTATTATCCCAGTGATATGAGTGTGAGTGCCAACGGTCGCTTAGCTCCGGGCGATAGACTTATACAGTCCGTAACGCTGTTCCAAAAGCAACGGAGAGCAATACATATCGACTATGCTCAGACCTTTGGCCTGGTGCAGCTGTGCCAACACGCGCTTATCGGCGCACCGCTTCGCGTAACGTACTGTCCCGCAGCAGACGAACTGAAGCATGCAATCGGCTTCGCAACTGAGATGGCTTGTCGGGACGTTTTCTAAAATATGGATCCGCACCGCAGCGTGAGCGCCGGGCAGCGGTTGGAAAGCGAAAGAGGCTCGCGGATCATCGAATCACGCCGGCGCGAGGAAGGGAGGAAGGAAGGAATGGCAACAGGCAAGAAGGTCAGGGTGGCAATCATCGGCGTCGGTAACTGCGCCTCCTCTTTGGTGCAGGGCGTCGAATTCTACAAAAATGCGCCGGAGGACGAATTCGTTCCCGGTTTGATGCACGTCAGACTCGGGGATTACCACGTGCGCGACGTCGAGTTCAGCGCGGCATTTGATATCGATATCAACAAAGTTGGCAAAGACCTGGCGGAAGCGATTTTCACCGTGCCGAACAACACCTACAAATTCGCCGACGTTGCGCCGCTCGGCATTCCCGTGAGGCGCGGGATGACGCATGACAGCGTAGGCAAGTATCTGGCGGAAGTGATCCGCAAGTCGCCGGGGACGACCGACGATATCACGGGAATTCTCCGCGCCACGCGCACCGACGTGGTAGTTTCGTATCTTCCCGTCGGTTCCGAGATGGCCACCAAATGGTACGTCGAACAGGTGCTCGAAGCGGGTTGTGCCTTGGTGAACTGCATTCCGGTGTTTATCGCTTCACAACCGTACTGGCGCAAGCGCTTCAAAGAACGTGGTCTGCCGATCATCGGCGACGACGTGAAATCTCAGCTCGGAGCCACGATAGCGCATCGAGTCATGGCTCACCTGTTCAAGGATCGGGGCGTGCGTCTGGATCGCACGTATCAGCTGAACTTCGGGGGCAATACCGATTTCCTT
>Ga0075425_100004140_pt1 | contig 14900 bp, 15 predicted proteins | sample SoiMethybrSBSTD4_FD_75300 | JGI IMG/M metagenome (GOLD analysis project Ga0075425, IMG submission 75300) | Bulk soil microbial communities from a Populus tree surrounding site in Tennessee, USA - Soil MetaG P. TD hybrid SBSTD4 | ecosystem: Environmental > Terrestrial > Soil > Tree plantation...
CTGTCGCGTCAGCGCCGAAGCGCGATTGGCGGCGGCGAGAATCTCGAGAACGTTGCGGGACGCGGCATCGTTGTCGGCGACCTGTTCGGCGACGAGCGTCCCGAAGCCGACGATGGCGGTCAGGATGTTGTTGAAGTCGTGGGCGATACCGCCGGCAAGCTGGCCAACGGTCTCCATCTTCTGCGCCTGGTAGAACTGCTTCTCGAGCCGCTCCCGATCCGCGAGCACCGCCGCAAGCTGCGCCGCCGCCTCGACGACGTACTCACGTCCCGTGTGCGAACGGAGCAGCGACGCAATCAGCGTCCGCGTTTCAGCGTCAGCATCGACGACACGGAGGCGGATGGGATCGGATGTGGTCGACCCCATCGACATGTTCACAGCGTCGGCACCGGCGCAACCCCCGCCAGCGCGAGAAACACTTCGACGTGGTCGCGGCTGAACTTGCCTCCCGCCGCGTCCTGAACGAGGTGACGCGCCGCGTCCTCCGCAGTCAGCGCCGGACGATACGGACGGTGCGACGTCAACGCGTCGTACACGTCGCAGATACCCACGATTTGCGCCAGCAGCGGCACCTCGGCTCCACGCAGCCCTTGCGGATAGCCGGAGCCGTCCAGCCGCTCGTGGTGACACCGGATGATCGGCCTGACGCTGCGCAGCGACTGCAGTGGCGCGCACAGCGAGTCACCAATATCCGGGTGCTTCTTCATCAATTCGAATTCCGCCGCCGTAAGTGGACCGCGCTTCAACAGCACCGCATCCGGAATGCCCACCTTCCCTACGTCGTGCAGGTATCCACCGCGATGCAGCGCCTGGAGATCTTTTTCGCCGACGCCAAGCGCCTTGCCCAGCGCGACCGCGTGGCCCGCGAGACGCTCACAATGTCCGCCCGTCGTCGGATCGCGCGCCTCGATCGTCAGTGCAAGCGTCATGAACGCCGCTTCCGCCGAATCGAGCGCGTCGAGTAGGTGCTTCATGCGCGTCAGCGAGTTGACGCGGGCGCGGAGCTCGAGGGGATGCACGGGCTTAGACAGGAATTCGTCTGCACCGGCTTCAATGCCCTTGATCCGATCCTGCAGATCGCTCAGACCGGTCACCAGCACGACGGGAGTCAGGCGTGTCGCTGGATCCGACTTCAGGCGCCGGCACACCTCGAGCCCGTCAAGCTGCGGCATCGTCACATCGAGTAAGACGACGTCTGGATGAAAGTCTCGAACAGCGGCCAGCGCAGCTTCACCATCGCCAACATCGATGACTTCATGGCCATCCGTGGCGAGCAGCTTCCGGAACAGCGCACGAATGCTGTCGGTATCGTCGGCGACGAGGATGCGACTATGGCGCGGAGAGGGCGACTGCGATTCGAATTCGATCACGTTGTGCCTGCGACGTTACGACGAGGCGCTCTGATTTGCGCGCGCCGACATCGGCACGCGTTGATGGAGACCGTGACGCTCAAGCTGACGGTAGAACGCGCGGCGACTGATGCCGAGCAACCGCGCGGCGACGGCCTTGTTGCCGCGGACCTGCTGCAACGTGCGGATGATGTGCTCGCGTTCCACTTCCACAAGCGGCGCAGGACTGCCATCGGCCCGCGGCGTTGCCGCCGCAGCCGGCGAAAAGGATGATGCCGCCGGAGCAAGCCGCTGCTCATGCATGCTGCCGGCAAGATCGCCCTCGGCCACAAAATCGCCTTCGGCGAGGATGCAGGCACGTTCGATCACATTGCGAAGCTGACGCACGTTGCCATCCCAGCTCGCTTCCTGGAGCATCCGCTCAGCTCCTGGCGTGAGTCCGACCAGCAGCTTGCTGAAACGCTGTGAGAACCCGCGGACGAACGCGGCGGTGAGATATGGAATGTCCTCGCGTCGCTCGCTGAGCCGCGGCAGGCGAATTTCGACGATGTTGAGGCGATAGTAGAGATCGTTGCGGAACCGTCCAGCGGCAACTTCCGCGAGGAGATCGCGGTTCGTCGCGGCGATTAGACGGACGTCTACTTTCCGCGGCTCGAGGGATCCCACGCGCTGCACTTCGCCCTCTTCGAGGACGCGCAGCAGCTTTGCCTGCACGGGCGGCGGAAGCTCGCCGACTTCGTCGAGGAACAGCGTGCCGCCGTCCGCGGTTTCAAACAGGCCGGCCTTGTGCTCAGTCGCGCCGGTGAATGCGCCTCGAACGTGGCCGAACAGCTCGCTCTCGAAAAGCGTCTCGACGACCGCGGAGCAGTTGACCGTCACAAACCGCTTGGCGCTGCGCGGCCCCAGCTTGTGCAACGCGCGCGCGACCAGCTCCTTGCCGGTGCCGGTCTCGCCTGAGACCAACGCAACCCGAACGTGCGGGGCGAGGCGGCGGATTAATTCGAACACCTCCTGCATTGCCGGACCGCGGCCGACCATGCCGCAGAACTCCAGCCGCTGCGCCAGGTCGCCTTCCATCGTGAGGACCTCACGGCGGTGTGCGGCTTCTTCACGAACCGTGGACAGGAGATGCCGGAGACGCTGCAGGTCGAATGGCTTGGTGAGGTAATCGAGGGCGCCGAGCTTTACGGCTTCGACCGCGCTGTCGATCGTGGCAAACCCCGTCATCAGCACCACTTTGCATTTCGGGCTGACCTCGCGCACAGAACGGAGCACGTCGAGGCCCGTGATGCCAGGCATCCGCAAATCGAGAAGAACCAGCTCCGCCGGACGTTGGCGCAGTTGCTTCATCGCATCTTCGCCGTTCGTTGTCGTGGCAACGTCGAAGCCTTCCGCGATCGCAATCGTGCCTATGAGCGTGAGAATGGCGCGGTCATCGTCGACGACGAGCAACCTGGGACGTTGGTTCTGCATGTCAGAAATGTGCGGGTCTAAACCGCCCGCCTGCGCGCACGCATTCGGGCACCGGGTTTAACCTGCTGTATCGACGGAACTTCGGAGAGGCTTTAGGTGTGGCAGGACACCCGACGACGCAACTGTCCGCTTGTGACCTGTGCGGTCAGGTCACAACCTCGCCGTGCGCCTTGGCTCCTACCGCAGTGCAGGACCGTGTCGCCGCAGCCATTCGCGCGCGGCGCGGTAGTCGGGACAGGCTTCCCCCACCAGACGCGAGTACGCCGGGGAATGGTCCATGCGCCGCAAGTGCATCAGCTCGTGGACGAGAACGTACTCGCTGATAGAGGGTGGCATCACGACCAGGCGCCAGTTCAGGCAGATATGGCCGTCGCGTCCGCATGAGCCCCAGCGCGAACGTTGGTTGCGGATGCTGATGCGCGACACCGTGAGACCGTGAGCCGCGGCGAGCGCGAGCAGTCGTGGCGGAAGTTCACGAGCGGCCTGCTCGCGAAGCGCGCGGCGATCGTCGAACGACCGGCGTTGCTGCGGCAGCCGCGCGCGCTGCCGGGCGATCCAATCCGCCTGGCGCGTTGCGAACGCCTCCGCCTCGCGGCGCGAGCCGCCGCGTGGAATCGTCACACGCACGCGGCCATCCGCATCGACGCGAATGACGTATCGTCTGGCGCGGCGGTGACGAACGAAATATGCGGGTTCAGTGGGATCAGTGGGTTCGAGAGGAAGGGCCAATTGCATCCGATGCGAGAATAAACCAACTCGTGACCGAAGTACTACGGGTTGATCCCGAGAATCCCGATCGGACCGTGATTGCACGTGCCGCCGCCTGTCTTCGCCGTGGAGGACTCGTGGCCTTCCCTACCGAAACAGTCTACGGCCTCGGTGCGCATGCGCTCGATCGCGCAGCCATCCAGCGCGTCTTCGCTGCGAAGGAGCGCCCCGCGAACGACCCGCTGATCGTTCATGTCGCGTCGCTCGATGAGGCTGCATCGCTCGTCGCCGACATCCCTGATGCAGCTCGCCAACTCGCGCTGAAGTTCTGGCCGGGTCCGTTGACGATGGTGCTGAAACGGTCGGATGCAGTACCACGCGAAGTGACCGCTGGACTCGACACAGTGGCTGTGCGGGTGCCATCGCATCCCGTGGCGCGTGCATTGATCGAGACAGCAGGCATACCAATAGCGGCACCGAGCGCCAATCTGTTTTCGCGGCCGAGTCCAACGCAGGCATCGCATGTCCTGGCGGATCTCGAAGACCGGATCGACATGATCGTGGACGGCGGTGCGACCCATGTTGGGCTGGAGTCAACGGTGGTGGATCTGTCGGGGCCGGCTGCGACTATCCTGCGACCGGGTGCCATCAGTACAGAGCACCTCCGAGAGCTCCTGCCGGACGTCCGCATTCAGCGCTCGATAACGCAGCCGACCGATGCCATGCCAGCACCAGGCATGCTCGCAAGACATTACTCGCCGCGAACCCCCGTCGTTCTGTACGCCGGGGAGCGCGGCCGCGCGCTGCGTGCGCTGCAGCGCGACGCGCAGGAACGCCTCGACCGCGGCGAGCGGATCGTCGTCCTCGCCTACACGGGAGACGTGAAAGAGCTCGGGTCGCTTCCCGTTCAGGTTGTCGAGCTCGGAAGCGAGGCCGACCCGCCGGCTGTCGCCGCGCGGCTGTACGCGGCCCTGCGTGAGAGCGACGAGCTTGGCGCGACCGCGATTCTGGTGCGCTCGATGAACACCGAGCATCCGCTGAGCGCAGCCATTCACGATCGCCTTCGCCGCGCAGCGGCGCGGTAGGCATCTGCCTTGCGAAAAGGTGAGGCATGGCCGAGAAAAGCACAACTGCCCTTGAAACTCCACTCCGCGATCAGCTGGACCGTCTGGCTTCGGTCGATCCGGGGTCGTTTGTCAGCGTTTACCTGGACCTCCGACCGGACCAGAACGGTCAGAGGAGCCACATCGACACATTTCTGAAGAACAGTTTCGACGAACAGACGCGATCGATGACCGGCGAGACGCGCCGCGCATTCGATGACGTGCTCAAGCGGATCCGCGAGCACCTCACGGCGCGGGACGCCTCCTCCAAGGCGATCGCGATATTCGCGTCAACAACGGGCGACTTCTTCGAATCGATTCCGCTGGACGTGCCGCTGGGCCAGCCGTCGATGCACGCTGGCTCGGTGCCGCACCTCTACCCGCTCGCGCGACTGAACGATCAGTACCCGCGGTACGCCGCTTTGCTCGTCGACACCAACAGTGCGGATCTCTACGTCTTCGCCCTCGGCGCAACAATGCGGCATGACGCAATCACCAACGAGAAGACGCGGCGAACACAGATGGGCGGATGGTCGCAGGCGCGTTACCAGCGGCGTGCGGACAACTTTCATAAGCAGCACATGAAGGAAGTCGTCGACCTGCTCGACAAGGTCGTCACGCAGGAGCGTCTCAATCACATCGTCGTTGCATCCGATGAGGTCGCGAAGCCGTTCCTGATGGCGCAGCTGCCGAAGCACCTTGCCGACAAGCTAATCGACGTCGTGCAAGTCGACGTGAAGTCGATTGAACAGCATCACCTGCTGAAGGAGACGATGGAGGCGCTGCGGCGTAAGGACGCAGAAACCGATGCCGAGCACGTAGAGCGGATGCTGGACGCGTGGCGGGCAGGTGGGCTCGCGGTCGCCGGCATCGAGGCGACGATCCGCGCGCTCGACATGCGCCAGGTAGAAGAGCTGCTAATCGCGGCGCGGCCCGATCGGCTGAAAGGCGTGACGGACGAACTGATCGCCAAGGCGCAGCAGAACAGCGCGCGCATCCGTTTCATCGAAGACGACAAGCTGCTTGCCGACGTCGGCGGCATCGGCGCGCTCCTCCGCTTCAAAGTGTAGGGGCGGGTCGTCAGACCCGCCCAGGGTGCCCCATGAGCAAACACAACAAGGTGAACAAGAGCAATTACGATCAGGCGGGCCGATTGACGCCGGACGACATGGCGCGCGAGCGGGCGCGTGAGATCTACATGTCGGATACGCGCCGCAAGTTCAGCGCATCGAGGCACTCGCCGGCGAAGGGCGCCGCACCGGCACCCAACCAGGCTCGAACCGAGCGCGAAGAAGAAGAGTAACGACCTCGCCGTAGCTGCGCAGGCCGGACTCGACGCGGTTGGCCTTCAGGTACTTGTCGTAGACGCGCCAGCTTGCCTGCTGCAGCGCGGGAATCTCGCCGCGGCGCAGTCGCGCGACGATCGCGGTGATGTCGCGCCGCGGTCCTTCAGCGAGCGCAGCGTTCAGCCGCCCGCGTTCCTGCGCGTTGACCTCGCCGTTGATCTGCCAGTAGAGAAACATCCAGCCGCTGTACTGGTGAGGCGGCAACGCGCGAACGCATGTCAACCAGCCGATGAAGTTCGCCTCAGCCTCGTTCGCATAGCCGGCGAGATGCCCCCATTCGTGCGCCGCGACAAATGGTCGCTCGAATGGCAGCAGATCGGGGTTCGCGATCACCTCGAGACCAAACGGATTGACCATCCCGTCAACGCCCGTCCACCGGAAATAGGGTCCGAGGAGGCTGTGTTTCAGCCGACCTGGTTCGACCTGGCGCGCATCACTCAACGCATGTTGGACATCGGCAAACGCAGTTCGCAGCTCAGTGTCCTGCCATTCGGGAACTGCCGGCTGTTGCGCGTGCGCGGCGGAATACAGCGAATTCATCTGACTCACCGCTGTGAGACCGAGTTCAATCACCTGACTCGAGGTCGGCGCCGCACGCTCCAGCACCAGGCGCTCCGGCATCCGCACGCGCCGGTAATTGAACCCCCACAGCAAGAGAAACAACACATAGAGCGCCGCCGCGGCAGCGGTGAGATGCGCGAGCGTCAGCACGACGCCGCGGACCTTCCGCGTGCGGCGCGCGTCGCGCACTGCCCTGCCGACCGCCACGGCGACTGCTACGACAGTTGCGATCAAGAGCAGGTCGAGGAGAGCAAACGGCAGGTAGTTAGAGGCGGGGGTCAGGACCCGTTCAATGTAGGGATAGAGGGACGTCGAGTACCACGCCTCAACCCGGGCCGCAGGGAGCGGCGCAACAGCTAGCGTCGCGGCGACCGCGGCAACAACGACCTCAACCGTATAGAGCGGCCGCCAAAAGGCAACGCTCTTGCTCATCCGCTCATTTTGAGCGCTTTTCCGCTCGCGACTGCTCAAAACCGATACGGAAGGGCCGTGCCCGTGACAGTGGGGTTTACATGAACGGTTCACATCCACAGGACGAAACAAGCGCCTTCGACGCATCCGAGCTTGCCGACCGCATCCGACAGGGGGATCTGCCGGTCGTCAAAGCGCCAGACCCGCTGGCGCCTGGCGACCAATGCCATTTTGCAACGCCGGTCCGCTTTGGCCGCCGGCGCGTCGACCAGTACGGCCATCTGCTGCTGACAAGTGGCTGGCTGAAATTCCGTGGCACTCTCGATCTCAGCGTGACGTGGAGCGAAGTTGCGGACGTTCAGCACGTCGTTCGCGAAGTCGTTGTCTCGTTGCAGGACAGCCGGCGCCTCCTCCGGTTTTCGTGTCACTCGGCCACTGAAGCCGCGCGCGGCGCTTTGATTGCACAGCAACTGGCGCAGAGTGCGAGAGTGCATACTGCTGAGCCGAGCGCGTCGTTCGTACAGCACGCAGCGCTGTAGGATTTTTCGACTTCCCACGGCACGAGTCGGGATCCTTCTCTTCATCGGGGCGCTTACCCTCGCGCGCCCCGCATCGGCCTATTCCGTCCTCGCGCACGAATCGATGGTCGACGCAGTGTGGGACGACGTGATTGCGCCGATGCTGAAGGCACGCTTCCCGGGCGCCGATGCCGATGCCATCAGCAGCGCCCGCGCGTATGCGTACGGTGGATCCGTGATGCCGGACATGGGCTACTACCCGTTCGGCAGCCACTTCTTCACCAACCTGCTCCACTACACCCGTTCGGGCGATTTCGTGGAGGCGCTGATTCGCGACGCCCACGACGTCAACGAGTATGCGTTCGCGCTCGGTGCGCTCGCGCATTACGTCTCGGATTCAACCGGGCATCCACTCGGCACCAATCGCGCCGTTCCGCTCCAGTACCCGAAGCTGCGCGCCAAATTCGGCGACCAGGTCACCTACGTCGACGATCCGAAGCGGCACATCATGGTCGAATTCGCTTTCGACGTCGTCCAGGTCGCCAACGGCGCGTATCTGCCGCAGGCCTACCACAATTTCATCGGCTTCGACGTGGCGATGGACCTCGTGCAGCGCGCCTTTCGAGAGACCTATGGCATCGAGGTGAAGGATGTGTTCGCGAGCACCGATCTCGCCGTCGGCACGTTCCGCTACGCCGTTGGCACGACGATCCCTCAGATGACGCAGGTGGCGTGGGAGAAGAAACGCGACGAGATCGAGAAGCTCTCGCCGCACGTGCAGCGAAGCGCGTTCGTCTACACGTTCACGCGGCAGCAGTACGAGAAGGAATTCGGCACGAAATATCAGCGGCCTGGCATCTTCGCGCGTTTCTTCGTCTGGGTGGTGCGCGTCATACCGAAGGTCGGACCGTTCAGCGCGCTGGCGTTCAAGACGCCGACGCCGGAAGCCGAGCGGCTGTTCACCGAAAGCTTCAAGACTTCACGTGACAGATATCGAATGCTGCTGCTCGCCATCCGCGGCAACCGACTCGATCTTCGCAACACCGATTTCGATACTGGCCAACCGACTCGCCGCGGCGAGTACAAGCTTGCCGATGAAACCTATGCGGAACTCGCGTCCCGGTTGAAAGACAAGAAGGACGTGCCGCCGGCGATTCGCGCCGAGATCGCTCGCTTTTACGGCCAGTCGACGCCGACGAACTAAGAATCGTCTCCTCTAGAACGCGTTGCCGAGATACGGCAGCATGCGGCCGAAGTAGATGACGCCGATCCAGAGAACGATCTGCGACGCGGCGAGCACCTTGACCATTGCCGGCGCGCTGTCACCGGGCCCGAGATCCCACACCTCGTCGTGCCACGTCAGATAGAGCACGTCGGCGCCCGCGAGCAGGATGCAGAGGATCTTCCAGTGGAAGGCGGCATTGTCGATGTACTGAAAGGCCTGGCCGATGAAAAACAACATTCCCGTGACGGAGTTCGCGACAAAGCCCCACACACCCCATGGCAGCAGACGATGGAAGCCTTCGAGCGACGCGTTGCGCATCCAGCCAAGCAGCCGCATGTTGCCGACGAGCACCACGCCGAACAGCAGGCACAGCCCCATGAAGTGAATCGTCTCGAGCGTCTTCCACGCCCAGGGATGCGAGTACTGATACGTAGTGATGAAATCGCTGCCGAGCCAGCGCGGTGCGAACAAGCCTTCAGTCGCTGCAACTGTCTCGGGGCTGCTGAGAATCTCCGGGTGGCGAATTTCGCCGCCGACGTTCGCCGCGCTCGACATCAAGCCGATCGTCAGCGCGCCCAGCAGCAGCACGACGGCCGTGTTCCTCGTGCCCAACGCTGACCGCCGCCGTGAATGCCACAGCCCATACCAGGCCGCCACGCCGGTCGCCTCCATGAAGATGAGCGCCATCAACGCCGATCGCTGATGCAGGTTGACGACGCCCTGCGACACGCCGGCCATTCCGCGCACCGCCTTCTGCGCGGAGTACCCGGTCATATACGTCGGCAGCGATAGCAGCGCGATGACGAACATCACGGCAAGCCCGCCGCGCTTCAAATCCTCGCTCTTCTTGACCAGCGCCAGCAGAAACACACCGAAGCCGACAATCATGCCGACCGTTGGGAAGTGGTTCAGCAGCAGGTGAAGATGAACGAGGTCAGAGCTTGGCACCATTCGCTTCAACCGCGTAGGCAATCAGCCGACCCGACGTGATGACCGCCAGCCACAGGACAATGCAGGCATACGCCATGGTCGTGATCCTCGGCGGAATCACCCCGTCGCTCTGGTCGCTGTCCACGAACTGACGCAGTCGCACCATCAGCGCGAGTACACCTCCGAGGCACGCAAGCTTGGCGTAGAGTTCCCACACGCGGGCGATTCCGGTTGCATCCGTCATGAACAGCAGCGTGCCCGACAGCAGATTCAGGTAGAAACCAATCCAGAACAGCCGGAACAGGACGCGAAAGGACGAGAGCGGGATCTGACGTCCGACGCCGAGCAGGCGCAGGCACAGGATGAAACCGATGCCGGCGGTCAGCCCCATGCCCAGGGCGTGAACGAAGAGCCACCACGCGTAGCCCCACCAGAGCGAATCAGACTCGGCGATTGACGTTGAGAGCGGGAGGTTCTGGATCCATTCGAGAACGCCCATCTGCGCTGATGTTACGCGAATCCCGTGGCGATGGTTCCGCCGCCGTCGACGATGATCGTTTGGCCGGTGATGTAGTTGGATGCATCGGACGCCAGGAACACGGCGACGCCTTTCAGCTCGCCCGGTAGCCCGACACGGCCGAGCGGCGTCACCTTGTTGAGGCTGTCCTCGACCTGTGCGATGGAAGAATCGGACAGCCGCGTATGAAAGAAGCCGGGGGCAATGGCGTTCACACGAATGTTGTGCCGACCCCATGACGCCGCCAGCTCGCGCGTCAGCCCCATCAAGCCCGCCTTGCTGGCAGCGTATCCCGCGTAAAACGGTCCGTTGACATTCCCTTGCAGACCGGCGATTGACGCGACGTTGATGATGCGGCCGTACCGGCGCTTGATCATTTCGCGGCCGACGGCCTGCGCACAGATGAAAGCGCCGGTGAGGTTGACGTCAAGGACCTTCTGCCACTGCGACAGTGTCATCTCCTCCGGCCGCTCGCCCCATGACACTCCGGCGTTGTTAACCAGGATGTCGACGGTGCCGAATCGCTCGAGCGTCGCGTCGACGACAGCCTGCACCTCCATGGCGTTGGCGACGTCGCAGCGCATGGCGTGCACGATAAAGCCGCGCGCGCGCAGGGATTCCGCGCCGGGAACGAGCCATTCGTCACGCCGCGCGCATAGCATCAACGATGCGCCTGCTTCGGCAAGGCCTTCGGCGAACTCCGCGCCGAGACCGCGCGATCCGCCGGTCACGATCGCTACACGTCCGGAAAGGTCAAATAGCTTTTGCATGTGCGTGGGGTCCGGCTTCAGCCGCACCGTCGGTACAATACGCCGTTATGCGCGCAGTCGTCCTCACCGGCCTTGGAGATCCTGACAACCTCCGCCTCGAAGAGCGACCGGACCCGCATCCCGGTGCTGGCGAAGCGCTCGTTCGTCTGCATGCGGCGGCGCTGAACCGTCGCGACGTGTGGATCCGCAAGGGTCAGTACGCAGGGATCAAAGTGCCGATCATCCTCGGCTCCGACGGTGCAGGTGAGGTCGTCGACGTTGGCGAGCGGGTCGATCGCGTGTGGAAGGGACGCGAGGTGGTCATCGATCCGTCGTTCAACTGGGGATCCGACGAGCGCGCGCAGGACAGCGCGTTCAATATTCTCGGTCTGCCCGTTGACGGCACCTATGCGGAGATGGTGACGGTGCCCGCCGCGAATCTATATCCCAAGCCCGCGCGCCTGTCGTGGGAGGAAGCGGCGGCGGTGCCGCTCGCATCGGTGACCGCCTACCGCGCACTCGTGACGCGTGCGAACGTGCAGGCCGGCGAGACCGTGCTCGTCACCGGAATCGGTGGCGGTGTGGCGACCTGTGCACTGCAGATCGCGCGACACCTCGGCGCGAAGGTGTTCGTCACCTCGGGACACGAGTCGAAGATTGCCGCCGCCAAACGGCTCGGCGCCATGGGCGGTGTCAATCACCGCAAGGACGACTGGGTGAAGGCGCTGGTTGGGGTCATCGGCTCGCGACCAGATGTGATCGTCGACGGGGCCGGTGGCGAAACATTCAACCGCGCACTTGATGCTCTCAAGCCGGGCGGCCGCCTTGTCAGCTACGGCTCGACGCTCGGCGCGGCGCAGAACGTCGATGTGCGCCGTATCTTCTGGAAACAACTGAGCGTGCTCGGCAGCACGATGGGATCGCCGTCCGATTTCGCCGCGATGCTGAGGCTGTATGAAGAAGGATTGAAGCCGGTCATCGACAAGGTCTTCCCGCTCGAACAGGCCGGCGATGCCCACATCCGCATGGAGGCCGGAGATCAGTTCGGCAAGATTGTCCTCAAGATCTGAGAGCCGGCTACAGCCGGGCCTACTGAGCTGAAATTGCGGACTTGCCGCCGCGCAGGACGTATTTCTGGATCTTGCCGGTGGCCGTCTTCGGCAGCTCGTTGACGAAGGTGACGGCGTGCGGCGCTTTGAAATGTGCGAGGCGATCGCGCACGAACTCGATCAGCTCGAGAGCGGTGGCTGACGCGCCAGGCTTCAGCACGACGAACGCGTGCGGTGCTTCACCCCATTTGTCGTGCTTCACGCCGACAACCCCGACTTCCTGCACCGCCGGATGCCGCATCAGCGTGCCTTCGACTTCGACCGACGAAATGTTCTCGCCGCCGCTGATGATCACGTCCTTGAACCGATCGCGAATCTCGACGTAGCCGTCCGGGTGCACGACCGCGGCGTCGCCGCTATGGAACCAGCCGCCGCGCATCGCCTCCTCCGTCGCCTTCGGATCGTTGTAATACCCTTCCATGACGACGTTGCCGCGCACGCAGATCTCGCCGAGCGTCTGGCCGTCGTGCGCGACTTCGTTGAGGTTGTCGTCAAGAACACGCAAATCCCCCGACGTCACCAGTTCCACGCCTTGCCGGGCCTTGATGATGCAGCGCTGCTCGAGCGCCAGCATCGCATGCTCGGGCCGCGGTTCACAGACGGTGATGAACGGTGCCGTCTCGGTCAGCCCGTACACCTGTGTCACGTGCCAGCCCAGCTCCCCTTCCATCCGTTGAATGGTCGCCGCGGCCGGCGGCGCACCGGCCGTAACCACACGAATGCCCTTCGGCGCGTCGTGTCGCACGTCGTCCGGTGCGTTGGCGAGCGAGATGAGCACCGTCGGCGCCGCGCACAGCGACGTAATCGACTCCTCTCGAATCAGCCGGAACGCCTGGATGGGATCGACCTTTCGCAGGCAGACATGCACCGCCCCCACCGCCGTGACCGTCCACGTGTAGGTCCATCCGTTCGCGTGAAACATCGGCAGCGTCCACAGATACCGATCGGCCGGCGTCATCGGCAGATGGACGAGCGTGCCGACGACGTTCATGTAAGCGTTGCGATGGGTGATCATCACGCCCTTGGGACGTGATGTGGTGCCGCTTGTGTAATTGATCGTTAACAGATCCCGCTCGCTGATCGGCACGCTTTTGAACGTCGGCGCTGCCGCAGCGACGAGTGATTCGTAGTCAAACCAGGTCGGCCGCGATCCCTCGAGCGCCACGAAGTGCTGAACGCCGGTTATCTGGTCGCGGATCCCATCAATCGCCTCGAGGTAATCCTCATGCGCGCAGACCACGCGAGCACCGCTGTGATTGATGATGTAGGCGAAATCCGCCGCCGTCAGCCGGAAGTTGACCGGGACAAGCACCGCACCGATCTGCGGGACGGCATAAAACGATTCGAGCTGCGCGTGAGTGTTCGGAGCAATGTAAACGACACGGTCGCCCTGCTTGACGCCGAGCGCCTGTAGTGCGGCCGACCAGCGATCGCAGCGCCCGAGGAATCGTTCGTAGGTGAAGCGGTCGTCGCCATCGACGACGGCCTCACGCGTCGGGTACAGGCGGCCGGCACGCCGCGCGAACTCGAGTGGGGTAAGTGGAACTTCCATGCCCGCCGACCGACCGACGTCCGCCCTACCCTCGCTCTTTGGTGACGATGTGCTGCAGATCCTCGTCCTTGCACGGAGGGTCTTCCCAGAACGCCGCCTTCGGATCGGTGTTCAGGTTGATCATCCTCGGCGTCCACACCCACGGTTTCTGCAGCACCTGGGGATCTTCGACGAGGACCTCGTACTTGATCGTGTTGCCGGTGCGCGTCAGCCTTTCGACGACGTGCAGCTCGTCGCTGTGAAAGTATCCAGGCCAGCCAAGCCACGTCTCGTCGTTGAAGTTGTCGGTGTCGATGACGAGCGTGTCACCCTCCCACTTCGCAACCGAGTCGCCCTTATAGCTGGGGTCACGTTCGGTGTGATGCGGCTTGCCGATCGGGATCCAGCGGAACGTGTTTTCGTTGTCGTAGAGGAACACGACTTCCGTCTGGTTCATCACGATCTTGTTGGGGAAACCGATGCGCGGTACGCCCGCGGGACCGCAACTGAACGTCGGGTCCTCGTGATTGCCATTGACGTCGAGCTCCTGCACTTTGTCCCAGAACTGCGGCTTGTAGATGGGTTTGTTCGCATCGGCACGCTGGCGCACGCCGCTGTCTCGCTCGAAGTTTTCGGCGAGCTGCCCTTTGCTCGTCCCCAGCGCCGAGCCCTGACTGCGCGCGTTCAGCTGCAGCGTGACGTTTCCCTTCTCGTCGGTGAGATCGGCGAGCGTGCGGCCTCCGCCGAACCCGCCGCCACCACCACCCCACCAGCCGTTCAAATCCGGATGGCCGTCGCCCATGCGCGGCGTCGGCGGCGCGTTGTCGGGCTGCCGCGCGGCATTCTGTCCGCGCTCCGCGCCGACTGATGCCCACGTCAACGAAACGATCGCGACGCCGATCATCCAAGCCTTCATGCGGACCTCCGGGCCGACATTTTATGCTAAAGTTTGCGCGCTTTTCAGATGAGCACACGCGTCTTAATCATTGCTGCGACAGCGGTTCTGGCGGCAGTTGCACTGCACGCGCAGAACGGTCCGGCTCAAGCCGGACCCTACACCGGAGCCGACCGTGCGTCGGTGCTGCGCGACATCGGCATCGCGCACGGCATGCTGCGCGGCCTGCAGTACGCGGACGCGACGACGACAGCGCAGTTTCAAGCCACGGGGACGCAGTACATCGTCGGGCAGGCGTTCAAGCCTGGCGGGCCGTGGCCGGCAGCCAGGCTGACGAAATACAACGTGTGGATCAACTACGCCGTGCCGGGGATGCGCATCGATCTCGAGCGCACCAACCCCGATGGTCCCGTGCAGGGCGGCGGCGGACTCCCGTTCGCACAGCCGCAGCGCCAGATTACCGTCGTCGGCGGCA